>Ga0310810_10010565_pt1 | contig 10748 bp, 9 predicted proteins | sample NCmetagenome_FD_207641 | JGI IMG/M metagenome (GOLD analysis project Ga0310810, IMG submission 207641) | Soil microbial communities from experimental microcosm in Duke University, North Carolina, United States - NC | ecosystem: Engineered > Artificial ecosystem > Soil microcosm > Unclassified ... | reverse complement strand
AGCGCGGCGACGGGAGCAATACCAAAGCAGACGGGGAGACGGACGTGACACGACTGTTCATCGCAATGCTGATCGTAAGCCTTGCCGGTTGCACATCGACCAGCAGTCTTTTTTCTTCGAACGAGCCACCGCCCCCGCCGCCTGCGCCGGAACAAAGTGCCGCGCCGCCGCCGTCAGCAGGCGCGCCGGCAGCAGCCGGGCCTCGTGGCCCGATGACGCCGGCGGCGAGTGCCGCCGCGTCGCCCACCACCGGCGCCGCGCCCGGCGAACTGCTGGAGTGCGTGACGCAGTCGTGCAAGATCAACTGCTCACAGAAAGTGAAGCCGCAGTTCCGGCCGAAATGGTGCACGAACTTCAAGTCGCCGGATTAGAGCGGCGCAATTGGGCAATCGGCTGCCGCATACTCCGCTCATTCCCGCGAAAGCGGGAATCCAGATCTGAATTGCAAAGCGCCGCTTGGTCGCGCTGGACCCCCGCTTTCGCGGGAGTGAGCGGAGAAGTCTGAGAGGCGAGCCGCTAACCTCTACGCGATCTTCACGTATTCGAAGTCGCCGGACTTGTTGTCGATGCCGACCTTGGGCGGGGCGATCCAGCTCGCGAACTTGCCGATCTCCATCTGCGGCCGCATCAGACTCTCGATGAAGTCCTTGTCGTCGTCCGTCGGCAGGAAGTCACCGCGGTGTTTCTTCCACTGCTCGTCACTCATCAGGTGGCCGTTCACATCCGCCTTGATAGACGAGAACTCGCCGATGTGGCGATGGAACGCGACATGCGGCAGCTTGATCTCGAACGGAATGCCGAAGCTTTCGATCACTTTATTCCAGCGGCCGACGCCGGCATTGGCGTCGACGACGTAATCGTCGCGCAGCCGCATGTTGAGCGCGGAGAGTGCCGGCGCATCCTGGTTCTGGATCTTGCCGTCGATCAGGCGCAGCACGGGATACGTGCCGCTCTCGAGCTGATGGTCGTCCTTCAGCCGCTCCTCGCGGTAGCGGCCTTTCAGGCCGGCGTGGAATGCATTCGCGGCATTGGTCGAAATCTCGTTGCCGAACAAATCGAGCGTCAGAGAGAAGTGCAGATTTGCCTTCTTCTGGATGGTCGGCAGGTCGATGACGCCGAGCTTGCGCACCTTCTCGATCTCGTTGGGATCCTTGATCCCTGCCTCCTTCATTGCCTCGCAGGTCCGTTGCACGACACGGGTGACGCCGGTCTCGCCCACGAACATGTGGTGCGCCTCCTCGGTCAGCATGAAGCGGCAGGTGCGCGACAGCGGGTCGAAGCCCGACTGCGCCAGCGCCTCGAGCTGCATCTTGCCGTCGCGGTCGGTAAAATAAGTGAACATGAAGAACGACAGCCAGTCCGGCGTCTTCTCGTTGAAGGCGCCGAGCATGCGCGGCGTGTCCGGATCGCCTGAGCGGCGCTGCAACAGTGCTTCCGCCTCCTCGCGCCCGTCGGTGCCGAAATATTTCTGCAGCAGATAGACCATCGCCCAGAGGTGACGGCCTTCCTCTACGTTGACCTGGAACAGATTGCGCATGTCGTAGAGCGAGGGCGCTGTTTTCCCGAGATAACGCTGCTGCTCGACCGACGCAGGCTCGGTATCGCCCTGGATCACCACCAAACGGCGCAGCATCGCGCGGTATTCGCCGGGCACGTCCTGCCAGGCGGGCTCGCCTTTGTGGGTGCCGAAATTGACCTTGCGGCCTTCCATCTGCGGCGCCAGCAGCACGCCCCAGCGATATTCCGGCATGCGCACGTAGTCGAACTTGGCCCAGCCTTTCGGGTCGACCGAAACGGCGGTGCGCAGATAGACCAGCGACTCCTGGAAGCCTTCCGGCCCCATGTCGTTCCACCAGTTGAGATAGCCGGGGTGCCATTTCTCCAGCGCGCGCTTGACGCGCACGTCCTGCCCGAGCGCGACGTTGTTCGGGATCAGACCGTCATAGTCGACCTGGTCGATGTTCATGGCGTTACCCTTTCCTATTCACGCGCTCTCATTCGTCTGGCCGGATGCATGACTTTCATTCGTCATGCCCGGGCTTGTCCCGGGCATCCACGTCTTACGGCCGTGCGAAAAGAAAGACGTGGATGGCCGGCACAGGGCCGGCCATGACGGTGGAGAGTCATCAAACGTCCCATCACACCCGATCCCGGTTGAACGTCGGCGACACGCCGCTGCCGTAGAGCTTCAAGGCGCCCTGCTCGCCGATCGCGTTGGGGCGCTGGAAGATCCAGTTCTGCCAGGCGGTGAGCCGCCCGAAGATCTTGGTCTCCATCGTTTCGGGGCCTGCGAAGCGCAAATTCGCTTCCATCCCGGTCATGGCGTCGGGCGAGAAGCTGGTGCGTTCCTCCAGCATCACGCGCAATTCGTCGTCCCAGTCGAAATCCTCGTAGGCCGCGGTGACGAGGCCGACCTCGGCCGCCTCCTCGCCTTCCACCGCGACGCCGGTCTTGCTCTTGAGTTCGGTCAAGGTGTCGGGCTCGCCCAGGAAGCGCGTCTGCAAACGGGTCAGCCCGTTGCCCATCGGATAGAAGCCGAAATTCGCCGCTCCCAGCGTGATCGCCGCAGGCTTCCGGTTATCGCCCTCGCGCGTGCCGATCAGCATCAGTGAGCGGTCGGCGGCAAAGGCAAGCTCGGCCAGAGTACCGGCAAAGCAGGAGCCCGGTTCGATCAGCGCAATGAAGCTTTTGGCGGTCACGTCGACGCGCTTTAAAACCCGCTTCAAGTAATGCCGGATCTCGCGCATCAGCCAATCGCCATTGGCCTTGGCGAGGAAATCGTCGTGCTCCAGAACCGCCTGCGCATTGCCGTCGGTGCGGAACAGCACCACGCCGATCGCTGCTTCGTTGCTGCGCAAATGCAGGATGGCATCTTCCAGCTCGCGCGCCACCGTCAGCGGCCAGAATTTCGCGCCCAACGCATGCGCAGCCTCGACCGATGCCGGCACGGCGCCAGCCGGCCCGCGCACGGTCACGGTCGCCAAGCCTCTCGCGCGGTCGATCTCGACATCGACATGCGAATACGACACGCGGTCTTTCTCGATCTTGCGCGCGAGCGGCGTCAGCTGAATGCCCTTGGCGCCTTTCGGCCGGTCCGACTTCGCCGCAACCTCTTTGGCGCGCGCCGCCACCACCTCTTTCCATTTCGAGTTCGGCACGACTTCATCGACCAGCCGCCACTCAACCGCGCGCGTGCCGCGCACGCCCTCCTCGATCGAGCAGAAGACGTCGGCGCGATCGCGCCGCACCTTTCGCTTGTCGGTGACGCGGGTGAGCCCGCCGGTGCCAGGCAACACCGCCAGCAGCGGCGTTTCCGGCAACGCCACCGCCGAACGGCGGTCGTCGACCAGCATGATGTGATCGGCGGCGAGCGCGAGCTCGTAGCCGCCGCCCGCCGCATTGCCGTTGATGGCGCAGACGTAAATCTGCTTCGAGCTTTCCGAGGCGTCTTCGATGGCGAGCCGCGTCTCGTTGGTAAACTTGCAGAAGTTGACCTTGGCGCCATGCGTCGACTTGCCGAGCATGCGGATATTGGCGCCGGCACAGAACACATTGTCCTTGCCTGACTTGATGACGACGCAACGCACCTCGGGATGCTCGAAACGCAACCGCTGCACCGCATCGTTCAATTCGATGTCGACGCCGAGGTCGTAGGAATTGAGCTTGAGCTCGTAGTCGCCGAGCCCGCCGGCCTGGTCGACATCCATGATCAGATAGGCGACGTCGCCGTCGTACTGGATTTTCCAGTGACGGTACTTGGAGGGATCCGTTTGGTAATCGATCGCGTCCATCGGCTGTCTCACTGATCCCAAAACTTTTCCGGCAGCGCCACACTCACCGCTCACCCCGGCGAAAGCGGGGGCCAGGGCCAATTTTTCCCGCCTCGCGCTGCGCCCTCGATTCCCGCTTACGCGGGAATGAGCGGGGCAGGCCTAGAGTTCGGTGTGCACTATCTTGCATACGAATATCACCTCACTTGCGGCCCTACAACCAAACTAATTATCGGCCTGTTTCCAAGACCCTATTGCTCGGCAATATAATGCATGTTAGGCCGGAACCATGACGCAGGCTCGAAAAGCCAACGGCAAGACCGCGACGAAGCCGGCCGCAAAGCCGGCAGGTCGCGAGACCGACGCTTACTTGCGCCGGCTCGGCGAGCGCGTGCGCATGCTGCGCAACCAGCGCGGCATGACCCGCAAGGCCCTCGCACGCCACGCCAAGGTCTCCGAGCGCTACCTCGCCCAGCTCGAGGCCGGGCTCGGCAACGGCTCGATCGTGCTGCTGCGGCGGATCTCGCGCGCCATCGGCCTGCCCGTCACCCAGCTGGTGCACGAAGGCTCCGAGCCCGCGCTCGATCTCGTCCTGCTCACCCAGTTCCTCGAGCGCCTGTCCCCGCCAACACTCAACGAAGCGCGCGACCTGCTGCTGCGTCACTTCAGCGAGCCGTCGGACAATGCGCGCCGGCACCGCATTGCATTGATCGGCCTGCGCGGCGGCGGCAAGTCGACCCTTGGCAAGCTGGCGGCCGAGCGTCTCGGCCTGCCTTTCATCGAGCTCGACCGCGAGATCGAGAAGCGCAGCGGCGCCACCTTGAGCGAGATCTTCGACATGTTCGGCCAGGAGACCTTCCGGCGCGCCGAGCGCGAGGCGCTCGATGACGTGCTGCGCCGGCACAAGGGCTTCGTGGTCGCGACCAGCGGCAGCATCGTCACCGAGCCGGGCACGCTCGAATTGCTGCTCGCATCCTGCTTCACCGTCTGGGTGAAGGCCGCGCCCGAGGAGCACATGAAGCGCGTGATGGCGCAGGGCGACATGCGCCCGATGGCGAACAGCGCGCGCGCCATGGAGGATCTCGTCTCGATCCTGCGCAGCCGCGAGCCGCTTTACGCCAAGGCCGATGTGGCCCTGTCGACCAGCGGCCGCAGCCCGGAGCAGAATGTGGCGGAACTCTTGCGTTTGATCGAAGTTCCCGATACGCGAATGGCGCGGCAGCGCAGCGGTTCTCCCACATTGGATAAGGAGCGGGTTAGTGCGGAGCGCACAGACTTTGAGCCGTCATGGCCGGGCTTGTCCCGGCCATCCACGCCTTCCTCGTTTCAAGACGTGGATGCCCGCGACAAGCGCGGGCATGACGGTGAACGAGACAAAGAGAGATAGAGAGGCGATTGTATAATGAGTGAGACGATTAAAACCGACGTTCTCATTGTCGGCGCGGGGCCCGTGGGGCTGTTCGCGGTATTCGAGCTCGGCCTGCTCGACATCAAGGCGCATCTCGTCGACATCCTCGACAAGATCGGCGGCCAGTGCGCCGAGCTCTATCCCGAGAAGCCGATCTACGACATTCCCGGAATTCCCTACATCACCGGCCACGGCCTCACCGAGGCCCTGATGCAGCAGATCAAGCCGTTCAATCCGACCTTTCACCTGAACGAGATGGTGACTTCGCTCGAGAAGACCGGCGACCCGGGCTTCCGCCTCACCACCGATGCCGGCAAGATTTTCGAGTGCAAATGCGTGGTGGTGGCGGCCGGCGGAGGCTCGTTCCAGCCCAAGCGTCCGCCGATCAACGGCATCGAGGCCTACGAGGAAAAGTCGGTCCACTACGCCGTGCGCAAGATGGATCACTTCCGCGGCAAAAGGCTGGTGGTCGTCGGCGGCGGCGACAGCGCACTCGACTGGACGCTCAATTTGCAGCCGCTCGCGAAGAGCCTCACTCTGGTGCACCGGCGCGACGACTTTCGCGGCGCGCCCGACAGCGTCAACAAGATGCGCGCGCTGGTCGCGGACAACAAAATGGATCTCAAGATCGGCCAGGTGACCGGCCTCGAAGGCAGCGACGGCGTGCTCGCCGCCTGCTCGATCAAGGGCAATGACGGCACGGTTCACCGCGTCGAGGTCGATGCCATGCTGCCCTTCTTCGGCCTCACCATGAAGCTCGGCCCGGTGGCGAACTGGGGCATTGCGATGGACGAGGAGCTGATCCCGGTCGACACCGGAACCTTCGAGACCAACATCCCCGGTCTCTTCGCAATCGGCGACATCAATACCTATCCCGGCAAGCTCAAGCTGATCCTCTCGGGATTCCACGAGGGCGCGCTGATGGCGCAGAAGGCGCACCGCTACGTCTATCCGGACAAGAAATTGGTGTTTCAGTACACGACCTCGTCGACCAATTTGCAGAAGAAGCTCGGCGTGGCGTGATTTACGTGCGCACCACTTCTCATTCGTCATGGCCGGACTTGTTCCGGCCAACCACGTCTTCTTCTCGGCACCGCGTTAAGTCGTGGATGCCCGCAACAAGTGCGGGCATGACGCCGAGGTACCTGGCAAGTGCGTCCCACTGAACCAACCACCAATGCCCAAGATCACCTATATCGAGCATGACGGCGCGCAGCACACGGTCGACGCCGAGATCGGCTCGACCGTGATGGAGACGGCGCTGCGCAACGACATTGCCAGCATCGTCGCCGAATGCGGCGGCTCCTGCACCTGCGCGACCTGCCTGGTGCATGTCGAAGAGAAATGGTTCGCCGTCGTCGGCCCGCCCTCGGCCGAGGAAGAAGAGCAGCTCGACGCAGCGTTTGAAGTGAAGCCGACCTCGCGCCTCTCCTGCCAGATCAAGGTGACCGAACAGCTCGACGGGTTGATCGTGCACACGCCGGCCTATCAGGGGCGGTGAATCCATTCTCCGCTCACCCCCGCTTTCGCGGGAATGAGCGCAGGATGTCGCACAGATCGGCAACCTATTCGTCGCTCACCACCGCACGCCACATCGGGTATACCCGATGTCGGCCGCATGGCGTTAAGTTCGTAATCCAACAGCGGGGGATTTGATGCCGACTTATATCATGTTGGTGAATTTCACGGATCAGGGGCGGAAGGGCGTCAAAGAAGTTCCGGACAGGCAAGACAAATCGCGCGACGTTGCCAGGCAATTCGGCGTTGAAAGAAAGACGGTCTGGATGACTTTCGGTCCCTACGATTTTGTTCACCTTTACGAAGCGCCCAACGACGACGCCATGGCGAAGTTCGTGATGACCCTCGCTTCTTTTGGCAATATCCGTACGACGGTGATGAGAGCCTGGGACGAGTCGGAACACCTTCCGCTTATACGGGAGCTGTCGTGACGAAATGTGTCATCAATGTCCCATCAAACAAGTGCTGTTACCCGCCCGGCGAAACAACTGGTTTCTCGGCGAGTTCAACTAACGTGCGAACGTGCTCAGTTGCGTCGTACACGTTGACCTGGATTTGCGGATATTTTTTCTTGAGGTCCAATGCCGATTTCATCGCGGCGTCTGAAGTCTCGAATTCAGATTTAAATTTTCCATCGACCTCCAGAACATAACCCTTCGGCAAAAGGGTTTTGCCTGACGGATTTTTGGGCATTGGCGTGTCGATGCTTGCAGCGTCCTCTGCTGGTGGCTCTTTCATCCCGAGAACTGGCTTCCTCATATGCGCGGATTCTCCCTTGTTTCGAATTTTTGCCGAATAGACATGTCCGACTGACACAAAAGCTCATGATTCCTTGCGGCGCTACCGATGACGGCGCTATCGGAAGCAATCACTGAAGGCCGGCGCAAGGCGGGCCGGCGGGTCTCTCTAGTTCACCGGCCTTTTGAGTGGATATTGCTCGCTCGCGTAGAGGGCCTGAATGTCTTTGTAGTTGAGTCGCCGTTCGTCGATCTCGAGGCATGCTCCGAGCAATAAGAGCTCTGGAAGTTCCTCGACTGCAAAACGAATAGCATCGGCTGCCGTTTCGAAGCGGCGATAAGCGACCTTCTTCGCGCTCTTGCGATTGCGTCCAGGATACAATTCGGCTGGGGCATTGTAATCAAAACTGGACACGTTCCCTCCAGATTGCTGGCCGACGCTAATTATTTGGAACAACAGATTATATGTGGGGTGCTAAAGGTGCGTTTTACAGAGGTAAAGCGCTTTCTTTTTGAATGGATGGATTCCGGATAGGCCGCGCCCCCGGAATAACGGGGCCTTTCGTTTTGCGGCCCGCACGCTACAGTCTGCATGTCCGTGGAGTGGACAGTCAGGGGCGTACCCATGGACTGGCTCATCCTCATTCTCGGCGTGCCAGCGGTCCTCGTTCCGCTGGTGCTGCTGTTCGGATTCGCCGGATGCGGTCAGAATGCCAGCTTTTGCACCGAGGACGGAGACTGCCCACAAGGAACAATTTGCGACGGGGATGGACGTTGTGTCAGCGAAGGTGAACCTTTCGAGCCAGACGATCCCGATGAGCCACCCCCGCCGCCGCCTGTTTCACCCCCGCAGGATCTGAACGCGACTGCGATCGATGATCAATCGGTGCGGCTGACCTGGACCAGCAACGAGGCCGGCGCCACTTTCAAAATCGAACGCGCTCTGGATGACGACCTCAACTTCCAGGAGATTGTGCCATCCGGACCTGTTTCCCCCGCCGATACGACGGACGACACGCCGGGCCTGCTCGAGGGCGTCACATTCCTCTACCGCGTTTCGGCGGTGGTGGACGGACAAACCTCCCTAGCCTCGGACTCATCCTCGGCCACGGTCCTGCCGGCAACCCCGACGGGCCTTACCGCCACCGCGGCAGGCAACAACCAGATCATCGTGACATGGACCAATGCGTCGACGGTTGCGACCGAGTTCAGGCTCCAGGAGCGCATCGCGGGCACGTTCACGGACATTCCCCTCCCCGTCCCCACCAGCAACTCGTTTCAACACAACAACCTCGGTGCGGGAACAACGCATGAATACCGTGTCTTCGCCACTGTTGATGGCTTCGAGGACAGCAACCAGCAGCGAGTCGATTCGCTCCCGTCGGCGTCCCAATCGGCGACGACGACCGCGGTGTTCACCACGGCGTTCACCGGGACTCTGACGACCGACGAGACGCGCCTCGAGGGATTTTGCGTGGTCCAGCGATTGCGTGCATCGCTGCTGACCCCCAACCTGATCGGCACCCAGGTGCGGATCACTCTGCGCGGCTCGACGGCCGCTAACCTCATCCTCGACAATGTCGCCATCTCGCAGGTCGGCACCACCGGCGATCCTTACGATGCCGCTCCGGATCTCAAGCTCGTCGCAACGGCCGTGACCATCCCGGCGAACACCTCCGTGACTCTCCCGCCGGTGAATTACACGTTCGATTCGACCCAGGACCTGCTTGTCGCCTTCGACTTCAACAGCACGTCCGGCGGCAATCCGCGTTTCGGCGCGCTGACGGGGGCCGACTCCTTCGGCAACGGACCGCCCGCCGGCCCGGTGACGGCCGAAGCTCTCGTGCAGAACCGCACGACAGGTTACTCCGACCTTCGCGCGAACAACCTCTACCTCATCGAGACGATCGAGGTCCTGTAGCATGGCCAACAAACTCACCGGATCATACGACGCCGTGGCGCAGATCAGCCGCCGCCAGCTCAACGGCCTCGTCGCGTCTTTGCACCAGAACGGTGCCAGCGACCAGCCGCCGCTGCGGCTCGGGCACAATGGCACGATCCGGGTCGGCGACCCGAAACCGACTACGGCCGAGCTGCACCGGCTTCGCTTCCGCCGCTGGCTCTACCGTTTCCGGTCGGCCGGCGGCCCTAAGAACCTGAATATGGACCTGAACGCCTTCCGCGCGCATCTCACGGCCAATGCGGCCCCGGGCGCCGCCACGATGATCGAGGAGGAATTCTCCAAACTGGAGAAAGCCCGGCCAGGAAAACAACCGTCAAAGGAGCCGGCCAAGGAGCCGCGCGGCCGCGTCAAGCTGCAGCTGTCTTCGCCCACCATCGTCCTGGCCGAGGGCGCCACCTCCGAAGCCACGCTGCTGACGGATGTCCGCGCCCATTACGATCCCGATTCCGGCGCCGGGCCAATTGCCGACGCCGACCATCCGCTGCACGGCGAGGTGAGCGCCGCCTTCGAGCTTTCGGTGCTTTCGAGCGCATCCGGGCGGAAATTGTCGGTGCGCCCCACCTCGAAGGACAACAAGATTCAGTTCACCGCCGCTTCCGGCACCGGCCTCACAAGCGCGGAAGTGGCGCGGATTTCCGGCGAGCTGCGCGACATCGTGCGTGAGAAATTCACGCCGCAGCCGATCGATCTTCCGCCGGAATTCCCCTTCTCCGAATTCAAGGTCATCGGCAGCGGCGCCAACCAGGTCGTCGCTCTGCCGCTCCGGCTGTCGGACGATCCATTGCCCGCGAACCGCATCCAGAATCTCGACAAGGACTTCACGGATTCAAGCGGCTTCGCCTTCGCCGCCAGCAAGGAATATGTGAACGGCCTGCTGGACCCGCTCTTCGACAAGGTGAAGACGGCGATCAGCGACTTCAAGAAGGAAATCACCATCGGGGTGACGATCCTTGGCGTTCGCCTGCAGCAGACCATCAAGTTCTCGCTTCAGCGCAAGTCGGGTCCGAAGATCGAATGGGACTCCAACCGGCTCAAGCTCTCGGCGCATCTCAAGCTGGTGGTGAAGCCCGGTCCCGACATTTCGTTCAGGTTTACCCAGAAATTCAAGCTCGCGCTCGATGCCGCGACCCAGAAGGTGACGTTGCAGGCCGACGGCGATCCTTCCGTGAACACCGATCTGCCGTTCAACGTCCTGCACGATGCGTTCGAGAATGCGATCAAGACGGCACGCGACAACGCGCTGTCGGACGGCGGGGTGAACGATGCGGTCAATGCGATCTTCGCCGGCGCCAGGCAGAAGCTCATTGGCGGCCTGAAGATATTCGATGAAGCGGCCTCCGCGAGCTTCACCG
>Ga0310810_10010564_pt1 | contig 10749 bp, 9 predicted proteins | sample NCmetagenome_FD_207641 | JGI IMG/M metagenome (GOLD analysis project Ga0310810, IMG submission 207641) | Soil microbial communities from experimental microcosm in Duke University, North Carolina, United States - NC | ecosystem: Engineered > Artificial ecosystem > Soil microcosm > Unclassified ... | reverse complement strand
ATCTCAGCGCGCTCCAGGACATCGGCCTCGACCAGTTGGGCAAGCGTGCGGACAAACTGCGGGCGCGTTATGCCCAAATCGATCACCCGGGGGCGCGGGAAATTGTCGCCTGGCTCGACGGCGCCTATCGCTTTACCGGCGACATGCACTAGCTTCCGCATTCCGCAGCCGGCGCAGCCGATGCACCGAATGGCCCGCGCCACGATTTCCTCGCGACTGGGCCTTCGCTTCTGCTAGGCTGGCGCCAGACCGCTGGGGAGATTACCGTGCGCCTTCTTGCGTTTGCCGCTGCTCTACTGGCGCTTGCGAATTGCTCCGAAAGCGACCGGCGATTCCTTCTCACCTACGATCACCCACAGATGCGCCAAATCGCCCAAGCGCAAAACGCCACTGTCCCGGTTGCCGCCAACTCGCCGGACATAGTCAGGGCCACGGGCACTCCACTGGAACCCTCAGACGCACAGACGCGGCCGACGGCCAAGCCGCAGATCGGCATCCAGAAATCTCCGGCAGCGGCACCGGTACCTTCGGTTGCGCCGACGCGATCTGTGCCATCGCATGTGGCGAGGAAAACGGCGACACCCGCATCTGTGCCTTCGGCCACGCGGAAAGGGCCGCAGACGACAGCCGGAACTCCACCGAGTCCCGCTCAGCAAGCCTCGCCACCGCGCGAAGAATCCGCGGGCATGCCGGCAATTGCCGCCCCACGGCCGACTGCCGCCCCATCCCCAAGTGCTCCGGCTGCCGACGCAAACGCAGCCGTGTCGGCCGCACCATCGGGGCCGCGGTCAGAACCTGGGGATATAAATTCATCCCCCGCGCCGGCGTCTGCCCCGGCACCCAGCGCGCCACCTGCCGTTGCGCCGGCAAACCCGGCGCCGAAAGTACCTCCGCCCTCCGCTGCGGCGGAAGCGCCGGCGGCCCCGGCATCTGTAGCTGCAAGCACTCCCGCCGAGCCGCCACAAGTGACCGCAGCTCTTGGAGTCCGACCGGATTTGCCGCACGTATCGCCGGCAGCGGAAGCCCATTGCAAGTCTGTCGCGCAGCAGCGGAAGCAGGATGCTGAAGCCAACGGCTACGAGGATGACCTGCAACAGCAGGTGTTCGACGGCACCTACAAGAACTGCATGGAGTGGGAGGAGAAGCATTCATGACCGAGGGCTACCTAACCTGCCGGAAGAGTTTCAGCAGGCGGAACTTCGCACTGCTTGTCGGCGGCGTCGTGGGCGCCGGTGCCATTCCGTTTCGCGCCCGTGCCGCGAATGTGGAAGCGTTGGCGCTCACCTGCATCGATTACCGACTTGTCGACGATACGGTTCGGTTCTTCGAAGCCCAGCACCTGACGAACGAATACGACCAGGTGGCGCTCGCCGGCGCATCGCTTGCAGCGGTGTCGCCGAAATTTCCGTCCTCGAATGCGGCGTTCTGGGATCATGTGGACATCGCCAAACAGCTCCATCACGTGAAAAAGGTGGTGTTCGTCGATCACCGGGATTGCGGCGCCTACAAGGTGGCGTTCGGCAAGGAGTTCGCGGCGGCGCGCGATCCCGAAACTGCACAGCACAAGTCCGTCATGCTGCAGGCGAGAGCCACGCTCGCGCAGAAACATCCCGATCTGGGATGCGAAGGCTACCTGATGGCGCTGGACGGAACGGCGGAACGACTTGCTTAGCCGGTTCTACTTCACGGAAACGCTGATCAGGACATGTGACTAACAATTTCTAAACCGCAACGTGGCAAAATCAGGCCTTGGGCCCGCTGTCCGTTTCTGGGTCGCCTGAGGTTGGATGCCCGTCGGTCTGAACGCCGCCCGAATACTTGCCGTTGCCGCAGTGGCTGCCTTCTCTTTCGCAGTCAGCTGGATCGGTATTTGGCCGTCGTCGAACCCCGCCACTATTGCGGTGGTTGCGATTTCTGTTTGCGCAGCAATCTACGCTGCCAACAGCTTGCTGATCCGGATTACGAACCCGGACGGAAAAACCCAGGCTGCAGATATTCGCGATGCGACCGCCCGCCCTGGGTCAGACCGTTCTGACGGACTGGACGAACACACTGCGTTATTCGGCCAACAGGATTTCGAAAGAGCTTTCCGCGAAGACATAGAGCGGATGAAAGAGTCACTCGTCATTTTCTCAGGATTCATCACTCCCGAGCGAGTAAATGCCTGTCGCGATCTCTTCAGGGAAAGGACGTCAAAGGGAATTGCAATTCGCTGCGTTACGCGTCCACCGCAATACAACGGCACGATCTCGCCTGAGCGTGGGAAACAGGCGTTGGATCTGTTGGAAGAGATTGGTGTGACCGTCGATTGCCGTCGCGACATTCATCAGAAAGTTGCGCTCATAGATGGCGAGATCGCGTGGTTTGGCTCGCTCAATCTGCTCTCTCATGGGGGATCAAGTGACGAAACCATGATGAGAACCTGTAGCACCGAATTCGCACGAAAGCTTGCGCAGCAGATATCATTACGGGCGCACACGTCGATTTCAGATCTCATTTGCGCTGAGAGTCCCCGTTGCCAAAAGTGCTCCGGCAGAAGCTATTATTATCGCGATAGCCGCTTCAGGAAACGTGCATATTTTGTCTGCGAGGCCGGATGCGGCTGGAAAGAGGATGCGCGGAGCTTCATTGGCGCTCTGAACCAAGGAGCGGCGAGTCATGAGCTCCCAACAATTGGTCCGGCTTGCCCCAAATGCCGCAGCAACACGCGACTGCGAGGAGGTCGTTATGGTCCATTCTACAGTTGTTCGCGTTATCCGACATGCAAGGGGAAATTCGACCCAAGGAAGCGGTCCCAGGGCGCACATGCCCTAACTTAGGCTCGCGCAGAAGCGTTGGATGCGGCGGCAAGCTTCTTCCAGTAGCGCGTTCGATGTCGCGTAGGAAATGCGGAAGAAGGGCGAAAGTCCGAACGCCGCGCCGTGCACGACGGCAACGCCCTCTTCGTCGAGGAGCGCGTTGGCAAAATCCTCATCGGTGTGGATGCGGTGGCCCTTCGCGCTCGATTTGCCGATCAGCTTGCGAATGGAAGGATAGACATAAAACGCGCCGTCCGGCTTCGGGCATTCGATTCCGTTCGCCTGGTTGAGCATCGAGACGACAAGGTCACGCCGCTCCTCGAACGCCTTCTGGAATTTGGGAACGAAGTCCTGCGGGCCGTTCAATGCTTCCACGGCTGCCCATTGCGAAATTGACGATGCATTGGAAACCGATTGCGATTGCAGCTTGCTCATCGCCCGGATCAGCGGCCCCGGCCCGCCGCAATAGCCGATGCGCCAGCCCGTCATGGCATAAGCTTTGGACACGCCGTTCATCGTGAGCGTGCGCTCGTAAAGCCGCGGCTCGATTTCGGCGATGGTGTGGAATTCGAAGCCGCCGTAAACGAGATGCTCGTACATGTCGTCCGTTAGCACCCAGACCTGCGGATGGCTCAGCAGCACATCGGTGAGCGCCTTGAGCTGCTCGCCTGAATAACAAGCGCCCGTCGGGTTACAGGGCTGGTTGAGGATCAGCCACTTCGTGCGCGGCGTGATCGCATTTTCCAGCGCTTCGGGCGTAAGCCGAAAGCTATCCTCGATCTTCGTCGGCGCGATCACCGGGTTGCCGCCACCGAGCAGCACGATATCGGGATAGCTCACCCAGTACGGTGCCGGGATGATGACGTCATCGTACGGATTCAGGGTCGCGATCAGCGCATTGTAGATGATCGCCTTGCCGCCCGGCGCAACGAAGGTCTGTGATGGCCCATAATCCAGATGATTTTCGCGCTTGAACTTCGCCGAGATTGCCTTGCGCAATTCGGGAATGCCTTCCACGGCTGTGTACTTCGTTTCGCCGCGGCGGATCGCGGCGATCGCCGCTTCCTTGATGTTATCGGGCGTATCGAAGTCCGGCTCGCCGGCCCCGAGCCCGATCACGTCGCGGCCTGCGGCTTTCAGCTCGCGCGCTTTCTGCGTCACCGCAATCGTGAGCGACGGCTGAATGCGCTCCAGCGCGTCGCTCAGGAAACGATGAGGTAAGCCAATGGTTGTGGACACGGGTCCCGCCATCCTTTCTCAAGCATTGAACGTACTCTACCACTTCGTGAACGCGAAATAGGCGGCAAGCGCCAGGAATCCGAATGCCACCAGGTGATTCCACTTGAGTGCCTCGCCAAGATAGGCGACCGAGAAGACGGCGAACACCGCGAGCGTAATCACCTCCTGCATCGTCTTCAGCTGCGCGCCGGAATAGACCTGGTATCCGATCCGGTTCGCCGGCACCGCCAGGCAATATTCGAAAAATGCGATTCCCCAGCCCGCGAGAATGACCAGCCAAAGCGGCGCCGCGGGGTATTTCAGCTGCCCGTACCAGGCGAAGGTCATGAACACGTTGGAGACGCTCAACAGCAGAATCGGCGCAACGTAGGGCCAGTTCATCGAAGCTCTTTCACCTCAAATTGAAGACGGTGCGGCAGCCATATCCGAAAATTCCGCGGCAAACGCCCGATTTTTCGAGTCTGTGCGTAAAACCTCATGTCCCGATAACACGGCGGTGAAGTCGACGCCGGTGTATCCGCCACGCCAAAGGTGTAAGATTCTCCAGCTTCGCGAGGGAGGCGGTCATGACGTTTCGGGAACTTTCGATAACTTCGGCAGTGGCAATGCTGTTGGCGATACCGCAGGCAAATGCGGCGGTCAGCGTTCTCGGCAACACTGTGGCAAGCGGCTGCTATCAGGCAGCGGAATTCGGCGGAAACCCGAAGGACGGGATAGAAACCTGCAGTTATGCGATCAGCAACGAGGCCTTGTCGATCCGCGATCGGGCGGCAACCTTCATCAATCGCGGCATTCTGCGCTCGCGCGCCAGCGATCCGAAGGGCGCGCTGGACGATTACGATGCCGGCCTCGCCCTCGATGCGACTCTGGCCGAAGGTTATGTCGATCGCGGCGCCACCTACATCGTGCTGCAGAAGTACGACACGGCCTTGCAGGACATCAACAAGGGTATCGAAATGGGCGCGCACAAGCCGCAGATCGCCTATTATGACCGCGCTATTGTCAACGAGGCACTGGGGAACATCCGCGGCGCGTACGAGGACTACAAGAAGGCGGTGGAAATCGCGCCGGATTTCGGCCTCGCCACTGAGCAGCTCACACGCTTCAAAGTGATACGCCGGCGCTCCGACGGGACGTAAGCCACGTCTCACCCGGAGCAACCGAAAGTCCGAGCGCGGATCACGGCAATCACATTTGGGTCGCGAGATTCGCGGGTGAACTTCGCCCGCGACAGACCGTTACAATTTGCGGCATCGCCAGGCCTTCTCTATCCGCCGTGAACGCTGCAATCATGTGCTCAGCCAATCAGACGCGCCGCAGCAGCCTATGGCCTTTGATATCGACTCCAGCGTTGCCCGGCTGGGCAAATCCGGCGGACTCGCCCGCAGACCTCTTTTGTCGCGGGAAGGCGCGCGGGCCCCCGTTGCCGACATTCTCCGCCAATTCCGGATTCCCATCGGCGCCCTCGCACTCGTACTGCTGGCGATTGCAATTTACGCGAGTTTGCACCGCGGCGAGGCCGAGAGCGCTGCCTACGCGACGGCTCCGGCCACAATCGGTGATATTGAAGATTCGGTCACCGCACTCGGCAATCTGCAACCGCGGGATTATGTGGACGTCGGCGCGCAGGCGACCGGACAGCTGAAGAAGCTCTATGTCGATATCGGCAACTCTGTGAAGCAGGGACAACTGCTCGCCGAAATCGATCCGCAGGTCGCAAACGCCAAAGTCGCGCAGGACGAAGGTAACCTCGCGAACCTAAAAGCGCAGCTTGCCGATCGGCAAGCGCAGCTCGCGCTGGCGAAGGCAAACTACGCGCGGCAAAAAGGCCTGAAGGCTGCGGATGCAACAAGCAAGGCGGACTATGACTCGGCCGCCCAATCGGCGCGATCCGCTGCGGCGGAAGTCAATGCCCTGAGGGGGCAGATCGCCGCCGCGCAGTCACAACTTGATGGCGACAAGGTCACGCTCGGGTACACGAAAATCTATGCACCAATGTCAGGCACAGTTGTCTCTGTTTCGATCAAGCAAGGGCAGACGATCAATTCCGTGCAGCAGGCGCCCACGATCCTTCGCGTCGCCGATTTGAAAACAATGACCGTGTGGACGCAGGTCTCGGAAGCCGACGTGCCGAAGCTGAGGCTCGGCATGTCCGCGTACTTCACCACGCTCGGCGACCCAGACAGGCACTGGTACGGCAAGCTCACGCAGATCCAGCCCACGCCGACCATCACCAACAACGTCGTGCTCTACACGGCGACATTCGATGTCGCCAATCCGACGAACGAACTGATGACTCAGATGACCGCGCAAGTGTTCTTCGTGACCGCTTCTGCGCACGATGTCGTGACCGTGCCCGTATCGGCGCTCCACAAGGGGCGTGGTCACGCGGGCGGCCGGATCGGCTCCTGGGCCCCGAAGCAGGAGCAAGGTCCGGCCGCCCAATCTTCCGTCGGCGGTCGCGAAAGCACGCGGCAGAGGCGCGGGTCAGCAGGCTTGCAGAACGGCAAACGGTATTGGCTTGCCGTCGTCCGGCCGGATGGATCTGTTGAGCACCGCCGAGTCCGTGTGGGCGTGACGAATCGCGTCTCGGCTGAGATTCTCGATGGGCTCCGGCCAGGGGAGAATGTCGTGACCGGGCGCCTCTCGGGCTCGGATACGGCCCGTGACCTTTCGAGCGCGGCGCGAAGCCGGCGTCCCGGATACGGTCCGCGCCCGCCTTTTGGCGGCTTTCCGTGAATCAAGCGCACGGGAGAATTCTTGCGGCGGCGGAGCCGCTGCTGTCGCTGCGCAATGTGACGAAGACGTTCGCCACGGGAGGCGACGTGCAGGTGCATGCGTTGCGCGGCGTGTCGCTGGATATCTATCCGGGGGAGTTTGTCGCGATCATGGGACAGTCAGGCTCGGGCAAGACTACCCTGATGAACCTGCTCGGCTGTCTCGATAAGCCCACGAGCGGCAACTACAGCTTCGCGGGACAGAATGTCGCCGATCTCGGGCGCGACGATCTCGCGTGGCTGCGCCGCGAGGGCTTCGGCTTCGTCTTCCAGAACTACAATCTCATCGGCACCGCAACGGCGACGGAGAATGTGGAAATCCCGGCGGTTTATGCCGGGCTAGCGCCGTCGGCGCGACACAGCCGTTCGATGGAACTGCTGGAGTCTCTCGGCCTCGGTGACCGACTCGCTCACCGGCCGAACCAGCTCTCCGGCGGGCAACAGCAGCGCGTGTCCGTCGCGCGCGCCCTGATGAACGGCGGACAGGTCATTCTGGCGGACGAGCCCACCGGCGCGCTCGATTCGAAGAGCGGCGAAGATGTGATGGCATTGCTGCAAGACCTCGCGCGCAAGGGGCACACCGTCATTCTCATCACCCACGACCGGAACGTTGCCGCACACGCCCAGCGGATCATTGAACTTCGTGACGGGGTGATCGTCACCGATACCGGGCCTGACCTCTCGCATCTGACCGATGCGGCGTGGCGGCCATTGCACGCCGATCACAGTCGTCGCTGGTCCGCAGCCGGTCTGAGCGAAGCGACGCGGATGGCATTCCGGGCCCTGCACGCGAATGTCTTTCGTACCGTTCTGACGTTGCTCGGCATCATTATCGGGGTGGCGTCCGTCGTCACGATGATGGCCGTTGGCGAAGGCGCCAAGCAGGCCGTCATCAAACAGATTGGGTCGATGGGCACGAACCTGCTGCTGGTGCGGCCCGGCGGACGCAACATGCGTGGCTACAACGGTCCCGTGGCAACACTGACGCCCGAAGACGCGAACGCCATTGCGGCGCTTCCGAACGTATCCTCTGCCGTGCCGGAGATTGTCGGCGGCGCCACGGTCCGCCTCGGCGACGTCGATTATCAGACGCAAATCGACGCGACCACACCGGCTTATGAAATCGTGCGGAGCTGGCCTGCCGCAAGCGGAGTCTTTTTCCAGGACGCCGATCAGAAGAGCTACGCGGCCGTCGCCGTGCTCGGCGGGACGGTCGTGGACAATCTCCTTCCCGATGGCGGCGATCCGATCGGGCGGTATGTCCTCATCAACAACATCCCCTTCCAAGTGGTCGGCGTCATGAGCACCAAGGGCGCGAATGCCGCCGGGATGGATTCGGACGATGTCGTGTTCATTCCGTTGTCGACAGGCATGCTCCGCATCTTCGGCCAGCACTACGTCCGATCAGTAACAGTGGCGGTCAAGGACGTCAGTCAGATTGACTCGGTTCAGGATCGCGTGACGGCGCTCCTCACCGGCAGGCACAATAACACGCAGGACTTCTTCATCCGCAACATGGCCGAGCTGCTGGAGACCGCGACCAGCGCGCAAAACACGCTGACCATTCTGCTCGCCTCAGTCGCTGCTATTTCGCTCTTCGTAGGCGGCATAGGGGTCATGAATATCATGCTGGTCAGCGTAACAGAGAGGACGCGAGAAATTGGGATCCGCATGGCCACAGGGGCGCGGACCCGCGACATCCTTCAGCAATTCCTGACCGAAGCGACGATTGTGTCCGCTCTGGGTGGCCTTGTCGGAGTTTTAATGGGGCTCGTGGCGGCCGCCGCGATCGGCGCCTTCGGGACACCGGTTGCCTACACCCTTGCGCCAGTCGCAATCGCCTTTACATGTGCCGTGGGGACCGGTCTTGTTTTCGGATTTGCACCGGCTATGAAGGCCGCGCGACTCGATCCCGTGGTCGCGCTAGCGAGCGAGTAATTCAATGAATTTTCTCCTGCGGACCACATCCGTTCTTGCGATTGCGGCTGCGGTTGCGGGCTGCGATACTCCAATCCCTCAGGCTTTGGCCCCTAAATACGTCCCGTCGAACTTCACTGCGCCGACCGCCATCGCGGCCCAGACCTGGCCCTCGCCCGATTGGTGGAAGGGCTTTGGTAGCGATGAGCTCAACGGGTTCATTGCGACCGCGCAGACGGAGAACCTGGACCTGGCCGCCGCAACCGCGCGCGTGCTGCAGGCGGAAGCCCAGTCGGAAATCGCGGGGTCAGCGCTGTTCCCGACGCTCAATCTGGAAGGCACGGCCCAACGATCACGTAATGGTACTGGCGGCATCGTGACCAATGCCCAAAACCAGATTATCGGAACGAAATCTTCGACGACGAACGCGTTCGGCTTGCTCCTTAATGCAACTTACGAACTCGATATCTGGGGCAAGGCGCGGAACAATTTGCGTGCGGCCGACGAGCTGGTGAAGGCCTCGACTTATGCACAGCAGGTCGTGGCGCTCACTGTGACATCCGATGTCGGCACGACATATCTCGATGTGCTCGCGTTGCGTGAGCGCCTCGACATCGCGCGACAGAACGTCGATGCCGCCAAGCGCATTCTCGCGATCGTTCAGGCGAAGGTGGCGAACGGCGTCTCATCCAGACTCGATCTCGCCCAGCAGCAGGCGCAGCTGGCGAGCATCGAGGCGACTATTCCCGCACTGGAAGAACAAGAACGTGAGGCGCGCTACGCGCTCGCGATTCTCCTTGGCCGCTTACCCGAAGGATTTGACGTCACCGGAAAAAACCTCGATGGAATCATCACGCCTACTGTCGCGCCGGGAATGCCATCGGAGTTGCTCCGCCGCCGGCCGGATGTCGCCCAAGCGGAAGCCGATTTGGCCAGTCAGCACGCGAATGTCGATGCGGCGCGCGCGGCATTCTTCCCGCAGATCAGCCTGACCGGCTCGGCTGGCTTTCAAAGCACCTCCTTGAGTTCACTCTTTACCGGTCCGGGATTTGCGTGGAGCTTCGGTGCGAATCTTCTGCAAACGATTTTTGACGGCGGCCTGATCGAGGGCCAATTTGAATTGAGCAAGGCGCAGCAGCAGGAGCTGGTGGCGACCTACCGCAGCACGGTGCTGAACGCGTTTTCCGACGTCGAAACGACCTTGGGACAGGTCTCGAGTCTCGCCGATCAGGAGCGGCTGAAGACTGAACAGGTCGCCGCCTCGGCGGAAGCCTTCCGGATTTCCGAACTTCAATACCGCGAAGGCGTGACCGATCTTCTCAACCTGCTCACCTCGCAACAGACCTTGTTCACGGCCCAGGATCAGCTGGTGCAGATCAAGCTGGCACGCATTCAGGCCGATATCGGATTGTATAAAGCTCTTGGCGGAGGTTGGGCGGAAGTGGCCGATGCGGCAACCCAGGCCCTTCCAGCCCAAACGACTCCGGTGGCGCCAGGGCCGCCTGCCAGCTCGCCGCCGAAGAGCACAGCGCGGGTTCCCGCCACGCCGAATCCGGCGCCGATCCAGGGGAATGCGCCGCCGACACCGACGCCGCCGCGGCGCTAATTGCTATCGGTGCCCCATCACCCGGTGTGGGACGTAAGGCTCGGAAAGCGCCTTGAGCTCGGCATCGTCGAGTTTGAGGGAAACGGCCGCGACCGCGTCTTCAATGTGACCCGGTTTTGAGGCGCCGATGATCGGCGCGGCGACGCCTTTGCGGTGGAGCAGCCATGCGAGCGCCACCCGCGCATTTGACACACCGCGCTTCTGCGCAATTTCGGCGACCTTCTCCACAACGGCAAAGTCCGAGTCTTCGTAATACATCGCATGCGCGAACTCGTCGCTTTTCGCCCGATCAGTCTCACCCTTATCTTGCCTTCGCCGGTTGCCGGCAAGGAATCCGCGCGCCAGCGGACTCCAGGGAATGAGCCCAATACCCTCTTCGCGGCACAGCGGAATCATTTCACGCTCTTCCTCG
>Ga0310810_10010562_pt1 | contig 10750 bp, 23 predicted proteins | sample NCmetagenome_FD_207641 | JGI IMG/M metagenome (GOLD analysis project Ga0310810, IMG submission 207641) | Soil microbial communities from experimental microcosm in Duke University, North Carolina, United States - NC | ecosystem: Engineered > Artificial ecosystem > Soil microcosm > Unclassified ... | reverse complement strand
TAAAGAAAGAATATAGGAACAAACTGATGTACCAGAACGCAAAAGATCTTTTCAATATCTGATATTTTGATTAGAATAATAAACAGTATTTTATACCAATACAAGATACACTAGGATTTGTATGAAGCGTTATTAGTGGTATCATATTAGATTTCCAAGTCATGTAGAAGTAACGACAAAACAATATACTACAATACTTGCAACAGCTACTATTGGTGTTCTGCTAGTAGGTGCAATGTTTGCTGTAATACCTGCTTATGCAAATGTTTGCGCTCATGACAAACCAAGCTCTTGTCTTTCAGGAAGAATGACAGGAGGTGGAGTAATTCGCACAATAAACGATGCAACTGGCCAGCCAGTCAAAATCAGTTACGGATTTAAATTAAGTTGTGACATAAATGATCCAAGACAGAATTTGCAGATCAACTGGGACAATGGCAACAAGTTCAAGTTAAATAAAGTGATAAATGTTGGCTGTGAAGATGTCCTAAACAAGAGCCTCGATCCGCATAATGCACCATTTGATACCATGGCGCTTGCAGGAACTGGAGGTGTTAATGGAGTATCAGGTGCGTTTGTATACGTAGTGTTCCAAGACGGGGGAGAATCAGGAAACAAGAGTCCGACATCTGATTATACAACAATAGTCATCTACAATGCTAGTGGACAACTACTAATCGACTTTACTGTACCTGTTGATGGAGGTAACCATCAAGCACACAAAGCTTAGATAAAATCAAAATTCAAAAAAATTAGAATGAAAACAGTTAATCAATGAAATATCACTTGGAAATCTGAAATCAACGAATATTCTGTCACTAGGATTCATTATAAGAAAATTGATAATTTATTCTGTTAAATACAAAGGTCTGGAAATTTAGTAAATAATTTCTCATAATCTGGCTCACTCATGTATATTTGCATGAAAAAATTACCCCGTGTTGGGTACATTAGGGAATTGTCATCTACTACTCGTAATCTATCCTTAGATGAAATGTAGAAGTTCATCGACGAATTGACTGGTCCTAATGAACTAGTGCATGAGAGAAAAATTTTAACCTATGATGATGTATTTGCAATATATTCAAAGATAGTCGAGTATGATCAAGTTTTCAGAGAGTTGTTACAGATTAGACTATTACAAAAAGAGACTGAAAAGATATGAATTGTTTTATTTACTAGACGTTTTATGTCTTAGATGATATTTTGTACTAAAACCAAAGTGTTTCAATTCAGTGTATATCTCAAGTAGATCATAATAGCTAAACTTGATTTTTCCAAGATCTTCTCTGCTTATTCCAAACTTGTTTATTACATCCAAGAGAAAATTCCTGTTAACTAGGCCAATAACATGTGAATCATCGTCTCTTATGATACAACAACCTAGTCTCACAGTTAGTTCATGCATATCTATACATAACAATTTTCTGTATTTATCATTGGTCTTCCAAATTTGGAAATCATGAATGTATAGTATCATTATTCTGGAACTTTATCTCACAATCTTGTAATTTCCTTTGAAGGTAGAATTCAGGTATGTGCCCTGTTTATGCCAGAACATATGTCACTTAGCACCTGCGAATTGTATTGTTGCTCTGGGTTGTGTTCAACACTGGCTTTAGGAAGGATCTTGCAGAACACATCTGGAATGAGATAATCAGCCATTACAAAGACACCGATTAAGAGACATCCGATTAAAATCGCTAGTCCAAACATTGGTCTCATTAAATTAATTATCTAGTGCTGCTCTATAATAGTAATCTCAAGTTATATCATGTGATCGTTATAGAACTCATAATTTCTGGAATCAACAAAGGACATTCCGAAGATTGTAGTTTCCCGTCTTGCAAATTTTTGCATTGTAAAAAGATATCACTTTCTTGATTTAGCGCTATCTTGTTCCTTTTTTCTTTTTTTAGCTTTGTTTGATGTCTTACTCATGTTAATTAATGCACCTGCTGTAAATTAAGGCTTTTAAACACTTGATGCTTCAACTGTTTTCACAATTTACAAATCATCCTCTCATCAGTAAGTTGTCTGTATTTGAATTCTAAGACACCTTTGTTGTTATATACAAAATGTAAGTTTGTCAAACATGGCAAGAATTATGATTGCAGAAGATTCTGCTGCAACAAGATTAGTTCTGAAAGATTCCATTCATATAGGAAAACATGAACTAGTTGCAGAAGCAAAGGATGGAGCAGAAGCAATAGAGCAATTCAATCGTGTACATCCAGATGTATTACTGCTTGATATTTCAATGCCGAAAAAAGATGGAGTATCTGTATTGCATGAAATAATGTCGTCTGACCATGATGCAAAAATCATCATGATAACTGCAGATGAAAACTTTAACACCATATGCAAAAGTACTGCAGAAGGAGCTCAGGCATATATCATAAAACCATTCAGTTTCACGGATGTGTTAAATGCAATTACGATGGTACTAAACTAGTACACCACAATATCTAATCAATCCATACATTAACTCTGGTTATGTTCTGTCAACTTTGATGGTTCATGCTTGAACCTCAACTAACCTGCTTCCATCTACGTGAAGGATTAATAGCTTTAATCTTATTCTTGGATTGCATGTCAAATTGAGACATGTCTTTGTAATGTAGCGATAAGAACTTCTTTATGATGGAAACGTTCTCTTGTAATCCTGTTTTGATACAAAAATTAATCATTTGTTTGAATGTCTCCATCAGCGATGTAATGTCATTAGAAAAGGCGTCATTCTGCTTTATTGAATTAACTGCAGTCATAATATTGACTTCCTTTTATATTTAAGATGCAGGGGAACTGTACACTTGACGGGACACGAGTTGACTCGTTATCCCTGTCAAGATCGGGACATAGTTTCATAATTATCTTAGACCGCATATATGGGATTAGACGGAAAAACACCAAGTGAAGCTTGTGGAATTACAATAGGAGGAGATAACAAGTGGATAACCTTGATACAGAATGCTACAAAGAAATAATTCTTCTTGTTTACTTCCGAGACCTACGGTTTACCGTCAAACGATCTTGGATTGAACCCCTGTGTCATTTCGCTCAACTCTGTTGACATATTCAAGAATTTCAATCCCTTTTCAGTCGGTATGTAAAGAGTTGTTCCTTCCTTAAGTGATAATAATTTATTTTCTATTAGGTATGTCATGTATTCAACTAGCTGGGAATAAGAAAGATACGCATTGTACATCATCTTTGTTTTTGTGGCTCCATTTCTTGCAGAATTCAACATCACATTAGTAATTTCTGTTCTACTGCGGTATTTCACACATAAACATGTACATATTTCTATAAAGACGTGGTTAAGCTATGTTGTGAAACCATGTTTTATTTTTTTATTTGCGTGTTGAATCTATTGACATGTTAACACTTTAGTTAGTTTTAATTACAAAATTGTAACCTACTTTTATTTAATATGATAATGATCATGATATAATGACATCAAGCGAATTAGAGGCAGCATATGCTGAACGAAGAAGCATACGAGACCTTCTAGTGAGAAATCCAAACGACTCTAATGTTGTCCAGCAAATCAAAGCCAATGATGAAAAAATTGACCTACTGGAACAAACAGAAAAGGCTGGAAAATATCAGGTCAAGGCTGAATAGGTAAAATCATCCACATACCAATGGGGACTTGTATATTACCTGAGATAGATTCAGTGCATACCCCATTTTTTTGTTTAATAATTATGGTTAGTTTCAACAATTTCATAAGCAAGTCTCAAGCATCTCCAAAATGCTTTTTATAAAACAAAATCCATAAGTGGTCATTCCAAACACCCTCGCTTTTTTGAGGGTCGCCTCGCTTTCAATGTCCCGACCTTTGACACGAAGAAATAGTCAACTAATGTCCCGCTAACTATACAGAACCGATGCAGGTGTTATGAGGATTTTTTATGAGCCATCAAGTTGACATAATCCTAGTTCATATGTCATGAATCACTTCTGATAAAGAGTGATTTCTACTAGACGATTTGCATTATTTCACAAAAGGTATTTCTATAATTTCATGTCTGGCGAGGATGAAGATTCTGATGATGACGATTAATGGATATGAGATGTAAATCATGGATAATTCTTTATAGGCAATTTTGAGTCATATTGTTGATGAAAACTCTAACAGGCATATTTTTCATGTCATTACTATTCTTTCTAACCATACCGCATGCCCAAGCCCAAGTAGATCCTGGTAACGATCCTGTAATGTGGAGTTATGTGGACCAAACTCAATTTTGGATCATACTTATTGTGCTGGTTATAGTCGGTGGGGGATTTACGATATATTTCCGTAGAAAACCTGCGCCAAAAGATAGCCCCTAGGCTTTAGATTTTACAGTCTTGCCCCTGAGTAATTTTTGCAATCCCGGAATCATCATGGTGATCATTGCAGCAAAACCAAATCCTGCAGCAAATAATGCTGCCATGTGGGATTCATAGACACGCATGGCAAGAAATGATGCTGCCGAAAGACCAAACATTGCCAAAGATATGGCAAACAATGAATTGATTTTCAATTTCCAAATTCCTTGTCTAGTGTACTAGATTTAGCAATTTCTACTGGAAAAAGACATCTGTCAAGGGCAAATGATTTATCCTATGTTGGACGTTACCATGTAGACCACAAGGACTCTGGCGGGATGATGTTAGTATGGCAATCCTTTGACCGACTAGATGTACTGTGGTCAAAACCTTTTCTATTATGGGTATGATGTATCTTTGATGGGACTGTTTGGAGGAAAAAAAGAAGAATATTGTACAGTATGTAACAAGAGAACCCCACGTACAAGTAAACCAAAGAAAGAGTGGAACATCAAAGGCCAACTTTGTGCCAAGTGTTTCGTAGACTATATGAAAAAACCTGTCGCGAAAAAAAAGAGTGATGATATTTGTGTTGCATGTGGGGCAGAACCAGGAGGACTAAACCTGTGGAAACCAAAAAAGGAATGGCAATTACAAGGCTGGCTTTGCGAGCCATGTCTTCATGAATGGGAAAAGTCAGATAATGAATTAAAGAAAAACTGTATTGTATGTAATACAAAACTTGGCTTTTTTCCACGCTATGCAAAAAAGGAATGGAATCTCAAGGGATATCTGTGCAAAAACTGCTGGAATGCCCAAGAGTCTAAAACCTAAATTTCCAAATTTCTAGGCATGAAAAAATTTAGACGTAAAATAGAATCAAAATTAAGATATAATGAATTGGCATCTATTCAGGGGGGTTTTGTACAAATACATTGCAGACCAACCAATCTGTCTTGGAATCACGATATTGCACATTACATGTGACAAACTTGCCTTTTAGAGCACGCTCCAAATCTGTGACTGTCTTTTCTTCATACTGAGGATCATCTGGATTGTCCACCTTGGCAATCATGATCCTCTCAATATTCCCATACTCCTCCTTGTTGTCTTTTCGAAAATGTGTAACAGACATGTCAAAAGTATTTCCAGATAGACATGCAATCACTGGACCACCTATTCCATCGCCCATGTTTTGTGTATTTTTAGGCATTATAATTAACTATTCTAAAACCATGCCTATGGGATACATGCCTCTAGGTACAATCCAACATTTTTGTCGCAAAATTGTATTGAATCAATAAATAATTTTTCTGATACTATCACATCATGACAAGAACAAGAACAATCCGAGAAATGCAGGGAGGAAAACCCTGATGACTGACTCGGCAACAATCACAAAGTGTCTAGACTATGCAGTCCAGATAATGCAATGGGTTGACGGAAAAGAACACCTGTTGGCAATGGGCAAGGTCTTTCTCTGCACACTATTCCTAGGAGGTCCATAGCATGGCAGTAGAAAAAACCGGCAAGATTCACGAGATAAAAGAAACGGTATCTTGCGCAGTGGAAATAATGCGCCAGATTAGGGCACCTGGAGTGCAAGAATCACTTGAAAAAATAATGGGCATGAGTACAGTTGCTAAAGATATCATAGAGGCACTAAAGGCACCAGAGATGGTAAAAAACATAGAAAATTTCCGCTTGATTACGCAAAACATCAACGAAGCTTCTGAAAAGATGCAGGATACGATAAAACTGATGGAACAGACAGGTGTAATACAAGAAGCCAAAGAGTTTGCAAGGTCTGCCAAAAACATGATGGACCTGATTGGAAATACCGGGCAAGACCTCCGAGAGGTAAATACAGCGGTCAAATCAGTCTTCAGGTCAGTCCAGGTATTAGTGGAAGACATCAGGCCTGCAGAAAGCAGATATTAATATTGATTATATTTTGTTGTATTAACCATGAAAGAATTTGATCGAGTATTGTGCTCTTGTACAAGTTGCAGATGTGGTCATTACGGAAAAGGATCCATTGATAACTTTCTGTGCGATAACTGTAAAAACGACATCCATAGTGGAATGAGACCTGTTACAAAAGCAACAAAATCACACTAGTACGTAGATGAATTATTTTTCCTATTTCTTGTGCCTAGTTGTAAATAGGTTGTTCTTTCTTATCTTCCACTTGTTTCGCTCAAGTGTAGCATTTTTGATTTCTGTCTCTAGTCTCTTTCTTTCCTCATGACTTAGATTAGGATCTTTTAGTTGCTCATTTTTTGCGTTAATCTTCTTGGTATATCGCGCAATTTGGATATCGATTCCTTCAAAACTCATTTACTACTCAAAACCAGGCTTGTAATTTAGCAATTTCTGTTTTAGATGTTTGGTTGTGGCCTGGTACTTACTTTCTTATTATTTCCCACTCGTGTTTACAGTCTTCACACAGAAAATAATAATGCATTCCATCACTTTTTTCGACCGGATCCATGTATTCTCCAGTATTCTTTGACATGCATTCTAGACACTCTTGCTTGTCCATTTCTTTACTTTGTATTAACAACAAAATTAATGCTTTTGATATTTCTAAATGAATTCTTCAGGGTTTTATCCGGGCTGTTTTTATAGAGCATTTGCTAATTTTATTTCATGATGCACTGTATCAGTTCTACCTGCAGAAGAAAGATTACACGAGGTACTATCTGCAGTAAATGCGGACTAGACAATTCAAGAGAAGCAGGAAGAATAGCACTAGAGATACTTGAAGAACGGGGAGTCGAAGATCTCGACGAGTTTATGCTCGTCCACTTTCCTGACGAGAACAAGAGAAAAAAACTTAGGCATGTCATGCTACAGATAAACTATAACGAAACCCGGGCAAAACAGTATGATGCGTCAAATCGTCATAAACGATAATGTTCTCTCATGGAATCATGATGAAAGTTGGTAATGAAAACAATCTTTATACTTGGTATGTAACATCATGTAAAATATGGACAATCAGATAAATGGATTGAAAAAGAAACTACAAAAAAATAATGATGATGCACTCAACTTTGTCCAAAAATTAGAATCCACACTTGTTGATTTTGAAAAGACAGGAAACCTGACAGGAAGTTATTCTGAGATTAAAAAAGCCATACTTGAATACAAGGACAAACTGATAGACCAAATCTAATACATGATGAATATCAGTTAAATCCTATCTGTCATACTGAATCTCGTGGTCAAAACAATCATAATAGCATTGGTTGTGGCAAGTGTAGCCATCGCAGGAATTTTTGTATTTTTGGTGATGATTCCCAAAACTCAATCCTCTGTGATACAATTAAGTGCAACTGTTGAAACAACTCCTGGAAATGTAAAGATCCATTCGCCAGAACAACTAGCTGACATTGACGGTGGCACAATACCTCTTGACAATGTTACCCTGGATAGGATACCTGCATTGAAAATTGCAGTTGATCAAGCCTTTGCTAGATTCACTCCGCCACCATACTACCGCCCTCATACATTTACAACTAGCATCACCCAAAATGATGTTGATTCTATACTAAAATTAGCAGGTGGTAAGGCAGAACAATTGCCTGAAACGCAAACAAATGACACAAACTTTGATGTCAACTTTACAACCGATACAACCAGTATGGAGTTTAAGATGAATAACTTGTATTATCATGTTGTAATCGAACAATTGAATCCATCTGGTTGAGTATTGGGCATGATTACTATGATAATCACATCTTGCTACGCAATTATGCATATGCAACATATGTTATAGATTTTCAAATGGTAAAATTAAGAAATGTTGTTCTTAAAATTTAGATAACACAATTTACAAACTAGTTTTTCACTCTGATTTCAATATACTTTCCCTCTGTAGTGGAATAAAGACTCTGAAATGGATAATGATCAGTATCATACCTTGATATGTCATCTTCAAACGTAGTGACAAGTTGCGTGGAATTGTACATGTCTGAAATCTGTTTTCCTCTCTTGAAATCTACAATAAAGTGAGGGTCTGCCACAAGAACAATTTTTGTTGTATTTACAGGGTCTGTAAGTATCTGGGAATAGTCTAGCGGGACATTTTTCTTGTGAAATACATCACTAAATATCCACGTATACGTGGGGCTTGCAAGAATGCTGGTGTTGTTATCGATTGGCTGGTTTACTACAAATGATGTTGCGGCATATTCTGCGCTTGTCATGTCGGTAGTAATGAGTTTCACAAGACCTATCATGCCAAATATGCATACCCCCAATACAAGAATAATGGTACCCACGTGGGCGATTTTCTTTCTAGGTATCTTTTCAAATAGTCTCACTATCAATACGGCAGCAGCAATACACATCACAGGTATTACTGGAATCCAGTAAAAGTATTGGTTGTAGTTTATGGCATACAAGAAAATAACAAATGGGACAAACCATCCTAGTACAAAATAATCTCTCCTGATTGCCGCAAACCCAATTCCTGCTACAGAAAGCCAAAACAAGGCAGGATCCATCTGCATAAATGATTTTGTGATATAGTTCAGATCAGCACCTCCAACCCGATGTGTCTGGAAATAAAACACATCCCGCACCCAATAGTTAAGGTGTCCAGCTTCTATGCTCTGGAGAGGCCACAAGAGTGGAATCAAAATGACAGGTAGCAACAACAATGCAAGCAACTTGAACCGTTTGGTATTACCAAAAAACACAATGCCACCAACCAAAGGAATCATGGTAAATGCAGGAATTTTTGTAAATACTGCAAGGCCTAGACATACTCCTGATAACAAAACTAGCCAGGTGGCATGTTTGGAATCCTTGGAATGCAGTGCTGCCCAGATTGATAACAAAAGAAATGGTAGCAATATGGAATCAAGCAATATTCTACGAAATATCCATGACATTGGCATTACAGCAAACAGTGCGGCAGAAACCAATGCTACATTTTGCCCATAGCGTTTTCCTGCTATTTTATAGATAAGAAAAGTATCTGCAACTGCTAATAGTCCCATGATAATTCTTGGTACTGTATACAACATGGAAATGGAATTTGCATCACCTGAAGGACTAAGGGAGTGTGGGTACCCAATGGAACCAAGTACTCCCGCAAGAAAGGTTTGTCCAAACAATGGATGATCATAAAATGAACCCTCTTGCGGACTCTGACCGTTCAATACATGCATTGCCCTTCGCATGTATACTCCCTCGTCAAAGAAAATATCTGGAAAGCCTGCAACATTCCAAAGGTGAGAAAAGGCAGAAATCATCAATATTGATATGATGAGAAGATGGTATGTGCTAAATCTTAATTTGGTATTCAATAAGTTGATGCAATTTTTTAGCTCCTTAAACTTATTCACATTCTATAATAGTATGCTGAAGAAATCTTCTAGTACAATCATACATGACTATTTGGTAATTGTTTAACAGTGACCACGTATGCAAGATTCTATGCGGCCGTTTCAAAAGATTTTGGTAATTGATACAATTGCACTTGCTGGATGTTTCTTTCTAATCTGGGTGTTGGCTACAGGTGCAAGTTTTCTACTCCCTACAGTACAACCTGATTATGTAAGATCACTACCGCTTGCATTGATGTATACTGCATTAGTTGGAGTTCTTATCGTATTGGGAACCGTTCTTTTATTCTTGCCAAGGATAAGAAAGCGATAATTTCATTTTGCAATATAGAAAAATATTTTGTTTTTCCAATATACTTTGATCCATCATCTTTTTATTTTTCGTCGATCATATTAATTTGGAAAAACCTTGTGAAGTATTATTCGACTATCTAATTCCTACGCAATTTTTAATAGAACTAAAATTGCTCAAACTTATAGATGAAATTAATAACACAACCTGACGCAGGTAGACGCAATATGACACAACTCACGCTCAAAAATGGTGTTTTCATTGATACAAATTCGACTCAAAAATGCATAATATCTATACATGTTATTTCTGAGTCATACTTACATAGTTTTATTGAATGTGTCAAATTTACAAAAGATGTGAAAACAGATACTATTACAACTACGGGTAACCATGATGAAGTATTTGGTTTGCCGTGCATAGTTGCTTGGAGTTGGTTGTGAGGTGGAGATTTTACGAAAAATATCGACCAATAGACTCACTTTGCGACTACAAAGTGATCTTTTAGAAATACTCAAGCAAAACGCACAACATAAAGACCTCACACTAAATGCATTGATAGCTAAAATCTTGCACAAAAATATTGCATATGATGAAACAGTAAATGTGTTACCTAACATGATAATTCCACATGATTTGTTTTTCTCTATCGTATCAAAAATACCTGAATCTGAGATGACTGATATTGTGCAGGAAGGACCGCGTATTGTGAAGAAGCATTTTGACATCCTGGGCTTGCAATATAAAATTGATCATGTTATTTACAATTACTTTGTAA
>Ga0310810_10010561_pt1 | contig 10750 bp, 8 predicted proteins | sample NCmetagenome_FD_207641 | JGI IMG/M metagenome (GOLD analysis project Ga0310810, IMG submission 207641) | Soil microbial communities from experimental microcosm in Duke University, North Carolina, United States - NC | ecosystem: Engineered > Artificial ecosystem > Soil microcosm > Unclassified ... | reverse complement strand
CGGAGCTCGATGTATTTCCACTCGCCAGTGCGTCGAAGCGCCTCGAGATGGTTTGCAATCGCGTTGAACGCGTCGCGGCTCGCGACCAGCGGCTCACAATGATCGGCAAACGGCAGTGACACGAGCCGGCGGCCAGTCAGCCAGCTCCGCACCTTGCACATGACGACGCCGTCCGCGAGCGGCGTCCCGGGAGCGGACGTGGTGAATGCGATCGGTTGATAACCGTATGTCCGCTGCAACGACTGCAGCCAGGCCGCCGTGTGAAACACGGAGGCATGCGGATGATGCTCGACCAGTTCAGACCAGCGCGAATCGCGCAGGGGATCGAGCGTGTACACCGTCATGCAAAAGCGCGTGTTGCTGCTGGCGGAGACACCGTATACACAATCCGGTTTCCTTCCAGGCTGGCGTATGCCACTCGTGCCCGTTCGGCATCCGGTCCCTCAATCCGCCAGTCATCCTGATCGCGAACAAGCGTCATTTGCTCCCGGTTGCGCCACCATCGATTGATGTCGCCGGGGAGCGCGGCCCACAGTCCGTCGCGATCGCGTCGTTCGCTGAGGTATTGAAGCAGCTCGACATAGACGTCGCGCTCGCGACGGCTCACGAGGTAATCCGGATGTGTGATGAGACTGACAAGACCGTGATGCCGGCTCACGATGTCGATCTGTCGCTGCCAGAGTGCCGTTGAGTAGTCGTTGAGGATGTGGAACAGCGTGTAGTCCTGAACCGTCGTCAACGGAAGTTCCAGAATGTCGCCGATGAAGTACGGCATGACCGTGCAGCAGCCGCCGCGCTGTGGCTCGAGATGCGCGGCGTTCGGAACCGACATGTCATACGCGAATTCAAATGCGTCGAACCATTCCTGCTCGCGGTACATGACGCCCGCGCGGAAGCCTTCACAGCCGAACTCGCGGGCATATTCGTTGATGCGCCTGACCCGTCGATCGAATTCGTCCTTTCCGGCGAACAGCCGTCCGTCATGGTTCAAGTCGTGGAGGTTGACTTCGAATCCACGCTGCCGGATTTGACTCGCCGCGCGGTGCAATGCCTGTTCGCGCCCTTCTGGAATCAGCTGAAACGCCGACTTGATCCCGTATTGGTCGTCGAGATCCATCAGCTCGTCGCACAGGTCCAGGCCGACCTGGCCCTCGACGTCGTGGGTCAGCATCATGCAGGCCGGGGCGGCATCCGGCCAGAACCAGATGAACGGAATGGGGCAGCCCTGTGCCTGGATCACATGCGCCATGGCGGTTTCCATCAGCACGTCGACACTGCGATCGACTGGCCACTTCGGAAACGGGATCTTCTCCCAATCCCGCAGACGGACCTTTTGCAGATGTTTCCGAACGCCGACGCTCAGATACGGGCGGAACAGGTAATACAGACTCTGTGCGGCTCCTCCGGACGTGGTCTTCTGCAGGAGGCTGTGCCCGTTCTGGGGATATCGCTCCTGCCTCAGGTTCGTCGCGACTTCAGAGAGGTCGAACGGCAGCAAAGGCCGGCCGCCAACAATTGTGACGTCGCGTGACACGTCAGACAGCGGGTCGGTGGCATACGCGGCCGGACGCCCTCCGACCAGCCGCCCGTAGGCGACAGCCCCGCCGAATCGGAAGTAGCCAGGTTCGTCAGAACGGCCGGGCAGCGTGCCGACGCCCGCGCGCTCCGCAGGGCAGCGGTAGTAATCGAGGAACGCGGTGGCGCGTTCTGATCTCTGCACGGCCATAAAAGGAGGGTAAGTTTATGCTGAGACGGGAGCGCCGAACTACAGAAGAACGATGCGTCCGCGGTCTTTCAACGACTGCTCGGCAGCCTCGAGCAACCGGACGACGCGCAGACCTGCTTCGCCGTCGTTCGAGGGTTTCTTGTCGGCAAGGATACAGTCAGCGAAGTACCCAAGCTCGAGCGTGAGCGCCTCGGTGGCATCCACTTTTGGTGCCCACACATCACCGGAACGATAGCTGACCAGCAGATCGTACACTCCCTCGCCGCTGCTGATGTCCACGCCCTTGTCGTAGACCTTGATCTTCTCGTCGGGCTCGAGATCGTTCCAGACCAGCATCTTGTCGCGACCACCGATCAGCGTGGTTCGCACTTTCACAGGGGAGAGCCAGTTGACGTTGACATGCGCCGTGACGTTTCCGGGGAAGTACACGGTGATGAATGCCATGTCCGCCAGGTCGTTCAGGTGATTGCCTCCCGTGGCGACCACCGCTTCCGGGTTCCGCCCGATGACCTGGTCCATGATCGACAGATCGTGCGGCGCCAGATCCCAGACCACGCTCACATCATGCTGAAAGAGGCCGAGGTTTACACGCGTCGAGTCGAAATAGTAGAGCGGGCCAAGTGTTCCGTTGTCGACGAGCTCACGGATCTTTCGCACGGCGCCGCTGAAGAGGAACGTGTGATCGACCATGATCTGCAGGTTCTTCCTGCTGGCCAGCTCGATCAGCTCAGAGGCTTGCGCTGAATTCGATGTGAAAGGCTTTTCGACGAACACATGCTTGCCATTCTCGAGCGCCGCCTTGGCAAGTTCGAAATGCGTCCATACCGGCGTCACGATCGCGACCGCATCGATGTCGGGCGACCGCAGCACCTCCGTCACATCCGTCGTCAGATGAAGCCCCGGATAGGTCTTCTGTGCACGCTTGAGCGCCTTCGGATTCGTGTCACACACGGAGACCAGCTGACATCGCTCGAGCGCATTCAGGTTCCTGACGATGTTCGGACCCCAGTACCCGAATCCGACAACCCCAACCCGCACAACGTCCGCGGCGGTGTTGACGGTCTGTGGTGGCACCGGAAGTACTGCACTCGAGAGACCTGTCGCGGAAACGACGCCGCTGCTCATACGGACTCCTGCTGTGTTGGGGGGGAGAAAAAGTTTGGGAACCCGGACCGGTCGGCGTTAGTGAGCGCCTTTACCTGAAATCATGGCCCGGGGGGTGGCCAGGAGGATTTTCAGGTCAGTCCAGACTGAATACCGTTTGGCGTAGCGAAGGTCGAGCCTGACCATGTCGTCGAACGTGGTACGGCTCCGACCGGTGACCTGCCAGAGGCCGGTCACTCCAGGCTTCGCTTCGAGCACGCGTCGGCGATGCCAGTGCTTGTACCGCGCGACTTCGTACGGCAGTGGTGGGCGCGGACCGACGAGCGACATCTCGCCTTTCAGCACATTCCAGAACTGCGGCAGTTCGTCGAGGCTCGACCGTCGCAGGAAGTGTCCGACCGCGGTGAGCCGCGGGTCGTCCACGATCTTGAACACCTTGTCGCCGGAGCCGGAGGCCTCGCCGGACTGAATAAACTTCTCGACGTACTGTTGGTGAATCTTCGGGTCTGCGTTCACGTGCATGGTCCGGAACTTCACCATCGTGAACGGCCGGCCGCCGGCGCCGACGCGTTCCTGCGGAAACAGCACGGGACCCTTGGAGGTGAACTTGACGAGGGCGGAGACGACCGCGAACACCGGCGCAAACATCATCAACAACGCGGCACTGCCGACGACATCCAGTGCACGCTTCGCCGTATCTCGAAGAAGCTGTTGTGGTTTTTGTCGGTTACTGGTGGCCTGGACTGCAGACGGTGTCGAACCGTTCGGTGAATACAGTTCACACTGAACCGAGTAGGTGCTCACGCCTGGCGGAAGTCGATGCGCGAGCTTGCGTTGGACTTTTTCTCCGAGAAGGCGTGCGGTTTCGCGGGGCGCCACATCGGTCAACGGCCGGATCAGGCCAAGAACGGTGTCCTGCTCGAACCATCCAATTACGTCAGTGTCGAGCGCGATTTGCGATATCGCATCGATGACCGGCGCCCATTCCGCCCCGCGTCCGCTCACGCCCATGAGAATCAGGACGAACGTCTGATCGAATCGGTCCGCTCGTTTGCGTTCACGCATGAGCGCATCTTCGAAGAGTTCCTGACTGACCAGCTGAAACCAGGCATCATGCCGGTCCTGGTCAGGAGTGCGCGCTCGAAGCATCCGGGTGCGCGTCTCTGCCAGTACTCGCGCGCGCCTGGCCGGTGAAAGCTCACCCGGAGAGACAAATTTTGTAGAGCCAGCCACAGGTTTGGTCCTTAGTATCCCGACAGCGCTCGAGCGGGAGGTGCATTCCGCCGATTGGCGGCGCCGCGCGACGCGAGTCGAATGATGCGCACCCGGAGATTCTTTGACTGACCAGCGGGGAGGCTTGCAGTCAGTGCCTGCCTCACGCGCGCGGCCATCAATTGGCGGGCTGTTTCAGTGGCTGTTACCGTGCCCTCGGGCAGGACGGCACCGGCCACGCGTCCTTCGCGGAACCAGCCCACGAAATCGACTTCGCGAACCGACTCGCCCAACCCACGGAAAATCGCTGCTGCGTTGGCGGTGGTGAGTTTCGCGCCGGCACGGCCAGCCGGGCGAACGTCTACCAGAATCAACAGAACGGCCCGGGTCGAGCCCTCCGCGCGTCGGCGCTCAATGGCCAGAAAGTGCCGGAACGCCGCCTGGTTGTATGCCTGAGTGCCCCCGCTGGCAAATCCCGTATAAGCGGGAAGCGATTCGAGCCTCATGCGCTGCATGGTTGCTGCGTACCTGGCAATGCCGTTTGAACCCTGGAACTGTCGTGAGCAAGACCGCAGCCACTAATACGCCGTGCAGCTTCGGCCGGTGGTGCTAGAAGAAATGACGTTGGGAGAAGGACTTAACTGAATCAGTGAATCGTGCGTCGTCGCCTCGCGGGGGGACTGTCTCCGAGAAGGTTTCTTGGATGGCGGGGAAAGTCGGCCGCGAGGCTGGATTTCTGTGTTCTATTCTTCGTCGTCTTCGCCGTAATACGCGCTGTAGTAGGACGCTTCGGGGATGTGGCGGTCGTCAACACGGTTCAAAACCGTGCCGATGATCGACTCCGTACCCAACTCTGACACTGCGCGCTCGACCGCCGACGCCGGCGTGGAGCCGGCAGCGATTACAAAAATGACCGCTCCTGCACGCCGGGCAAGAACCTGTGCATCGGGCAGCAGACCAACCGGCGGCGTATCGATTAACACCCAATCAAAGCTCGCCGCGCACGCCCGGATGAGTTCTCCCATACGCTCGGAGGTCAGATCCGCGAGCGGTGTTGAACCCGGACGGCCAGCGGTCAGCACGCTTAAACCTGGCGAGACCTCAACCACTGGGAGTACGGCGTGAGGGTCTCGAAGCGCCTCGGTGAGACCTCGGTTGTTTTTGATGTCGAGGAGCGCGTGTATAGACGGAGCGCGCAAGTCAGCATCAATCATCAGGACCCGGCGTCCGTACGATCCGCTGAGCGTCAGCGCCAGGTTGACGATCGTCAACGTCTTTCCCTCGCCCGGCAACGCGCTCGTGATCATCACCGTCTTCAGCTTGCTGTGAACCTGTTCTTCATGCAGCACGGCCGCGAGTCTCCGATACTGCTCGAGCGACACCGAATTCGATGCGCCGGTCACGAGTCGCGCCTGGACCGCTGTATTGTCCAGCCTCACACGCCTTGCCGGGGACGTCTGCTCGACTCTCGTCTGCTGAACCCTCGCCTGCTCAACTCGCGCCTGCTCGACCCGTGTTTGCTCGACCCGCGGTCCGTCAAATGTGGAGAGCGGTATTGGAGACTCCAGCGTCACGGCGGCTTCGTTCGGGTAGTGCGCCAAGGGTGACGCGTTACCCAGCTCCGCCGGGATCGGTTCGGGTTTCGGCGCACCTTTCGCGCTCTCCCATGCTCTCAGTGCCTGATCAATTCGGCTCATGTGTGATCATCCTGCGCGCGGCTCGAAAGGGCGACCCAAAGGCGCCAAAACGGGCACGGTTGCTGAAGCCTTCCGCTGGAAGGTCTTCGTTCTCCGCGGTCTCACTCCGCTCCTCGACGGGAACCTCCTGCGGAGATTCTGCGGACGCATGCGCCATCACGGGTAATGACGGTGCAGGTTGCTGTTGCATCGATGTCAAATGAAAGTCGCGGCAGACCTCGGCTACGACGGCCCGGTCAACCGGGCACCGGTCGAGAGCCATTCCGCTCACCAGAGCGTTATCGCAAATGACGCTGATGATTCTCGGTATGCCGCGCGCGTATTCATGGATCAGCAGCACGGCTTCCTGCGTGAACACCCGCGAAGGCACGCCGCCGGCGGTCGAAATCCGCCGCGCAATATAACCGGCGGTCTCCTTGACATCGAACGGCTCGAGCTCGCATCGAAGCGTCACCCGCTGGCGCAGCTGCCGCAGCCCGTGATCTTCCAGTCGATCCGACAGCTCCGGTTGTCCCGCCAGCACCAGCGGCAGCAGTTTGGCCGAGGGCGTCTCGATGTTTGCCAGAAGCCGGATTTCCTCGAGCAACTCCACGCTCAGGCTCTGCGCTTCGTCGATCACCAGCGCTGTCGTTTCGCCATGGTCCCGTCGTTCCCGAAGGAGGCGCTCCAGCTGCTCGAGCAGTACCGCCTTGGATTCGCCTGCCTCAGGGCTGAGTTTGAACTTGAGCGCCAGCAACCTCACGAACTCATCCCTGTCGAGCGCTGGATTATTCATATAGACGCAGCGCACGTGACTGCATCGTTCGGATTCCAGCGCCGCCCGGATGAGCGTGGTCTTCCCGGTCCCGGCTTCTCCAATCAGTACGGTAATGGACTTGGCCGCGAAGAGCCCGTACTGCAGGATGCTCAGCGCTTCCCGCTGCCTGCCGCTGAGGAACAGGTACTTCGGGTTCGCCGTCAGCTCGAACGGAAGCTCGGAGAAGCCGTAGAAGCGTTCATACATGATGATCGGCCCGCCTGCTCAATAGAGGCGCCAGGCAACGACTATTGCGAACGACGCCAGCAGCAGGACAGAGCCGCCGATGTCCAGCATTCGCATCCGGCGCACCGCGAGTTGCTGCTCACGTTGCGACGTCATCACCGGGATCGACGCTAACACCGGCAGCGAGATCGCTTTCACAACTTCTTCCTTCGATCGGAAGCTCGAGTCGCGGTACTCGCGCAGACCGATGATGAGCAGCCCGAACGCGAGTCCACCGATAGCGCCGGACGCCGTCAACGCCAGGCGCTGCAACTCGTTATCGGGTCTTCCTGGATGGGAGGCGCTGTCCAGGAGCTTGAACTGCTCACCGATCTGTTTTCGCTCGAGGTTCGTCGCGACGCCGGACTCTTCGCGTTTCAACAGCAGATTGGAGTAGTTGGTCTGCAGCGTCGCATAGTCGCGCGTCAAGTTCACGAGCTCGGCTTCGCGTGTCGGCAACACCTCCACCCTCGCCTGGTACTCAGAAAGGGCCTTCTTGAGCTTTGTTTCTTCCACGCGAGCGAGAGCCAATTGGCGATCGATTGACGCGAGATCGTTCTCGAGATCGCGCACCCGCTTCTGCCGCGCGGACATGGGTGGAATCGCAGGCTTCTCGGTCGCAGTGCCGGACTCGGCTGATTTCGCTGCCGCGCGTTCCTTTTCGAGTTTCGCGGCGAGTTCATCGACAGAGCGTTGCAGATCCCGTATTTCAGGATGACCAGGCGTCAATCGCTTCAGCGCCGCAGCCAGGGTAGTGTTCGCGGCGTCGAGCTGTTCTGCAGTCGTGGGGCCGGCTTGCCCATCTCCTGATCCACTCGATCGGTCCGGCGCTTCGGCGAGGGCTGCGCGGGCGTCAGCAAGGTTTCGCTCGATATTGAGTCTACGTTCCTGGGCCAGATTGGTTTGTCCGTTCAGCTGCTGGAGCTGCATGCCGGCGTTCTGAATACCACCCATGTTTGCCTGCAACTGCGACGGCAGCTGACCAGCGTGTGCTTTCTGGTACTCTTCGACCTTCTTTTCCTGTTCCATCAATCGACGCTTCGCATCTTCCAGTTGCGTTCCCAGGAACGAGCTGGTGTTTTCTGCCTGCGTCGCCCGGTCCGTGAGGTTTTGTTCGATATAGAGCGAAGCCAATCGTTCCGTCACCCGTCGAGCGGTCTCCGGGTCATTGCTTGTGTAGGTGACTCGAAACGAGTTCAAGCCTCTGCCGCTCGGAATTGTCCGTACGTCCTTCCGCATTGCGTCGACGACGTCCTCCATGACCTCGCGTTTCCGCAAGTCTCCGTACAGGTTCATGTCGAGGATGATTCGTTCCAGCCGCGCTCGGCTCATAATCTGATCGGTAATCGCCGGTAGCCGTTCGTCGACGCTCTCGAGCACCGTCGGCCTGACCAAATCTTTGGGGACCTGCTGCGGAACGACCAGGATCAATGCCTCCGAGCGAAAGTGGATGGGCGCGAATCCTGCGAGCACGGGGGCAGCCGCGAACCCCACAGCGAATGGGATGAGAATGAGCCAGCGGTGCTTGACGACCAGGTTCACAATATCGTCCAGCGAATAGCTTCGTGCCGACACAACCGTATCCTCTCTGGTGAATGAGTGACTTCGCGTGAAATGCCGAACCGTTATTGCACCGCGGCGAGGGTCTGACGAGCGCTCGCAGCGTACGCCGGCTTCAGGTCAAGCTTCAGCGCGCGTTCCAACACCTCACGCGACTTGGCTTTGTTGCCGAACTTCGCGTACGTCATGCCGAGGTGATACAAAACGCTCGGATCGTTCGGTCTCCGCTTGAGGCTGTCTTCCAGCGGGGGAATCGCTAACGACGCCAGGTCCTTCTTGTAGTAAACCCATCCGAGCGTGTCATCAACTTCCGAACTTTCGGGCAGCAGTTTCTTGGCGGTGCTTGCCAGCTGCAGCGCCGTGTCCAGATTCTTGCCGTCTTCTGCGTACATAAACGCGAGATTGTTTGCGGCGACTGGCGCCGTCTGCAGGTCGGCGACGGTCGCTTCGTAGGCCTTCTTTGCTTCTTCGCGCCTGCCTTGCGCTTCAAGTATGACGCCGATCATAGTACGGGGTCCGGCTGCTCGCGGCTCATGCTTGGCAAGCACTTCGAATTGTTTGCGTGCTTCATCGAGACGTTGTTCTTTCACGTAGAGCCGCGCCAGCATTCCATACCCGGTCATGGACGTCGGGTCCAAGGACACCAGGCGCAGTAACGCTTGCTCGGCGTTCTTTTGCTGCCCCGCCTGGCCGTAAACCGCACCGGCAAGAATCAGCAACTCCACCGAATTCGGCCGTTTGCTCAGCTCTGACTCGAGGCGTCTGACCGCCTCGTCGAAGTGCTTCTCTTTGAGGTCAATCGCGATCAGACCACCGAACGCGTCAAGGTGTTGTGGCGACAGATTGAGCGCGTGTGTGTAGGCCGCTCTCGCAGCGGCATTGTTGTTCCGCAGCGCCTGCAGTGTTCCGCTTACGACATGAACATCCGGAACGTTGGGAAAGAGCCGCAGCAATTCCGCGACCTCCTTCTGGGCACTTTCCAAATCGTTGAGTGCCAGCTGGCTGCGAACGAGCGCGATGCGGGCATCCACGCTCCGTGGGGACGCCTGCGTCGCCTCCTGCGCATACCGCAGCGCACCGAGGTTATCGCCTTTGATGAGATTCACGCGGGAAAGCTGAATTCGGGCCGATTCGAATCTAGGATTCAGTCGCAGCGCGTCGTTGTAGGCGGCGATCGCATCCTGAATGTTTCCGCGGAGGCTATATGCGACCCCAAGGGCGTATTGCGCCATCGCCGACTGGGGATCTGCCGTGACAGCCGCTTTCGCAGCATCGACCGCCTCATCGACTTTGTGCTCAGACGTCAGCCATTGCGCGCGTAGGAGAAGGGCCGAAGGTTCTTTCGGTGCGCGGGCGAGCAGCTTGTCGAGACGTGCGTGAGCATCTTTCGTCCGGCCGCTTCGATAGTCGATCGATGCAAGCATGCCTTCAGCGCGCGCGAACGTCACTCGATTCTCCGCTAGGCCCGTTAACAGCTTCTTCGCATCCTCTGGGCGACCGACGGCGACGTAGTAGTCGGCGAGTTGGAAGCGCGCCGCGGGGACCTTCGTGACGTCGGCGACCACCTTCAGGGGCTGTTCGGCTTCCGCACGTCGGTTGGTACCCATGTAAAGTGCGGCGAGCATGCGGTTCGCTATAACGTTGTTCGAGTCCAGCGCCACGCTTTGCTTCAATTCCTGTTCGGCATCGGCGTAATGCCCAGATGAAAACAGGAAATTTGCGAGCGCCAGGTGGCCTTCCACCGACGAAGGCTTCAACGCAATCGCGCGGCGGTATGACTGCTCGGCTTCCTTGAATGCTCCGCTGCGCATCTGAATCCCGCCAAGGCTAAGAAACGCACGGCTGTCTTCTGGAGCGACCTTCAACGCTTCCTCGACTTCTTTGGTCGCGCCGGCTGGATCCTTGAGACCCGCCATCGCGTTTGCGCTCAAGAGCAGGGCCTCTACGTCGTTTGGGTTCTTCTTCACAAGAGCCGCGGCGCGTGCCTTCGCGTCGTCGTAACGTCCCGCGAGCATGAGTAGCTGCGTGGCTTTCAGCTGCAGATCCCGATTAGCGGGAAGGGCATCGGCGGCCCGAACGAACTCAGGAAATGCTGCCTGAGCATTTCCCATCCGCTCCAGGGTCTCGGCCAGCTTCAACCGCGCTTCGCCGAATTTCGGGTCGATGCGCACGGCATTGGCGTATTCGATCACCGCGAAGTCGTCACGTTTTTCCGCCGAGTACTTGTTGCCCTGGTCGAAATGCCGCTGTTTTTGTGCCTCCGGGCTGCTGCAGCCACTTGCCAGAAGAGCGAGTGCCACGAGAAGCAGGCCTCGACGAGTTGTGAGCTTGATCGGGAGCATCATTTTGCCTTCAATTTAGCTATTTATCGAAAAGGGCAGGCTCTCGCCCTCTGACTTACATGGGATTGCTTGGGGAATTGCGAACACG
>Ga0310810_10010560_pt1 | contig 10751 bp, 8 predicted proteins | sample NCmetagenome_FD_207641 | JGI IMG/M metagenome (GOLD analysis project Ga0310810, IMG submission 207641) | Soil microbial communities from experimental microcosm in Duke University, North Carolina, United States - NC | ecosystem: Engineered > Artificial ecosystem > Soil microcosm > Unclassified ... | reverse complement strand
CAAAACTCTACTCATCGAGAGTTGCCGAACATGTTACGTCGAAAGCAATCGAACTTTATGGCGGTTATGGTTACGTGAAAGACTACCCAGTCGAAAAGTACTGGCGCGATTCGAAGATCGGTGCGATTTACGAAGGTACATCGAACATGCAGTTACAAACGATTGCGAAACTGCTTATAGGCGGTAAGTAAGCGAGCGCAATGCTTTGGTGCAAAGAACTTAATCTTATTCTCCCCAAGCTTCAGCTTGGGGTTAGCGGTCCTTGAGGATTCTTAGAACCGTTTCAACGGTTTTGGGAGTTGTGAAGCTTGCAGAATTCCGCGCTTCGGAAAACCGTTAAAACGGTTATCAATGCCCGAACTGCCTCTGACCCCAAGCTGAAGCTTGGGGAGAATGAAAAGGTTTTACACAGTCCTCTGAAGTCTTTGGTGATTGAGACCAAACAAAGTTTGAACAAGAAAAGAACGCAATGACATCAAGAATTGATCTCTTCAAACAAATGCTCGCCAACGATCCCGCGAACACGGCGATAATGTTTGGCCTTGCAAAAGAGTTGGAAAAAGCCGGCGATGATGAGCAGTTGATTGAAACTTTGAATAATTATCTGGGAGTCGCGGAAGATGAAGGCAACGCGTTCGGAATGTTGGCGAGTGCTTACGAACGCCTTGGAAAACGAGAAGAGGCAAAACAGGCCTACGAACGCGGCATTGAAACGGCATTACGCCACGGTCACCCGGGAATGGCGGAAGAATATCGAATCACTCTGAATAGCAATTATGAATACTGATACTAAGGTTCTAAAGCTCGTGCGCAAGTCGGAAGCATCTGCGGCCGAGGCCTTAACGGAACAGCCACAGGAGACAGCGGCGCCGAAACCAGTTCCAGTTGAAAGGCCTAAACCTGTGCAGGTTCCGGGTGCGAAACCAATGCACATGGTAAAGGGCACCGCCGCTAAATCCAAAGGTGAGCACGACCTCGATCGCAAAACACTGCTTGAGATGTACCGCACAATGTACTTGTCGCGACGTCTCGATGATAAAGAGATTCAACTAAAGGGTCAGAACCGAATCTACTTTCAGATCAGTGGTGCAGGACACGAAGCGGTCCTCGTCGCAGCGGGAATGGCGTTAAAGCCTGGTTATGACTGGTTCTATCCGTACTATCGAGACAGGGCTCTTTGTTTGCAGTTGGGAATGACGCCGCTTGAGCAGTTACTTGCGGCGGTAGGTGCTGAAGCTGATCCCAACTCGCATGGTCGTCAGATGCCATCTCATTGGGGTCATAAGAAGCTGAACATTGTTTCGCAGTCTTCACCAACAGGAACGCAGTTGTTGCAGGCTGTCGGTTCCGCGGAATCCTCATATCGCATCAATCTAATCGACGACCTTAAAGAACGCTTTGAGGGTTTTCATGATGATGAAGTGACTTACGTATCGCTTGGCGACGGGACCAGCAGTGAAGGTGAGTTTTGGGAATCACTGAATACGGCATGTAATTTGAAACTGCCGGTTGTTTTTTTGGTTGAGGATAATGGATACGCGATCAGTGTGCCCGTTGAAGTGCAAACCGCGGGTGGGGATGTCTCCAAGCTGGTCGAAGGTTTTCCTTCGCTTTACATTCAGAGATGCGACGGCACTGATCCAATTGAGTCTCTCGAAGTGATGCGGAGGGCGGTCCAATATTGTCGTGATCGCAAAGGTCCGTCGTTAGTACACGCAAAAGTAATTCGACCTTATTCGCACTCGCTCTCAGATGATGAGCGCCTCTATCGGTCCGATGAAGAGCGGGCTACAGATGCTGAGCAGGATCCAGTCAAGAGATTTGGCGCCAGGCTCATCGATGAAGGCGTAATTGACCAAAACGGATTGCAGCGAATTAAAGACGACATCGATCGAGAAGTCGCAGCAGCTGCGGACGAGGCGATCGCGAGTTCACAGCCGCCGGTTGAGAGCGTTACTAAATTCGTATTCTCGCCGGATGTTGATCCCACTTCGAAAGCCTTCGACACCGAAGACAAGCTCGAACTAACAGGTTCTCCGGGAACAATGGTTGATCTGATCAATCGGTGTTTGCATACAGAAATGGAACGCGATCCGCGCATCATTGTATTTGGAGAGGACGTGGCGGATTGTTCTCGTGAACAATATCTGGAAACTGTTAAGGGCAAAGGCGGCGTTTTCAAAGTCACCGCAAACCTGCAACGAAAGTTCGGAAGTGCACGTGTATTTAACTCTCCACTCGCTGAAGCAAACATTGTTGGTCGAGCAATTGGTATGGCAACACGCGGGTTGAAGCCGGTTGTTGAGATTCAATTCTTTGATTACATCTGGCCGGCCATGCATCAGATCAGAAACGAACTCGCATTGATGCGATGGCGTTCAGGCAATGAATGGACGGCGCCGGTTGTAATCCGCGTTCCGGTTGGTGGTTATCTGAAAGGCGGCGCTGTCTATCACTCCCAGTCCGGCGTATCGACCTTCACCCAGATTCCGGGATTGCGAGTGATCTATCCATCGAATGCTCTCGATGCTAATGGATTGTTGAGAACAGCAATTCGTTGCGATGACCCGGTGATGTTTCTTGAGCACAAGCACCTTTACCGTCAGGCGTACAACAAGTCGCAGTATCCCGGTTCGGAATTCATGATTCCCTTGGGAAAGGCAAAACGAGTCCGCGAGGGAGAGGACGTTTCAATCATTACATATGGCGCGCTGGTGCAGCGATCGCTGGTTGCCGCGAAACAAGCGGAACGCGATGGCATGAGCGTTGAAGTGATCGATTTGCGCAGCCTCGTTCCCTACGATTGGAATGCGATTGTGGAGAGCGTCAAGAAAACAAATCGAGTAATCGTTGCCCACGAAGACTCGCTTTCGTTTGGATACGGAGCGGAGATAGCGGCGCGAATTGCAAGTGATCTGTTCGAGCATCTCGACGCGCCGGTGCGTCGGGTTTGCGCGATGGATACTTTTGTTGCTTATGCTCCGGTGTTAGAGGATGCGATCCTCCCGCAGATTGGCGATGTTGCAAAGGCTATTGTTGAAGTGAAGGCGTATTAGAGCCTGCCGGTTAACAACACAACGCTCAATCGAATCAGACGAGGCGACGAAGATCTTGCGAGCATAAGAGTACAGACCTCCGTAATGGTTCTGTGCACCTCCTGGTCATGATGACCCTTGCGTGTTGGTGGCGGTCAGGCGGCCGATGACGCTCCCCTTCTAATTCGGTTTCGCTCCTGTTCTAATTCGCTGTTCGTCGGTCCTTTTCGCTAACCGTTCTGACCTCTTCTCTAGTCTCGAATCGCGCTTCCAGTTCAAAACGAGTGTCTTTCTGCTTCTCTCCAATACAGAGTGTATTGTTCTCTTGCGCCGTTTTATCTGTCTATCCTTGTTAAGCCCTTAAAAACGCGGAGTTGTGGATCCGAATAGGTGGCATATAGGTTGCCAAACTTTAGTGTGCATTCGCGAGCGCGTTTCCCCGGCATCATTCCCCCTGCTTGAACAAACAATCGCGACAATTATCAAAAGGGAGGTAGAAGGAATGAAGAAGCAAGGATTGAGCGTCCTGGCGGCAGTAGTCCTGGGTCTTGCCACCGCTGCGTTCGCTCTTGGTCAAGAAACGACCACCACCACCAAAGTTACCAAGACTGTTCAAAACCCAGATGGCACTTACACAGTAATTGAATACCCCGCCAAGAAAGAAGTGATGATCAACCTGAACCCGGTGAACATCACGGGAGCGAAAGGCGTTGCCACCATATTGCGCGATGACGATGGGACCCGCATCAAACTCAACCTGACAAGTATTCCCAGCGAGGTGACAGCGTTAAATCTGTATGCCGTCGATGACACAGGTGCAGTAACCCCGCTTGGCCCCGTTACCATAAGCAACGGAACCGGTACGTTGACATCAAGTGTGCCACTTAGCAAATTCATGTTGATAGCTTCACCCGATGCGTCGCTATCCACGTATGGACCAAGCACCGCTGTTGTTTTCAGGAGTGCTGTACCTGAGGGCTATACCGTAATCCCAGTTAGCAATGCTCGAGGTGAAACAGTAGCTGCGGTCGCGGCACCAGTAACGGCAGCACCCGTAACGGCAGCACCAACAACAACCGTAGTAACACCAGCAACGGCGGCCCCAACAACAACTGTAGTAACACCAGCAACGGAGGCACCAGCGACGGCAGTAGCGGCGCAAGCCGCGTATCAAGTTGCCATGCTGAATATCCCTCGGTACAAGAAGGGCGACGATACGAAGATCAAAGTTGATTTTGCTGGTCCGATGACCGGTGCCCGTGCCAACGTGTTTATCACCCCACGCAAAGACGGACCGACCGAGGTCAGGGTACGGTTCCATGATTTGAAGGAGGCACCTGCCGATCAGAAGTTCATTCTGTGGGCCGTTTCACCTGACAACACCTTTCACCAGATTGGTCAGGTAATTAGCACTGGCGCCAAGAATGAAGCCGAGATCAAAGGCGACACCGAATTCAAAGACTTCGGGCTATTGATAACAGCCGAGAGTGCAATAGGTGCATCACCGGTTGGCCCAGTTGTTGGAACGATTACCATCGTGCCTTAACAAGAAGATCATGGTTGTTTGATTAGAGGGTCGCGCAAGCGGCCCTGTTTTTTTGGGGGAAGCCAATAGGACCTATAGGACTGATGGGACCTATTGAACTAATTCCAAGAACGCCTCCAACTGCTCCTTCGTTGGCAGCGCCGGCCGTGCACCGAGAGCAGAACACTTCATCGCCGCTACGGCATTGCCCAGCTTCAAGCTTGTTTCAATGTCTTCACCCACGAGAAACCCATAAAGCAACCCGGCGTGAAAAGCATCGCCCGCACCGGTAGTGTCTTTGCAACCACCCGGTGCCGAGTACGCCGGCGCTTGAATAAACTGACCTTCACAGTAGATGAGCGCGCCGCGATCACCAAGCGTCATTCCAACGACTCGAGATCCATAACGGTTTTGTAGTTCGACGAGTGCCGCTTTTGGTTCTTCTATTCCGGTGAACCGGCGGGGAAACTCTTTCGAACCAACCAAAATATCAACCAGTGGAAGTAACTGAGGCAAACCTTCGTAGATGTTGTCGATGTCCGCGGACACAATGGTTCCAGCGTCTCGCGCGTCCCTGGCAACCACTGCACACGCCGGTGGATCGTGAGCGTCAAGATGAAGAATACGGCCTTGAGATCCAAAATCGCGCGGAGCTTCGTGGGGTTTGTAAGCTAGACGGTCATCTCGATCCCACACGATGGTTCGTTCACCACTGCGTGCTTCGATCGTTATGAATGCGATCTGGGTTGATGAGTTGGGTACTACTTCGACGTAGTCGATGTTCACCCCTTCGTCCTTCACCGTACTGAGTCCAAACTGTCCTTCAGGATCCGAACCAAATCTTCCGGCATATGCGGTGTTCAGGCCCAGGCGTTTGAGCGCGACCATTGCTGTTGCTGTTTGACCACCTGCGGAAAGTTTGTGTTCGAGTAGACGCGTCTTCGTATCGAATGCAGGATATTCCGGAACGAGTATCAGATGATCGACAGCATTCAGGCCGAAGCCGACTGCGTCGAAGGGTTTCTTTGATGGAAGCGTAAATGGCAACTGCATGTGATTTGAATAAGCCGCGTCGGTGGGTTTCGTCAACCACTCAATTGCTCACCACCCAAACTCTGCTCAACGTGGCAAGCAGTCAGTACCACCTCGCGCTAGCGGGGCAGTAGCCCGACTGTCAAGGTGGGCTCATTGTTGTAGAGACTGGATGGGAGCCCTCCTTCACTGTCGGGCTACTGCCCCGCTAGCGCGGGGTGGTACTGACTGCCTGCCACCGAGATTCACTTTTGCGAATAATGGCAAACGGACAACTAGCCTCAGCTAAGTTAAAATCTTAGCAACGTGGCTTTAGAAGAAAAACTAAAAGAGATTCCCTCCGCGCCCGGCGTATATCTGCACAAAGACGCCGGTGGCAAAGTGATCTATATCGGCAAAGCGAAGAACTTGAGGAGTCGAGTTCGTTCCTATTTCCGGGCAGCGCGTCCATTCGATCGTAAGACAGATGCCTTAGTCGAACAGATTGCAGATCTGGAGTTCATAGTAACTGACAACGAAGTTGAAGCGCTTATCCTGGAGGCTTCTTTAGTTAAGAAACACAAGCCTCGTTATAACATCAAACTTCAGGACGACAAGTCGTATCCACATTTAAAGCTCACCATCAACGAACCGTTTCCCAAGGTGGTAATTACTCGACGGATTCAACGCGACGGTGCTCTCTATTTTGGTCCATTCCTGCCAGCCAGTCTTGCCCGCAAGACGATCGACGTTATCAACCGAACGTTTCAGCTGCGCACCTGTGACATTGAGATTGATGGCAAAGCGCCGCGTCCATGTTTGGAATATCACATCAAACGGTGTCTCGGTCCTTGCGTGAAGGGTCTCTGCACACCTGAGCAATATCAGGAAGCCGTGCGCGATGTCAGATTGTTGTTGGAGGGTCGCAACAAAGAACTCGCCGATACCCTCGAACTCCGAATGCTGGAAGCGTCCGATCAGATGCTTTATGAACTGGCTGCGAAGTATCGCGACTTGCGGAAGACGGTAATCAGGCTCTCAGACCAACAGAAAATGGCAACCACTTCAGAGAGCGACCTCGATATTTTTGGTTATTACCGAGAAGGTCAGAAACTGGCTCTGCAATTATTCACAATGCGGGAAGGTCACATCATTGGCAGGCGTGAGTTCTTCTGGGAAGACCTTTCTCCGGATACGTTCGACCCCGCTGAATTCTTGAGCGATGTTCTATCGCAGTATTACGCGTCCGACTACGTAGCACGCGAAATCTATGTGCCTGTTGATTTCGCTGATCGAGAACTGCTGGAACAAGCCATGACGCAACGCCGAGGACGTCGAGTCAGGATTATCGTTCCGCAGCGTGGCGAGAAGCGCGACATGATCGATTTGGTAGAGAAAAACGCGAAGCTTGCGTTCGAACAAAGGTTTCGCGTGTTGAAGCCGGATATGAAATTGGTGCTCGAGGAATTGCAGGAGACTCTTGAGCTGCCCCATTTTCCGTCGCGCATTGAATCGTTCGACATATCCCACATTCAAGGTGCAGAGAACGTCGCCGGCATGGTGGTTTGTGACAACGGCAAAATGAATCGTTCGGAGTATCGGAAATTCCGAATTCGCGGAGTAGAAGGCGCAAATGATGTGGCATCGATGCGCGAAGTTGTGCTGCGCCGTTATCGCCGCTTACTCGAAGAAGGAAAGCCGTTGCCGGATCTGGTTCTCATCGATGGGGGTAAGGCCCAGTTGAATGCAGCAGCGGAAATAATGAGCGAATTAGGCTTGGAAGCGATCCCGATGGTCGGTGTTGTTAAGCCACCGCAGCGTCACAATGAAGTTGCATATTTGATAATGAAAGGCCGCGAGGATGAGCCAATCTATCTCGACTCGCATTCATTAATATTGCGTTTGCTGCAGATGATTCGCGATGAGACGCATCGGTTCGCAGTTACCTACCATCGCAAACGGCGGGAGTTGCGGGACTTTACTTCGGAGTTGACTGCGATTCCGGGGGTTGGAGACAAACGCAAGGGAAGACTCTTGCGACACTTTGGATCCATTCAACGAATATCGCGAGCAAGTGTTTCAGAGCTGATACCGTTTGTTGGACGGAAGACTGCGGAAGAGATCTCGGACCATTTCCAAAAACAAAAGGCACTCGCCGAGTCGGCTCAAAACTAAATCGGCCACAGATGAAAACGGATTAGACAGATCAAACCAAAACAATGATCTGTGTAATCCGTGTTTATCGGTCGCCTAAGGTTGGACTTCCCCCTTCACACCAGCGAATTCATAACTCACATGAAGCTTCAACGAACCGTTCATAATTTCAGCTTTGACATCCTTTGCTCGAGCTTTCACTGATCCATTGCTCGCTTTGATTGGAACCAGCAAGGACAATTGCCGCTCATTCACGAGCACAAGCGGATTGACCTTCTGATTGATCGCACCCTGAACAAATACAGTTATGAAATTGTTAGCGACCGGCGAAACGCCTTCCAGATTTACGCCATCAACGGTGACAGTGCCGTAAACAGTTTGTTTCGGTTCTTCAAATCGTAGATCAATCGAAGTCTGTGCCCAGCCTTTGAACTGCATGCAGTTTCCTACGAGGTTGTAACTGCCAGTAAAGGCCATTGGCGCCGAGATCTTTCCGTTAGCGAATTGAACCCCGGTTTTTACGCCGCTCCCTTCAGGCAGCAGGGTTATCGTGTTGGTGCAGCCAGCTTGAAAATTTGCCCGTTCAAACTGTTCCGTACCAGCCTGGAGTTTGCCCAAATTAAAGGTGGGAGTACCGAGTCCCGAAAACGTTGTTGATAAGACTGCATCAACAAACCCCTGGTCCACACTTACAACTACGGTTCCCGGTGGATCTCCTTTCGGATCTGGCGCAGCAACCTTCACTCCGGGTGCGCTTCGTGCCCGCGGTGGACCCAGGAAGAAAACGGCTGCGCCCGCTCCGAGCAGCGCGCCCAATAACAAGATCAGCAGGTACTTCATCCAATACTCCTTATGGTGTCGGACTTGTTGCCGGAGAGATCGTAGCAGTAGGTGATGGCGGCGGAGGCGCCGAATTCATATTTGTTAGCAGTGTTCTCAAGACCGCGGCTATGGTGTTGGTCACTGCATCCACTTGTTGTCGCACCTGTGCTTCCGAAACTTTGTTCAAGCCTGCGGGCACTTCAAAGTAACTGGGATCGACATTCGTTGTAATGTCGCGCATCTCAGCGACAATTTTTGCGCCTTTGACGCCTTGAACGTTGCCGCTCGCCTCGCTGAAGAGTTCCGCGCGCAAGGGCAAGCCAGTTTCTTTATCGATGAAGATGAACGATTCCGTATTAACCTGGCCCGCTGAAGTGTTCGTGTTGCTTGTGCGAGCATACCGATACTTCACAGCTGTTCTTCCATTAACAGGTTCTTCGCCGACGAGTGCGATACCCTGAAGTCGATCCAGATAAGCGACAAGTTGGCCTGGCGTCATCATCTTGCGCAACTGGAATCCGGTCGCTTCGGGTGTGAGTTCAGCGTATTGCTTACGGGCCGGTGCGATCGCATAGGGCGTGCCTGCGTGATCGAGATAGATCAGATCGGATCCATCGGGAAGTTTGAAAGACAAGCGCCGATCCTCGCCGTTTTTAGCTACTTCAGCTGACAGTGGTGGAATCCCAATCGCGTTTTCGCCACCTTCGGTCTGCGCGGTGAAAACCAAAGTGGCTTTGTATGTCTGAGGTTCACGTGCTGCCAATGTCGAAATTGGTTGGGTCGCTGTATTAGCGTTGGCCGGAGTTAGATTGGCGTTGGTTGAAAGGTTTGTATTTACATTTACGTTGGATTCGCTAACCGTACCTCGTTGGCAGGCACCGATGGCTAACAGCGCTGTCAAAAGAATCGCAATCAAACCCACGTTCGAAAAAGTTTTCATATCAACACTCTCCAGAGTTCGGCGGCAAGAACCGCAGTAAACATTCTTGATAGGGGGTTGATAGGGAAGGACCATAGGATAACACGTTTTGGGTCTTTGGCCTTGGGTCTTTGGTCTTCGTTAACTATTTGTGAAGAGCAAGAATCGGCGAGCGAAGCGACCGATTGACCTCACCCAACCCGAAGTCATACGGCTTAGGTCAATCGGTCGCTTTGCTCGCCGTTCTAATTCGGAACCAATTTCAAATCAGGGCACTACTGGTCTTTGGACTGAACAGAATGGACAACTAGCAAAGACCAAAAACCGAAGACCCAAGACCATAGCATCATTGACTTGCCGCACCGTTTTAGGTAGAAGCGCATTGCTTTCACAAACCGCGTCGTGGGGAGTTAACAAATGAAATCGTTAGCCGCTCTTTTACTACTTGGATTTGCCCTTTCCTTTTGCAATCTGGCCAGCAAGCTTCATGGTGGAAAGTCATCATCAGGCTCCGGCTCCAGTTCCAGCTCAAGTAACAGCGACATAACTGCTGAACACGGCGAAGCGACGCCGGCTCAGTTGGCTGCGATCGCGGGCGGCCAACCGGCCAAGTGGGAACGACAAGGTATGTCGTGGACCGTTCCTGCCTCGTGGAAAGAAACGACAAATGAATCGAAGGAGTTCGTATGGAATTCGACGAAGGGTGAACTTGCTTCGCTAATCGTAAGTATCTCGCCAATGCCTGAGGACTTCCCCGCTGATGCAAGCAGTAAAGCGGAATACGAAAGTGCGAGATCGCGAGCGAAGAATGGTGAAGTCGACGAAGTGAAGTGGATTGAAATCGATGGCCTGAAAGGCGTGCAATTTCGCGAGGCCAATCCAGAACATTCCGATGACAGTCGCCGGTTGCAATGGCTCGGGTTTCGTAAGTTTGCTGGTCAGCTTCAGCAGATTAACGTGATGCTGGCGTCGAATGGAAAGGGTTTTCCGTCCCATCAGGATGAAATGTACGGAATTCTCTATTCTATGAAAATAACGCACTGAAGTGGCTAATTGAAACCAGATGAGCCCAAAAGGAAAGAGACGAAGGCGGCAACAGGAATCCGATCCCTTCTCGTTTTTCAAACAAGCCGTAACTGACACTTTTGAACTTCTGGTTACAGACTTCGCGTTTAAGCAGGTAGGAGTCGTGGAGTACATGCCTGACTGCGTTATCAACTACCGAAATGACACTACTGGAGTTGGTGTGCTGTACGAATGGAAATCTCAAGTTCGGGTGGAATTA
>Ga0310810_10010559_pt1 | contig 10752 bp, 10 predicted proteins | sample NCmetagenome_FD_207641 | JGI IMG/M metagenome (GOLD analysis project Ga0310810, IMG submission 207641) | Soil microbial communities from experimental microcosm in Duke University, North Carolina, United States - NC | ecosystem: Engineered > Artificial ecosystem > Soil microcosm > Unclassified ... | reverse complement strand
GGCGCGCCGGACTCGCGGAGTGCGGCGGCGACCTCCTCGTCCCCCGACACCAGGCCGTCGCGGCCGTCGACGACGAACACGACCACATCGGCGGACGCGACCGCCCGCCGGCCGTGTTCGACGACGAGTGCGTGCAGCGGGTCGGTGCTGGCGCCGAACATCCCGCCGGTGTCGATGAGCGTAAAGGGGACGCCCTGCCAGTCCGCTGGCTGGGCAATGGTGTCGCGCGTGGTCCCGGGGATCGGCGTGACGATGGCCCGGCGGGTGCCAGTGACCCTGTTGAACAGGGTCGACTTGCCGACGTTCGGCCGGCCCACCAGCACGACCGTCGTTCCCTTGTGCGGGCGTTTGTCGGTCATTCAAAAATGCAACTTAGCGATTGTCTTGACAGCGTAAGTATGTGTAGATATTCTAGTTAGACACTTTGAGGAGCGCCTAAGCATGATCAAGGTCGACATCGTCAACGAGGTGTCGCGCATCGCCGATATCACCAAGGTCAAGGCCGAGGTGGCAGTCGATGCCGTGTTCGAAGCGATGCGCCTCTCCATGCAGCGCGGCGAGCGAATCGAACTGCGCGGCTTTGGCGTGTTCCAGGTGAAGCCTCGCAAGCGAGGCATCGGTCGTAACCCACGCACGGGCAAAGAGGTGCGCATCCCGCCCGGCCGGACCATTCGGTTCAAGCCCGGCAAGGACCTCCAGAACATCGGAGGCTGATTGACGCTCGACGATCGGGTTCCCAGCGCCGACGGCGCGACCGCTGCTCCGTACGAATCCTTTTACCTCCCCGTCCGGCAGGCGCCTCGAAAATTCCAGCACCGGTGGGGGCGCCATATCCTGCTCCTCGTGATCACGGTCGTCACCACGACCGTGTTCGGCGTGGATCATTATCTCTCGTTCAGCAGCAACTTCGGGACGCGGTTCGTCGCGATGAATCGGCACGTGTGGCTCGAAGGCTTTCTCTACAGCCTGTCCATCCTCGGCATTCTCGGCGCGCACGAGATGGGACACTACATCGCGTGCCGGCGCTACGATGTCGATGCGACGCTGCCCTTCTTTCTGCCGTTCCCGTCGCTCTCCGGCACGCTGGGCGCGGTCATCAAGATCCGCGAGGCGTTTCCCACGCGGACCGCCCTGTTCGACATCGGCGTCGCCGGGCCCATCGCGGGATTCCTCGTCCTGATCCCGTGCCTGTTCGTCGGCATGGCGCTGTCGAACGTCATCCGCGTCCCGGCGCACATGGAGGGCTGGTCGCTCGGCGAGCCGCTGCTCTTCAAATTCGCGAGCTGGATCGTGTTTGGAACGGTTGCCGACGGCTATTCGGTGAACATGCATCCGATGGTGTTCGCCGCCTGGTTCGGGATGCTCGCGACGGCCTGGAACCTTCTGCCGTTCAGCCAACTGGACGGCGGACATCTGGCTTACGCGACGGTCGGCGACTCGTCGCGCTACGTGTCGCTCGTGACGGTCGCCGGCGCGGTGGTCATGGCCTTCGTCTCCTACAGCTGGATCGCCATGACGCTCATGATGGTCGCGATGCTCGTCTTTCTGGGCCCGCGGCATCCGCGCGTCGTTTACGAGTACGAGCCGCTCGCGCGGGGACGAATCGGGCTCGCGATCTTTGCGATCGTGATGTTCGTTGTGTGCTTTACGCCGGTGCCGATCGACATATTGAAGTGAGGAGCGAGGCGGGAGGTGCGATGTTAAAGCACGCTCATCGGGTCGACGTCGATGATCGTCCGCCGTTTGAGATCGGGTTTCGCTTCCATGACTGCGGTGACGGCCTTCCGCATCATCGTCCGATGCGTGCCTTTGAGAAACAGCTGCACCCGGTACTCACCGCGGAGCCGTCCGATCGGTGCGGGCGCCGGCCCGAGCACGCGGTAGCCGTTGAAGCCCGCAACGCGGAGCGCCGCCGCCACCTCTGATGCGTCGTGCATGGCCGCCGGCCGCGTCGGCGCTTTGATTACCACGTTGATGAGCGACACCGCCGGCGGATACCGCATCGATGTTCGGAAGCGCAGCTCGTCTTCGTAGAAGGCCAGGTAATCCTGCCGGCACGCATGGCGGATGCTGTAGTGCGACGGGTGCAGTGTCTGGACGATCGCCTCCCCGGCGATGTCGCCGCGGCCCGCGCGGCCAGCCACCTGCGTCAGCAGCTGAAACGTCCGCTCCGCGGCGCGGAAATCCGCAAAGCCGAGGCCCACATCCGCGCTGATGACCCCGACCAGCGTCACACGCGGAAAATCATGCCCTTTCGCAATCATCTGCGTGCCGACGAGCACGTCGATTTCCCGCGCGGAGAACCGCGCGAGCAGCGCCGCGATCGCGCCGCGCCGGCGGACCGTATCGCGGTCGACCCGGCCGACGCGTGCGGTCGGCAGCAGCGCGCGGAGTTCCTGTTCGATTCGCTCGGTGCCAAATCCCAGCAGCTCGAGATACGGCGCCGCGCATTTCCTGCAGACGGTTGGTACCGCCAGCGAGTAATTGCAGTAGTGGCACTGCGCGCGGCCGACGGCCTTGTGGACGGTCAACGACACGCTGCAGTTGGGGCACTCCAGCGTGTCGCCGCACTGGCGGCAGAGCACGACGGTCGCGTATCCCCGGCGATTCAGCAGCACGATCGCCTGTTCGCCGCGTTCCACTCTCCGGGTCAGCGCCTCGCGCAGCGGCCCGCTCAAGACGACGTCCGGACCTTCCGCTGCGTACTCCTCTCGCATGTCGATGACGCGCACCTCGGCCATCGGCCGATCGAGTACGCGCCGCGCGAGCGACACCAGCGCATAGCGTCCGCTGCGCGCGTTGTGAAACGTCTCCAGCGACGGCGTCGCGGACCCGAGCACGACGAGTGCGCCCGCCATGCGCCCGCGAACGACCGCGACGTCGCGACCGTGGTAGCGCGGGCTCTCCTCCTGCTTGTACGACGAATCGTGCTCTTCGTCGACGACGATCAATCCGACGTCGGGCAGCGGGGCGAATACCGCGCTGCGCGTGCCCACGACGACGTCGACGTCCCCCCGGCGGATGCGGTGCCACTGGTCGTACCGCTCGCCGTCCGACAGGGCGCTGTGCTGGATCGCTACGCGCGCGCCGAACGCCGCGCGGAAGATGCTCGCGGCCGCAGGCGTCAGCGCGATCTCCGGCACCATCAGCAGTACCCCCCTGCCGCTGTCGCGGACGTATTGCGCCGTGCGCAGATACAGCTCCGTCTTGCCGCTGCCCGTCACGCCGTGAAGTACCACCGTGTCGAATTGTCCGGCCGCCGCGCGGTCGCAGAGCGTCCGCAGCGCCAGGGTCTGCTCGGCCGTCAACTGTTCGACGGCTGATCGTCCCCGTGATGCCGTGTCACGCTCGAACGGATCGCGATCGACCCGCCGTCGATCGATGCGCACGAGCCCGCCGCGCACGAGCCGCGCGACGACGTCCGCGGCAATACCGGCTTCCGCGAGCGCCGCGACGGCGATGCCCTCCGGGGATCCGCGAAGCAGCGCGACGGCTTCCGCCTGCCGGCGTCCGAGCCGTGCCTCGTCATCGTGCGCCTGCGCCGTCAGAACCGCGTATCGCACGGTCTTCGACGCGTCGGCAGCGCCGCGGAGCGGCCGGGTCAGCTCGATGAGGCCGTCGCGTTCGAGTGCCGCCACCGTGGCATGGCCGACACCCGGGCGCTTCAGGAGGCCGGCGAACGACAGGATCCTGCCGCCCTCGAGCGCATCGAGCGCGGCGCGGCGGGATCCCTTCTGGGTCAGCAGGCGGGCGTGGCCGAGGTCGGTGATTCGGGCGCGCCGCTCGCTTTCGACCCATGCGCGTGGGGGCATCGCGGTCGCGATCACTTCCCCGATGCCGCAGGCGTAGTAGTCGGCGACCCACCAGCACAGTTCGACGACGGACGCGGGCAGAAATGGCACGTCATCCAACACGTCGACGAGAGGCTTCGGGGTCAGACCCCGGTCGTCCGGGCGGACGGGGTCAGACCCCGGTCGTTCGGTTACACACTCGGGCTCGCCGACGACAACTCCCGTGACCGTGCGTTTGCCGAGCGGCACCAGAACGCGCGCCCCGACAACAGCGTCGCCAACCCCGTCAGGAACGCTGTACGTGAGCGGTCCGAGACCGGGGACGGGGAGTGCGACTGCTACGCAGCGCATGAAGAATTGTAGATTGCGGATTGGAGATTGCCGATTAATTTGAAAATTGATCAATCCAATCTGCAATCTGCAATCTCAAATCTTCAATTCTCCAGCGGCGCCGAGCAGGGCACGAGCCGTCTTCAAGTCCTCCCACGCTTCGCGCTTCTTGTCGGGACTTCGAAGCAGGTACGACGGGTGAAAGGTCGGCACGAGCTTGACGCCGCGGAAGTCGTAGACGCTTCCGCGCAGCCTCGAGATCGACTGCTCCGTCTTCAGCAGCGTCTTCGCCGCGAACGATCCCAGCGCGACGATCACCTTCGGCTGGATGGCGTCAATCTGGCGGAACAGGAACGGCTCGCACGACGCGATCTCGTCCGGCTCCGGCGGCCGGTTCTGCGGCGGGCGGCACTTGATGACGTTCGCGATGTACACCTGGTCGCGTTCGAACCCCATCGCGGCAATCATCTTCGTCAACAGCTGTCCCGCGCGGCCCACAAACGGAATGCCCTGTTCGTCCTCGTCCGCGCCCGGCGCTTCGCCGACGAACATCAGGTCCGCATTCGGGTTGCCAACGCCAAACACGATCTGCCGGCGCCCCAGGCGGTGGAGTTTGCAGCGGCTGCAGTCCTCGCCGATATCCGTTCGAATCGTCCCGAGGACCCCGTCCGCGGGACGGGCAATCTGAATGGGCTCGGAGGGCTCGGCCGAACCTCGCCGCCGCCACGCGGGATCACGGCTGACCCCGGCGACCCCCAGTTCTCCAAAGAAACGCAGATGCTCTGAGAGCTGATTGCCGTCGTGCCGCACGGACGTTCAGGACCTGGCGGGCTGCGCCGCGGGACTGGCGAGCAGCTGCTCGACCCGATCGAGGATGGTGCAGGCAAGAACCGACTTCGACTGCAGCGGTGTTTCGACCTCACCCTGCGCGTCGATCAGGACCGCCGCATTCGTCTCGACGTCGAACCCGGCGTCCTCGCGCGAGATGTCGTTGGCGACGATGAGATCCACCTGCTTGCGCGCGAGCTTCTGGCGCGCGCGCGCCCGCGGGTCGCCGGTCTCCGCGGCAAAGCCGACGAGAACAGGCCGGGCCGCCTCGCCGCGCGCCTGCCCGAGGTCCTGAAGAATGTCGCTGGTGCGAACGAGCGTGATCTGCAGGGGCGCGTCCGCCTTCGGCAGCTTCGCGGAGGCCGCGCCCTGTTCCGGCGTGTAGTCCGCCACGGCCGCAGCCATCACGACCGCGTCGGCTCCCGTCGCGTGCTCGCGGACGGCACGCGCCATCTCCGCCGCGCTCCTGACGCGCTCGACCGTGACGCCGTCGGGCACATCGATCCGCGTGGGCCCGGAGACGAGCACGACATGGGCCCCTCGCCGCGCGGCTTCGGCCGCGATCGCGTAACCCATCCGACCGCTCGACCGATTGCCGATGTAGCGAACGGGATCGATGTCTTCGTACGTCGGTCCCGCCGACACGACAATCCGCCGGCCGGCCAGAGTTCCAGATGATGGACGAAGAATCATCTCAGCGGCGGCGACGATCGCGTCGGGCTCCGCCAGCCGTCCCTTGCCGATCCATCCGCACGCGAGGAAGCCCTCGCCGGGATCGACGAAGCGGACGCCGCGCGAGGCCAGCGTCTCGAGATTCGCCTGCACCGCGGGATGGTCGAGCATCTGCGTGTTCATGGCCGGCGCCAGCAGGACGGGAGCACGCGTCGCCAGATACAGCGACGTCAGGAAGTCGTCTGCGATACCGTTCGCGAGCTTCGCGATGACGTTCGCCGTCGCCGGCGCGATGAGCAGCAGGCTGATTTCGGTCGCCAGCGCGATGTGCTCGATGTCCGCGTTGAGCCCGCGGGCAAACTGATCGCTGATGACCGGGCGCCGCGTGATCGCCTCGAACGTGACCTCGCCGACGAAATGCTTCGCCGACGCGGTCATGATCGCAGCGATATCGTGCCCGCGCTTCTGCAGGCCGCGCGCGACTTCGACCGCCTTGTAGGCGCCGATCCCGCCGGTCACGCCGAGTGCGATGAGCATCGCCTTACGGATTCTGCGGCTGAACCTTCTCGATCTTCTTCTCTTTGATTTCCTTCATCGCCACGCGCGCGATCTTCTTCGGCCCCTCGGTCTTTGGCGTACAGCCCCGCAGGAGCTGCCTCGCGCGCTGCCCCGACAATGCCACGAATTCGAACTTGTTCACACCGGTTCCTTTCGCACAAACGAACTGACGATCCCCTCGATCCGAGCCGCCATCGACGCCAGTCTGGCCCGTTCCGCCAGCACGATCGCCCGCAGCCGATCGACGCAGGCGTCGAGCTCGTCGTTGACGACGACGTAGTCGTACTCGCGAACCGCGTCGACTTCCGCACGCGCGGTGATCAGCCGCCGCGCAATCGCCGCTTCGTCGTCCTGGCTGCGCCCGCGCAGCCGCTGTTCCAGAATCTCGAAGGACGGCGGCAGGACGAAAATGCCGATCATCGGAAGCCCGTGCGCGCGCACTTTCCGGGCGCCCTGCACGTCGATGACCAGAACCAGGTCCCGCCCGGCCGAGATCTCCCGCTCCGCGTCATCGGCGCACGTACCGTAGAGGTTGCCGAAGACGTCTGCCCACTCCAGGAAGGCGTCCGCAACGACCATTTCTTCGAACCGTTGGCGGGTGATGAAATTATAGTCCACGCCGTCGGTTTCGCCCGCCCGGGCGGCCCGGGAGGTGTACGAACGCGACAGACCGAGGTCGGGCACCACCTGCACCAGGCGTTCGACGATGGTGGTCTTGCCGGTGCCGGACGGGGCCGAGACGACGAACAACAGGCCGCGGCGCCTGGGTTCACTCGACATTCTGCACCTGCTCCCGCATCTTCTCCAGCTCCGCCTTGAGCGACACGACGAGTTCGGGAACAACGGGCCCCTCCGCTTTGGCCCCGAGCGTGTTGACCTCGCGATTCATTTCCTGCAGGAGGAAATCGAGCTTGCGCCCGCACGGTTCGGGTCCGTCCGACAGCGCGCGCCAGTGTTCCAGATGGGCGTGAAACCGGACCGCCTCCTCGGTAATGTCCGATCGGTTCGCGAATCGCACGATTTCCTGCGCCACGGTCGACGGTTCGAGGGCGGCATCCCCCTGCAGCTCCGTGATGCGTTCCCGCAGACGCGCTTTGAGGGATTCAGAGCCCGCCGCAGCGGCCGCTGCGGCCTGATCGAACAGCTCGCGCACCCGCTCGCGGCGGCTGTCGAGTTCGGTCCGCAGGTGCTCCCCTTCCAGGGCGCGCATGCGATCGAGTTCCTGAAGCGCCGCGGCAACGGCGGCTTCCACGGCAGGCGGAATCGAGGTGTCGTCTGCCTCGTCGGCGCGCTCGCGGATGGCAATCGCCTGGGGAAACCGGAGGATGTCGCCGGCGTCCGGCGGCGCCTGCACCAGGCCGCGCTCCCGCAGGCGCTCGAACGCTGCGGACAACGCGGCGATGACCTGCTCGTTCACCTCGACGTCGACGATCGGCTGCTTCCGCGATTGGATCGAAATCGAGAGATCGATGCGGCCGCGCGCGATCGTCTGCTGTATCAGCGAACGCAGTGTGCCTTCGATCGCTCCGAGGCTGGACGGCGCCCGCAGTTGGATATCCAGGAACCGGTGATTGACGCCGCGGATCGTCACGGCGATGGAAGCCGACGGCTCGTCGGCGGCCACCGACGCGAACCCTGTCATCGACTTAATCACGCGCGCGGCCCCGCATCGACGGTCTCCCGGCGCCGATCGAAGATCTGCAGCGCATACAACTTCGCATAGACGCCGCCGGGTCGTGCCAGGAGCTCGTCGTGGCGTCCGATTTCGGCGACGCGCCCGCGCTCGAGCGTCACGATCGCGTCGGCGCGTCGAACGGTCGACAAACGGTGCGCGATGACAAAGGACGTCCGGTTCCGCATCAGATTGGCGAGCGCATCCTGCACCAGGAGCTCCGACTGTGCATCCAGCGACGACGTGGCTTCGTCGAGGATCAGAATGGGGGAATTCTTCAGCAGCGCGCGCGCGATCGCAAGCCGCTGCCGCTGACCGCCGGAGAGGAGCTGACCGCGTTCGCGGATTCGCGTGTCGTACTTGAGGGGCAAGTCGTCGATGAACTCGTGTGCGTGCGCCGCGCGGGCCGCCTCCTCGATCGCGGCCTGGGTTGCGCCGCGAACGCCGTAGGCGATGTTGTTCGCGACCGTGTCGTCGAAGAGGACCGTGTCCTGCGTCACGATGCCGATGTGGTGCCGGAGCGACTTCAAGGTCAGGTCGCGGATATCCACCCCGTCGATGAGAATCGCCCCGCCCGTCACGTCATAGAACCGCGGCACCAGGTTCACGAGCGTCGTCTTGCCGGCGCCGCTCAGGCCAACGAGCGCAACCGCCTGCCCCGCCTTCGCACGGAACGACACGTTCTTCAGGACCGTCTTCCCCGCGCCCTCGTCGTACGCGAACGTGACGTCGCGGAATTCGATGTCGCGGCGCACGCCTTCCAGCGCAACCGCTCCGGGCCGTTCCGCGACTTCCGAGTGCATGTCGAGGATCTCGAAAATTCGAGTCGAGGCGGCGATGGCCTGCTGCAGGTTCGCGTTCACGCGGCTGAGGCGCTTGACCGGCGTGTACATCATGAACGCGGCGAAGATGAAGCCGATGAACGACCCCGTCGTCGTCGCGTTTGTCGCGATGCGGTTCTGGCCATACCAGAGGAGGCCGACAATCGCGAGGCCGCCGAGAAATTCCATGATGGGCGGCAGCACGGACACAGTGCTCGTGATCTTGAGGTTCGTGCGGTACAGCCGCTCCGATGCGTCGGCGAACCGCCGCGCCTCGTGGTCTTCCGCGCCGAACGCCTTCACGATGCGATGGCCGTTGAACGCTTCCGCGGTCACGTGTGAGAGCTGCTCGAGGTGTTCCTGGCTTCGCCGTGTCGAGCGCCGGACCCGCTGGCCGAGCCGAACGAGCGGATACACGATCACGGGCGCGCCGACGATCGACACGAGCGCGAGCCGCCACTCGAAGTAGAACATCATCACGGCGTAGCCGATCACGGAGAGCCCTTCGCGAATCATGTCGCCAAGGGTTTCCGAGACCGCTTGCTGGACCTGGTTCACGTCGTTGGTGACGCGCGACATGAGCTGGCCGGTCGTTCGGCGGCTGAAGAAGGCCGCCGACTGCGACAACGTATGCCGGAACAGCTCGTTGCGCAGGTCGCGCACGACGCGCTGGCCGACATCGGTCATCAGATACGTGGAGAAGTACGAGCCGAGCCCCTTGAGGATGTAGGTCCCCAGGATCAAAACCGCCCAGATCCGAAACCCGCTCTGAGCGGGAAGGATTTTGTCGACGATGGGCTTGACCAGATAGGCGACGAACGCGGAGGCGGCCGCGTAGACGATCATGGCGCTCAGGGCCGCCATGAACCGGCCGCGGTAGGGCCGGGAATATGCGAGCAGCCGCCGCAGAGGATGTGGGTGCACTAACTCGGCGTGTCCTTAGGGTACCCGGTCGGGTGCGCCTCGCGCCAGCGGAAGGCGGTTTCGACAATGACGTCGATGTCTTCCAGCCGCGGATTCCAGCCGAGCTCGTGGCGGATCTTCTCGCTCGACGCGTACAACACCGCCGGATCCCCGGCTCGTCGTCCCTCGATACCAGCGGGGACTTTCCTGCCGGTCACCCGCTCGACCGCGTCGACGACCTGCCTCACCGACGTGGGACGGCCGTTGCCAAGGTTGAACGCCGTCGAGGCACCGCCGGCGCGCAAGGCGTTCAGCGCGAGCACGTGCGCGGACGCCAGATCCGTCACGTGGACGTAATCGCGCAGGCACGTGCCGTCCGGCGTGTCGTAATCGGTCCCGTAGATCGCGAACCGGCCGCGGCCGAGAGCGGCGTCGATCGCGCGCGGGATCACGTGGATCTCCGGGTCGTGATCCTCGCCCAGGATTCCGTCGGGATCCGCACCAGCGGCGTTGAAGTAACGCAGCGCCGTCCATTTCAGGCCGTACGCGGTCTCGAAATGCGGCAGCGCACGCTCGACCGCCAGCTTCGTCTCGCCGTACGCGTTGATCGGATGCTGCGGATGCCCTTCGGTGATGGGCGTCTCGATCGGGTTGCCGAAGGTCGCAGCCGTCGACGAGAAGATGAAGTACTTCGCGCCGCCGCCGGCCATCGCCTCCAGCACCGACAGCGCGCCCGTGACGTTGTTCCGGTAGTAGCCGATCGGGTCGCGGACCGAGTCCCCGACCGACAACCACGCGGCGAAGTGCATCACGGCGTCCGCTTCGGACTGCTCGATCACCTGGCGAAGCCGCGCCGTATCGTGAATGTCACCGACTTCGAGCCTGGCGCCTGCCAGCGCGACGGCGGCTCGATGCCCCGCGACCAGATTGTCGTAGACGACGACGTCCACGCCGAGCGCGCGCAGCGCCCTTACCGCATGGCTGCCAATGTAGCCGGCCCCGCCCGTGACGACAACGGCGCTCACGGACGCCCCATCGAGAAGTAGGTGAACCCGAGGCCGCGAATGTGGTCGGAGTTATACAGATTGCGGCCGTCGAATATCACCGGGGTGCGCATCAGCTTCCGGATGCGGGTGAAGTCGGGCTCGCGAAACTCGTTCCATTCCGTCACGATCGC
>Ga0310810_10010558_pt1 | contig 10753 bp, 7 predicted proteins | sample NCmetagenome_FD_207641 | JGI IMG/M metagenome (GOLD analysis project Ga0310810, IMG submission 207641) | Soil microbial communities from experimental microcosm in Duke University, North Carolina, United States - NC | ecosystem: Engineered > Artificial ecosystem > Soil microcosm > Unclassified ... | reverse complement strand
CGCCGGAAACGAGCGCGATGACGAGGACGAGTACGCCGCAGCCGATCGCGGCGGTTGCATCGAAGCTGACCGGGACGTTCTGGCTGTGCGCGAGCAGCATTAGTGCCGCGCACACGACCGCGCCGGCGACGATGCCGAAGCTGCCGACGATCAGCGCCTGTTCGAGCACGACTCGGCGCAGTGCGCCGTGGCCTGCGCCGAGCGCGTTGAGCATGGCGTATTCGCGCACGTGGCTGGCGACGGCCGCCATCAGGGTCTGGCTGGTGATGACCGTGCCGACCAGGAACACGATGAAAGTGAAGAACACGAAGCCCAGGCCCGCGCCGGTTTCGAACATCCAGTAGGTCGCCGCGGTGTGCGCGAATTCGGCCTTCGTCCACACCGTGAAGCGGCGTTGCGGCCAGGCCTTTTCGATGCGGTCGCGCACCTTGTCCGCATTCGCGCCGGGACGCAGCCTGGCGACGTAGTAGGCGACGCGGTCGGCCATGGTTGCATCGGTGTTCAGGCGCCGCGCGGTGGCGAGCGAGGTGACGATGTTGACACCGCCGAGCGCGCGCAGGCCGTTGCTGGCGGCCACGATCTTGACGCGATGCCCGTTGAGCGTGGCGCTGTCGCCGATGGCCAGGCCCAGCTTGGGCAGCTCGGCGGCATCGACGATCACGCTGTCCGGTTCGTTGAGCATGGCGCGCATCGCCAGCGGAATCGCCTGCGCGAACATCAGGCCGTCGGGCGCCGGATCGATGCCGGAAATGAATACCGAGACGCTGCCGTGGCTGGCCGGGCCGCGCCAGTCGCCGTCGATCCAGTCGAACGGTTCCACGCGGATTACGTCCGCATCCATGCGCAGCGCCATTTCCGTGTCGAGCGGAATCGGCCGGCCGAGTTCGATGGTCTGCGTGCCGGGATAGCCGGCCCACAGGTCGGCGGCGGACTTGTTCACGTACACGCTGGCGCTGTCGAAGATGCCGAACATCAGCGCCGCCTGCATCAGCAGCAGCAGTCCGGAAAACGCGACGGCGAGCGCGGCCGGCAGGAATTTGCGCCACTCGTAGAACAGCGTCTTGCTGGCGAGCGCGACCACGCTCATGGCATGGCCAGTGGCGGCAGCGCGCCGCCGAAGGATTTGTACACGGCGATGAAGGCGAGCGCGGCGTCGCGTTGCGCGACCGAGGCCTGCAGCTCCGCCTGCGCCCGCGCGATTCCTGCCTGCGCATCGTCGGCCTTGTCGGCCAGACCGATGCGCTGCAAGGTTTGCGCGCGTGCCTGCGCGTTTTCGGCGAGTTGCTGCTGCGTTTGCGCCGCAACGGCGCGGGTACGGTCGCGTTGCCATTGCGCCAGCGCGCTTTCGGCTTCGGCCACGCCTTCGAGCACGGCCTGGCGGTAGCCGAGTACAGCGGCCTGCAGGCCCGTTTCGCGTGCGTCCGCCATGTCGCGGCGGGCGCCCCAGTCGAACAAGGGAATGTCGATGATCGGACCGGCCGAGGGAATCGCCTTGTTCGGTCGATCCACATCGCCCACCAGACGGGTGGATGAGATCAGCGTCCCGCCCAGTCCGAGCTTCGGCCAGAGGTCGGCGCGCGCGATGCCGAGTTCGCCAGCCGCGCGCAACACGTCGAGTTCGGCCTGGCGGATTTCCGGGCGCGTGCGCAGCAGGTCGGCGGGAGTCTGTGCGAAATGCACATCGGCCAACACCGGCTGCGGGCCGGCGGCAGAGAGGGTGGAATCCGGCTGCGGCTGCGCGAGCAGCACGTCCAGCGCCTGCTGCGCCTGCGCGATCGCGGCGGCGGGTTCGGCCGCATCCGCGCGTGCCTGCGCGAGTTCGCCCGCGATCTTGTCGACATCGTCCTGCGCGGCGAGGCGCAAGCGCAGTCGGGTCTTGGCCAGATCGAGACTTTGCTCGCGCAATTGCACGATGCGATCGAACTGGGTCAGCCGGGCCTGCGCCGCGCGCAGGTCGATGTAGTTGCGCGCGACTTCGGCAACCAGGCTCACGCGCGCGGCGGTCACGCTGGCGGCGGCGGACTGCAGGTCGGCGGCAGCGACGCGCGCGTTGCCGCGGCCGCGGCCGAAGAAGCCCAGCTCCCATTGCGCGTCGAAACCGATCTCGTAATAGCTGGTCGTTGCCGCCGGATCCGGTTGCGAGAACGTGTGGAAATTCAGCTGCGGCATGAACTGGGTGCCGGAACGGTGCTGCAGCGCGCGCGCGCCGCGCAGGCGCAAGGTCGCCTGCTGCAGGGTCAGGTTCTGTTGCAGGGCGCGCTCGATCAGCGTGTCGAGTTGCGCGTCGTTGAACGCGTGCCACCACGAGTCCAGGTCCGGTGCCGGGCCGAGCCTGGACGACTCGGTCGCGGCGTTATGCCAGCGCGCCGGCATGTCCGCATGCAGGTCGGGCAGCGGTGTATTCAGTGCGCAGGCGGACAACAGCGTGTAGACCGCCGCGGTAAACGCGAGCGTGATGCGCGCGGTCACGCGACAGCCTCGCGCGGCGCGCGTGCCAGCAACAGGTAAACCGCCGGCATCAGGATCAGCACGATCGGCACGGCGGCGATCAGCCCAGTAATGATGGCGATTGCCAGCGGCTGCTGCATGGCCGAACCCGTGCCGATGCCGAGCGCGAGCGGCGACAACGCGAGGATGGCGATCAGCGAAGTCATCAGGATCGGGCGCATGCGCATGCTGCCGGCTTCGATCAGCGCAGCCAGGTCGGGCCGGTGCGCGAAATCGATTTCGGCGAAATAGAAGATCGCGATTTCGGTGACGATGCCCAGGATCATGGTCAGGCCCATGATCGATGAAAGGTCCAGTTCGGTATTCGTCAGCCACAGTCCCGCGAACACGCCGGCCAGCGAACAGAACGTCGCGACGAGAATGCTCGCGACCACGGCGATGTTCTCGTACATGAACATGAGCAGGGTGATGATCAGCAACAGCGCACCGGCGAACACCAGGGCCATCGCGCGGAACGAATCCTGCTGCTGGCCGTACAGGCCGCCATACTCGACCTGCACGCCGATCGGCAATTTCATCTTCGCCACGCTCGCCTTCACATCGTTCATCGCCGACCCCAGATCCCGCCCGTCCAGCCGTGCCGTCACCGCCACCAGCGGCCGCTGGTCCTCGCGGTTCGCCTCGGGCTGGCCTTCGGCAACGGAAATATCCGCCACCCGCCCCAGCGGCAGTGTATGCCCATCCGCCGCGCGCAAGGGCAGAGCGGCAAGCTGGGCGATGCGCTGGCGCAGATCCTGCGGAGTCCATACGCGGATGCCGACCAGTTTTTCGCCCTGCCGGATCGACCCGGCCAGGCTGCCGCCGAGTTCGGTTTCGAGCTGGCGCGTCACCGCATCCGGATCGAGTCCGTCCAGCGCGGCGCGCACGCGGTCGACGCGAACCTCGATCGCGTCGCCGGCAATCTTGACCCCGTCGAAGACCTCCACCACACCGGGTATTTTAGCAATCGCGGTGGCGATTTTGACCGCTTCCGCGCGGTCGGTGGCAGGATCGGGGCCGAAAACCTTGACCTCAACGGGCTGCGGCGTGGCGACGAGGTCGCCGATCAGGTCTTCCATCAGCTGCGTGGTCTCGATGCGCAGGCCGGGCACTTGCGCTTCAACCTTCGTGCGCACCTCGCTCATCACGTCTTCGATGCCGCGCCGCGGCGTCGGCTTGAGGTGAATGAAAAAGTCGCCCTCGTTGGCTTCCGTCAGGCCGCCGCCAAGCTGGGCGCCGGTACGGCGCGAATAGTCGTCGACCTCGGGTGTGGACTTGATGATGGTCTCGACTTGGCGCAGCAGGCGGTCGGTTTCGGCGAGCGAGGTGCCGGGCACGCTGACGTAATCGAGCACGAAGCCGCCTTCGTCCATCTGCGGCATGAAGCCGGTGCCCAGCCGCCAGTAGGACAACGCCGCAACGACGATGCAGATCGCGATGGCGGGCAGCGCCCAGCGCGGACGCGCCAGCAGGCGTCGCATGCGCTGGGCGTAGCGGCGCTGCGTGCCGGCGATCCAGCGTTCGGCCTGCTCCATGCGCTGCGCGTCGTCGACACGGATCAGGCGTGCGGCGACCAGCGGCAGCGCGAGTGCGGCCAGCGCCCAGGAAACCGCCAGGCCACAAGCCATGGTCAGCGCCAGCGCCTTGAAGAAACCGCCGGCGACGCCGCCGAGGAACGCGAGCGGCGCGAACACGACGATGGTCGCCAGCGACGATCCGGTCAGCGGGCGCAGCATTTCCTGCGCGGCGCGCAGCACGGTGGCATCACCCGCCGCGCGTTCCGCGCCCGCGCGACGCATGATATGTTCGATCATCACCACCGCGTCGTCCACGATCAACCCGACCGCCGCGGCCATGCCGCCGAGTGTCATGATGTTGAAGCTCATGCCGAAGACGCTCAGCAGCAGAACCGTGATCGCGATGACGACGGGCAGGGTCAGCGCCGCGATCAGGGTGACGCGCGCGCTGCGCAGGAACGCGAACAGCACGAGCGCAGCGAACAGGGCGCCGATCAGGATCGCATCGCGCACGCTGTCCGCCGAGGCGAGAATCAGTTCGGATTGGTCGTAATAGGTGCCGACGCGGACATCGGACGGGATCTGCGCGCGCAACTGCGCCAGGCGCGCGCGCGCGTTGTGCACCAGCGCAACCGTATTCGCGCCGCGCTGCTGGCGGATGTTGATCAGCACGGCGTCGCCGCCGTTCGCGGTGACGCGCGTCCACTCCGGCTGCTGGCCAAGTTGCACGCTGCCCAGGTCCGCGATCGTGATCGGCTGGCCGTTCACCGTTTTCACGACGGTGTGACGGATGTCGTCGACACCGCGCAGGCGCGAATCCGCAATCGTCAGGTACAGGCGATAGCGATCCTCGATGTGGCCAACAGCTTCGACCGCATTGCCGGCGTTGAGCGCCTGCACCACGTCGGCGCTGGCGAGGCCGTAGGCGCGCAGCCGCGCGGGATCGAGCAGTACCTGATACTCACCGGTACGCCCGCCCAGCACTTCGATGTCGGCCACGCCGGAGATCGCACTCAACGCGGGTGCCAGTTCCAGCGTGGCGAAGTCGCGCAGCGCGACCGGATCGCGCGTGGCCGAAGTCAGCGTGAGGCCCAGGGAGGGAAACACGGTCGGGTCGCGGCGCTGCGCATCGAACGAAACCCCCGGCGGCAGCGAAGGCAGGGCGCCGTTCATCGCCGCCTGTGCCTGCAGCAGCGCCTGCGCCATGTTCGCGCCCCACGGGAATGTCAGCGCGATTTCCGCCGAGCCGCGGCTGGTCGTCGAGCGCACGCGCTGCACTTCGGGCACGCCGCGCAGCACGCGCTCCAGCGGACGAGTGATCTCGGCTTCCATGCGTTCGATCGGGCGATCGCCGGCATCGATGGCGATGACCACGCGCGGAAAATCCATGTTTGGAAAAAGCGCGACCGGCAGGTTCCACGCCGCGGCGATGCCGCCGGCGGCAAGGATCAGGATCAGCAGCAGGATCGAGCGCTGATGCCGGGTCAGCCAGGCGCCGGTCATTGCGCCTTGACCGCCATGCCGTCCTGCAATTCGTAATTGCCGAGCACGACGACGGATTCGTTCGCGGCGAGGCCGGAGCGGATTTCGACGCGCTCGCCGTCGTCAACGCCGGCATCGACGAAACGGCGCACGGCCTTGCCCGACTGGACCACGAACACATAGGCCTTGCCGCCTTGGTAGAGAACCGCAGCGCGTGGCACACCGAGCACCGGTTCGCTGGAGCCGGTTTCGATTTGCGCGCTCACCGCGGCGCCTGGCGGCGCCTGCGCCGAATCGGCGAGTTTCGCGACGACCGGAATCAGTCGCGTCTGTGCGTCGATCTGGCCGCCGACGCGGTCCACGACGGCCTGCAATGTCGCAGCGGCATCCTGCAGCAAATGAAATTTCACCGTCTCGCCCGCATGCACCTGTGCGATCGCAGCGGGTTCGACGCCAAGATCCAGGCGCAGACCGGATGTGTCGCCAACATGCGCGAACACCGTATCCGCGGCGATGATTTCGCCCGCATGCGCGGCGATGTCGGCGACCACGCCGTCGTGCGTGGCGCGCAGCGTACGTTCGCCCATGCCGCCGAAGCGCGTTTTGGCAGAAGCCAGTGTGGCATCCGAATTGTGTGCGGCCTGTTCAGCGGTGGCGAGGTCCGTATTCGTCGCCAGATGCTGGGCGAACAGCTCGCGCGTGCGCGTCAGTTCCTTGCGCGCGAACTGCGCGTCGTTGCCGGCGCGCTGCAGTTCCAGCGCGGCGGCGGCGGTCGGCGCGAGTACGACCAAAGCATCGCCCTTGCGTACCGCCTGACCGGCGACGACCGTGACGCTGGCCACGCGCGCCTGGTACGGCACCGACACGGTTTGCAGGGCGTCGGCGGAAAAACTCACCGTGCCGAAGGCAGTGAGGGAATTTTTCATGGGCGCGAGCGTGGCCGGTGCGACGCGCACGGTTGCCACCGCAGCCACCGCCGGTTGTGCGTCGTCTTCGTCGGCGTGGGCGGCAGGCGCGGCGGCAAGGGCAAGCACACAGGCTAACCAAAGCGCGATTCGGAGAGTCATTTCCATACGAGTGCCCCAACGTCGATAGCCAGTGCAATTTCTCCTTCCGACTGCGCCTGTGCCAGCGCAACGCTCGCGATTTCCTTGTCGAGCAAGGCCGCGCGTGCGGTCTCGAAGGTTACCAGAGCCACGTCGCGGCGCTCGCTGGCTTGTTCCAGCGGACGCATCTCGTCGCGTAATTTTTCGAGCTGCGCGTCGAGCGCTTGGCGTTGCGCGGCAATCTGCTTGAGCGATTCCACCTGCGCGGCGATGGATGCTTGCGCATCGAACACGCGTGCCGTGTATTCGGCGTGCAGTTGTTCACGCGTTGCCTTCGCCACTGCGATACCGCCGCGATTGCGGTTCCACAGCGGCAAACTGAAATTCAACGAAGCGCCTTTCGTGTACACGGGCGTGGTGTCGCGCGCGCGGGCGAGAGTGAGCGTCGGCAGCGGGTACTGTTGCAGGATTTCGCCGCGGACCGCGGCTTCCTGCGAGGTGTAGCCGGCACGCAGCGCGGCAAGGTCGAGTCGATCCGTCAGCGCCTGCTTTTCCAGTGTTGCCGCATCGAGCGTGAACGGATCGTGCAGCGCAGCGGCATCGACGATCGGCAGGCGCACGTCGGGCGCCACGCCGACCGCTTGATTCAATTGCTGGCGCGCGGTTTCGGCATCGCGTGCCAGGCCGCCCTCGCGTGCGCGCGCATCGAGCACGGCGACGCGGCGCAGGGCGAGGTCGTCGAGTTTGGCGTTGTGCTGATCGACGGCGGCCTGCGTCAACGCAAGGAGTTTTTCTGCTGCGTCGGCAGCGTGTGCGGCAATGTCGTGCTGGCGTTCGAGGAATTGGTAACGCCGTACCAGCAGGCGCACCTGGTTCGCGGCCAGCCATTCCTGCCAGGCGATGTCGCGGCGCACCTGTTCGGCGTTCGCGCGCGCGGCGGCGACCCGGCTGTGGCGCGTGAGCAGGGCGGCGATATCGAAACCGGCGCTGAGCGTGTAGGCGTTGACGACGCCCGAGCCGTCGGGATCGTCCACGCCGATACCGATCTGCGGATCGGGCAACAGACCCGCGGCGAATACCTGCGCGTCGGCGACGTGGGCTTGCGCACGCAACGCTTTCAAGTCGGGATTGGCGACGATGGCGATGTCGGCCAGTTGCAGGTCGGTCCACGGTCCCTGCGGCGGAATCGGCAAAGGCGCCAGACGCGGCGCCGTGACCTGCTGCGCGGCCTGCGCCAGTGTCGATGCATCCGCCGGCGTTGCATTTTGATCAAGCGGACGCGCGTGGTAGAGCGCGCAGCCGCCCAATGCTGCCAATAGCGGGGCCGCCAACAGTGTTGCCGGCAGCGGCAAAAGCGCGCAGCGGGCGGCGTGTTTCCTCATCGGCCGCCGGATTCGCCGACGACGAGTACGCTGAAGCTGCCTTCCGCCACGGCCGGCCGCGGATGCGGCTGATCCTTGGTGGGAGCGGGACGCGGCCCGAACTGCGCGGCGACGGTGAAGATGCGGTTGCCATCGGTATCGAGTGCCAGCGTGCGCGCGCTCTTCTGCGTCGCTACGTTCGCGATCACGCGGTAATGGTCGGGATCGTCCTCGTGCACGACGGTGAGCGTGCCGTCGTGGCCATTCGTGCTGTAGACGAGTCCACGCTTGGCGTCGAATCCGGCGCCATCGGGACCTTCTCCGATCGCGACGCTGGCCACAGGTTTCCCCGATTGCGCATCGGTCACGGCCATGCGTTTGTTCTGGCAGACCGAGAACAGGCGATGGTGCGCGGCGTCGAGTGCGAGCCCCGAAGGTTCCTCGCAATCGGCGAGTTTCCACACGGCGGTGACTTTGTTCGTGGCCGAATCGATGCGCGCCAGTTGCGCGGTGTCTTCGATATTGACGTAGACATTGCCGGCATCGTCGCTGGCGGCGAACTCGGGTTTTCCGGACAGCGCAATCTTCGTCACCAGCTTGCCTGCGACCGGATCGACGACGCTGGCCTCGTTGCTGCGGCCGTCGAAGGCGAACAGGTGTCCGGAAGCAGCATCGTAGATCAGCGCATCGGGATTGTGGCCTTCGACTGGAATCGTGCGCAGCACCCTGGACGTGGCGAGATCGAATTCGGTGAGCGTATCGGCACGGCCGTTGCTGGTGTAGCCGTGTCCGAGCTTGGGCACCAGGGCGATGCCGTGCACGCCGTCGGTGCCGGGAATCGTCGCCTCGATCTTGCCGGTGTTCGCGTCGATCACGAGTACGCGGTCGAAGCGACTGACATACAGACGATGTCCATCGGCGGAATAGGCGAGGTAATCCCAGCCGCCGGATTGGCCGATGGGGTAGCGATGCACGACGGCGTATTGCGGCGCCGCGGCGAATACCGGTGCGGTAAGCAACAAAGCGGGCAGCAGGGCGAGACGGCGCATGACGGACTCCCAAGGATGGCGTGGCGCCAGTTTAGCCCGGCGCTGTTACCGATTTCCAAAGCGCGGCGGGTCAGTGGTCGCGCTGCAAGGCGTAGTCCGCCAGGGCTTCCAGCGCGGCCCGCGCTGCGGTTTGCGGCAATGTGGTCAATGCTGCCTTGGCCGCGTCGGCGTAGCCTTGTGCACGCGTGCGTGCCCGTGCGACCGCGCCGCTGCCGCGGATCGCGGCCAGGATGGCGTCGAGCGCATCCAGTCCGCCGGTTTCGATGGCGTGGCGGATATGCGCCGCCTGCGCGGAATCGGCGCGTTCGAGCGCGTAGATCAGCGGCAGCGTGACCTTGCCTTCGGCGAGGTCGTCGCCGATGTTCTTGCCGAGCGTGCCGGCATCGGCGACGTAGTCGAGCACGTCGTCGGCAATCTGGAAGGCGAAGCCGAGATTCAGCCCGTACTCCGCCAGAGCGTTTTCCTGTGCCGCTGGCAGCGTACCGAGCAGTCCGCCCAGGCGGGTCGCGGCGGCGAACAACACGGCAGTCTTGCGCTCGATCACACGCAAATACGCCGCTTCGCCCACGTCTGGATTGTGGATGTTCAGCAGCTGCAGCACCTCGCCTTCGGCAATGCGATTGGTGGTGTCGGCGAGGATGCGCATCACGCGCATGTCGTTGGCTTCGACCATCATCTGGAACGCGCGCGAATACAGGAAATCGCCGACCAGCACACTGGCCGCGTTACCCCAAAGCGCGTTCGCGGTCTTGCGCCCGCGGCGCAGGTCGGATTCGTCGACCACGTCGTCGTGCAGCAAGGTGGCGGTATGGATGAATTCGACCACGGCGGCGAGCAGCACGTCGTGCGTGCCGCCGTAGCCGGCGGCCTGCGCTGCGAGCAGCACGAGCATGGGGCGCAGGCGTTTGCCGCCGGCGCCGACGATGTGTTCGGCGATCTGGTTGACCAGCACCACGTCGGAGGCGAGGCGCGCGCGGATCAGCGCATCGACGCGCGCCATGCCGGGCGCGGCCAGCGCCTGCGCGTCGGCGAAGCACGAAGCATGCTGCGGCAGATCGGACGAAGCTATGGCCATGCGAAGCAGGATCGTGGCGGGAAACCGCGATTATAGCGATGCCTGCCGGTCGGCGTTTTCCTACGCCGCGTCACGGCGGTTTCCGGCAGTCGGGCTAGGCGTGCATGGTATGCTTTGGACCACGCAAATCGCAGCTCATCGGGAAGGTAAAGTCATGGCACGCGGCATCAACAAAGTCATCCTCGTCGGCAACCTCGGCGGCGATCCGGAAACCCGCTACACGCCCAGTGGCACGGCCATCACCAGCATCCGCCTTGCCACCAGCGAATCGTGGAAGGACAAGCAGACCGGCGAGCAGCAGGAGCGCACCGAGTGGCATCGCGTCGACTTCTTCGGCCGCCTCGCCGAAATCGCCGGCGAATACCTGAAGAAAGGCAAGCAGGTCTACATCGAGGGCAAGCTGCGCACCGACGAATACGAGAAGGACGGCGTTAAGAAGTGGTCGACCAAGATCATCGCCGACGAGATGCAGATGCTCGGCGGCCGCGAAGGCGGCGGTGCGGAGGGCGGCAGCGGTGGCGGCGGCTACGAGCGTCGCGAACGCGGTCCCGCGCGCGGCCCGCAGTCCGCGCCCGCGCGCAGCGCGCCGGCCGCGCCCGCACCGAGCGACAATTTCGACGAGGATGAGATTCCGTTTTGACGTGTGGGTTTAGGAGTAGCCGATATGTGGAGCAGGAGTCTAGGGAATTTCACTCGCATTGCTGCAAGTCTTGTCGCGTGTGCGCTGCCGATGAGC
>Ga0310810_10010557_pt1 | contig 10753 bp, 10 predicted proteins | sample NCmetagenome_FD_207641 | JGI IMG/M metagenome (GOLD analysis project Ga0310810, IMG submission 207641) | Soil microbial communities from experimental microcosm in Duke University, North Carolina, United States - NC | ecosystem: Engineered > Artificial ecosystem > Soil microcosm > Unclassified ... | reverse complement strand
GACATGATCAAGCAGCTAAGTCAGCGATGAACATCACAGAGTTCGAGCAGCGGGTCCTCGATCAGAAGGCGGTCGAGTCGGGCCACTACGATTCGGAATATTTCACCGGCGACTGGCGCGCGGAGGGCAACAACTACAACCTCGAGACGCGGCGGCAGATCGAGGCAAAGAATCCGTCTCTCATCAAGGACGTGTTCCAGCCGGAGAAGGTGTTGGACCTCGGATGCGGCCCCGGCGCGCTGATGCATCTGCTCTGGGAACTGGGCGTCAACGTCGAAGGCATCGACTTCGCGGACAGCAGCAGGCAGCTCGCGACACCCGAGGTGCGCGATCGCATCACGGTCGGTTATGTCGGTGACCCGACGATTAAGCCTGCGAACGCCTACGACCTCGTGATCTGTCGTGAGGTGCTCGAGCACCTGACTGTGCTGCAAGTGAAACAGACAGTCGTCAACATGGTTCGGATGACGTCGAGGTTCATCTACGTGACGACAAGGTTTCACCCGAACCCGGCCAACCTGCTCGACTTCACGACGCAGTTCGACGTGGACCCGACGCACATTACGCTGCTCAACAAGGACATGCTGCGGCTGATGTTCGTGCTCGAAGGCTGCCGCTCGCGGCCCGACCTCGAAGCGCGGATGGATTGGGGTCATAAAGGGCGAGTGCTTGTTCTCGAAAAGCTTTCCTGACACAGCCGTCCTCGCGGACGTTGCGACAGAGCGTGACGTTCGCGGTCTGGTGACAACGGTCGTGGCCTGCACGCTCGTATTCGCGTCGACAGCCTGCCTTCGTTTCCTCGCCTTGGTCGGGTTCACCAACGATCAATACACGACGCTGGCCGCCGCGCAGCAGATGTTGTTCGGCGAATGGCCGACGCGTGATTTTCTTGATTTCGGCGCTCCATTGGCCTATGCGACGTCGGCGGCCGCGGAGCTGATCTTTGGGCGCACCCTCTTCGCCGAGGCGATCCTAACCGCCGCGGCCTTTGCGCTGGCCGCGACACTGACACTGTTGGCCGTCAAGCGTCTCAGCGGTTCCATCGTTGTCGCGATCGTCGCCGCGCTGGTGGAGGTCGCGATCTTTCCGCGTGGCTATGCGTACCCCAAGATGCTGCTGTACGCGGCGGCGCCGCTAGTGATTTGGTGGTATCAGGACGAGCCTGTGTCGCTGGTGCGGATGGCCGTCGTGGCCATCTTCGTGCAGATTGCCTTCCTGTTTCGTCACGATCATGGGTTGTACATCGGGGCTGGAGCATTCGTTGCGGCGGCGCTCGGCGACGGACGTCCCGACTGGAGACGCGGCGCAGGAAAACGTGCCGCGATGTTTTCACTGCTCGCTCTCGCGGCCGCGTTGCCGTATGTCGTCTATGTCTCGATGAACGGCGGTGTCTTCCGATATCTGGCCGGGAGCATCGGATACAGCGCTGCCGAAGCGGCCGATAACGATCTGATCGTTCCCCCGTTTGGTCTGACGCTCGGTGTCCACCGAAATAGCGAGGCGTTCCTCTTTTATCTGTTTTACCTGCTGCCGATCATCGCGGCCGCCGTGCTCTACGTCACTCGTGAACGCAGAGATCGCGCGTTCGCGCATGTCGTGCCTCTCGTTGTCATTGCGCTCCTTGCGGACCGAGGCTTTTTGCGTGATTACCTTGAAACACGCCTCGCGGACGCGATTGTGATGCCGGTGCTGCTGTTTGCCTGGTTGTGTGCACAGACCGAGCGCATCGCCGCTCCGCATCGACGTGCAACGGCGCGGGCGTGCGCGACTGTAACAGCACTTGTTGGCCTGTTTACCGTCGCGACGGTGGGCGATACGGTCGAACAACTCAATCGCGCCAGCCTGTTCGGCGGACTGCGGCGCATGCCGGAACGATTCGTCGAGCGGAGCGAAGAACTACACGAACGGTTCAACATACGGCAGGTGCCGGCAGGACCCGTTCCCGCGCTTGGACTATTTTTCGACTACGTTGATCGATGCACGACACGCGATGAGCGGTTGCTCTTGCCGGGCTTCATTCCAGAGGTCGCGGTATACGCGCAGCGGCCGTTTGCCGGAGGCCGTAGCACGATTCTGCCCGGATATATCGACACGACAGGTGAGCGGCGGCGACTTGTGGCGCGGATCGCGATGCAGAAGGTGCCGTTTGTCGTCGTCACTGGAAAATTCAAAGATCCGGTGTGGCGTGCGTACCCGGAGCTTGCCGCGTATGTCGATCAGCATTATCGGCGGCTCGTCACCTACGGACCCCAAGGCGATCGGATGGTGGAGGTGTACGTCAACCACACGCTGCGCTCGACGTCGATCGATTCGGCGACAGGCTGGCCGTGTTTCCGATAACACCTCTCAACGCGAGTTCGTGAAGTGCCGATTGCTTCCACCGTCCGCCTGGGCCGCGACGTCACCATTCATCATTCCGATTTGGTGAACCTGTACGGATGTTCGATCGGCGATGGTACGAGGATTGGCGCGTTCGTCGAGATTCAGAAGAACGCGACCGTTGGCGCACGCTGCAAGATTTCGTCGCATACGTTCATCTGCGAAGGCGTCGAGATTGAAGACGAGGTCTTCGTCGGCCATGGCGTGATGTTCATCAACGATCCCTATCCGCGCGCAACCAGCGAGGGCGTGCTGCAGACGGAGGTGGATTGGAAAGTCGTTCCGACGCGCGTGCGACGAGGCGCCTCCATCGGCAGCGGAGCCGTGATCATGTGCGGCGTGACGATTGGTGAGCGGGCGCTGGTCGGCGCTGGCGCCGTGGTCACGCACGATGTCCCGGCCGATGCCGTCGTTGCGGGTGTGCCCGCGCGCCTCCACGGACGGACGCAGGAGATGCGGTGATTTCCATCGGCGTGATTGGCTACGGGTACTGGGGACCGAACCTGGTGCGCAACTTCGCCGAGGCGCCCGGTGCCCGTGTCGGGTTCGTCACGGACATGCGCCCCGAGCGGCTCGCACAGGTGACGGCGAGATACCCCGTCGCAAAGGTGTCAACCGACTACCGCGATCTGATCAGCGACCCGAGCATCGACGCGGTGGCGATTGCGACGCCCGTCTCCTCACATTTCGAGCTCGCGATGGCGGCGCTTCGCGCCGGCAAGCACGTACTTGTCGAGAAGCCGATGACGGCGACGTCGGAACAGTCGCTGGCGCTGATTGATGAAGCCGACAAGCGCCGACTCGTGCTGATGGTGGATCACACCTTCGTCTACACGAACGCGGTGAAGAAGATCCGGGAGCTGACGCAGAACGGCGATCTCGGTGACATTTATTACTACGATTCGGTTCGCATCAATCTCGGTCTGTTTCAGCACGACGTGAATGTGCTGTGGGACCTCGCCGTTCACGACCTTTCGATCATGGATTACGTGTTGGCGCAGACGCCGCTCTCGGTCTCCGCCACCGGGCTCGCGCACATCGCCGGCCAGCCCGAGAACATCGCCTACATGACGATGTTCTTCGACGGACGCCTGATCGCGCACGTGCACGTCAACTGGCTTGCGCCGGTGAAGGTACGGCGCACGCTGCTCGGCGGCAGCCTCCGGATGATCGTGTTCGACGACCTCGAGGCAAGCGAAAAAATCAAGGTGTACGACCGCGGAATCTCCGTGAACCCGAGTCGCGAAAACGTGTACCAGATGCTGGTTGGCTATCGCGCGGGCGACATGTGGGCGCCGCAGATTCCAGTCGCGGAAGCGCTGCAGACCGAAGCCAGGCATTTCATCGAGTGCATCGACCAGCAGGAAGCGCCGACGACGGATGGACAAGCCGGACTGCGGGTGGTGCGATTGCTCGAAGCCGCGACACTGTCGATGATGCGTCACGGCGCGCTTGTCCCGCTCGACGCCACCTCGTCCGTTCTCTAAACAGTCGACCCTGTTTTCGATGATTCCATACCTGGATTTGAAGGCGCAGTACCGTGGCATCAAGGACGAAATCGACGCCGCGGTTCAGCGTGTCCTCGACAGCACGCAGTTCATTCTCGGAGACGAGGTCGCGGCCTTTGAACGCGAGTTCGCGGACTACTGCCAGGCAGCGGAATGTGTGGGGGTGAATTCGGGCACCAGCGCGCTGCACTTGGCACTGCTCGCTGCGGGGATTGGTCCGGGTGACGAAGTGATCACCACGCCGTTCACCTTCGTCGCAACCGTCGCAGCGATTCGATATGCGGGCGCGACACCGGTCTTGGTCGACATCGAGCCTGATTACTTCGCGATTGACGCGGCCCGGATCGAATCCGCAATCACGGGGAAGACCAGAGCCATCATGCCTGTGCACCTCTACGGCCAGCCGGCGGACATGACGGCAATCCTGGAGATCGCGCGCCGACGAGGCCTGGTGGTGATTGAAGATGCCGCGCAGGCTCACGGCTCCGAATATCACGCCCGGCGCTGTGGGTCGTTGACCGACATCGCCACCTTCAGCTTCTACCCGGGGAAGAATCTCGGCGCCTACGGTGAAGGAGGCGCGATTACGACGACACGGAACGACCTGGCCACGACATGCCGCATTCTTCGCGACTGGGGACAGGAACAACGGTACGAACATCGGTTGAAGGGATTCAACTACCGGATGGACGGTATCCAGGGCGCGGTGCTGCGCGTGAAACTTCGACATCTCGAGGTGTGGACGGAAAAGCGCCGTCAGGTCGCTCGGTGGTACACGGAGGTCTTGGACCACGACAGCGTCCGTGTGCCGAAAGAGCGGCCGGGATGCCGGCACGTCTACCACGTCTACGTCGTTCGAAGCGACGACCGCGATGCCTTGCGCGATGCGCTCTCGAAAGAGGGCATCCAGACCGGCATCCACTATCCGATTCCCGTTCACCTCCAACCTGCACACGCCGACCTCGGGTATGGCGCGGGCGATTTCCCGGTCGCCGAGGGCGCGGCACGCGAAGTATTGTCGCTGCCCATTTTTCCGGAGATGACTCGAGGGCAGGTGGAAATCGTCGCCGGCGTTGTGTCGAAGGCCCGCGTGTGACGCTCGTCCGTGCCGTTCACGGAGTACGGCCCGTTGAGCACGATCCGGCAGACGAGGTTGCGTTTGCCGAAGACCTCCGTCGATCGAAGTCGCGTGAAGAGATCCTGCAGCTCGCCTCCGTGCACGCGCTCGGCGAGGGCGACCATGCCGCACGTATGCGCCGCGCGGCATGGCGCGCGCTGTCGCGCCGGTTTGGCCACGGTGTTCGGATTGGCCGCGGTGCCATCGCCTCCCATTTCGAGACATTTGAGATCGGCGACGGCGTGTTCGTCGGTGAACTGGCCTTTATTCAGGGCCGCGCGGAAGGCCGATGCATCATCGGCGATTATGCGTGGATCGGTCCGCAAAGTTATCTCGACGCACGCGATCTCGTCATTGGCGAGTACGTCGGCTTGGGACCAGGGGCGCGGACGCTCGGGTCGCAACACATCGGACAGCCGCACGACATTCCGATCATTCAGACCGATCTCGAGATCAAGACCACGCGTATAGAGGCGTGGGCGGACATCGGGGTGAATGCCGTCGTGCTTCCAGGCGTCGTGATCGGCCAGGGAGCAATCGTCGGCGCGGGCGCGATCGTGACACGCGATGTCGAAGCCTTTTCCATCGTCGCCGGCGTCCCCGCGACGTTTCTCCGCTGGCGCGCGGGTCACGAAAAACGGTAAAGGCGGCCGACGGCCTGTATGAGTATTTCGCTCGCCGCGCAGAACCTGGCCCGCGTTGTCTGGAACCGGACCGCCAAGCTTTACAGACGCGGTCGCCACTGGACGCTGCGGCGGCAGAAGGATCTGCGTGAGACGCACAAACACGCTCGCGCGCAGGTGAAGCTCGGGAGCCACCGGGGCCGCGATGCGGCGCAGCATGCGTACGCAGGCGTGGTGCGGACGTCCCGCTACTGGGATCGGCTGCGCCATCGCACGTGGCCTGTCATCGTGCGCGACGTCTCGGTCCGCCGTACGCTGCGGTCCGTCGCCACGAGCCCGGGCCCGATCATCGTCGGTCCGTGGTTGTCTGAAGTCGGCTACGAGGCGCTGTACTGGGTTCCGTTCCTGCGCTGGTTCATGCGCCAGTACGACGTGGATCCCGATCGCGTGGTCGCCCTGTCGCGAGGCGGCGTGGCGACGTGGTACGCGGGGATTGCCTCACGGTACGTCGAACAGTTCGACCTGTTCAGCCCGGAGGCATACGCGTCTCGCAACCAGGCGCGGCAGCCTGACGCCGATCAGAAGCAGCTCGCGTCCTCGAACTTCGACGAGGAGATCCTCGGCCGCGCCCGTGCCCACGTCGGCATTCTCACCTCCGCGGTGTTACATCCGTCGACGATGTTCCAGTTGCTTCGACAGTTCTGGCTGGGCAACGACTCGCTGCAATCGCTCCTTGACTACACAGAGTACGAGCGCACAACGACGATCGCCGCGGTCGATCTTCCGAGGCTTCCGGATACGTTCGTCGCTGTGAAGTTCTATACCGGACGAGCGCTGATGGATACGCCTGCGCACCGTGAGCAGCTGCGCCACCTCGTCGAGCGGATCAGCCGCCGGTATCCCGTTGTTGCGCTGAATACGAATCTCTCGCTCGACGAGCACGCCGATTACGTATTCAAGGATGTGCCAGGGCTGATCACGCTCGACGGCTGGTTGACGCCCCAGAACAATCTGGCGGTCCAGACGGAAATTATTCGACGCGCGACCCGTTTCGTGGGCACGTGTGGAAGCCTCGCGTGGCTCGCGCCGATGCTGGGGACCGACACGCTGGCGGTGTACGCGGACGACCATTTCCTGACGCCGCACCTGTATGCGGCCCGCCACGCCTACAACTCAATGGACGCGGCGCGCTTCACGCCGATGGATCTGGCGGTGCTGGATCAAATCGACATCCTCGAACCTGCACGTCCCGAGCACTCCGCGTGAGCCGTACGAGCACGATTGTCACCGGTGGTGCGGGCTTCATCGGATCCGAGTTGGTCCGGCAGCTCACCGCGGCAGGTTCGCCAGTGGTCGTGATCGACAACCTGGTCAATGGCAGGCGTGAGAATCTGGCCGGTGTTGAGGGTCGCATCACGCTGCTTGAGTACGACATCCGCGACGTCAGCGCCTACGCGCCGATCCTTCGAGAGGCGGATGTCGTGTATCACCTCGCCTGTCTCGGTGTCCGGCATTCGGTCCACTCGCCGCTCGATAATCACGATGTCAACGCGACCGGCACGTTGCAGCTGCTCGAAGCCAGCCGCGCGGCAGGCGTACCGAAATTCGTGTACGTCTCGAGTTCCGAGGTGTACGGCACCGCACAGCGGGTGCCGATGACCGAAGATCACCCGACGTTTCCGAGTACCGTCTACGGAGGGTCGAAACTGGCGGGGGAGGCGTACGCCCGGGCTTATTACCGCACGTACGGATTCCCAACCGTCGTGGTCCGGCCGTTCAACACCTATGGCCCTCGGTGCCATCACGAGGGCGACAGCGGCGAAGTCATCCCGAAATTCATGCTGCGATGCCTGGCGGATAGGCCAATGGTGATCTTCGGCGATGGAACACAGACGCGGGACTTCACCTACGTGAGCGATTCCGCACGGGGGATCATTCTCGCGGGCACCACCGCCGAGGCAGTTGGCCGGACGCTGAATCTCGGCAGCGGATTTGAGCTGTCGATCAACGACCTGGCACGCACGGTCGCGGAAATCACCGAGCGCCCGGCCGCGGAGGTCGTTCACGACGAGGCGCGTCCGGGCGACGTGCTGCGGCTGTATGCCGACGCGTCGCAGGCGAGAAGCCTGCTCGGTTATGAACCGCAAGTGACGTTGGAACAGGGTCTGGCGATGCTGCTCGAATGGTATCGTTCGCGGAACCTATCGCCCGCGCAATTGCTGCGCGACGAAGTTGTTCGAAACTGGGACGTGAATCCGGTCCGTGGTTAGTGGTTGGTGATTGATGGCGATGGTTCGCGGTAACGCCGTGAGCACGATCATTCCTGTCGCACGTCCGTGGATGGACGAGCTGGAGGCCTCCGCGGCGCGTCGCGCCATTCTTTCAGGCTGGATCACGCAGGGGCCAGAGGTGGCCGCGTTCGAGCGCGAGTTCGCTGACGCTGTCGGTGCACCGCACGCGTGCGCCGTGTCGAGCTGCACCGCCGCATTGCATGTCGCGCTGGTGGCGGTGGGCGTCGGCACGGATGACGAAGTCATTACCGTCAGCCACTCATTCATTGCCACCGCAAACGCCGTCCGATATTGCGGTGCGATCCCGGTCTTCGTCGACATCGATCGGGCGACCCTGAACATTGATCCCGGTCTCATCGAAGCCGCAATCGGACCACGGACGAAAGCGATTCTCGTGGTGCATCAGCTCGGCATGCCGTGTGACCTTCGGGCTCTGACCGCGATCGCGGCGCGGCATCGCCTGCCGCTCATCGAAGACGCTGCGTGCGCGATCGGCAGCGAAGTCGAATGGGAAGGCGAGTGGCAACGCATCGGCAGGCCGCATGGCGACATCGCGTGCTTTTCATTTCATCCGCGGAAGCTGTTGTCGACCGGCGACGGCGGAATGCTGACCACGAGGAGCGCCGACCTCGATCGCGCGTTCCGTTTGCTGCGGCAGCATGGAATGAGTGTTCCTGACGCAGTGCGACACTCCTCCCCGAAGGTAATGTTCGAGGAATATGTCGTTGCCGGTTACAACTACCGGATGACAGACATCCAGGCGGCCATCGGACGCGAGCAGTTGAAGCGCCTGCCGGCGATCGTCGCCCGACGGCGCGAGCTTGCGGCGCGGTATCAGGCACGGCTGCAGTCCACTGATGCTCTCGTCGTCCCTCGCGAGCCGCAGTGGGGTCGAAGCAACTGGCAGAGCTATGGCGTCCGCATCGGAGCCTGGGTCGATCAGCGGATGTTCATGCAGCGGATGCTCGACGCGGGGATCGCCACCCGCCGCGGCGTGATGAACGCGCACCGCGAACCCGCATATCCGCCAGGAACCTGGCGCAGCGCCGGCGGCCTCAGCCAGAGCGAGGAGGCGCAGGATACGACCGTCGTCCTTCCGCTGTTCCATCAGCTCACGGAAGAAGATCAGGACAGGGTGATCGACACAATCGCCCGCGTCATGCGCGACCTCTAAATCACAAATCACAAATCACACATCACGAATGATCTCCATCGTGACGCCGGCGTTCAACGAAGCCACCAACCTGCCGGCGCTCTACGAACGTCTCGTGGCCGCGATGCGCGATATCGGTGGCGAATGGGAATGGATCGTGGTCGACGACCATTCGCGCGACGAGACGTTCGCGGTCATCGAAGCTTTGGCACTTCGCGACGCACGCGTACGCGGCTTGCGACTCTCGCGCAACTCGGGGGCGCACGTCGCGATTACCTGCGGCCTTCACCAGGTCGACTCGGATGCCGCCGTGATGATGGCCGCCGACCTGCAGGATCCCCCCGAGATGCTGGCCTCGATGGTCGCGCGGTGGCGTCAGGGCGCGCAGGTTGTCTGGGCAACGCGGCGGGCTCGGCCCGGTGATCCGTCGCACCGCGGATTCGCCGCGCTGTATTACTGGATGATGCGGCGCCTTGTCGGAATGACCGAGATGCCGGCACGCGGCGCCGACTTCTTTCTCGTCGATCGCGTGGTGGTCGATGCGTTCCGCCGCTTTTCGGAGCGGAACGTCAGCGTGCTCGCGTTAATCACGTGGCTCGGTTTCCGTCAGGAGTGCGTCGAGTACGACAAACAGCCGCGATTGTCCGGACAATCTGGATGGACCCTCGCGCGGAAAATCAAGCTTGTCGTCGATTCGATTACGTCGTTCTCCGGGTTTCCAATCCGGCTCTGCACCTATCTCGGGTTGGTGTTCTTGACGGGCTCCCTCGTATTGTTGTTGGTCGCGGTCGCTCTGTTACCGCAGCTCGGTGGAGGTCTGCTGCTCGTTCTGTCGTTGATTGTCGGCCTTGCCGGGTTCCAGCTGATCGCCCTCGGAATCGTCGGCGAGTACGTGTGGCGCGCGCTGGAAGAAACGCGGCGACGTCCGCCCTATCTGATCGAGGCGATGGCGGGACAGCGGGAAGCCGCCAAGCTGCAGTAGAATGGCCACTTGCGCCGTCCGAACGGCTGGGCTGCGCACTCCCCGCACACTCAAAACAGTTCGAAGCACCTGAGGTCCGTTTGATCGACTGTATAGCCGGTTATCACCTGAACCCGTGGACGTGCGGCATCGCCAAGTTCAATGCGATCCTCGCGCGGCGTCTCGACCTGCCTGTCGTCCGGATCGGCTCATCGGAGCTGGCGCGCTACAGCCGGCCGTTGCTATCGCTGAAGATGTCGGAATTCTCCGCCGAAGATGCCCTCGCGCTCGACACCTGGATCGAGCGGCACATCGGCGAATTCGAACTATTTCTGCACGCATTCGACAACACCGCGCTCGAGAAGCGGATGCTCGCCGCCGCCGCCCGCGTCTCGTGCGGCAATCGCGAGCTGTTCGAGCAGCTGCGGGCGGCGCGTCCCGATATTGTCGAGGCGTTCTGCCCGGGCACCCTGCTGAACCCCCAGCGATTCGACGATACGGAGATAAAGGTCTTTACCTTCGGGATGGCGCACAAGATCAGGGTTCCGCTCTACCGCAGGCTGCTCGAATTGCTCGCGGCGACGGGCAAGACGTATTCAGTGTTCGTCTCGACGGCGTTGCACGAGAACACCAGTTTCGACGATTCCTTTGTCGTCCGCTTCGAGGAGCTGCAGTCCATCTTCAACGGCCGCGTCTACTTCATGGGCTATCTGTCCGACAC
>Ga0310810_10010555_pt1 | contig 10754 bp, 3 predicted proteins | sample NCmetagenome_FD_207641 | JGI IMG/M metagenome (GOLD analysis project Ga0310810, IMG submission 207641) | Soil microbial communities from experimental microcosm in Duke University, North Carolina, United States - NC | ecosystem: Engineered > Artificial ecosystem > Soil microcosm > Unclassified ... | reverse complement strand
CGTGGTCTTCTTGTCCCATCAACATCGCCATTGTTGCCGCATTGATACCCGTCCAAACACTGCCACTCCATTGATACGCTTGTTCATACCGAGAAGCCGCTAACCACAGTTGGCGGGTGCGTTCTTCTGAGTCTGTGGCTTGTATCCAAAGGTCTTTGTGAGTGCGAGCTAAAAGACCGAGTGTTTCTTCATCACTGTGTCCAGATTCAAGCAGCTTTACTAATAGAGAGTTAGCTGGCTGTGTTGCACCACTACGCGCCAGAGATAACGCCAAAAGTTGCTGCAAACGCAGATTGTTAGACCAGTGTTTTAGTCCTTCCGTCAGGACATCATAGGCCATCAATGGTTCGCCCAACTGGAGGATCGCGTCACCCATCACCTGATAAATTTCTGGTGTACGAGGTTGGAGCTTGATGGTTTCGCGTTTTAGCGCTAACAGTGAGCTTAAATTGAGTTCAGATGAACTTTTGAGGGTTTCTAGAACTAGGGCAATGTCTTGGTCTTCAACAGAAGCCGGATTTTGCAAGGTTGTAGTATTACCCTCAATTCGGTAGCCCAAGGCGATAAGTGTCTTTATGATTCCAAGAAGGGTAAGGCGATGGTATTGCTTTTGTGTGTCCGGTAGTTCCTCATAGGGTACAAGGTAGGGATGGTGCTTACGGATATCATCTGGCTGCCGCCTATATTCCCAGCCTTCGGCAAATTGCTGCTGCACCCAGAGTTCATGAGTATTCTTAGCGAGTAAGTCTATTAGTTTGTGGTGTTCTGCGCTAAGTGTAATGTTTGATGTGTCTATCGGCTCTGGCTTGTAATTCAAGGGTTTCTCCGAACTCAAGTGCAGTAACTTTCTCCTCTTATTTAGCATGGTTCGTCCTTGACTGCCTTGTCCCTTGAAAAGTACACCCACCTTGCTCAAGGTAGCGGACTCGATTTTGAGAAATCAGCGATCGCAAACTTGTAGCTTGGATCTAGTTAAGCACTGTTTTTTCCAGGGGCAACACTCCTATGAGCGACGCATATAGACAAGACAACACATCTTGCATAAGTGGTAAAGTCTTGAGAGATAAGTACTACTGCTACATTACAACGCTTGACTTCTGCAATAAGTTTAATCACAGTCTCTGGCTCTAGCTTCTCCCTTGAACTGTTACCTAAATAACATTTTCTACATCAGGCTCATACTAGGTTCCTACCCCTGAGCATCAAAAATCATCTCCCCGGATGCCTGAACCTTATTTTCATCAACTCCCGAAAATGCACTGTTTTTTCGATGCCTTTATCTCCTATGGGCGAGCCGATAGTAAAATTTTCGCAACTAAACTTTACGAAAAATTAACATTACAAGGTTTAAATATCTGGTTCGATCAGAGCAGCATCCCCTTGGGCGTAGACTTTCAAAATCAAATTAATGATGGCATAGAAAAGGCCGATAACTTCATTTTTATTATTGCGCCGCACTCGGTCAAGTCGCCTTATTGCCTGAAAGAAATTCAACTTGCCGTCAAGTGTAACAAACGGATTATTCCTTTATTGCATGTAATGCCCCAAACCCAAGAGGTTTGGGACAAAATGCACCCAGCAATTGGCAAGATTAACTGGATTTATTTCCAAGAGGGCATAGATGATTTTGAATCATCCTTCTCAGGTTTAATTAATTTAATCCACAAAAATTCTGATTATGTAAAATGGCATACGCACTTCTTAGTTAAATCCCTAGAATGGGAGAGAAATCACAAACAAACGAATTACTTATTAATTGGAGAAGAGCGACAGCAGGCAGAATCGTGGTTAAAGGTACGGTTTAAAGATGAGCAACCGCCTTGTGAGCCTACTGACTTACATTGTGAATTTATTGGCGAAAGTACAAAAAATGCCAATAATTTGATGACCCAAGTGTTTATCTCGCACTCTGAGCGAGATAGAAGATTCCGAGATAAACTTTGTATAACTTTAAGACGACAAGGATTTACAATTTGGACGAATAAAACCGATATAAAAACCGGAACAGAATTTCAAGACGAAATTAACAAAGGTCTTGAGGGAGCGGATAATTTTATCTTTTTATTGTCGCCTGATTCGCTGCGATCGCCATACTGCTCCCAAGAGATAGACCATGCCTTTGCCAATAATAAGCGCCTGATCTTTCTTTTAATTGAACCGACTGAACTCTCCCAAATTCCTCTCAAGCTAAGAATACTGCAATTTATCGATTTTACCCAGCATGAAGAGGAAGAGCAATACCGTATCAGCGCGGACAAACTCATCAACGAATTAAGGCAAGATGCTTATTATTATGAACAACATAAAATATTGCTAGTTAAAGCACTTAAATGGCTACGTCAAAACCGCAACCCTAGCATTTTATTGCGTGGGTACAATCTACGACATGCCGAAGCTTGGTTAAACGTTGCAAAACAGCGAACCGAACACTCGCCTCTTCCCTTACATACAGAATTTATTACCGAAAGTGCAAAGAAATCGACTGATTCATCCCTGGAAGTCTTTATCTCTTATTCCCGTGCTGATTCTGATTTCGCCCGAAAGTTAAATGAGGCACTTCAGTTACAAGGTAAAACGACTTGGTTCGACCAAGAAAGTATTGCTTCCGGATATGATTTTCAGCAGGAAATTTATCGGGGTATCGAAAGTTCGGACAACTTTCTCTTTATTATTTCGCCAAAATCAGTGAACTCACCCTATTGCGCTGATGAAGTGGAATATGCTCAGAAGTTGAATAAACGCTTTGTGACGGTACTGCACAAAGCGGTTCCAGGGAAAGACTTACACCCTGGTCTGCGTTGCATCCAGTGGATTGACTTCAATCAGCATAATGGGGATTTTTATGCAAATTTTAGTGAATTGGTCAGAACCCTAGATACTGACCGAGAGCATGTCCATAACCACACCAAATGGTCACAACGGGCACTGGAATGGGAACAAAAAGGCAAAAGTGCTGACTTGCTGTTACGGGGTAGTGAATTTTTATTGGCTCGAAACTGGTTGCAGGAAACGGAGCAGAACAATAAACAGCCCCCAACAACTGATTTGCAGAAAGCGTTTATTGAGGCCAGTAAACATGCTATTGAAGCAGCCGAAGAAGCCGAAAAATGCAGACAAGCCGAAATGCTACGTTTGCAGGAGGAACGTACCCAGGAAGCAGAAGCACGGCTGGCAGAACAGAAAAAAAGCGCCCAACGGCAAAAGTTGTTTCTGGCTGCCGTCAGTGCTGCCTTGGTGGTTTCCACGGTGTTGGGGGTGGCAGCTTTCTTTGGGTATCGAAAAGCAGCAATCAGCGAAGTAAAAGCGATCGCTATATCCAGTGAAGCACTCTTTACCTCAAATAAAATCTTAGACTCACTTATAGAAGCAATCCGGGCAAAACGACAACTGCAACAGTTGGGTGGAATAGACGCAAACATGAAGCTCCGGGTGGATAGAGCGCTACAGCAGGCCGTTTATGGAGTCAGAGAGTACAATCGTTTTTCAGGACATAGCGGTGCGGTTTGGGGAGTTTCTTTCAGCCCTGATGGTCAAGTCATTGCTTCGGCAAGTGGGGACAGCACTATCAAACTCTGGAAGAAAGATGGTACCCTCCTAACGACCATCAAGGGGCATACTGCTGCGGTTTACCAAGTGGCGTTTAGTTCCGATAGTCAGCTCATTGCCTCTGCGAGTGGAGACAGCACCGCCAAACTTTGGAAGAAAGATGGCACCTTACTAACTACCTTTAAGGGGCATAGCGCCGGAGTTAATGGAGTTGCTTTTAGTCCCAATGGTCAGATACTTGCCTCGGCAAGTGATGACAGCACCGTCAAAATCTGGAAGAAAGATGGTACCTTACTAACGACCCTCAAGGGTCATAACGCTATAGTTTATGGAGTTTCTTTTAGCCCCGATGGTCAGATGTTGGCTTCGGCAGGTGAGGATAACGTAGTCAAACTCTGGAACAAAGATGGCACCTTACTAACGACCCTCAAGGGGCATAGCGCTAAGATTCTCCAAGTTTCTTTCAGCCCCGACAGTCAGATAATTGCCTCTGCGAGTGGGGACAAAACTGTCAAACTCTGGAAGAAAGACGGCACTCTCCTGACTACCCTCACGGAGCATAATGATGTGGTTCGGGGAGTTGATTTCAGCCCGGACGGTCAAACTCTTGCCTCAGCCAGTGACGACAAAACCATTAAACTCTGGAAGCGGGATGGTACCTTCCTAAGAACCCTTAAGGGGCATAGCGCTGCGGTTATGGGAGTTGATTTCAGTCCCGACGGTCAAACACTTGCCTCGGCAAGTGAGAATACCGTCAGACTCTGGAAGCGTGATAACACCATGCAAATGGGCACCTATCAGTATAAAACGGCGGTTTACGAGGTGTCTTTCAGTCCGGACGGTCAGATGTTGGCTTCAGGCTCTGGGGACAACACGGTCAAACTCTGGAAGCGGGATGGTACCCTCCTGACTACCCTCAAGGGGCATAGCGCTGAGGTTATCAAAATTGCTTTCAGCCCGGACGGTCAAAGGTTTGCCTCAGCAGGTTGGGACAACACGATCAAACTCTGGAAGCGGGATGGTACCCTCCTGACTACCCTCAAGGGGCATAGCGCTACAGTTTACGGACTGGCTTTCAGCCCAGACGGTCAGATACTTGCTTCAGCCAGTGGGGATAACACCATCAAACTCTGGAAGAAAGATGGCACCCTCCTAACGACCTTCAAGGGTCATAACGCTATGGTTTTCGCAGTAGCTTTCAGCCCGGACAGTCAGATACTGGCCTCAAGCTCCGGGGATAACACGATCAAACTCTGGAAGAAAGACGGCACCCGACTAAGAACCCTCTATGGGCATAGTGCTGGGGTTTATGGAGTAGTTTTCAGTCCCGACGGTCAGACACTTGCTTCAGGCTCAACCGATAACACGATCAAACTCTGGAGCAGAGACGGCACCCTGCTAACGACCCTTTATGGTCATAGTGCTGCGATTTGGGCAATTTCTTTCAGCCCCGATGGTCAGATACTGGCCTCAACCAGTGAGGACAGTACTGTCAAACTCTGGAAGAAAGACGGTACGCTAATAAGAACCCTCTATGGGCATAGCGCTGAGGTTTGGGGAGTTTCTTTCAGCCCGGACGGTCAGATGCTAGCCTCAGCCAGTGAGGACAAGACAATAATTCTGTGGAATGTGGAGCGCGTTCTAGCTTTAGATCCACTGGTGTACGGTTGCGATTGGGTGCGGGATTATCTGAAGAACAACTCTCTGGTGGAAAAGAACGATTCCCTACGGGATAGCTTTGCTTCACGCACTCTCTGCGATAGTATCACACCTCAAAAATAGCAGGCTTGAGAGCCAAAAAACTGAGTGTTGCCTTGCCAGTGTGCCCAGATTTCATGAGTATTTTGATACCAACTTGCGCTCAAGTATACAGAGGATTGCAGGTTTATGAAGTACAGTAATCGACATTATGAGGAAGGGGCAAGATGCCCATTTCCCAGGAGATTCAGAATTTTGATTATGCAACATTGAATGCCTGTTAGCTTAACTCGTTGGGATTTAGGCATCCAGGCGCTCCTTTAGGCTCCTTGACTAACTGTTCTGTGATCAAATGATCAATTAAGTGTCAAGTTTTCTTAAATATTTATTTAACTCTGAGTAATAATTTTAAATTATAAAGTTTTATTACAATTGTGCTACAAAGCACAATTGTAAGAGTTTAAATATTGTCAATCTACCTTGAACTGATGCAGTGGGCAATCCCTGAAGCATTTAAGCGAAATCCCAGTTTTATAGTTTCAAAAGCTATTGATTAAAGTTGTTCAACTTGCCACGCAGTAGTACGAATAAGGTATAGACATGAAGATTACGTTTGTGAAAGCCGGCGGGTTTAATCTTTCCGGTGGAGATCGGGTGATTGCGATGTACGCCAAACATCTGAAAGCTCGTGGTCATGAGATATTGATTATGAGTACTCCTCCTGATTATCCCAGTTTCTTTTCTCAGGTACGAGGGTTGCTCAAGGGTGAGATGTGGAAATTTAAAAATAAGAAATTACCATCTCATTTCGACAATCTAGATATTGAATGTAAAATCATTGATAGCATACGTCCAATTGTAGATAGCGATTTGCCCGATGCCGATGTGGTGATTGCTACCTGGTGGGAGACGGCAGAGTGGGTAGCAAATCTATCTGAAGCCAAAGGCGCAAAAGTTTACTACATCCAACATCATGAGGTGTTTGATTATGTGCCTAAAGAAAGAGCGGCAGCGACCTATTCACTGCCGATGCACAAAATCACCGTCTCACAGTGGCTGATCGATATAATGCGAACTCAGTATGGCGATCACAACGTTTCCTTGGTGTTACCCAGTGTCGATACTGAGCAATTTTTTGCACCGCCTCGTACTAAACAATCGACTCCGACTGTTGGTTTGATCTACTCTACGGCTTCGTGGAAAGGCTCGGACATTTGTCTGAAAGCCTTCTCCTTAGCGAGAAAGAAAGTGCCCAATCTGCGTTTGGTTGCTCTTGGCAATCTTTCAAATGAAAGCCTGCCGACAGAGTTTAAAGACAAATCGAGTACTGAATTTATCTACCCCGTCGCTCAAAATGAGCTAAAGAATTTTTACAGCAAATGTGATGCTTGGTTTTTGGGTAGCCGCTCCGAAGGATTCGGCTTACCAATTTTGGAGGCGATGGCGTGCCGAACACCAGTCATTTCAACTCCGGCTGGGGCAGCTCCAGAGCTCCTGAGCGATGGTGCTGGGATGCTTGTAAAACACGAAGATCCTCAGGATATGGCTCTTGCTATAGAGCGGATGTGTCAGCTTTCTAATGCCGAATGGCAGACCATGTCTGATGCAGCCTATGCCAAGGTTCAGAATTACACTTGGGACGATGCGATCGAGCTTTTCGAGGCGGCATTACAAACCGCTATCAAACGCACTCAAGACGGTGAATTCTTGGCTCCGAAGACATTACAGGATGTTGCTTTACAACCGAAATATGTTTAGGAGATAAACGACTAACGACAAATTGATCAAAACAATTCGGAATTTTAACCAGGGTACCAGCCTCCGTCCAAAGCGCAATAAGAACTATACGGCCTAACATCGAAATCATTGGCTTAGATGTTGGGCTTTACCATTTCTATACGATTCAGAGGGTAATCTATGATGTTTTGGTATGCAAATCGATCTACAGCAGCTTAATGCCCCTTGATTTTCGCAACATCAACACTGTCTGGGCGTCCATCCTGGCGGAAACTCTGAAACACTTAGGATTGACTCAGGCTATCATCTGTCCAGGGTCACGCTCAACTCCTCTCGCTGTCGCCTTTGCCCAACAAAGGGATATAGAATCTATCCCAGTTCTGGATGAGCGTTCTGCTGCCTTCTTTGCCTTGGGCATGGCTAAGGCAACTGGACGCCCCGTTGTCCTGGTTTGCACCTCTGGTACAGCAGGAGCTAATTTTTACCCCGCCATCATTGAAGCCAAAGAAAGTCGGGTACCGTTACTGATCTTAACCGCTGACCGTCCTCCGGAATTACGGGATTGCCATTCTGGGCAAACCATCGACCAACTGAAGTTATATGGTAATTACCCCAACTGGCAAACTGAGCTAGCGCTGCCTTCTGTGGGAATTGGCAGGCTGAGATATCTCCGGCAAACCCTCGTTCACGCTTGGGAACGCTGCGTTTTTCCCACTCCTGGCCCGGTTCACCTCAATATACCCTTTCGCGACCCCCTTGCACCCATACAGCAACTCGATCCCGACACCCTCCCCTCCCCCTTTGAACTAGAAGAGTTCTTCACCGATTTATCCCATTACCCATTACCCATTACCCATTACCCATTACCCATTACCTACGCAGAATGGCAACAATGCGATCGCGGCATCATCATTGCGGGTGTCGCTCAACCCCAGCACCCAAGAGAATATTGTGAGGCGATCGCACATTTATCTCAAACCTTAGGATGGCCTGTACTCGCAGAAGGACTCTCACCCGTCAGGAACTATGCCGACCTCAACCCCTATCTCATTTCCACCTACGACCTCATCCTGCGTAACCAACAATTGGCGCAACAACTGACACCCCAAATAGTAATTCAAATCGGTGAACTCCCCACCAGTAAGGAACTGCGTGCCTGGTTAGATACCACCCAACCCCAACGTTGGGTGATTGACCCCAGCCACCACAACCTCGACCCCCTCCACGGGAAAACCACCCACCTACGGATGTCTGTAGAACAGATGGGAAGACGGGGAGATGGGGAGACGGGGAGAAGTTTTAGTCCCCAGTCCCGCGTCCCCAATCCCCCAATCCCAAATTCAAACTCCAAACTCCAAACTCCCTCTTACCTTCAGCGGTGGTGTGAGGCTGAAGCGAAAGTGAGGTCAGCCGTTGAGCAAAAGATGACTAGTCAGAATCGGCTTTTTGAAGGTAAAGCGGCTTGGTTACTCTCCCAAATCCTACCACCGGAAACACCCCTATTGATTGCCAACAGTATGCCAGTCCGGGATGTCGAGTTCTTTTGGAAACCGAATAACATCGGCATCCAACCTTATTTCAATCGTGGCGCTAACGGCATTGATGGAACCTTATCGACAGCCTTAGGCGTTGCTCACCGTAATCAAAGCAGTGTGATGCTAACCGGTGACTTAGCCTTGTTGCACGACACTAATGGCTTCTTACTGAACAACAAATTTGTCGGTCATTTAACCATTGTTTTGATTAACAACAATGGGGGTGGCATTTTTGAAATGTTACCTATTTCTAAGTTTGACCCGCCGTTTGAAGAATTCTTTGCCACACCCCAAGATATCAACTTTGCTCAGTTGTGTGTTACTTATGGGGTAGAACACCAACTCATTCAGTCGTGGGAACAGTTGAGGGGGTTGCTCAACCCACTCCCTTCTGCGGGAATTCGAGTTTTGGAATTGCAAACTGACCGTAAAGCTGATGCTAAATGGCGACAAGAGCATCTGGGAAAGTTTTGCAAAAAACTATAAATAGTTCTCATGACCTGCGTACACTAGGACGCATGAAAATCTCTAATCTACCCCTACTCCCCACTCCCCATTTTCAGAATAGGCACCCTGAGCGGTGCTCACAACAAAGGAATGAAAATCCTTAATTTTAAACCTTCTAACCTTCCAACCTTCAACTCATTTTCAAGCTAGGGTTCCGCTAAAATCACCGATTCCTGTCTCTTCCCCAACTTGCCACTCCTCCGGGGCCGTACTTAACTCAATCTTAACCAGTTCTGTCCCTTCGGAAAGCTATGATTTGGACGGGGTGCTTTATTGCTAAATTTCAAAAATTATCACGATCAATTAAGTTCATTCACTAACCGAAGAGGCATTTATGGAACTGGAGGTAGGACTACAGCTACTACTCCAAGGGTTACCCATGATCGCAAAAATCTTTACCGCTTTACATGAAGAAAGGCTGCGTCAACTTAAGCAGCAACAAGGGAAAGGGTTTCAAACGTTCAGTCCTCATGCCCGTCAGGCAAGAAATGCAGGAAGTCGAGAGTTTCAGACGTGGCGTTTTGAGCAGGAAAAATCTCTCCAACAGCAATTGGCAGCTTACAACCGAGAAACTCAATTAAGTATAGCATCCTATCAACGGGAAACAGCACTCCAGTTGCCGGAAAGCCACAAAATTCTTGATAACTGGCCTTTGAGATTATTTCCTTCACAACTATTAGGTTCTCATCCTAGCGATCGCAGAATCCCCTTGCGAATTTTTATCTCACCCCCACAAGTGCAGTTAGCGCGATTGGGTGAAGTCGCTCAAGCCTTACCTGAACTTGAGCAAAATTTAGCTCAAAGCCTGGGCGAATTTTTGAGCCAAAACTATTCCCTGTGCAGTCCAGAAAGACCCACAGAATTTTTAGCGGGAGCCTGGGAGAGTCAGCGTTTTCATCGAGAAGCCAGCATTAAGGCTCTGTTTGATAGGCTGCAATCTGAACCTACTTTGATTCTAGAGTCAGAACTGGTGGGAGATGACTTAAACTTCCGCATTGCCTACTGGGGTTTAGGACAGTCCACCTATTCCTATCAAACTCTGATTTCCAGGCTAGATTATCGACAGATTCTTTATACCTCCGCTAAAACTCGTGCTTTAAAGTGGAAAGAAACCGCCAATAGACTGTTAGCTTATGGCGAAAGCCGAGAAGAAGTTAACCGATTGGGTGGAGATAATTCATTCAACTTAGACGTTTTGGAAAAGGAGGAAAAATGGAAGCAATACGGGATTGATACGAGGGAAGTTGCCCTAGAGTATAAGGTCAACCATAAAGACTTTGCAGCCCTTTCTCAACTCTTAATCACCTGTCATTGTTTGGTCGCTGGCTGGGTCGCTGATGCTCATCATCTCATTCATCACGATGTCTCGCCCCGATTACCAGAGTTGCTCTCTAGTTTGCTCGAAAAAACCTCTGATCAGCAACTAGTGCAAGCGGTCGTGCAAACAACGACTCTCGGTTACAAAGATATTTTTAATGCTCTAGAAAGTGAACGCCCCTTATGGGTTCCTGAATTAGCTTTGAAATTAGCTCAAAGTTTAGTGAGCTTGCCAGATAAATCTTGGGCGAAACAGCAGCTTGACTACTCGTTCAAGGCTTGGCTGAAACAGCGTCAAGTGCCAGAAATTGAAGGAATTTACTCGTTAGAGGCCATGCGGTCAGCTCTGACGTTAGAAGACCAAAATTATTTAGAGAAGCTGCAAGAGTGTTTGACCATCCTTGAAGAGGATAA
>Ga0310810_10010554_pt1 | contig 10755 bp, 7 predicted proteins | sample NCmetagenome_FD_207641 | JGI IMG/M metagenome (GOLD analysis project Ga0310810, IMG submission 207641) | Soil microbial communities from experimental microcosm in Duke University, North Carolina, United States - NC | ecosystem: Engineered > Artificial ecosystem > Soil microcosm > Unclassified ... | reverse complement strand
CGTATACCGCCCCAGCTCCTCGCCGAGCTCCGGCAACAGGAACGGCCCGGGATGGACGACTGCGACGCGCACGTCGCCCTGCGTGATGTTCGGATAGAAGCGGACGGCCTCGCGCACGAAGTCGTTAACCGCCGCGACCGTCTCGACGCCCGCGAATCCGCCACCCGCGACCAGAACCGTGAGCAACGGCCGGCGAACATCGGTGGCACACTCGAAATCCGCTTCCTCGAGCTGCGCGATGAGCTGGTTTCTCAGCTCGATCGCGTCGCCGAGCGATTTCATCGTCGACGCGCGCTCGGCGAGGCCCGGAATGCCGTAGAAGTTCGTGACGGCACCGAGTGCCACGACGAGGTGGTCGTACTCGAGCTCGTGCCGATGGTGACCGCCGGCGTGCGACACGGTGACCGTCTGCGCGTCGACGTCGATGTCCTCGACGGTGCCGATGAACAGCCGCGTGCGCTTCAGCATCCGGCGAAGCGGGCTCACGATCGTCGCGAGATCGAGGTCGCTTGCCGCCACCTCGTGCAACATGGGGGTGAACAGGAAGAAGTTTTCCCGGTTCACGAGCGTGATCTCGACGTTTGGTTCGCCTACGAGCAGTCGCTCGAGCTCGCGCGCGGCCGAGAGGCCGCCGAACCCGCCACCGAGGATGACGATGCGTGTGAGGCGACGGTCCTGCATGGTCACGCCACGACGGCCATGCCGGCGAGCTCGTACACGTCGGCGAGGTTCAGGTGGCTGCCGGGGCGCTCGTAGATGACGAGAAAGCCGCGCTGGTCGGCGGAGGCAGCAACGAGGGTCAGGCCGGAGCGAGGGGCTCGACGGTGAGGGTCTCGAATCTCGGTAAGAGCGGGCTTGAACATTGGTATCTCGGGTCGGGTCTGGCGGCTGTAATGCCAGGCCGACCCGAGAGGTTCCAATGGCGACCGCCGTCACGGCACGTCGAGGTCGGCGATCTCGCAGTAGACCTTGATCGTGTCTTTCCCCATGGTCAGCGTGTCGAGAAGCGCCCGGTAGTTCTCCAACCCCTTCACCGGGTGTGTCAGCAGCCTGCCTAACCAGCCAGGGTGCGAGAGCTCTGCCTGGGCGAGGTCCGCGACTCCGGCGAGGAAGTCGGCACGGCTCGCGTTCACGCTGCCGACGATGACCTTGTTGCCGAGCACGAAGCCCTGGTTGATCCGGTCCGCGGGCACTTCGATGCGGCGATTTCCTCCCGTGACACTCACCAGAACGAGGACGCCGTTCTTGCCGAGCACTTCCATCGCCTCGAAGGCGAGCGGCGAGTAACCCGTGCCCTCGAGGATGAGATCGAACGGACCGTGTCGCCCGGCAGCTTCGGCGAGGCTGACGTCCGCGGTCGACAGGTAGCGGGCGCCGATCTCGTCGAGCAGGTCGGCATTGAGATACGGCCGTGCCGTGCGCCCCATGGCCACAACCTCGATTCCTCGGAGCCGCAGGATCATCGCCGCCAGCAGACCTAACGTGCCGGTTCCGAGCACGAGTGCGCGCTTCGGCTGCCAGACGCGCAGCCGCCGCTGGATCTCGAACGCCTGGCCAATCGCCTTCTCGGCCACGCTCGTCGGCTCCATCAGGACACCGACGGACCGCAGCTCCTTTGGGAGCCTCACGAGATAGTCGGCGCTGTCGGCGTAGTACTCCGCCAGAAAGCCGTGACGAAGGTTGATGCCGCGCTCGAAATAGACGTCGTCGGTCGTCATGTCCTGCAGGCCGATGGCGTCGTAGATGCTGGATCCCGGCCGGCGAACGGATGCGACGACGTAATCTCCCGGCGCGAGCCCGGTGACTCCGTCGGCAACCGCCTCGACGACCCCGAAGCTCTCGTGCCCGAGGATCAGATAGTCATCGCCGGGCGGCGCCATGCCGTACTCCGCGGCGTTGATCTCCTTGTCGGTGCCGTCCACGCCGACGCGGAGGACCCTAACGAGCACTCCACGCCCGCCCGGCACGTCGTGCAGAGACGGCATAGGTACATCGCGCAGGTGGATGCTATCTACCTCACCGGGTCGCACCGCGACCGCCTTCATAGTGGCTCGTGCCATCCCGGCCGAGTCCCCAGTCCCGAGTCCCCAGTCCCTGATCGCTGTCGTCATCGATCTCTCCCTGCGGTCCTCACCGCATTCCCGGGCCGTATCCCCGGCACGTTCAACCGCACGCGATAGAGTCCGGTGCGCGCGGTGATGTACATGGTGCGGCCATCATCGTCGCCCCACGCGAAGTTCGCGGGGACCTCGGCCGCCTTGATCGTTCCCAGGTGCTTGCCGTCGGACGACAGGATCCAGATGCCTTCGGGACCGGCCGCGTATACGTTGCCCATCTCGTCCACCTTGAGCCCGTCCCACGCCTGCTCGCCCGGGTGCGACTTCGTGACATCGAGGAACACCTCGCCTTTGCCGACGGACCCGTCCGCGCGGACGGGATAGCGCATGATCACCTTGCGGTTCACGTCCCAGTTGTCGACGTACAGGAACCGCTCGTCGGGCGAGAACGCGAGCCCGTTAGGCCCCGTCAGGTCGCTGATCACGAGTTGAATCGACCCGTCTGTCCCGACGCGGTAGACGCCGGAGAATGGAAGCTCCTTTCGCGGGTCGTCGAAGAATTTCGGCAGCCCGAACGGCGGATCAGTGAAGTAGAGTGAGCCGTCCGACTTGTAGACGAGATCGTTCGGGCTGTTGAGGCGTCGGCCGTGATAGCGATCGGCGAGGAGGGTGATCACACCGTTCCTCTCCAGGCGCACCACGCGACGGCGACCGTGCTCGTCGATCGTGAGACGCCCTTCGCGGTCGAGCGTCAGCCCGTTGGAGCCCGGCTGGCCGTACTCACCGACGTCGACGCCCGCGTAGCCGCTCTTTGCGCGGTAGACCGACACCTGTCCGTCCGGCATCCAGCGGTAGATGGTGTTCGCGTTCGGATCGCTGAAGAGCAGATAGCCATCCGGGTGCCAGATCGGCCCCTCGGTGAACTGGAATCCGCCAGCGAGCTTCTCGACCCTCACGTTCCCCGGAACGATCGCGTTCACAGCGGAGTCCAGGCGGACGATCTCGCCGGCCGTCTCGCGCGTGATGCCGAGTGACGCGTCCTTGTAGAACTCGAGCGCCGCCGAGCGGATCCAGATGAAGTTGCCGGGGGGTTCGGACAGCGGTCCGTTCGCACCGAAGATCGCGATCTGGATTTCCTGGCCGGGCTTGACGTTGCTCGCGAGGACGACGCGATTCGGCGCGTTCCACCCGCGAACGAGGCCGTTTCCGGTCTGGCCTAACGTGAGGGGAAGCCGCCCGTCCACCCAGATCTCCGAGTAGTCGTCGAGAACCACCTCGAGCACGACCGCCGAGCCCGTCGGGTCGAAATTGCCGACCCGGTGTGGAATCGTGAGGCGCAGGCGATACCACGCGAACGACAGCTTGCCGCCGGAGCGGCGCGCGTCGAGCGAGGTGGCGTCAATGGTTTGCCAGGCGCCGTCGTCGAAGTCGGCGGCGCCGGCGTGTGGTGTGATGTCGTACGTACGAGTTGCGGGGCCCGACGGCTTGAGGTCCGGTCCGGGCGCGCGGTGATCGACTTCGACGATTCTGGCGTCAGCGTATTTCCAGCGGCCTCCAACGAGCTCGGCGCCATCGCGTGTCGCGAGGTCGACGATCGCGACCGGCTTGCTGGCCGGCACGTCGCCGGTGACCTGCGCGCCGGCCGTCGAGAGCGCGCCCAACAGGAGCGCGGAAAGCAAGAGTCTCTGTGGCATGGGAGTCACCCGACGGCTAGCGGACCTTGACGACGTAGTACGTGAACGGCGCGCGAACGTCCTGAAACCAGTGCGGCGTGCCGTTAGGCACGATCATCACGTCACCCTTTGCCAGCTGTCGCCGCTCACCGTTGTCGATCGACTTGCCGCGAATCTCGTCCGCCGCGGTCTCCCTGCCGTCCACAACCTTGCCACCGGTCACGACCGTCGCCGCGCCGTCGAGCACGTAGATGATGTCCGTGTCCCTCGCGTGCACCTCGACCATCCCTGCCGAGTCGCGACGGCTCGCGTGCACCATGTAGTTCCGATCGCCGGCGCCGTCGAAGAGCACCGCGCCCTTCGCGAACGCGGCCTTCACCTCCGCCCGATCCCAGTACTGCACCATCGGGCCGACGGACCCGTTCGACACGACCTTCATCCCGCCGATGGCAGCTGCACCAGCGATCGCGAGCTCTTCGTCCTGCTGTGCCGTGGCGGCTCCGCTCACGCCGACGCCGCCGACGACCTCGCCATCGGCGACGATCGGGATGCCACCCTGCAGCGGCGTGAAGTCGTTGAGCGCGACCATCGATGTCCGCCCGTTCTTGATGATGTCCTCGAAGGCTTTGGTGGGCTTCTTGAACAGAACGGCCGTGCGAGCCTTGCCGATCGAAATGTTGGCTCCCGCCGCGAACGTTCCGTCGAGCCGCTCGAGCGCCATGAGGTTGCCGCCTTCGTCGACCACGGCAACGACCCCGCCGGGCGCGTTGAGCTTTCGTGCTTCGACCTGGGCGCTGGCGATGACACGCCGAGCGCCGTCGAGTGTGAGGCCGTGCTTGGTGCCGACCTGCGCGACGGCCGTCTGAGCGACCGTCAGGAGTAGGACCGCAAGTATGCGCTTCATGGGACGATTCCGTTTTCGAGTGGTGGTTAGTTCAGTCTTCCGTGCACGAGGACGGCATGGCCGTCCGGGTCACGAACGACAGCGGATCTCGCGGTGTCGCCTAACGTGATGACGCCTGGCGAAACGAACCGGGCTCGCGCGCGGCGCAGCGCCCGCTCGGCCCCGACGGCGTCGGCGGTCCCGACGATGGTCTGCCAATGCACGAGATCATTCGCGCGCTCGTCGGCGGGATAGGGTCGCCCATCCGTTGGCGCGAGGTACTCGAGGAGCTCCACGCCCGGGCCAGAAGACGCCCGCAGCGCGGTGATCCGCAGCCGAGCGCCGAACACGTTGTTGAGATGCTCCTGCTCGGTGCCGTAGTTCTCGCTCGTGCCGGCTACGCTCATGCCCAACACATCACGGTAGAACGCGAGGCTCGAATCCGTGTTGCCCGCGACGATCGCCGTGTGGTCGATCCCGAGGAACAGCTTGGCGGTCGGACGATGCCATTTGGCGAGTCCCTTGTCCTTCGGGAACTCCAGGATCTCCAGCGTGTGACCGTCCGGATCCTTGAAGTAGAAGGCCTGGATCCCGCCGGCGTTCGGGTTCCAGTCCGGCAAGCGCTGCGGCCCGGTGGACGCGTGCTGCACCCTGTGCGCTCGCAGGACGGCGTACGCCCGGTCCATGTCGCTCACGATGATCGCGACATGTTGGAACCAGCGATCCTGACTGCGTGAGTCAGCCGGAATGGGGCGCCCGCGTGGCGCGAGATACTCCGTGAGCTGGATCTGCTCGTTGCCAAGTCGCATCCCCACCACGCGGGCGCGGGCACCGAACACACCCTGCAAGCGCTCGAACGCGTCGCCGGCGACCTCGACGTCCGACACTTTCTCGAACGTGAGAACGCCCGAGTAGAACTCGACCGCGCGATCCATATCGGATACCGTGAGGCCGACGGCTTCCACGGCACGGGCGATGGGCTGCGGATCGGGCGCGACGGCCGAGGTGCGCGCCGCAACCGCGGCGGGCGCTTGCGCCCGCGCGACGCTGGCAACGGCGGCGCCTACGAGGCTTGCAGCCAGCAGGAGCGCGACTGCTCGCCCGCGCGCCGATCGCGACGACAGGAGAAAGACCGGCATGGCTCGATCTCCCGTTAGGCGATCGCCGGCATGCCGGCGGCCGGTGCGGGGAGCGCCGCGCCCGCGTGTCGGGCCGAGCTCGCGGTCATGCCGAATCGCTCCATCAAGTGATCGCCCACGCGGAGCGCGTTCGCCATGATGGTGAGGGCAGGGTTCACCGCGCCGCTCGACGGGAAAAAGCTCGCGTCGACGACGTAAAGGTTGTCGACATCGTGTGCCCTGCAATTGACGTCGAGCGCAGACGTCGTCGGGTCACTCCCAAATCGGACGGTGCCGTTCTGGTGGGCGACGCCGGCGAGCGGGATGCGCTGACCCAGGTACAGGTTTCGTGCGAACACGCCGACGTGACAGTCCTTCCCGTGAATCGGGCACGCGCGCTGACCCTTCAGCAGCGCGCGGATTTTGTTGCCGAGCCGCTTGTGTCCTTCCTCGTTGTTCGGCTTGTAGGCGAGGACAATGTTCCCGTCACGGTCGAGTGTCACGCGGTTGTTGGCGTCAGGCAGGTCCTCGGACGTCAGCCAGAAATCGAGCGAGTGCCTGGCCATGAGGTCGAGCGTCCAGCCAGGCGCGATGGCCGGTGCACCCGCGGACAGCGTGTCTGCATCCAGCTTGCCGACGAAGGAGATGTGACCCATCGGGAACTCCCAGTCCGCCGACCGGAAGTAGAAGTCGTTGAGCGCGAGTGTCTTCTGGAAGATCGTCGGGTTGGGACACTTCGAGAGTGCCATCAGCACGGAGTTGACGTGGCCCATGTAGAAGCGACCGACCACGCCTGACGAGTTCGCGAGCCCGTTCGGGTGACGCTCGTTCGCGGATCGGAGCAGCAGCGCGGCGGAGTTGATCGCGCCACCAGACGACACGACAACGTGGGCCGAGTACCGCTCGATCTTGCCTGCACGCTCGACGACTACGCCTGTGACCTCACGCCCGGAGGCGCTCGTCTCGAGACGCTTCACGAGCGCGCCGGTGGCGAGGGTCACGTTGGGGTACTCGAGCGCGGGGTCCACGCACATGACTTGCGCGTCCGACTTGGCGTTCACGAGGCAGGGGTGACCGTCGCACGTGGCGCAGCGAATACACGCGCTCTTCCGACGATCGGCCTCGTCGAGCCGGACGCCTAACGGGACGTGGAACGGCGAGTGCCCCTGGGCGACGAGGTCATCGTGGAGCTGTTGAATACGGGGCTCGTGCGAGATCGCGGGATGGTCGTACGGCCCGCTCGCCCACGGCTCCGTCGGGTCCGCACCGCGCTCGCCGTGGACCTGATACAGACGCTCGGCCGCCGTGTAGTACGGCTCCATGTCGTCGTACGAGATTGGCCAGGCAGGCGAGATGCCGCCGTGATGCCGGAGCTCGCCGAAATCCTCGCGACGAAGGCGGAACAACGCGGCGCCAAAGAACTTCGTGTTCCCGCCCACATAGTAGTTGGTGTGCGGGTGCAGCTCCGCGCCGGTCGCCGTGCGCCACGTTTCCTTCGTGTTGTAGCGGCCCTGCTTGTTGACGGCGAGCGTGCTCCAGTTCTCGATCTCGCGTCTGACGTAATCGCCGCGCTCGAGCAGCAGGACGCGCAGGCCCGACGGCGCGAGCCTGTAGGCGAGCGTGCCGCCACCGGCGCCACTGCCGATGATGATGACGTCGTAGTGCGTGTCGTGTGTCATGCGAGCCTCGGGTGAGTCGTGTCGCCAGAGGCTCGGTCGCCGAGTCCTGCTGGCGGCGGCTATAAGCGTCGCGTGGCTGCGATGGTTCCCGTCACCGTCGGTTGCCGGGCAGCCATCCAGAACGCAGAGGTCGGGTAGGCATCCAGAACGGAGGGGTCAGACGCACGAGCGGCATGAGCAGCATGCTGAGGATCCATCCCGAACGGTCACAGCTCCTTGCGCACCGAGCTGAATGAAAGGGAAACAGCTTTTCGGGCCGGTAGCGTCCCGAGCGGCCGTTCCCCTCTTCATTCGGCTCGTGCTGAGAGGAGGCTTCCCGGTCGACGACGGATGCAAAGCATGCCGCTCATGCCGCTCATGCGGTCGACCCCTGGGTTCCGGATGCCCGCCCCACTGGCGCTCGCGCACCACGCACGTGCTCACAGAAAAGGCACGGCTCCGCATGCATGATCTTGCCGCACGGGATCTCGCGCTGAGCACGCGAGCGTACGAAGAGCTCCGCGGCGACCAGCATTCCCGCGAGCGGCGCCACGAAATAGATCCACACCGCGACCCACCGATGCGCGGCGAGCGCGGAGGCAACGGTGCGCGCCGGGTTCATGCTCATGCCCGACAACGGCGATTCGATGGCGATGTATGCGGCCACGAGCAGCCCCGCAAACAGGCCCGTGTGCCGCTTCCACCGCTCGGACGCCGCCGTTCCGAGCACGACCGTCATCATGATCGCGGAGATCACGAGCTCGGAGACGAATGCGACGGCGACCCCCGGCATGCCTGGCTCGGTGACGACGTACATGACGCCGGGCGCCGCAAGCGACGGCCCGAGAATTCCGCCAGCCAGCATGACGCCTAACGCCCCGCCCGCGAACTGCGCCACGATGTAACCAGCGGCGTCATGCGGCGCCGAGCGCCCCAGCCGGAAAAACGTCAGCGTAAACGCCGGGTTCATCTGTGCGCCCGACCGCCGCCCCCAGGACGAGTGCACGATCGCGATCAGGGTAAGGCCCATTAGCACACCCATCACGAGGCGCCTGACGAGTGGCGATGGAACCGCGCTCACCACCGGCGAGCCGGGGGCGCCGAGCAGCGTCCCGAACACGCAGGCCGACACCATGAAGGAGCCGAGCGCGGCGGCCTCGATGAGGTACTCGGGCCAGTGGACCAGTCGGGCGGTCATGGCCCGATTACGTTGCGACCGCGGCGACAGGCGCGTGCCGCAAGGACTCCGGCACGGCAATGGACGCCGACCGTGCCTTCGCGACGGTCTCCACACACCGAACCACGAGCGCCGTCCAGCCCGTCTGATGGCTCGCTCCGACGCCGCGACCGGTGTCGCCATGAAAGTACTCGTGGAACAGCACGAGGTCGCGCCAATGCGGGTCATCCGCGTACTGCGTCTCGCCGCCGTGGCATGGGCGGCGACCACGCTCGTCAGGCAGAAACAGGCTCGCGAGCCGTGCCGAAAGCTCCGTCGCGACGGCGCCTAACGACAGAAACCGCCCAGACCCGGTGGGACACTCGACCCGAAGCGTGTCGCCGTAGAAGTGCTCGTAGCGCTCCAGCGCCTCCACGAGGAGATAGTTGACCGGGAACCACACCGGTCCACGCCAGTTCGAGTTTCCCCCGAACAGGCCGCTCGAGCTTTCCGCAGGATCGTACTGCACCCGGAACTCCTCACCATCGTGGCGGAAGACGTACGGCCGGTCCGCGTGATGTCGAGAGACCGACCGCACTCCGTGACGAGAGAGAAACTCCGTGTCGTCGAGCAGGTAGCGGAGCACGCTCGTGAGCCGCTCCTTCGACGGGATGGCGAGCAGCCGGTGTCCGTGTTCGTCATCCTTGCCCGGCGAGGCGCTCATGTACGACGTGTACTTCGCGAGCTCCGGTCGATTCTCGAGGAACCACCGCATGCGCTTCGTGAACCCGGGCAGATTCGCGATGGTCTCCTGTTCGATGACCTCGCACGCGAAGAGCGGAATGAGCCCGACCATCGAGCGCACGCGGAGCGGGACATGATCGCCATGCACGTGCAGCTGATCGTAATAGAAGCCATCGGCGTCATCCCAGAGGCCGGTGCCGCCCAGCGAGTTCATCGCGTCGGTGATCGCGACGAAGTGCTCGAAGAACTTCGAGGCAACGTCTTCGTAGCTCGGGTCCTCGCTCGCGAGCTCCAACGCGATCGACAACATGGTCCCGCAATAGAACGCCATCCACGCCGTGCCATCCGCCTGCTCGAGGTGTCCGCCCGTTGGCAGCGGTTGCGATCGGTCGAAGACGCCGATGTTGTCCAGCCCGAGGAACCCGCCGGCGAACAGGTTGTGTCCCTCCGGATCCTTGCGGTTCACCCACCACGTGAAGTTGAGCAACAGCTTGTGAAACGCGCGCGCCAGAAATTGCCGATCGCGCTCGCCCCGCTGTCCGGTCATCTTGTAGACCCGCCACACCGCCCACGCGTGCACGGGCGGATTCACATCGCCAAACGCGAACTCGTACGCCGGGATCTGCCCGTTCGGGTGCATGTACCACTCGCGAAGCAGGAGGATGAGCTGTTCCTTCGCGAAGTGCGGGTCGATGCGCGCCAGCGGGACGGTGTGAAACGCGAGGTCCCACGCCGCGTACCACGGGTACTCCCACTTGTCCGGCATCGAGATGACGTCGGCGTTGTAGAGGTGCGTCCATTCCGCATTTCGTCCGTTGCGCCGCGAGTCCGGCGGGGCCGGCTGGGCCGGATCGCCGTCGAGCCACTCGTCGATGGCGTAGTGGTAGAACTGCTTCGACCAGAGGAGCCCGGCGTACGCCTGACGCGCGACGGCACGCTCGTCAGCCGTTGCCGCTTCCGGAATCCGAGCCGCGTAGAACGCGTCGGCCTCGCGTATCCGCGTGGCGAACGCGCGGTCGAAAGCACGGCCTAACGCATCGCCGGACTGGCGGTCCGCGCTAGTGAGGCGCAAGCGAACCGTCACCGTCTCGCCTGGCGCGAGCTCGAGCACATAGTAGGGCGCCGCCTTGGTGCCTCGGCCGGCCGGGTTGACGGCGTCGTGCCGCCCTTGAATGACGTAGTCGTGAAATGCGTCCTTCACGTACGGCTGGGCGTTCGGCGACGCGAACAGCCGCTGGACGTTCGTCTCGTTCTCCGTGAACAGCCAACGCGGCTCGGCCCCGTTGGACGCCCGGTCGGCCGCGAGCTCCAGACGGCCTAACGACCAGTGATCGGCGACGACGCGGTCGCCCTCGATCCTGAGCGATGGCTTCGGCCCGTACTTCTCGCTGCTTCGCCCCCAGCTCCAGGTGTTGCGGAACCAGAGCGTGGGCAGGAGGTGTAGCACGTGCGCCTCGGGCCCGCGG
>Ga0310810_10010553_pt1 | contig 10755 bp, 9 predicted proteins | sample NCmetagenome_FD_207641 | JGI IMG/M metagenome (GOLD analysis project Ga0310810, IMG submission 207641) | Soil microbial communities from experimental microcosm in Duke University, North Carolina, United States - NC | ecosystem: Engineered > Artificial ecosystem > Soil microcosm > Unclassified ... | reverse complement strand
GCTATCCATGCCAAAGTGAAATGCGCCATTCCGTGTAAAATTCCAAGCTTTGTCGCGGCGCCAACGTATCGCAACGGCCCGTCCCTCGTTCGGTGGTAATGCTGATCTCTGCTTCGACCACTGAAGCGCGCCGAAGAATAGGGACGCTGATCCACGCCCGTCAGGCCCAAGAAGCGGCAGCTGCGATGTTGGCGATCAGGCCGGTTTCTTGCTTCCCTGTAGTTTCAACCGATACTCGGTGGGCGACTGGCCGAGAAGTTTTAGGAACACCCGGTTGAAATGAGTGAGTGACTGAAACCCAACCTCATAAGCAATTTCGCTGACGCGCAGCTGAGGGTTGTTGAGGAGGTTCTTGGATTTTTCGATGCGGACGCGGGAAAGGAAATTCGTGAAGGACAGGCCCGTGGATCGCTTGAACAATCTGCAAAAATGAAAGTGGTTAGTATTGGCAACTTGCGCAACCTGCACGAGGCTCAAGTCTTCAGTGTGATGCTCACGGATAAAGTCTTTTGCTTTGGTAATCATTGGAGGCTCAGCGTTTTCGCGTTGCATCACGATTCGGTTGCTTACTATCTCCAGGTGTTCGGCAAAAATGGTCAACAACTTCACCGCAGCCGAATGTTGCTCACGAGACACAACGCGCGTTTCGAAATACGCTCCACGCAACACCGTTGGATCGAGCTTCATTCCCCAGCTTGAGAGCAATTTGAGCATCCGTCGAAACTGTGGCTCAGTCGGCTTCTCCCGGAACACTTGTCCGGTCCACAAAAAACCAATCAACCGGCTCCCCAACCGCAAAGGAACAACGGTTTCATATAAACCGGCATAGCAAACGGTGGTCTGGGGTTTTTCCACCGCGTTCAGTGCCACTTGAGACTGAGATTGCAAACACGCGCCGCAGGTCCGACTTTCTCGTGCCATTAGCGCGCAAAATGGCACTTGATCCTTGCAGTTGTGAAAGGAAAGCTGGAGAGACTCCACCGGACTTAAGGCAACCGGCAAGCCGGTAGTCCGGGTGAAAGCACGTCCAAATTCAGTGAACACTTTGGAGTTCGCAATCGCCCTGAACAACTCGAGGTTCTCATCTCGGCCCCGAAACTCACCAGCTCCTTGAGAGCTTTCCCGCGTGGTCGGCTCCGCGCGCTTTGTCTTGGACTTCGATGGATCAGGAGGTATAACTTGGGGAATCATGCCTGAGACTGCTGAAATTACGCAGGTTCTGCATGCAATTGGTCGCAGTGAGGAAGGTGCGGCCGAAAAGCTGCTCCCGCTCGTCTATGCCGAATTGAGGCGATTAGCCGCCGCGCGAATGGCGCATGAACTAGCCGGCCAAACGCTTCAGCCAACAGCCCTAGTGCATGAGGCCTGGTTGCGCCTCGTTAAGGATGGCGACCGGACGTGGCAAAACCGCGCGCATTTTTTCGGTGCCGCCGCTGAAGCGATGCGGCGCATCTTGATTGAGCGGGCACGTCATAGATCCCGGCTTAAACATGGCGGCGGTCAGTCGCGGTTGAACATTGAGGACCTCGAACTCGCCCAGAGGACTCCCGACGACAAGGTTTTGCTGGTAGACGAGGCCTTGGGGCGCCTCAAAGTGGAGGATCCCGAACTGGAAAGCATCGTCGTTCTGAAATTCTTCGGCGGGTTAAGCAACGCGGAAATTGCTGAGACGCTGGGTCTTGCGACTCGCACGCTCGACCGGCAATGGGCCTACGCCAGAACTTGGCTGTTTCGCTATATTAGCGAACAGAAATAAACACTAAAAAAGTCTGCATCATTTGGCGAAAGTGGTCTGCCTCTGTCGCATTAGAGGTCAAAGGTCAAATGAGTACTCGAGTCCCGCGCGAAAAAGCGGTGTTCGTTGAGGCGCTGGAAATAGCCGACCCGGAACAACGCCGTCAGTTCCTGGACAACGCGTGCGGCGCCGACCAAGCGTTGCGCGAACAGATTGATAAGTTATTGGCGCTTTCGCAAAGCGCCTGCGATTTCTTCAAAGACTGTTCTCCTGCCTTGGAACCGGAGGCCGCCGATGCTGCCCAGGTCCTTTCGGCGGCCGAATCGGCGGTTGGACCTGAGATACCCGAGAGCAAGTGCATCGGCCCGTACAAGTTACTCCAGAAGCTTGGTGAAGGGGGTTATGGCGTTGTTTATATGGCGGAGCAGGAACGGCCGATCCGCCGCCGGGTAGCTCTGAAGATCATCAAGCTGGGGATGGATACCAAGAATGTAATCGCTCGCTTCGAGGCCGAGCGCCAGGCCCTGGCTTTAATGGATCACCCCAACATCGCGCGGGTTCTGGATGCCGGTGCCACCGAAACTGGCCGACCGTACTTCGTGATGGAATTGGTCTACGGCGTCAAAATCACCGAGTACTGCGATCAGAACGGCGTCAGCATGCGGGAACGGCTGCAGTTGTTCATCCAAGTCTGCAACGCGGTCCAGCATGCGCATCAGAAGGGCATCATTCATCGGGATCTCAAGCCGTCGAACATCATGGTCACTATGCATGACGGGGTCCCGGTGCCCAAGGTGATCGACTTCGGGATTGCCAAAGCAACCGAGCAACGCCTGACGGACAAAACCCTCTTCACCTCCTATGCGCAATTGATGGGCACCCCCGCCTACATGAGCCCCGAACAGATGGAGTTCAGCGGGTTAAACCTGGACACTCGCAGCGACGTTTACTCACTCGGGGTCTTGCTTTACGAACTTCTCACGGGTCGCACTCCGTTTGACACCACGGATCTCTTGAAATTGGGGGTGGACGAACTGAGACGCACAGTACGTGAGCAGGAACCGTTGAGTCCCTCCGCCAAACTCCAAACCCTGAACAATGAGGAACTGACCAAGACCGCCAGGAGACGACACATTGAACCGCCCCGGCTGTTGTCTCAGCTTCGAGGTGATTTGGATTGGATTGTGCTCAAGTGCCTGGAGAAGGACCGCACCCGCCGATATGCGACAGCGACTGGGCTGACAGAAGACATCGAGCGTTACTTGCATGAGGAAGCTATTCTAGCGCGTCCACCCAGTCGGTTGTATCGGCTGCAAAAGCTCGTGCGCAGAAACCGGGTTGTGTTCCTGTTCGCAGCAGCGGCAGCCGCAGCTTTGTTTCTGGGCAGCATAATTTCAACCTGGCTTTTGATAAAGGAACGAGAGGCGTTGCGGAGCGCTGTAGCTGCTCGGCAGGAAACCGAAAACGCCCGTGCCACAGAATCGCAACTGCGCCGTGCAGCCGAGTCGCGTGAAACTGTGAAAGAAATTAGCTTGCTGATGGCCCAAGACCATTACGAGCAAGCCGATGCATTACTCAGTCGGGTTCCACTTGAAAAGCCGTCACCGGAAACCGAATCCTTGTTGCGCATCCTGGGTGATTGGAATGCGATTAGTGGCCGGTGGCCCCAGGCCATTGAGCGCTTCGCGTCATTGACCCGACTGTACCCAACAGATGGATTGGGAACCTCGCTGGACCATTTCAGACTTGGGACGGCGTTGCTCGAGTCAGGTAATCGGGATGGTTATGAGCGGTTCCGTCAGCAGATCGTTTCGCGATTTGGCGGCGCGGAGAGCACGACCAACTCCTTGCCGGACTGGCTTATTTCATCTTGCCTGCTGTTGCCCGCTAACCAGCAACTCTTGGAGAATCTCAATCCAATGGCCGAGGCTGCCGAAAAGACGCTTTCTGATCCCGATCGGAATGGGACTTTTCGCCTGCCCGGGATCTCGTCATCTCTGGCATTACTGGAGTACCGGCGTGGGAATGACCAAAGAGCCACGGCCCTTTGCGCGCGCTGCCTCAGCTCTCCCGATTGCGATGCTCCACGAGCCGCACTGGCGCATGGAATCCAGGCGCTGTCTTACTGGCGGCTGGGTCAATATGCGGAAGGGTTCATCGAACTGAGTCGGGCACAGGAGCGGATCGACTCGACATTCAAGAAAGGGCTAAGCCTAAACCCCAACGATGACCCTGCACACAATTGGTTCGACTGGGTTTTGCCACGTATTCTGATTCGCGAGTGTCGGGAGCAATGTTTGGAAAGCGACCGTTCGCTGGCGCAAATGACAGTGCCGAACCCGAGCGTGGAAACCGCTGCCAAATACCGTGTTTTAGGCGAGTGGCACGCCCTGCGCCAAGAGTGGCGCGATGCGGCTGAACGGTTCGGGGCGTTAATCGACCTGGACCGCGTTGGAAATTGGGAGACGATCACGTTGGACTATTTCAAACTCAGCCTGGCGTTGGTTGAGGCGGGCAAGCGAGACGAGTTTAACCGTTGCCGGCAGGATTTCGTCGCCCAATACGGCCAAACAACCAATGCCACAGCGGCGAATCGAGTGATCAAATCTTCCCTCCTGATGCCCGCACCCCAAGAGTTGTTGGAGCTTCTTGAACCGTGTGCACGTGCCTGCGAGGAGGTGATTACTAACAACTATGTTTATACCACAGCTTGGAACTCGTTATCCTTGGAAGTGCTGGAGTATCGGCGAGGCAACTACGCCAGGGCAAGCGAACTGTCTCGCAAATGCCTGGCTCTTCCCGAAAGGAATGCGCTATGGACCACCACAGCGCAACTGATTCTGGCGATGTCTTACTGGCAGATGCATCAGTACCGGGAGGCCGTGCCCAAAATGATCGAGGCCCAGACGCGAATCGAGAGCGAGTTTGAGAACGGGCTTGATCCCAACCCCGGTAACGATCCCGAACATCACTGGTACGACTGGGTTGTTGCGCGGATTCTTCTGCGCGAGTGCCAGGAGCAGGTCTTGGAGACCGATCGTTCCCTGGCGCAGGCCGCGCTCCCCCCCGCCAGCCTGGCAAGCGCGGCGGACTACCGCGCGCTCGGCGAGTGGCACGCCTTGCGCCAGGAGTGGCGCATCGCGGCCGAGTGGTTCGGCGCGCTGCTGAAAATAGATCGACTCGACGACTGGGATATTGCCACGCTCGATTATTTGGCCCGCGGAACGCTCCTGGCAGAAACCGGCGATAAGAAGAGCTACGAAACGTTTCGGGAGGAAGCTGTCAGCCGATTCAAAGGAACGGATATCCAAGCTGCGGCCGAGCGGATCATTAAAATCAGCCTGCTCCAACCTGCGGACGCAAAGGAGATTGCCGCGCTGGCGCCCCTAACGGAGGTTGCAGCTCGTCCGTTCACCCAAACAGAGGAGGGCATGGAAATCATTGCCTTCCGCGAAGCCTGGCGAGCCATTTCGCTGGGGCTTCTCGAGTATCGGAGCGGTGATTACGCTAAAGCCACTGAATGGTGCCGCCTTTCTCTGGCCTGCCGGCAGGAGGTCCCGGTGCGAACGGCCACTGCCCGCCTCATCCTGGCGATGTCGCTTCGACAGCGGAAAGAGCACCAAGCGGCTCTGTCCGAGCTCGAGCAAGCGCGCAAGATCATCGAGAGCGGGTTCGACGCCGGATTAAAAAGCGCAAGATGGGATCGCGGGCTCTGGTTCGACTGGCTGTTCGCGCGGGCCCTGTTGCGCGAAACCTCGGAATTGCTGCGCGTCAAACCCGACTCTGTTACGCGTTAGCCCTTCGCCGCTTTAAAACCCGACCAAAATAAGTTATTAATGATTATGGAATCGGTGAGCGACAAACGGTTCGATCCGCTTTTGGCAACGCAGTTACTCCTGGACGTTGCGCAGGAACGATCGGTGGAGCCGATCCTGAAAAAACTGGTGGATTTCTCGGTGGAGCGCGCGGGGTTCTCATTTTCCACCGTCTGGTTGGTCCAAAAGGGTGACTTATGCGCGACCTGCATGTATCGATCCGAATGTGCTGACCAGTCCCGCTGCCTGCACCTAATTGCGGGAAAAGGCAGATCGCTTCCGGGTTGCGGAAAGGGCACGCAGCCTTACGAGGATCTCGATGCTCGGGTGCCGCTGAACCTGGGGCCGCTTGGAGAAGCGGTGGCCACTGGTCAGTTGAAAGTGATAAAGAATCCCGGCAACCAGCCGATTTCCGTCCCCGGGTTCGAGTGGTTGCGAGAAGAGCGCATCTCTGAGTACGGGATCCGGCCCATAGTTTTTAAAGGAGAGGTCCTGGGCGCCATCGTGAGCTTTAGTCCCGAAGACATGCCGGAAACAATCGCGCCCTGGTCGCGGATCTTCGCGGATCATATCGGGGCCGCCATCGCCAACGCGCGCGCCTTTGACGAAATCCAGCATCTCAAAGGCCAACTCGAATTGCAAAATACGTATTTGCAGGAGGCCGTGGTGGAAGCGAAAGCCTTCGGCGACCTGGTCGGCCAAAGCGCGGCCTTGCGGCACGTCGTCGGCCAGATCGACGTGGTCGCCCCCACCGAAGCTTCGGTGCTCATCCTCGGCGAGACCGGAACCGGCAAAGAATTGGTGGCCCACGAAATACACCGCCGCAGCGCTCGCAGAGACGGTCCCTTGGTTCGAGTCAATTGCGCCTCCATTCCGCGGGAGCTATTCGAAAGCGAGTTTTTCGGCCATGTCAGAGGGTCTTTTACAGGAGCAGTTAAGGATCGGGCCGGACGCTTTGAGACCGCTGAGGGCGGGACCATCTTCCTGGATGAGGTGGGGGAGATTCCGCTGGATATTCAAAATAAGCTACTCCGTGTTCTCCAGGAGAAGCGGTATGAACGCGTCGGTGACGATCGGACGCGCCGGGCCAATGTGCGCATCGTAGCTGCGACGAACCGGGATTTGAAGAAAGCGGCAGCGGCAGGAAAATTCCGGGAGGATCTATACTATCGGCTGAACGTCTTTCCGATTCAGGTTCCGCCGTTACGAGAACGGCTGGATGATATTCCGTCGCTCGCGCAACACTTTGTGGAGCTCTCGGCACGGGAGTTGAAGTGCGCCAAACCCCGGCTAACGAGGGCGGCGGTGACACAACTCCACAGTTACGATTGGCCGGGCAATGTGCGCGAGTTGCGCAACGTGGTTGAGCGCGCAGTAATTCTGGCCCGCGGGAAAGCTTTGGAGTTTGACTTGCCGATGAGCTGTCAAGCTGCGCCGGCACCTCGATCGATTCCTAAGTCCGATTCATCGGCGGTCAGCCCAGCTCAGCCTAAATTCCTGACCGAAGCCGAGGTTGAGCGCTTCGAGCGTGACAACCTCCTCCATGCGCTGGAAGCGGCCAATTGGAAAATCAGCGGACCCGATAGCGCAGCGGAACTTCTTGGCGTAAAGCCGACGACTCTGCTTTCCAGGATGACCAAGTGGGGCCTGAAGAGGCCGGAGCATGGGACATCCTGAGCCATGCTATTCGGTTCTGGCCTTCAAAGTGCGACGGCCGATCTGTGCCGCTGCCATTTTCCCGGGCCATCCGAGGTTTGACTCGCTAAAACTCTCAGCGCCCCTGGCGATCTTCGTATCGGCCGTGGGTCTATGGTTTTCGCTGAAAACTCTCCGCAGCCAAAAACGGTGAATAAGCAAGAGATACGACAGCACCATTCCAAAAACCAACGGAATGACAAAGTATGCGCTAATCATATTTTCCCTTCGTTCGGTCGATGCCACCCAGCACCGCAGTCGCAATCATATTGTTCAGCGCGGCACCTTCCGCCGCTGCCACCGCATTCACCTTGGCGGTCATGCTGAAAAACTTCGCTAATGTTGAATCCGCGCACGGCAGATTCTTGATGGCTGTTTCAACCTCGGCCCGAAGGTCATGGCCGGCAGTCACGGTTAGGACTGAGCTAAGCGCGGCTACGAACAAACCGATCAGCAACAGGTCGAGATTCTGGTGTTTCATATTGGTTCTGCTGCGTAGTGGAGGCAGAGCGGTGACATTAAAGGGCTAACGGCGCAATTCGATCATGAAGCCGCGGGCCAGTATCATTTGAACCGGATCGCGAACAGAGAGAAACCGCTCGGAACGCCTGCGCTCAGATCGCGCGGGAGTTCGGGGGCCTCGCGTTGTCCATACTCCCGTGGCGCAAAGGGATTGATCAACTGGAGTGGATTATCTGCATTATACGCTGTGTACAGGATCCCGCCATATTTATGCTGGTCCGCGAAATTTTCCCGACGTTGGTTTACTCGTGGAATCGCTGTCATATCCACCGGCCCTAATGCGGTTCGTTCTTCGGGGGGCACGCTATTCGTGGGGGTTGGTTGCGGCCCAGGCGTCGAAAGCTTCTCATTGCCGCTGGTGTTCAGGCAATTCGTGTCCATTCCTTTGGCCCAGAGTTCCAACAGCACGTTGTCGCGAATTGGTGTTGTGACGACACCGGGTCGCGATTGGGACGCCGATTGGTGCCCCGACCGCGCGATGACGGTTCCGCCCGGAGCCGCGAGAGCATCATTGGTCGCGCTGCAGGCCGATGTCAGCCCTCCACTGACCACGACCAACAGGCTGATTAAGGTCTTCACAACTGATCCGCGCGGTCGCGGTGCGCGTGTTACGCCGAAGGTCGCGGTGCGGTGGCGGCTGAAAAGACGGAAATGGGGAGGTGGTTCACGAAGTCCAGGATCCTGCGCCCGCGTTGAACTTGGATGGGATTTACATGGCTTGCTTTTTTGAAACGAAGCTTTCGGCCCGAGCCTCCGGCGGAGCGCCTGAGAACGTTGCATCCAGACCGCCGCCTTTGCAGGATCGATAAAATAGGACAAAAATACGCCGTCCCTTCGAGCCACCTTCTCAACAAAGTTGGCCTGCCGGACCTGCTCGGGGCGAACCACCAAGGCCACGCGGCCATCGGTGGGAATCTGGCCGGCAAAGCCCTTCGCGAAGTCGAACAGTTGCGGTGCTGTCGGCACGGACCGCAACTGGGTAAGGTCAACTATGATTCGGCTCCGCCGCGCATTGAGCAGCCCATGCGCTTCATATCGGGCGGCAGCGATTTCCCGGGGCGGTATTTCCCCTTCATAGGACAAGGTCACGCATCGTTCTTCTTCAATCGGCTTTATGAAGTAGGCCATGGTGCATCCATAATCACGTTGCGTGCCAGGACCAAGAACGTCGCGGAAACTACACGTTTCCATAGCCTTGCTTATCAGAGACCGTGTTGGAGACGGCGTGCGATTTTTAGAGCGCACGAAAACTCGTGAGGGTTACGCGGGGAGATTTCAGAATCGGAAGCCTGCATAAATGGCGCACTTGCAGAGCAAAAGGCGCATTACTCCAGTGTGGCATGGGAAATGTATAAGCATTCCAAGACGAACTACACTGCCCGTCACGATGACGAGAAACCAACAAATTTAAAGGATACACAATGAAAACTTCGCTCGCGAACTCGCACATTGGCCGTGTTATCCTGCATCTCTTCTGCCTATTGCAGGACCGCAAATGGTCCTGGCATATGGCCGGCATCCGCAGGGAAATAGTGCCCGTCTAGATCACGGCGGGTGCAGTTTCAACATGAAACAGCTCAGCTCAGACGAGACTCCCGTTAGCGAGTATGCTGGATGGCCTCGCAATCGCATTCGGATGATCGCGTTGGGACTGTTTGCGGCCGTTGGTATCTACTTATGCTACCGCCTGGCCCACCCTTGCATCCCATCTCTGGTTTGGGCTGGTGCGCTGGCATTGGTTTTCACCCCGTTGCACAGGTGGTTTGAGGCAAGGCTGCGACGGCCGAGTTTGGCGGCGGCACTTTCCCTGGTCGTCATTGGATTGCTGGTGGTGGTCCCGGCCACATGGTTCGCTCAGAAGCTCGCCGAACAAGCCACCTCTGTCCCGGAAAACATCCAAAAGCAAATTGCAGCCGGTAAATGGCACATCAATCCCGGGCAACACCCGCTTATGGCGCGGCTGTTGGCCCGGATTGAGAAGCAAATTAGTTCCCCGGAAGACGCTTCATTGGCGTCGACCTGGCTGAGGACCATCGTCTCCAGGTTGATAAAGGAATCGGCCGTTGCGGTGGTTCAAGTTTCCCTCACGCTGTATTTTTTGTTTTATTTTCTTCGCGATCGGCTTCGCGTGCTCAAGGCCATCCGCTCCTTCTTACCCTTAAGCGAAAACGACACCGAAACACTCTTCTCCCGGATCAACGACACGATTCATGCGACTCTCTACGGCATGCTCGCGCTCTCCGCGCTCCAGGGTCTCCTGGGCGGGCTGATGTTTTGGTGGCTCGGCGTCCCTTCGCCATGGTTTTGGGCACTGGTGGCGGCTGTATTCGCTTTCGTACCGGTGGTAGATACCTTTGTCCTTTGGCTTCCAGCAGCCGTGTACCTCGGGCTCGAAGGCAGGTGGGGAGAAGCTCTCGGTGTTGCTGCGTTGGGCAGTCTGGTGGTCCGCGGGATCGAAAATTTTCTATATCCGGTCCTGGTGAAAGACCGTTTGAGGGTCCCGTCAGTAAGCATTTTCGTTTCCCTAGTGGGCGGGCTGCTCCTCTTTGGCTGGAGTGGTCTCGTGCTCGGACCGGTGATCCTCACGATTACAAGTGCTCTCGTAGAAATGTGTGTAAAGCGGTTCAGTGAACCACAAGGTCCCCCAGGGCCTGATCCCAATAAGTCCACCGATGCGGAGCAGACGTGGGCAGCCGTTCCTGATTTGCCTTTGAACCCGTGCAAGCTGCTAAAACCCCAAATGCCGCAGGAACGAAAGTCCAGGTTTTGACGCGTCAGGTCTTCCGACTCAAGGCCTCAAGTTGTTGGTATTCCAAGCCAGATTCACACCCAAAGTGGGGAGGTTGATCGATGTGAACGAACCGATCCCCTGAAGGAAAGCCTTGTCCTCCGGCATATCCAAGTCCATTGGCGTGGAGATTATCGCTGAGGCCGGGCGCGGCCAAGGGCGGTCAGCAGGCCGGTTCACGGCTCCTGTGGCGGAACCTG
>Ga0310810_10010552_pt1 | contig 10757 bp, 9 predicted proteins | sample NCmetagenome_FD_207641 | JGI IMG/M metagenome (GOLD analysis project Ga0310810, IMG submission 207641) | Soil microbial communities from experimental microcosm in Duke University, North Carolina, United States - NC | ecosystem: Engineered > Artificial ecosystem > Soil microcosm > Unclassified ... | reverse complement strand
TCCGGCGCGCTGCTCGAGCTGCACGGCGCGGCGGGGCTCTCCGGCTGGCAATGGCTCTTTCTCCTCGAGGGAATTCCTGCGGTCCTGCTCGGCCTGGTCGTGTACCGGGTGCTGCCCGACGGGCCCGAGGACGCCCGCTGGCTCACGCCGGCCGAGCGGCAGGCGCTCGCCACGGTGCTGAGAGCGGAGCGGGACGAGCGTGAGCGCCGCCATGGCTATTCCGTGCCCGCGATGCTGCGGAACCCGACCGTGTGGCACCTGGCGGTACTGCTCCTCCTGGCCAACGCCTTCGGCGTCTACGTGCTGGGGCTCTGGCTGCCGCAGATCGTGCGGGACGTGTCCGGCCTCGGCCCCTTCGAGGTGGGCGTCCTCTCGGCGATTCCCAATCTCGTCGCCGCGGCCGCGATGGTCGTCGTGGGCGCCCACTCGGACCGCACCGGCGAGCGGCTGGGGCACATCGCGGCCGCCGCGGCCGCCGCGGCGCTGGGTCTCGCCGCCGGCGCGTACCTCCATTCCACCTTGCCCGTGGTGCTGGCCCTCTCGGTCGCCGCGGCCGGATTGCTCAGCACGCACGGGCCGATCTGGCCCCTTCCCGCGACGTTCCTGACCGGGAGCGCCGCCGCGGGCGGCATCGCGGTCATGACGTCACTGGCCAACCTGGGTGGTTTTGTGGGGCCGTATGCGGTGGGAGTTCTCAGGGAGCGGACGGGCGGCTACCAGCAGGGGCTGCTGCTGCTCGCGCTGGCCTCCCTGGCCGGTGCCGCCCTCGCGCTCTGGCTGCGGCGCTCACCGATCCTGCGGGACGAAGCGCGGCGCTGACGCCCGCTAGGCTTCTCCCGCCGCCGCCTCCCCGGAGCGACCCAGGTCCACACTGATGCCGCGCCACCGCCCCTGGGCGAACCGGAGATAGCTGAGGGTGAACCGGGTCACGTGCCCCGCGAGGATGGCGAGCCAGATGTGTATCGGCTGCAGCGTGCCGGTCTGCTGGATCGCGAAGCAGATTCCCAGCGGCAGCACCACCTGCGACGCGATCGAGATGTACAGCGGACTCCTGGTGTCGCCGGTGCCCTGCAGACCCCCGGTGTAGGTGAGCGCGGCCGCGATGAACAGCCCGGACAGGCTCAACACCCGGAGCAGCCCCGTGGCGATCGACACGACAGCGGGCTCCTGCAGCCCGAAGATCGCCAGGAGTTGCCGTGGGATCCACAGGAAGAGGATGCCGACGAAGATCGCCACGCCGACGCCGATCCGGGCCGCCACGTGCACCGCGGCGGCGGTCCGGTCCGGCCGGCCGGCGCCCAGATTCTGCCCGGCGACCGCGGCCGCGGCCCCCATCAGCCCGATCGATGTCCAGGTGACGAAGGAAAAGAGCTGGGTGTAGGCCACGGAATACGCGGCCTGCGCCGGCGCGCTCTCCGCCAGCGACCCGACGAAGCTCAGCAGGAACACCCCTCCGATGTTCATCACGATGCCCTGAAAGCCGGCCGGCAGGCCGAAACGGAACAGCGCCCGGATGATCTCCCAGTCCGGGGCAAACCCGTGCCGGTGGGGAAAGCGCACCACCCACCCGCCTCGCCAGAGGCGGAAGACGGCGTACGCGGCCACCAGTCCGGAAGCCAGGGCGGTCCCGATGGCGGCGCCGGCGGTGCCCAGCGAGGGAATCGGGCCCAGTCCGCGGATCAGGACCACGTTGAAGGCGACGTTGAGCCCCGTGAGCACGAAGCCCATCACCATGGGGGTGCGGGCGTCGCCGGCGGAGCGGAGCGCGCCGCTGAGCATGAAGAAGATCAGCATGCCGACGCTGGTGACGAACATGATGCGGAGAAACGGCAGCGCCTGGACCTGCACCTCGGGTGAGGCATGCACCAGGTCGAGCAGGGCGGGCCCGAGGAAGTACCCCAGCGGAGCCATCACCAGGACGGCCATGCCGACCGCAGTGATGAAGGCCTGGTAGACGGTGCGGTCCACCGTGTCGCGGTCGCCCGCGCCGGCGAAGCGCGAGACCAGGACGCTCATTCCGGTGAAGATCGACCCGATGAAGATGAAGACCGCGATGAAGATCTGGTTCGCGACCCCGATCGCCGCGTTGCCGGTGTATCCGATGATGTGCCCGACCAGCACCTGGTCCACGAGGCTCTGCAGTCCGCTGATGATGTTGACCAGCATGGTGGGCCACGCCAGCCGCCAGACCGCGGCGGTGAGTGGCCCCTCCACAATGGAACGATCGTAGGCTGGAGGAGGCGGGGTCATGGCAGGCGGAATCTAGACCACCCCTGCCTCGGCGCTACCGGTCGGACCAGACGGCCAGCTCGTTGCCGCTGGGGTCAGTGAAATGAAACCGCCGGCCTCCCGGGAAGCTGAAGGGCGGCGTCACGATCGCGCCACCCGCGCGGCGGACCCGCGCTTCGGTGTCGGCGAGGTCGACGGCGAACAGCACGACGAGCGTCCCGCTGCCCATGCCTGGGGTCTTCCGGGCACCGTCACCCGCATGAAAGCCGCCGTCCAGACGGCCGTCCTCGAACGAGGCGTAGTCGGGCCCGTAGTCGGTGAACTTCCAGCCGAAGGCCTGCTGGTAGAATCGCTTGGTCGCCGGGAGGTCGACGGCGGGGAACTCGATGTAGTCGATCCGGCGGTCGTGCTCGGCGCTCCTCTGGGGTTCGGCCATCGTCCGGCTCTCTGGGTGAAGGGTGGCCCGAATCTACCCCGTCGAAGTCCCCTCGTATTGAACGAATCCGACGGCCTGCCGCTCCCGCAGGTAGGCCGCCGGCGTGACGCCGGCCAACGCTCGAAAGTCACGAATGAAGTGGGGCTGGTCGGCGTAGCCGGCCAGAGCCGCCAGCCGGGCCCAGGAGACGGGTCCGCCTCCCGCCTCATCGAGCCCGCGCAGGGCTCGGCGAAACCGGAGGACACGAGCGAGACCCTTGGGGCTCAGCCCGACCGAACGATCGAAGGCCCGCTGCAGACGTCGCTCACCGACCCCGAGCGCGGCGGCCGCCTCTCGCACCCCGATGCCTCCCCGGGCTCGGCGGAACAGCTCCACCGCACGCTCTGCGAGTGCCTCGTCGCTCTGGAGGCTCGTTTCGGCGCCGGCCAGGCGCTTCGCCAGGAGGCGCTCCGCGCGCCGGGTGCCGGTCGGCCCGGTGGCCTGCGCCAGCGCCGCCGACAGCTCGTCGGCAGCGGAGCCCCACAGGGCGTCCAGCGGGATCCGGCGGTCGGTAAGCTCGGTGAGGGGAGTGTCGAAGATGCGGAGGGCCGCGCCCGGGTGGAAGCGCACGCCGAGGAGGGTGGCGGGTCCCGCGAGCGGCACGACCAGGGCGGTGCGCATGGTGCCGACGATCATCGCCGCCGGCGACCCTCCGACCCCCACGATCAGGTCGCTGCAGCCATCCGGCAGAACCCGATTGAGCAGCGACGGACCCGGTCCGGCGTGGATCGACCAGAAGCACTCGATCCAGGGCGCCAGGCCGGGGCTCGGCCGCACCTCGGTGTAGCTGGGCGGGTCCGACCGGGTAAGGGGCTCGGCGGAAGTGCTCACCCGGTCTAATCTATCGCTCGCCCAGACCGGAGCCCGGGCGAGCCGGACCGCCTAGCGCCCCGCGGGGGCCGCGCCGGTCCGCTGGCGCTCCAGGCGCCGCAGGATCTCCAACTGGGCCAGACACACCGCCTGCTGTACGCTCGCCGCCGCCGGCAGCCCTTCGTAGACACTGTACATGGCCGACTCCTCGCTGGGGACCTTGGCGTGGTGCCGCTCTCGAATGACTGCACAGTAGGAGCGGGTGATCACTCGAGAGTCACCCCATTCTCATCTGCGGGGTTTTCCGGTGCCCCGGACACGTCACACGACCCGGGTCTTCCAACGCCCCCGTCGGAAGAGCACCACGCTTGCGAGCGCGAGGAGGGAGAACGACGCCATGATCGCCCAGAAGACGCCGGAGGGGCCGAACCCCGCCGGGCCCGACAGGCCCCAGGCGAGCGGGATCTCGAAGATCCAGAAGCAGAACAGGTTGAGCCAGGTGGGCGTCCAGGTATCGCCGGCGCCGTTGAACGACTGGGTGAGCACCATCCCGTACGCGTAGAGCGGGTAGCCGAGGGCCACGATCCGCAGGCAACGGATGGCGTAGTCGCTGACCACCGGGTCGTTGGTGAACGCCCGCAGGATCAGCGGGGCGGCCACGAAGAAGAGAATCCCCACCGCGACCAGGAAGCGCGCGTTGTAGGCTCCGGCCTGCCAGACCGCCCGCTCGGCGCGCTCCGGCTTCCGCGCCCCGAGGCTCTGCCCCACCATGGTGGCCGCGGCGTTGCTGAGTCCCCAGCTCGGCAGGAGCGCGAAGATGATGAGCCGCACCGCGATCGTATATCCCGCGAGCGCTTCGCTTCCGTAGCCTGCGAGGATCCGGACCAGCCCGATCCAGCTCGCCATGCCGATCAGGTTCTGCAGGGTGGCCGACCCGGACAGGCTCAGGATCTGGCGCATCACCCCGACGTCCACCCGCAGATGTCGCCGCCCGACCGGAATCCGGCTCGCCTGCCGGAACAGCCGGGTCACCGCGTAGATCGCGCCGATGCTGCGGCCGGTCGTCGTCGCGATGGCCGCTCCGGTGACGCCGAGGGCGGGAAAGGGCCCGGGGCCGAAGATCAGCAGCGGCCCCAGGACGATGTTGATGATGTTCGCCAGCCAGAGCACCCGCATGGCGATGGCGGCGTCGCCCGCGCCGCGGAAGATCGCGTTCGCGACGAAGAGGACGATGATCGCGGCCTCGCCGCCCAGCATGATGGTGGCGTAGCCGCGGCCGGTCTCGATCACCCCGGGCGAGGCGCCCATGAGGGCGAGGAGCCGGGGCGCGAGGAGCGCACCGGCCGTCCCCAGCACGACCGACACGAGCAGCGCGAGGGCGAGGGCCTGGACGGCGGCGCGCGCGGCGCCTTCGGGGTCCTTCTCCCCGATCCGGCGCGCGACCACCGCGGTGGCGCCGATGCCGAGCCCCATGGCGAGCGCGTAGATGACGGTGAGCAGCGATTCGGTGAGCCCCACGGAGGCGACGGCATCGGGCCCGAGTCTCGAGACCCAGAAGATGTCCGCCACCGCGAAGACGCTCTCCAGCACCACCTCGAGCACCATGGGGACGGCGAGCAGGAGCACCGCCCGGCCGATCGGCCCCACGGTGAAGTCGTGGTGCACCTCGCCGCGGACCGATTCGCGGACGATGGTCCAGAAGCTGACGGCATCCGCGCCGGATGTCGTCAGGGGATCGGGAGGTGAAGTGTCGAGCTGCTCGGCCGGCTGGGTCACGCGGGCTCCGATCAGGGACGCGGCAAGTTAGAGACTCGGCGGGATCCCTGGAACCGGGCCGACCGGATCGAGACCTAGAACGCGATCATCGGGAACTCGGGCGGCACGCCGCAGTACACCTGGCCGACAGCCTCGAACCGGTTCTCGGACATGAATCCGTGATGCCGAAGGGTCTGGATGTCGCGCAGGTGACGTTCCAGCGGACTTCTGGCATAGACGCCGGTCGTACCGGCGATACGGTGCATCATGTCGGTCACTTCGGCCGCCGTGGCGGCAAGGTGGGACGCCGCGAGCTGGAGATCGGCCTTGTGGACCAGTGTGTTCGGCTCCCCCGCCTCGGTGCGGGCCCAGGCGGCTGTCAGCGTGTCGTAGTACAGAAGCCGCGCGGCGCGCAGCATTCCTTCGGCTCGGGCTAGATTCGCCTGGACGGTTGTGCGGTCCCGGAGCGGCCGTTGGAAGCCGAACGCCGTCTTTCGTTCCACCAGCGCCCTCACCTCAGTGATCGCCCCGCGCGCAACCGCCAGAGCCACGGGCGCGATCGTGAACGAGGCGGCGGCGACGCCCGGGAAGCGATACAACGGGCCTTGGTGGTAGGGGCTCGGCTCGAACTCGGGCGCCAGCGGGAAGGTGCGCGCCCGGGGGACGAACACGTCGTTCATCACCACGTCGTTGCTGTCGGTGCCCCGCATGCCGAGGGAGTGCCAGGTGTCGACGATCTCCACCTCGGTCGTGCGGGGGATCGCGGCGATGATCTCGGGCACGCCGTCGACCATTCGCGGACCGGTGGCGTCGAAGACGATCGCGGTGAGGAAGAGCCACTCGGATTGATGCACATTGCTCGCCAGCGGACCGCGACCGGTGATCCGGTAGCCGCCGGAAGCCTCCCTCGCCTGTTGGGGCGGGTGGAAGGACGCCGCCATCACCGCGCTCGGATTCCGACCGTAGATCTCCTTCACCCCTTCGCCCGGCAGCCGGGCCGCCCACCAGCCGCCCATGTTTCCCGCCTGCATGGCCCAGCCCGCGGCGCTGTCGTGGCTCGCGATCTCTTCGACCAGACGGGCGCAGCTGACCGGGTCGATCTCGAGGCCTCCGAGCGCGCGGGGGAGGAGCAGGCGGAAGAGTCCGGCGTCGACCAGCGCTTGGGTGACGGCGGGCGCCAGCTGCCGCTCCCGTTCGGTCTGGTCGGCATGGCGGCGGATCAGGGGTCCCAGATCGCGGGCGGCGGCAAAGAGGTCGGCGGTATCGGGCGCGGACAGTGGCTGGACTGGGGACGGTGGGCCTGGAATCGACGTGGCGGTCATGGTGCCTCCTGCGGTGCTTCTGTGTGGACGGACGCTTCGACACATGTTCAGAACGCTGCCGGCCACGGGGTGGATTGGGGTTGGCTGGACCGTTTCAGTATCCTCGCATCTGGGTGAGAACGACCGGGCAGGCGGCAGGCCCCGACGGGATCAACGGTGCCGACCTGGTCCACGACTGGCGAGATGCGGCAGGCGCCGGTGCACCTGCAGCATCAGGCGGCTCCCACTATCCCCGCCAGCTTCACCGCCGCGTCGGGCCCGGCCGGACTGTCCTCCTCGTGCTTGAGAAAGGCGTACGCCTCCTGCCACGGCTGCCCGCGGATCCGGTCGGCCCACGCTGCCAGGTCCCCGTCGCCGTACCCGCTCCGCCGGAGGCGGAGGTATCCCCAGCTCGCCGTCGGCACCAGGGGCCAGCTCTCTTCGTCCTCGTCCACGGCCACCAGGGCCACGTCGTGGGCCCGGAGCGCGTCGTACACCTCGTCGTCGAACCAGGAGGCGTGGCGGAACTCGAGGGCGGCGCGCCAGGTGCGCGGCACCCGGGCCAGGAACTCGCGCAGCCTGGGGATGTCCTTCTTGAGCGAGGGCGGACACTGGAAGAGGGTGGGGCCGAGGCGGTCACCCAGCACGTTCACCGTGCGGAGGAAATAGTCGAGCGAGTCGTCGGCCGCGCTCAGGCGGTTGATGTGGGTGATCCGGCGGGAGGCCTTGAGCACGAAGCGGAACGCCGCCGGCACCTGCTCGGCCCACTCCAGCAGCACCTTCTCCTTGGGAATCCGGTAGAACGAGTTGTTGATCTCCACCGCGGGGAGCCGCGTGCCGTAGTACCGCAGCATGTCGTCGGCCGGGAGGTCCGCCGGGTAGAACGAGCCCTTCCATTCCTTGTACGACCAGCCGCTGGTGCCCACCAGGATGCGCATCGGGCCTCGTCGCTATTGGCTCAGTTGTTTGTACGCCTGAAGATGGCGGAGGGCCGCGGCGCGCTTGCCGGCCTGCTCGTAGAGCCGGGCCAGGTTGAAGTGGGCGTCGGCGAACTCGGCGTCGCCCTCCACCGCGCGCCGGTAGGCTTCGATCGCCTCGGACCGGCGGCCGAGCTCTTCGAGCGCCGTGCCCAGGTTGAAGGCGGCCGTGGGATGGTGCGGGTGGGCCGCCAGCGCGACCCGGTACTGGACCACGGCCTCGGCCGGATGTCCGTCGGCCTGGAGCCAGCGCCCCAGATTGACCCGCGCCGAAGCGTGCCGGGGATCGAGCGCCAGGGCGCGAACGTACGCCTCGCGCGCCTCCGACGGCGCCGCGCTCTCCAGGTCCAGACCCAGCGTGTACCACTGCTCGGCGCTGAGCGGCTCGTCCGAGCGGCGCGCCCGATGGATCAACCGCCGGGCCACCGGGGCCGCGCGCTCGGCCAGCTCCGCGACCTCGAAGTCGAGCACCATTTGCCCCGACTCCGGCTGCCAGGCGTCCGCCCCATCCCGCACCACGACCCGGTTGCCGTCGCCGGAGAGCCGGAGTCCGCTGAGCGATCGCCCGGCCGGCAGCTCGCGGGCCAGCGCGCGGAGCGCGCGCCGCACCCGGCGCGGACCGATCCGCGCCTGGCTCAGCGCCTTGGCGGCACGGAGGAGCACGAGATCCTGGAAAGAGAACCGGTAGCCGTTGCGGGGGCCGCGGGAGGGAGTCAGATACCCCACCCGGGCGTGCGACCTGACCTGCGCCTCGGACCAGCCGAGCAGACGGGCCACGTCACGGGTGGTGTAGAACTTCATGGGAGGTAGCTTAGCGCGCGGCCGCCCTCTTCTTCGGCTTGACCTTCGCGGGGTCGGGCTCCGCGATCCGCTGCGCGGGCTTCTTCTCGTCGGTGCTGGCGCCGCGCTTGGCCAGGCTCGCCTTCAGGGCGTCCATCAGGTCGATGATCTTGGTCTGCGGCGCCTCCGTGGCCTCGGCGGTGATCTCCTGGCCGTCCACCTTGCGCTGAATCGCCTCGAGCACGCGCTCGCGGACCGTGTCGTGGAAATTCTGGGGCCGGAACTCGTCCACCGACCCCTGCTCGATGAGCTGGCGCGCCAGCGCGAGCTCCGCGTCCTTCAGCGCGACCTCGGGGCGGGGCACGTCGTCAGCGCTCCGGATCTCGCCCTGATAGTGGAGCTGCTCCATCACCAGGATGTCGCCCATCGGCCGGACCAGGGAGAGATACTGCTTGCCGCGGGCGGAGTATTGCCCCAGCGCGGCCCGACCGGTATCGGCCAGCGCGGCCACGAGCAGCTTGTACGCCCGCTCGCCGCCCTTGCCGGGGCCGAGGTAGTAGAGCTTTTCCAGGTAGATCCGGTCCACCGCCGCGAGCGGCACGAACTCGGCGATGTCGATCGTGTTGGTGGCCTTCTCGTCGAGGGCCTTGACCTCGTCGGGCGTGAACAGGACGTACTGGTCCTTGGAGAACTCGTAGCCCTTGGAGATCTCGTCCTTCTCCACCACCATCCCTTCCTTGGCGCAGATATACTGCTGCTTCAGCCGCGAGCCACACTTGGTGTGGATCATATTGAAGCTGATCGCCGCGGAGGATTCGCTGGAGGAAAAGAGATTGACCGGGACTGAGACCAGCCCGAAGGAAATCGTTGCGGAACCGATAGTTCTGGCAGCCATGAGGAAGCTGGATATACACGCAGAAATCAGACCCCGCTAGAGGGGGTTCCAGGTTGCACGGCCTACCCTTCGGCGGCGATTGAAGTTATCTCCCGGCGTTCCGCTGCCCCGACGGAGACGGGCAGCAAGGCAGGTCCGGCGATTCACCACGACCACCGACACAACACCGCAGTTCCGACTCTCATGCCCGAGCCGCGCGCAGATCATTCCGACCACCTTCAGGCCTACCGGGCCAAGCGCTCGCTGGAGCGCACCCCGGAGCCCGCCGGGGTCGTCGCGCGCGAGACCGGAGCGGGACGACTCTTCGTGGTGCACCAGCACGCGGCGCGGCGGCTGCACTTCGATCTGCGGCTGGAGATGGAGGGCGTACTGCGCTCCTGGGCGGTGCCCAAGGGACCGTCGTACGACACGGCGGAGAAGCGGCTCGCGGTGCTCGTCGAGGATCATCCGATCGAGTACGGCGACTTCGAGGGGATGATCCCGGCCGGCAATTACGGCGCCGGCGCCGTCATCGTCTGGGACCGGGGCGAGTGGCTTCCGGTGGGCGACCCGCTCGCCGGACTCGCGGAGGGCAAGCTCCTCTTCGAGCTCAAGGGCTACAAGCTCCACGGCATGTGGACGCTGGTGAAGCTCAAGAAGAGCGAGAAGGACTGGCTCCTCATCAAGGAGCGGGACACCTGGGCCAGCAAGGAGGCCGGCGAGCTGCCGCCCGAGTCGGTGTTGAGCGGGCTCACCGTGGAGGAGCTCGGCGAGGGCGTGGACCGCGCGGAGCCGGTCCGGCGCGAGCTGCTCAAGCTCAAGGCGCCCCGTCGTGCGGTCGAGCCCCGGGCCTCGCTGCTCATGCTGGCGGAAACGGCCGACCGCCCCTTCTCCCGCAAGGACTGGCTCTTCGAGCCCAAGCTGGACGGCTACCGGGTCCTCGCCGTGCGCGCCGGCGGCGACGCGAAGCTCCTCACCCGGAACGGCAACGACTGCAGCGCCGCCTTCCCCGAGGTCCTCCGCGCGGTCGCGGCGCTGCCGTTCCCGCGCCTGCTGCTCGACGGGGAGGTAGTGGCGCTCGACGACGCGGGACGTCCCAACTTCCAGCGGCTGCAGGGACGAGCCAGGCTGCGCCGCGGGATCGACATCCGGCACGCGACGGTGCGGTATCCGGTCACCTATTACGGCTTCGACCTGCTTGGCTTCGAGGACTTCGACCTCCGCGGCCTGCCGCTCACGTCCCGCAAGGCAATCCTGCGACGGGTTCTGCCGCCTGCCGGCGCGCTCCGCTACCTCGAGCACGTGGAGGACGACGGCGAGGTGCTCTACCAGGAGGCCGAGCGGCTGGGGCTCGAGGGGATCGTCGGCAAGAGGGCTGCCTCACCCTACAAGGCGGGACGCTCTCCCCACTGGCTCAAGGTTCGCGCCCGCCGGAGCGCCGACTTCGTCGTGGTCGGCTTCACCGCACCCAAGGGCTCCCGCGGCGGGTTCGGCGCGCTGCACCTGGCTGATTTCGTGAACGGCACGCTGACCTACGCCGGCCGCGCCGGCAGCGG
>Ga0310810_10010550_pt1 | contig 10758 bp, 12 predicted proteins | sample NCmetagenome_FD_207641 | JGI IMG/M metagenome (GOLD analysis project Ga0310810, IMG submission 207641) | Soil microbial communities from experimental microcosm in Duke University, North Carolina, United States - NC | ecosystem: Engineered > Artificial ecosystem > Soil microcosm > Unclassified ... | reverse complement strand
GCGAATGAATCCCAACGTTGTGCTCGAGACAAGCTGGGTTGACCTGCCCCGGGTCAAGGAAGGCGTCGAGGCGCTCGGTGCCAGCCGGATCGCCTTCGGAAGCGACTGCCCAGTACAGGAAATGGGCTCACAGCTCCGCACCCTCGAGGTGTTGGGCTGGGATCCGCCGATCGGGATCCGTCTCCCGGCCGCCCAGCGCGAACAGCTCTACGGCGACAACATGGCGAAACTCCTCAGCTGGGCTACCTGATGCTCTTGCGCGCGCGATGCCGCTGGTGCGTTCAGCGCCGCGCGCTGCTCGCGTTTCCAGGCGCGCAGAGCCCACGTGGCGATGATGAAGATCGGTCCAGAGTGGCGGAATCACTGAGTCTCGACGGGGGAATTGCAGGCCGATCGTCCCCGGCCACCACACCCGTGGTCGAAAGCAGGAGAACCGACGCGATGGAGCAGGGTAGTGGGTGACGTCGGGCCGGCGGGCTGCGGACGGTCTGAGCGTCATGACGATCAAATACGACGGCAGCAATCACGCCGCGACACTGTACGGCTCAGACACCGTCTGCACAGATAGCGTCTCGGGCGAAGGTCGGCCGCGCTGCTCGAATCTCACTCGCGGGTTCGTGCTTCGAGAGCAACGAGGTCTTTGGAATCGGCTTGCCGCCGCGGCCCGCCCGGTGACAGGAGGCCACAAAGCGTCGAGTTCCGCGCCTCGACTTCAGGTGCGAGGCCGCAGCACGTTTGAGGACCAGTACTTTTCGTATGTACTAAACACGCCCCAAGCTACGGACAACGCTGGCGAAAGCGCGGCGCGACGCAAACACGGGTTCGAATCCCGTTGGGGCCACCACTTGAATGTCGCGCACTTACCCCTAGCGGGTTTCCGCCCCCTCCAGGTTCGCGCGAGAGTACACCTCCCCGGGTATCGTCGAGAATCCGTCGTTGCGCCGAGCAATTTTGCGACCTTGGCGCGAAGGCGGAGCGTTCACACGGGGACAGGACGGAAACAGTTGAACCAGTCCCGTTGCAACGCGAGGCGCCGCGTCGAAGAGACCGAGCGCCAACTGTCCCGGATCAGCGCCAATCGTGCGCCGCCTCTCCGTTCTCGAGGTCTCGTACCTCGACGGACGGAGGATCGGCATCGTCGTCTTCGACGAACACGATTCGCATGCCCCAGCCCGCGTAGGTGCGTAGGAGCCCACCGAACTCCTGGAGTGAAAGGGCGTGATCGTCGATGTGGATGACTGGCTCATCCTCTGGGTCCTCATCGATGAGGCAACGAAGAACCGCGCCTCGAGGCACCCACTGGCCGGCCGGGGCGAAGTAGTCTAGCTGCGGGCGTCCTCGTGGGATCTCGACGACCACGTGCTGGCGACCCTCGGTCTTGGCCCGGGCAGTGTGGAGCGAGTCGTTGAATCGAGCCAGGATCTCGGCGTCACTGCATTGGCCGATATCTGGGCCGACGGCGAATACGACCGGGCGAACGGGGGGATCGTGGTACGTGATGACGGCGCTCTCACCCGAGCGACTTATCGTGACGTTCGCGAGCGTCGTGACGTAAGGGCGTCGTGGGCGCATCCATGTCTCCTGGCACGTCGGGCGAGATCTCGCGCCCGCCTGCTTCCTTGTACTCGAAGACCCTGATGCCGGCTAGCGCAAGTCGCCGAGGATCGGGCTCGGCTAGCGTCGTCGTCCCCGCCCGGCGCTCGGCATCCACATAGACAGAGCCCTTCAAGAGGGGTTAGAGGCGCCATCGAGAGTCGAACTCGACCTTGCCAGCGCGGCCACCCTTTCGTGAACGCAGTCCGGTGAATGCCGCGGATCACCAGGGCGCGCGACGCCCGGGCCGAACGTCACCGCACAGACGTATCCATCTTTGGGCATTGGCGGGGTCATGATTCATGGGTATCAAAGGCGAGGGTGCGTCCGATACACCCATCCGACAGGCCGGAGATCACTGGAGACGTGCTGGTTATGAAGCTGCAGTTCGACCGCGGGACCATCGTGCTGACGGATCCACCCACGGATATGGACCTCGCCGCGGCCCCAGGCGTCCTCTGGGACTCTAGGATCGGCGCTCATAGGGCGCCCGCCAGCAGGTATCCCGCCCTGAAGCGCTGGCTTCTGCAGAGCCGTGCGGGATTCCAGGATATCCCTGCGCCCGTATCACCGACGCAGGAGCTGTGGTCTGACGTCGACCTCCGGCCCTATCAGGAGGCCGCACTGTCCGCGTGGGAGCTGGGGCGTCGGCGTGGTGTCGTCGCTCTCCCGACAGGGAGTGGTAAGACGCGGCTGGCCCTCGCCGTCATGCAACGCACGCGGCTAAGTGCGTTGTGCCTGGTTCCGACAAGGGTCCTGCTTGATCAGTGGCTCCGGGAAATCGGGGCGGTGTACCGCGGCCCGGTCGGCTGCTATGGCGATGGCGTGCGTCGGTGGGCGCCGTTGACGATCGCCACGTTCGAGAGCGCGTACCGGCACATGGACCAGCTCGGGGATCGCTTCGAGCTCGTCATCGTTGATGAAGTTCATCACTTCGGTGGTGGACTTCGCGATGAGACCCTCGAGATGACGATCGCTGATGCCCGCCTGGGCCTCACCGCGACACCCTCACGCGACGTCGATGTGGCGGCCCGCCTCACCGAGCTCGTCGGAGCGACCGTCTTCGAGCTCGCCGTTGCCGATCTCGCGGGGGGCTTTCTTGCCAGCTTCGATTCGATCACGCTGTACTTGGACCTCACTTCCGAGGAACGCAGTACGTACACGGGCCTGGCTGCGCTGTTCAGCAGCGCCCATGCGGACTTCCGCCGGATGGCGCCGAACGGGAGCTGGGCGGACTTCACCCACCATTCCGCCCGTACCCCTGAGGGCCGTCGCGCGCTTTCGGCGTGGCGCCAGATGCGACGGCTTCTCGCCTTCACATGTGCAAAACGGCGGGCGCTGGAATGTCTGCTGGGACGCCACCGGCATTCCAGGGTGCTGATCTTCACCGCCGACAACGAAACGGCGTATGCCATTGCGCGTGAGCACCTCGTCATGCCGCTGACGTGCGACATCGGCCGCCCAGAGCGTGATGACGTGCTGGAGCGCTTCCGCCGCGGGGACCTCCGGACGCTCGTGTCGGCACGGGTACTCAACGAGGGCCTCGACGTCCCCGACGCGGACGTCGCCGTGGTTGTAGGCGGCTCCCTCGGGGAGCGCGAGCACGTCCAGCGAGTGGGTCGGTTGCTGCGGCCGAGCGAGGGCAAGCGCGCCGTGGTGTATGAGCTCGTTACACGAAACACGCTCGAAGTCGGTCAGGCGCGCCGGAGACGCCAGGGCCTTGTTGTCCGCCGATCTGCTCAGCTATAGCGTGGCCGGAACCCTCGCGGTCCCTCACTTCCTCGGGGAACATGACCATCCCTGGCTGCGAGTTCTCCTTGAGGAGCATGAACGGTTCATCGGCCGACCGCAACGTGAGCTGGAGGCGCGGCTGCGCAATCCACTGCCGTGCGAATGCCCCCCGCGGAAGCTCAGACTGGCCATCCAGGTTCTCGGGAGACTCCGGCCCCGCGAGCGGAAGTCGGCGGTGCCGCCCACACGGGCGCGAGCGCACGTCTTCGGGACGGCGGCACGCACAGCGGCCCCTCCAGAAGCCGTCCTGTCCATGGTCGCTAATTCTCTGAGCGTGAGCCTAGAGGATCTGCGGGATTCGCTCTTCGGCGACCTGCCTGGCGAACGACTCGTCGCTGCTCCGGCGCAGCCGCCGTCGGCGGTGGAACTGGCACTTCGATGTAATCTCGCGGTGGTCCAGGGGATGCTCTTCCGCGCGACCGTTGTAAGGATCGAGGTCGAGGGGAACACGCGCGTGCTGGTCCGCCATGCGAAGTGGCGTGGGCTGATCTGCGCGGTCGCCGAGCGATCCGACAGTGCCGGCGCGACAGTGGAACTCTCGGGACCGTTTGCGCTCTTTCGCAACACCCGCCTCTATGGTCGGGCGCTCGGCGAGCTCGTACCCCTTCTAGCGTGGTGTCCACGCTTCCGACTGCGAGCGGAATGCGTCTTCGACGGGCGCCGTCTCACCCTGCAACTCGGGACCGGCGATCCGATCTTTCCCTCGAGTGCGCCGCGCCGATACGACAGCCTCCTGGAGGAGCGCTTCGCCCGGGACTTCCGACGGGTCGCGCCCGCCTGGGATGTGATTCGGGAGCCGGAGCCGATTGCCGCCGGTGGCACGCTGATCTTTCCCGACTTTGCCCTCCGGCATCGCTCCGACTCCGCCCGCCAGTGGCTCCTTGAGATCGTGGGCTTCTGGACACCCGACTACGTGGCGCGAAAGCTTGCGCTCTATCGAAGCGCTCGCCTCTCCAACCTGATCCTCTGCATCGACGAAGGCCGGAACTGCGCGGAGGCGGATCTTCCGTCAGGCGCGCGGGTCGTTCGATATCGGCGTCGGGTGGATGCGGGTGCCGTTCTGCGCGTGATCGAGACCACGCCCTGTTTCCGCTGACCCTCCGCTCGGCCAGGGACGGAATTCAGATGGTCCACGAGGCCTTAGACATCTTCTTCGCGCTGACGCGTGATCGGTAGGTCTCGGAGGCGAAGCCGATGGCGCTCGAGAATGACGATCGCGCCACTCCGAAGGGCCGCGTCGATCGACGGCAATGCCCTGAGGATCAACGCCACCTGGTCATCAGCGCGCCTGAGTGAGACGGCCCGGAACAGGATCACGGACGGTCCAGTGGCTTCGCGCAGGGCCAGCAGAGTGCCGAAGTCGGTGTCGGCCGACACGACCACGCGGGATTCGACCGCGGCGCGCTCGAAGACGGCTTCGTCGGTTGCCGCGTGCATTTCGTAGTCGAGAACGTGGACCGCGTCGTGCCCGGCAGCGCGGAGTCCGGCTGCCACCCGGGGCGACAGCGCGTTGTCTATGAGGAAGTTCACGCTTCGAGGGGAATCATTCGCTCGCGGACAGCCTCAGCAGCGTACTGCAGGGCCTCGCTGATATCTTTGGCCTCGAGTGTCGGGTGTTCCTTCAGGATCTCGTCGACGGTCATGCCGTCGGCGACCATGCCGACAACGGTGGCGACTGGCATCCGTAGACCGCGGATGCAGGGGACACCGCCCATCTGTCGGGGATCGACGGTGATCCGCGTGAACCGCATCGGTCTCACCCCCTCCCGGGAACGATCGCGCCGGCCAGCAGCCTGCCTCGGGCTGGCTGTCGTGGCGTGCTCCACGATAGCACCTTCCCGGCGGGATCGGCCCGCCTCGAATCGAGTCGATCCGCCTCGTGTTTTCACCGAGAATTGCAGGCTGGATTTCCGGCCCTTCCGGATGCTCGTTGACTCAACACGCCGCAACTCCTTGATTCGCTGGCAAAAGCGTGCGGCGGCACGGGAACACGGGTTCGAATCCCGTTGGGGCCACTTGAAAATTGCGCGCGCCTGGACCGGACTATCTGCCGCTCGCCCAACGGCGACAGGCGTCGATCCATTCATCCCCAGCGGGGCGACGAGACGGCAACGGCAGGTCGAGAAGTGGTACGGGTTGCCGCACGCCGGCGCGGCGGCAGACGGCGACGATCTCATCCCGCGGCATGAGGTCGATGCGCACGACGGTGACCGGAACGCCGAGGACCCTCGTCTCAAACGGCAGGGCGAGATTGTCCTCGATCATCGCGTACAGACCCATCAGTTGCTCAGCCTCTCCATAGCAGTCGACGATGGCCTCTTCAATCAACCGGTCGAGCCGCGTCGTGCGGCGCCGTGTGGTCCTGTGCCTCCTATTCGTCTCCATCTGAAGCCTCGGGAATGTCGAAGGTTTTGGGCGCGTCATCGAGCTCGGGTCCGCGCGGCGTGCCGGAGCTGCCGTCGTAGCCGATCGCGCGATAGCCACGCAGACGCTTCTTGAACATCCGGGCGAGGATGGGGACGTCGCGGTCGACGTAGTCGTAGATGCGAACTTCGGTCTTCCCCGGGTGCAGGCGATGAAGGCGACCCGCATACTGCACCAGCGTGCCCTTCCACGAGACGGGCATCGCGAGGAAGAGCGTATCGAGCCTCGCGTCGTCGAATCCCTCACCGATGTAACGGCCAGTCGCAATGAGCAGTCGCGGCTCTCCGTCTGGGATGGACGCGAGGGTGGTCGCCACGGTGCGTCGCTCGGTCGGGGTCATCCCGCCGCGGAGGACGATGACGTGGCGGGCGGCGCTTTGAAGACCGGCGGCAAGGAACTCGAGATGGTCCTTGCGCTCGGTGAGCAGGATGGGAGAACGTCCCGCTGCCAACGCAGACCTCACGTCGTCCAGGATCAGACGGTTGCGACGCTCATCCGCCGCCGATTCGCCGTAGAGCGACTGGATGCGCTCCACGGACACCTCGCCATCGCGGCCAAATGCAGTCTCGCGAATGATCAGCCGGTGTTCGAAGGGCCGGCGGGCGGCTTGACTCCTCACATCGACGGCGAAGCGCACAGGTCCAAGCTGCATCTCGATGATTGGGTGAAGGCCATCTCTTCGGTGTGGCGTGGCGGTCAGGCCTGCGATGAAGCGTGCTTTGACCTCCCCGAGAACCCGCTCGAAGGATGCCGCCGGAATGTGGTGGCACTCGTCGACGATCACGTGGCCGTAGGTTGCCACGAGGTCGTCGACGTGATCCGAGCGCACTAGGCTCTGGATCATCGCCACGTCGATCCTCCCCGTGGCGGCATGCTTTCCAGCGCCGATCTGGCCGATGGCCTTGGGAGCGACTCCCAGGAACATGGATAGCTGGGCGATCCACTGATCGAGGAGCGGCTGCCGGTGGACCAGCACGAGCGTGTTTCGGGATCGTGCTGCGATCAGATATATTCCGATGACCGTCTTGCCGACGCCCGGCGGCGCCACGAGCACTCCAATGTCCTCGCGCCGAAGAGCGCGTGCTGCCGTCTTCTGCACCGCCGTGAGCCGCCCTTCGAACCTGACGTTCAAGGGCTGCCCTTCGTAGCGCTGGTCCTCGACGAGAAGGGCGCTGCCATGCTCGCGAAGAATCTGCTCCAGCTCAAATCGGCACCCGCGAGGCAAGGCAAGGTACTCGGTCAAATCCTCGGCACAGGCGATGACACGCGGGGTCAGCGCCGTTGAGAGACGGAGGCTCTGTTTCTTGTAGAACTCGGGGTTCTGGAATGCGGCAAGGCGCTTGATCTGGTTGAGATGGGTCGGCGCCAGTCCCCCTTTCGCCACGAAGAGGCGTTGGGCAAGGACCGCCCGCAGCTCTCGTGGAAGGGGCGCGCTGAACTGGATCGGCGGTTGCCCGGATGGCCGCCGCGTCCAGGGCTCCGAGCCATCGGTGTCGCTCGTGTCGCTGAGCCGGACACCGACCACCCGGCCTCTGCGCATCGCTTCGCGCGCAACGCTCTCCACGGTTGCCGCTTCGATGCACGGGTACTTGGAGAGGAACCGCCACTGGTCGGGGTGTGGCACGAACTGGTCGTCGACGAAGACCGTATGCCCCATCTGGCGCGGACCGTGCTGGAGCGGCAGGGCAATGAGATTGCCGAAGCCGCCGCGGGGCAGGGTGTCCTGGTTGGGGAAGAGGCGATCGTACGATCCCATGCTCAGCTGATGGCGCGACTCATCGTCTCGGTGATGAGATAGCAGCCCAGCTGGCGTGCCGCTGACACCGGCGCCGAGAAGAAGAACCAGACATGGGCCCCGTTGCCGGAGCGTGATCGCTCGACGGCGGCAGGCAGGCCATGCGCGCGACAGGTCTCGGCGAAGGCTGCCACGTCGTCGGTCCACGACGCCTTGTCGAAGTCCGCCGCCAGGAGCCAACACGTGTCGTCGGTCAGGAGTGGGTAGACCCCGACAACGTGACGTCCCTGAAGGTGGTCGAGGATGACCTTGTCCTCGACCGGAAGGAAGGCCTGGTGCGGACACTCGCCACACTTCACTCGAGGCTTCTCGCAAACGCCCCGGATCCACTCGTTCCTGCACGCAGGGGCGTATCCTTTGCGGCCGGTCCTGGCGTTCGACCAGAACCTGGGGTAGATGTCGTGACGGCCTCGAAAGCGGGAGCGGAACAGCGCGACCTTTTCCAAGGCGGTCGAGGGCATTGGCGGTGAGGTCTCGACCGGCCCTTCGTCCGCCGCCAGGGTCGTCTTGAGTTCGGCTAGCCGTGCCTGGGCTTGACCGAGTTCTGTTTGGAGGTGAAGCAGGCGAGACTCTTCGCGGGCAATCGCGTCGCGCAGGGATCGTGGATCGACGGGTGGCCCCGGCATTGCCGGTGTCACTCTAGCACCGGCTCGCGGGCGAGGTCGCCCGGATGGCGGGGGCAAGGCCGAGCGCTTTCTCTGTGAGGGTACCCACGGGTGCCCGCGGGGAAGCTTAACTGGCACGCAGCCCTCGGACGGGGGCATGATCGAGCGTGAGGTAGGGATGAGGATCGACATCAACAAGCTGACCGAGGCAGAACTGATCGACCTGAACAACAGAATCGTTGCCCGTCTCCAGTTCTTGGCTCAGATGAGAGCACATGCCCAGATGCTTGAGTTCAAGATCGGCGATCGCGTCTCCTTTCAGCCGGACGGGCACCGCCGCGTCGTTGGCATGCTGACTCGTTACAATCGGAAGACCGTCACGGTCATCACCGATGACGGCCAGCGCTGGAACGTCACGCCCAGGCTCCTCGGCCGGGCGGATGACCCTCATCGCCCCAGCAATCCTGCGACGAACATCGTCCCGCTTCGGAAGACGTGATCAGCGCGCTGTTGCTCCGACGGCAAGCTGCTGGCGTTCTCGCCAGCGGGTTCCGGGTGGAAGGTCTTGATCTTGGCGCTGCCTGCGCTGACTGAGGAAGGCGAACTCCCACCTGGAGTGCATCGGGCCCCTCTGAGCGAGGTGCGCGCACGTTTCGGCGTCGGCGCCCCCCGGCGGAAGACGCTGATCCTGCGCCTCGAACGCATCTATCGCATCGCCCAGGCGACAGGTCGCCTGAACCGATTTGTGGTCTTCGGATCGTTCGTCACGCGCAAACCTGAACCTCAGGACGTCGACGTGTTCCTCGTCATGGCCGACGCGTTCGACGCTTCCGAGTTGGCCGGAGACATGCGGCTGTTGTTCGATCACGGCGCCGCGCAGGCTCATTTCGGCGCAAGCGTGTTCTGGGTCCGCCGTCGAGCGGCGTGGCCAGACGAGCAACTCGCGGTAGAATTCTGGCAAGTGAAGCGAGGCGGCGGCCGGCGGGGCATAGTCGAGATCATCGAGGAGACAGCATGATTGCCGATGACCAGGAGCTCAACGCCGCTCTAGAGCGGATTCGCCATTTGCAGAGTCAGGTGGCGCATCTGCGCCAGGTTGAGGCGAACCCCGCTAACTATCATTTGTCGGCATCAGGATTTCTGGCCGAGATCGACCGAATGCAGCTTGAGGTTCGCGAGTATCTCTCGCTGCATCCTGGTGAGCTGAAAGCCAGCGCCTGAGTCCGAGAGGGACAGGACTGGGAGACAGTTCGATAGCCCTGAGACGTCGACGTGCGGTCTCGCGAGATCAGAGTGCTACCGGTCATGGCCTGCACACCCAACCTGAAGGTCAGTTCAGCACCCGATCGAGCCGGTGGCGACCCTAGGATCCGTCCGGTCGTTACCGCCTCATGAGTCCGGAGTGGCGTCTCAGCGGGCAATGAAATCGCGGACTTGAATTATGTAAGTTCGAACGAATCCCGTTGGGGCCACCAAAACCAAGGCAGGATCGGGGTGCCTGCGGAGAGTGGCCCTGCGCTATTCTTCCCGGGGATGACCGGCTCGTCGGTCCGCGTCTCTGCGTACTATTCAGCGCCGGTTGATCGCTTTCTGACGACAGAGCCGCACCATATCCTCGGCGCCTTGGCTTCAGCGCACTCCCACGACCTCGACGTCGAGCAGCGCCAGGCGTGGGAAGAGGAGCTGCTCATTCTCAAGGAGGCTCTTACTGCACTCACCGGCACCCTGTTCCTGGAGTTCGACGTTCCTCGCCTTGGGAGCCGTATCGATGCCGTGCTGATTTCCGGACCCGCCGTTTTCCCGATCGAGTTCAAGTGCGGTGAAAGCCATCACCGCCTGGCCGATTACAACCAGGCCTGGGACTACGCGTTGGACCTGAAGAACTTTCATGCGGGGAGTCACGAGACGCCGATCTTCCCCATCCTTGTCGCGACGCAAGCTCAAGTCGCGGATGACGCGTGGCAGCCCCCGTATTCGGACGGCGTGCGACCGCCGTATCGCTGCAACGCGCGCTACCTGCGCCGTGCCCTCCTGGAGGGCGTCGCCCAGAGCAGCGGACGTGAGATCGATGCCAATGCCTGGGGCTCGTCTCCCTATCAGCCGACACCGACCATCATCGAGGCGGCGCGGGCACTCTATGCGAGGCACTCCGTCGAGGCGATCTCGCGTCATGATGCCGGCGCCAGAAACCTGCGCCTGACTTCGGTGGCGGTCGAGGAAATCATCGAGCGGGCGCGCGGCAATAGCGAGAAAGCCATCGTTTTCGTCACGGGCGTGCCGGGTGCCGGCAAGACTCTCGTCGGCTTGAACGTGGCGACGCGTCGGCGGACATTCGGTGAAGCACGCGCCGTGTATCTCTCCGGCAACGGCCCGCTCGTGGCGGTGCTCCAGGAGGCGCTCACGCGCGATGAGCTCGCGCGCGTCGGCAACACCGAGCGAAAAGGCGCCGTCCGCCAACGAGTGAAGCCCTTCATCCAGAACGTTCACCACTTCCGAGATGAGGGCGTCCGGACGACGAGCGCCCCCTACGATCACGTCGTCATCTTCGAC
>Ga0310810_10010549_pt1 | contig 10760 bp, 12 predicted proteins | sample NCmetagenome_FD_207641 | JGI IMG/M metagenome (GOLD analysis project Ga0310810, IMG submission 207641) | Soil microbial communities from experimental microcosm in Duke University, North Carolina, United States - NC | ecosystem: Engineered > Artificial ecosystem > Soil microcosm > Unclassified ... | reverse complement strand
CGTCCATCCTTTCGGGCCGCACACTAGCAGGTGTTGCTCGCCTTGACACCCCAGCGCTTTTACCGTAGAGTTGTGCGTTGCAAAATTGCTATCCCTGACGGATATTTACAGCCCGAGCCAGGTAAGCTGCTCGCGAAAGGGACACGATGCCGACGCTGGTGCCGAAGGAGCGCGAGATCGAGCGGAAGTGGTTTCTCGTGAACGCGGAAGGGCAGGTGCTGGGCCGGCTCGCCACGCAGGTGGCTTCGATCCTGCGCGGCAAGCACAAGGCCACGTTCACGCCGCACCTCGACGTCGGCGATCACGTCGTCGTGGTCAACGCCGAGAAGATCCACGTCACCGGCCGCAAGCGCACCGACAAGATGTACCGCTGGCACTCCGGCTACATCGGCGGCCTGCGCGAGGTGCCGTTCGAGAAGATGATCAAGTCGCATCCCGAGCGGGTGATCGAGTGGGCCGTGCAGGGCATGCTCCCCAAGAACCGGCTGGGACGCGCGATGGCGAAGAAGCTCAAGGTCTACCGGGGAGCCGGGCATCCGCACGAGGCGCAACAGCCTCAGGCCTTGCCGTCGACGTCCCGCGGGGAGGGACGCTGATGGCAGCGGTGCTCGACAGGTTCTACGGCACGGGCCGGCGCAAGACGTCGGTGGCCCGCGTGTGGATCCGTCCCGGCTCGGGGCGGATGGTCGTCAACCGGCGGGAGTTCGCGGACTACTTCCCGCGCGAGACGCTGCGCATGATCATCGCGCAGCCGTTCCAGGTGACGAACACCGAAGGTCAGTTCGACATGCTGTGCACGGTCGCGGGCGGCGGGCCCACGGGCCAGGCCGGCGCGGTCCGTCACGGGCTGGCCCGGGCGCTGGCGCGCTTCGACGAGAAGCTGCGCTCGCCGCTCAAGAAGGCCGGTCTCCTCACGCGCGATCCGCGCATGCGCGAGCGCAAGAAGTACGGCCAGCCCGGCGCCCGCCAGAAGTTCCAGTACTCCAAGCGCTGACCGCCGTGGCGAGCCAGGACCGCATCCGCGTTGCCGTCGCCGGTGCCAGCGGCTACATGGGCGCCGAGCTGCTGCGCCTGCTGCTCACGCACCCGCGTGTGACGCTCACCGGCGTCACCTCCGAGCGGCTGGCCGGTGAGCGCCTCGCGCAGGCGTATCCGCACCTGCGTGGCCTCACCGAGATCGCCTTCCACGACCTCGACGCCGGCTGGCTGGCGGAGGTCGCCGACTGCGTGTTCCTGGCGCTGCCGCACATGGAGTCGCAGCGCGCGGTCCCGGTGCTGCGCGCGCGCGGCTGCAAGGTCGTCGACCTCTCGGCCGACTACCGCCTGCGCGATCCCCAGGACTACGTCACCTGGTACAAGGCGCCGCACATCGATCCGGCGGGGCTCGCCGAGGCGGTCTACGGGCTGCCGGAGCTGCACCGCAAGGCGATCGCCGGCGCGGCGCTGATCGCCTCGCCCGGGTGCTATCCGATGGGCGCGATCCTGGCGACGGCACCGCTGCTCAGGAACGGCCTGGCCCGCCTGGACGGCATCGTCATCGATGGCAAGTCGGGCGTGACGGGTGCGGGGGCCCAGGGGCGGAAGATCGATCCGATGTATCTGTATACCGAGGCGAACGAGAACCTCCAGGCCTACGGCCTGGCCTCGCACCGGCACACGCCGGAGATCGAGCAGGAGCTCTCGGCGCTGGCCGGCAGCCCGCTGCGCGTGAGCTTCACGCCGCACCTGGTTCCGCTCAACCGCGGCCTGCTCACCACCGCCTCGGTGCCGCTGATCAGCGCGCTGTCCACCGCCGACCTGCTGCGCGTCTACCGCGACTTCTACGAGGCGGAGACGTTCGTGCGGGTGATGGGCGACGGCGAGCGGCCCACGACGCGGCACGTGGTCGGCTCGAACTACTGCGACGTGACCATCGTCGCCGACCCGCGCACCGGGCGCGCCGTGTGCGTCTCCGCGCTCGATAACCTCGGCAAGGGCGGCTCGGCCAACGGCATGCAGTGTCTCAACATCATGTTCGGGTGGAACGAGCGTACCGGCCTGGACGCCGCGCCGGTGTATCCCTGATCGGCATGCCTGATCTCGAGTGGCTCGAGGGTGGGATCACGGCCGTGCCCGGCTTCCTGGCCGGCGGCATCGCGGCCGGCATCAAGCCCAGCGGCAAGAAGGACATGGCGCTGATCCATTCGCCGACGCCCGCGCGCTCGGCGGCCGTCTTCACGACGAACCAGGTGAAGGGCGCGCCGGTCCTCGTCTCGATGGAGCACGTGCGCAGCGGCGCGGCCCAGGCGATCCTCGCCTCCGCCGGGTGCTCGAACGTCTGCACGGGCGAGCGCGGCGTGAAAGACGCCCGCGAGATGACCAAGACGGTCGCCGACCTGCTGCGCATCCCCCAGAACCACGTGCTCATCGCCGCCACCGGCGTCATCGGCGTGCCGATGCCCATGGAGCGCGTGCGGGCGGCGCTGCCCAAGGTGGTCAAGGCGCTCTCGCCGCAGGGCGGCCGGGCCGCCGCCGAAGCGATCATGACGACCGACACGCGGCCCAAGGAGGCGGCGCTGCGCCTGGAGGTCAACGGCCGCACGGTCACGATCGGCGGCATCGCCAAGGGCGTGGGGATGATCGAGCCGCACCTGGCCACGATGTTCTGCTTCGTGGCCACCGACGCTGCCGTCGCCCGGGGTGTGCTCAACGGCATCATCCGCCGAGCGGTCGATCGCTCCTTCAACCGGGCCACCGTCGACTCCGACACCTCGACCAGCGACACGGTGGCGATCCTCGCCAACGGGCTGGCCGAGAACCGGCCGGTGGAGGCGGGTGGGCGCGGGCTGCGTCAGCTGCAGGTCGGCATCGACGCGATCATGACCCGCCTGGCCCGCATGCTGGTCTCCGACGGCGAAGGTGCGACCAAGCTGGTCTCGGTGACGGTGCGGGGGGCGGCCAGCCGCAAGGACGCGCTGGCCGCGGCGCGCAGCGTGGCCAACTCCCCGCTGTTCAAGGCGGCGGTCAACGGCGCCGACCCCAACTGGGGCCGGATCATGATGGCCCTCGGCAAGTCCTCGGCCCGGGTTGACCAGGACAAGGTGGGCATCGCGTTCGGCGAGGAGGTCCTGGTCGAGCGGGGCATACTCCGAGAAGGTGTGCGCCTGGAGCGCATCCGCGAGATCATGGGAGGGCAGGAGTTCGAGATCACGATCGATCTCGGGCTGGGCCGCGGTGAGGATCGCATGTGGACCTGCGACCTCAGCGAGGAGTACGTGCGGATCAACGGCAAGTACACGACGTAACCGCAGCACCATCACGCACGCCGCGCTTCCTCGGTGGGCGCCGACAGGGGTCGGCGCCGTCGCGCGGCGGAGGATGAAACCGCAGGAGGACAGATGGCAGCATTGACCATGAAGGAGCTGCTCGAGGCCGGTGTGCATTTCGGCCACCAGACCAAGCGATGGAACCCGAAGATGCAGAAGTACATCTTCGGTGAGCGCAACGGCATTTACATCATCGATCTGCAGAAAACCCTCAAGAAGTTCCGCGAGGCCTACGCGTTCGTCCGTGACCTGGCCGCCGGCGGGGGCACGATGCTCTTCATCGGCACCAAGAAGCAGGCCCAGGAGACGGTGTTCGAGGAGGCCGGCCGCTGCAACATGTTCTACGTCAACCAGCGCTGGCTGGGCGGCACGCTGACCAACTTCACCACCATCCGCAAGTCGATCGGCCGGCTCAAGAAGCTCGAGGAGATGAAGGAGACCGGCGAGTTCGACCGGGTGTCCAAGAAGGAAGCGCTGCAGCTGGACCGGGAGCGCGAGAAGCTTGAAAAAGCGCTGATCGGCATCAAGGTCATGGACTCGCTGCCCTCCGCGGTCTTCATCATCGATCCCCGCAAGGAGAACATCGCGGTCGCCGAGGCCCAGCGCCTGGGCATCCCGATCGTGGCCATCGTGGACACGAACTGCGATCCGAGCGGCATCGACTATCCCATCCCGGGCAACGACGACGCGATCCGGGCGGTGCGGCTGATCACCTCGCGGATGGCCGACGCGATCCTGGAGGGCCGCGGCACCCTGACCAAGGACGAGTCGGAGGGTGAGGCCGAGGGCGAGGCCGACATGGCCGAGGCTGCGGCCGAGGCGGAGGTGTCCTGATGGCGGCCGACGCCAAGACGGTGATGGAGTTGCGCGACCGCACGGGCGCCGGGGTGATGGACTGCAAGGCGGCGCTGCAGGCCAGCGACGGCAACCTCGACGCGGCGGTGGAGTTCCTGCGCAAGAAGGGGCTCGCCGACGCCAAGAAGCGGGAGAGCCGCGACGCCAAGGACGGGCTCGTCCACGCCTACATCCACGCCGGCTCCAAGCTGGGTGCGCTGATCGAGGTCAACTGCGAGACCGACTTCGTCGCCAAGACCGACGCCTTCCAGAACCTCGTGCGCGATCTGGCCATGCAGGTGGCGGCCAGCAACCCGAGCTACGTGGCCCGGGAGGACGTGCCGGCCACCGTGCTGGAGAAGGAGCGCGAGATCTATCGCGGCCAGATGGCCGACCAGAAGAAGCCGCCCCAGGTGCTCGACAAGATCGTCGAGGGCAAGCTCGAGAAGTTCTTCAGCGAGCAGTGCCTGCTGGAGCAACCCTACATCAAGGACGCCACGGGCAAGACGCGCGTGAAGGAGCTCGTCGATCAGGTCAACGCCGCCACCAAGGAGAAGGTGGTGGTGAAGCGCTTCGCGCGCTTCCAGGTGGGCGGAGGGGGCTAGCCGTGGCGGCGGAGGCGGGCAGCCGGGGCCCGGCGTACCGCCGCATAGTCCTGAAGCTCTCCGGGGAGGCATTGGCCGGGAGTCAGGGCTACGGCCTCGACCCGTCCGTGCTGGCACGGATCGGCGAGGAAGTGCGCGAGGTCACCGAGCTCGGTGTCCAGCTCGCGATCGTCATCGGCGGCGGCAACATCTTCCGGGGCGTGGCGGCGAGCGCCGGCGGGATGGAGCGAGCCACCGCCGACTACATGGGCATGCTCGCCACCATCATCAATGCGCTGGCGCTGCAGGATGCCCTCGAGAAGGCCGGCTGCCAGACTCGCGTGCTGTCGGCCATCGAGATGCGAGCGGTGGCCGAGCCCTACATCCGCCGGCGGGCCATCCGCCACCTCGAGAAGGGTCGCGTCGTCATCTTCGCCGCCGGGACCGGCAATCCGTTCTTCACGACCGATACCGCGGGGGCACTGCGGGCGGTGGAGATCGGGGCCGACGCCATCATCAAGGCCACCAAGGTCGACGGCATCTACTCCGCCGATCCCGTGCGCGATGCGAGCGCCGAGCGGCTGCCCAGGATCACCTATCGTGAAGTGATCAACCGGCGGCTCGAGGTGATGGACACCACGGCCATCAGCTTGTGCATGGAGAACAAGCTGCCGATCGTCGTGTTCGATCTCACCCAGCCCGGGAATATCCGGCGGATCGTCTGCGGTGAGCCGGTAGGATCGATCGTCACCTCATCGGTGTAGCGCCCGGCGAGGCGAGGCCCCTGGCCCAGGCGCAGTGAGGAGGTCGTCATGCAAGCGGTCTTGAAGGACGTCGAGGCGCGGATGAACACGGCGCTCGAAGCGCTCGGACGGGAGTTCGCCACCGTGCGCACGGGGCGGGCGTCGGCCGGGCTGCTGGACGGGATCCGCGTCGACTACTACGGCACCCCGACCCCCATCAACCAGATGGCGTCGGTGTCGACGCCGGACGCCCGGACACTGACCATCCAGCCCTGGGAGGCGGGTCAGATCGGCGTCATCGAGAAGGCCATCCAGAAATCCGACCTGGGGCTCACGCCCGTGAACGACGGCAAGCTGATCCGCCTGACGATGCCGGCACCCACCGAGGAGCGGCGCAAGCAGCTCGTCAAGACCGTGGCGAAGATGGCCGAGGAGGCCCGGGTGGCGGTGCGCAATGTCCGGCGCGAGATCAACGACAAGCTCAAGGCCGTCGCCCGGGAGACCAAGGCCTCCGAGGACGAGGAGCGCCGCGCCCACGACCAGGTCCAGAAGACCACCGACCGCTTCATCGCCAAGGTCGATGAGCTCGCCAAGAAGAAGGAGCAGGAGATCCTCACATTCTGAAGCGGGCGCCGGCGGCGGCTCCGACGCTGGACGGGCTCGGCGAGCAGGAGCTGCTGTCGCTGGTCCGGTCGCAGCCCGTCCCCGCCCACGTGGCCGTCATCATGGACGGCAACGGGCGATGGGCGACGTCCCGCGGCCTGCCGCGAGTGGCCGGCCACCGCGAGGGCGTGAAGGCCGCGCGCAGCCTGGTACGGGCCGCCGATGCCGCTGGCCTGCGCTTCCTCACGCTCTACGCCTTCTCGACGGAGAACTGGAGCCGGCCCGAGGATGAGGTCTCCACCTTGATGCGCCTGCTGGAGGAAGCGATCTATCGCGAGCTGCCCGAGCTGATGGAGCGCAACGTGCGGCTGCGCGTCATCGGCCGGCCGACCGGGGTGCCGCTGCCGGTGCGCCGCGGTATCGATCACGTCGTGGCCGAGACGCAGGCCAACACCGGGCTCACCCTGCTGATGGCCTTCAACTACGGCGGGCGCGACGAGCTGCTCGACGCGGTGCGGGCGCTGGCCGGGCGGGTCGGCGCCGGGGAGCTGCGGGCCGAGGAGATCTCCGAGGCCCACGTCAGCCAGGCGCTGTACACCGACGGCATCCCCGATCCCGACCTGCTGATCCGCACCAGCGGCGAGATGCGCATCTCGAACTTCTTGCTGTGGCAGATCGCCTACACCGAGCTGTGGATGACGCCGACGCTCTGGCCCGACTTCGGGCCGGGCGATCTCTACCGGGCGCTCGCGGACTTCCAGCGTCGAACGCGCCGCTTCGGTGGGGTGTGACGTGGCTCCGACGCCGGCAGCTAGCCTCGCGCTGCAGTCGCCCCGGAGGGCGGCGTTGGTAAGGCGCCTGGCCAGCGCGCTGGTGCTGCTGCCGGTCTTCCTGCTGATCGTCATCAAGGCCCCCGCGTTCCTGTTCAACACGCTGGTCGTCATCGCCAGCGCTGCCGCGACGTGGGAGCTGCTGCGGCTCTTCGAGCACGCCGGACGCCCGGTCGACAAGGGGCTGGCGCTGGTGGCCGGCATGGCCACGACGGCCTCGTTCGGCGCCTCGCGCATGTTCGATCCCGAGGCGCTGCCGGTGTTCTCGCTGATGATGGCGGTGGTCGCCGTCGTGACGGCACCCGTCTGGCGCGGCACGCCGGACGTCGAGCGCGCCGCCCACACCCTGCTGGCGATCATGTACGTGGGGTGGCTGCTGGGCTTCGCCATCCTGCTGCACCACACCTCGCCGCTGGGCGATGGTCTGGTGCTGTTCGTGGTCGGCGTGACGTGGATCGGCGAGACCGCGGCCTATCTCGTCGGCTCGACCCTCGGGCGGCACAAGCTGGCGCCGGTCGTGAGTCCGCGCAAGACTGTGGAGGGGGCGCTGGCCCAGGTCGTCGCCTCGATGATCACGGGCGGGCTGCTGGCGGCGTGGGTTCTGCCGGCGTGCGGGGTGGGGCTGGCCGTCGGCGCCGGCGCGCTGCTGGGCGTCGTCGGGCAGTTCGGCGACCTCGCCGAGTCGGCCATCAAGCGCAGCGCGGGCACCAAGGACACCGGCGGGCTCATCCCCGGCCACGGCGGCGTCCTCGATCGGATCGACAGCCTGCTCTTCAACTTCCCGGCGTTCTATTACTTCTCGCTCCTGGCGGGGTGCCGATGAAGCGCGTGACGATCCTCGGCGCGACCGGCTCGATCGGCCTGCGCACGCTCGAGCTGGTCTCGAGCTTTCCGGACGAGTTCTCGGTCGCCGGACTCGCCGCGCGCGGCTCGAACGTCGAGCTCGTGGCCGATCTCTGCCGCAAGTACTCGCCGCGCGCCGTCGCGCTGCTCGACGTCTCCGCGCGGGATCGGCTGGCGCGCCTGCTGCCCGGCCCCCGGCCGGAGCTGCTGGCCGGCGTCGAGGGCCTGGTGGCGCTGGCCGGGCAGGTCGAGGCCGACGTCGTCGTCTCGGCACTCGTCGGCGGCGTGGGACTGCTGCCGACGATGGCCGCGATCGAGGCCGGTCGCACGATGGCGCTTGCCAACAAGGAGACGCTGGTGATGGCCGGGCGGCTCATGACCGCGGCGGCGCGCGCTCGCGGCGTGGCGCTGCTGCCGGTCGACTCCGAGCACAGCGCGGTCTTCCAGTGCCTGGTCGGTCACAACCGCGGCGACGTGCATCGCATCCTCCTCACCGCCTCGGGCGGGCCGTTCCGCGAGTGGCCGGCCGAGCGGTTCGCCGACATCACGGTCGAGGACGCGCTCAAGCATCCGACCTGGAAGATGGGGGCGAAGATCACCATCGACTCCGCGACCCTGATGAACAAGGGCCTGGAGATCATCGAGGCGCGGTGGCTCTTCGACGTCTCGCCCGACCAGGTGCAGGTGGTGGTGCACCCGCAGTCGATCGTGCACTCGATGGTCGAGTACGTCGACGGCTGCGTGCTCGCCCAGCTCGGCGTCGCCGACATGGGTATCCCGATCCTGTACGCTCTGACTTATCCGGAGCGGCGGCCGACGCCGGCGGCGCGGCTGGACCTGCCGCGGGTGGGAGCCCTGACCTTCTTCGAGCCGGATCCGGTGAAGTTCCCGTGCCTGCGGCTGGCCCGGGCCGCGCTGGAAGCCGGGGGAGCGGCGCCCATCGCACTGAACGCGGCCAACGAGCTGGCCAACGCCGCGTTCCTGGAGCGCCGCATTCGCTTCGTGGACATTTCGACGACCATTGAACGCGCCATCGAGGCCGAGGGGGCCGGCGCCATCGCGTCGATCGAGGAGTGCATCGAGGTCGACGCTCGCACCCGCCGCCGAGTCGAGGAGTGGCTCGGCCGCAGCGGAGGACAGTCGTAGTGGGAGCCATGCCCGTCCTGGACACGATCGTTCCGGTCCTGATCACGATCCTGCGCTTCGTCGTGGTGATCGGCATCCTCATCCTCGTCCACGAGCTCGGCCACTTCTTCGTGGCCCGCTGGACGGGGGTGGGCGTCGAGCGCTTCTCGATCGGCTTCGGCCCCGTGCTGCTGCGCTGGCGCGGGAAGGAGACGGAGTACGCGCTGTCGGCCATCCCCATGGGCGGCTACGTGAAGATGATGGGCGAGGAGAGTCCCATCGAGGGCGGCGGTGGCCCCGTGATCGACCCGGCGCGCTCGTTCGCGCTCAAGCCGCTGTGGGCGCGCTTTCTCATCGTGTTCGCCGGACCCGCCATGAACCTGATCATGGCCGCGGTCATCTTCTCGGTCGTGCTGGCGGGGCTGGGCCGGGCGGTGTGGCCGGCCACCGTGGGCAAGATCGTCGCAAACAGCCCCGCGGCCGCGGCCGGCCTGCACGTGGGCGATACGATCGTCGCCATCAACGGCCGGTCGGTCGGCTACTGGGACGACGTCGATCAGGCCGTCGCGCAGTCGGCGGGCAAGCCCCTCGAGCTCCGCGTCCGCCGCGACAGCGCCGAGAGCACGCTCTCGGTCACGCCGCGCCTGCGCGCGGTGGCCGACCCGATCTTCCGCGACCCGCACGAGACGTGGGACATCGGGGCCAGCGTGCAGGGCCTGCCCCTGATCACCTCGGTGAGCCCGCGGTCGCCGGCCGAGCGGGGCGGCCTCAAGCCCAACGACGTGGTCGTGGCGGTCGGCGATCAGCCGATGCGCTCGCCCGACGATCTGCTGGAGACCATCCGGGCCCGGCCCGCCACCGCGTTCACCATGACCGTCGAGCGAGAGGGCAAGCGCTTGACGCTGACGGTCACGCCCGACCCCGTCAAGGAGCGTACGCCGAGCGGCGACGAGATCACCGTCGGCAAGATCCAGGCGGGCCTGGCGCTCAAGGCCGACCACTTCGTGCCCTACGGCGCCGGCCCGGCGATCTACCACGGGATCCTGCGCACCTGGGACATGACGGTGCTCACGGCCAAGGGGCTCTGGAAGCTCGCCTCGCGACAGATCGAGCTGTCGAACATCGGCGGACCGATACAGATCGCGACCGAGACGACCCGCCAGGCCAACGAGGGCTTCCTGTCAGTGGCGGTCTTCGTGGCCTTCATCAGCATCAACCTGGGCGTGCTCAACCTGCTGCCGATCCCCATGCTGGACGGCGGCCACCTGCTGTTCTTCGTCATCGAGGCGGTGCTGGGCCGCCCGCTGTCGCTGCGCAAGCGCGAGGTCGCCCAGCAGGTGGGCTTCGTGCTGCTGATGATGCTGATGGTGTTCGCGCTCTACAACGACCTCACCCGGCTCAACGTCTTCAAATTCTTCCAATAGGCGGAGGCCATGATCACTCGGCGCAAGACGCGGCAGATCACGCTCGGTAACCTCAAGGTCGGTGGGGACGCGCCGCTCACGGTGCAGTCCATGACCAAGACCGACACCCGGGACGTGCAGGCCACCTTGCTCGAGATCTGGTCGCTGGAGGCGGCCGGGTGCGACGTCGTCCGCTGTGCGGTGCCGGTGCGCGAGGCCGCCGAGAAGCTGGGCGAGATCAAGCGGCAGATCCGCATCCCGCTGGTGGCCGACATCCACTTCAACTACAAGCTGGCCCTCATCGCACTCGAGCAGGGCGTGGACGGGCTGCGCCTGAATCCCGGCAACATCGGCGGCAAGAAGTTCGTCATGGAGGTCGTCAACCTCGCGAAAGATCGAAAGATCCCGATTCGAATCGGAGTGAATGCCGGGTCGCTCGAAAAGGATCTGCTCGAGAAGTACGGCGGACCTACGGCGCAGGGAATGGTCG
>Ga0310810_10010546_pt1 | contig 10761 bp, 13 predicted proteins | sample NCmetagenome_FD_207641 | JGI IMG/M metagenome (GOLD analysis project Ga0310810, IMG submission 207641) | Soil microbial communities from experimental microcosm in Duke University, North Carolina, United States - NC | ecosystem: Engineered > Artificial ecosystem > Soil microcosm > Unclassified ... | reverse complement strand
TAGTGCGACGAGCTGCATGTTCTGCGACCAAAGCGTACCGACTGCGCCGAAGAGCGTGGCGTCGGTGCGATCGCCCTGCAGCTCGAGCGAGACGATCGGAAAGGCATTCGCGATGGTGAAGAGGATGAGCGCCGCAACGGTCAGCGCGGCCGTGCGCTCGAGGCCGTTGTCGTGCCGCTGGTAGAGGATGGCGCCGCAGCGCGTGCAGAGTGCCTTGCGTGGGCGGGGAATGGCGGAATCGCTCTGGAGCAGGTCACACTCGGGACAGGCCAGGAGTTCCGCGCGGTTCATTTCTACTTGTTTTGTGCCTCCGCAGCCCGATCGTACCACCTGGAGAGATCAGGGCCTCGGCGGTGTTCCCGTGAATGAACGCTGATGCGCGGGCGCTGCTTTTTCGGCGGCTCGGGCTGCGGCTTTTGCGCCTTGGGCGGCTCATCGACACGCCGGCCGGGATCGGGAAGCGGCTGCGCCTGCACCGTGAACGCCATCAATGCCGCCGCGGCCGCGGCGAAGCTCATTCCACCTCGACGATGCACTCGATCTCGACCGGGATACCCATCGGCAGCGAGCCCATGCCGACTGCCGAGCGCGCATGCTTGCCGCGCTCGCCGAACACTTCGACGAAGAGGTCGGAGCAGCCGTTGATCACCTTCGGCTGGTCCTCGAACTCCGGCACGGCGTTGACCATGCCGAGCACTTTCACCACGCGCTTTACCTTGTCGAGGCTGCCGAGCTCGGTGCGCATCACGGCGAGAAGGTCGAGGCCAACGGTGCGCGCGTACTGGTAGCCCTCTTCGACCGAGTATTCGCGCCCGACCTTGCCCTTCGGCCGTCTTCCGTCGGCGAGCGCGCGCGGCCCCTTGCCGGCGAGGAAGAGCAGGTTGCCCGTGCGCACGGCGTTGACATAGTTCGCCACCGGCGCCGATACCTTGCCGAGGTCGATCTTCAGTTCCCTGAGGCGCTGCTCCGCGCTCACCGGCTGTTCGGGTTGGTGTCGGGCGGAAATATCTGGTCCGACGGTCGCTCCCAAACGCGCGTCGGCGGGCCGCCCATGCCCGGCAACGTTTGCTCGGCCGGTGGCTTCTTTTCCTCGCGTGGCTCGAACGTGATCCGGCCGGAGCGGGGCTGGTCCGCCGGATCCAGGCCGAGGTTGAGCGGTTTCCTCGGCGCGGTTGGCGCGTCCTGCGATGGCGGCTGGCCCGATGGCTGTGATGCGGGTGCAGTGCTCTGCGCCATCGCCGAGCCGGCGAAAGCGAGAAGTACGAAGAGCGCGTGCGCCTTCACTGTGGCGGTACCACCTTGCCGGGATTCATCAGGTTTTCCGGATCGAGCACGCGCTTGATGTCGCGCATGACGTCGATCACGTCGTCGCCGAGCTCCAGCTGCATCGAGCCCATCTTGCCCATGCCGACGCCGTGCTCGCCGGTGCAGGTGCCTTCCAGGCGGAGCGCCCGCTCGACGAGGCGCTTGTTGAACGCCTTCGCGATCTCGGTCTCCTCGGGCTTCTTCGGGTCGACCAGCAGCATGAGGTGGAAGTTGCCGTCGCCGATGTGCCCCAGGAGCGGCACCGGCGCGAAATAGCTCTTCACGTCCTCCATGGTCTCGTGCACGCACTCGGCGAGGCGCGAGATCGGCACGCAGACGTCGGTCGAGACCGCGCGCGAGCCCGGGCGGATCTGCAGGCAGGCGAAATAGGCGTCGTGCCGCGCCTGCCAGAGCTGCGTGCGCTCTTCAGGCTTCGTTGCCCACTGGAAGTCGTGTCCGCCATGCTCCTTGGCGATGGCCTGCACCGCTTCGGCCTGCTCGATCACCGAGGCCTTGGAACCATGAAACTCGAAGAAGACGGTCGGAGAAACGCGATAGCTCGTCTTCTTGTACTTGTTGATCGCGTCGATCGTCTTCTCGCACACGATGTCGCAGCGCGCGATCGGGATGCCCGACTGGATCGTCGCGATGACGGTCTCCGTGCAGCCGTCGACGGAATCGAACGCGCATACCGCCGCCGACATCGCTTCCTGCACCGGATAGAGCCGCACCGTCACTTCGGTAATGATTCCGAGTGTGCCCTCGGAGCCAACGAAGAGGCGCGTCAGGTCATAGCCTGCGGCTGATTTCTTGGAACGGCGCGAGGTCTGGATCACGCGACCGTCGGCGAGCACGACCTTCAGCGACAGCACGTTCTCGCGCATCGTGCCGTAGCGCACTGCATTCGTGCCGGAGGCGCGCGTGGCCGCCATGCCGCCGAGCGTGGCATCGGCGCCGGGATCCACCGGGAAGAAGAGCCCGGTGTGCTTGATGTATTCGTTCAACTGCTTGCGCGTGACACCCGCCTGCACCACGGCGTCGAGGTCCAGCTCGTGCACGGCGAGGACCTGGTTCATCTGCGAGAGGTCGATCGACACGCCGCCGTTGACGGCGAGGATGTGACCCTCGAGCGAGGTGCCGACGCCGAAGGGGATCATCGGCACGCGATGGCGCCGGCAGATGTTCACCACGTCGCGCACTTCCTCGGTGCTATGGGGGAACACCACCGCATCCGGGAGCGCGTACGGGAAGTAGGACTCGTCCTTGCCGTGGTGCTCGCGCACCGCGGCGGAGGTCGACACGCGATCGCCGAGCAGCGCCCTCAGCTCGGTGAGGACCGACTGGTCGAATTCGCGTGCTTTGTTCATGGGGCTATTTTAATTTGATCTCGCCGTCGAACGGCACCCTGACGCCGAGCGACGGGATCTCGAGCGTGCACTTCACGGGAAAGCTTTCGTTTCCCTGTAGCTTGCCGCCGGTCATCGCCTTCTGCACCGCCTGCTCGATCTCGCGCTGCGAGTTGACGCCGACCATCTTCAGGAACTTGCGGATGCTGATATTGAAGGTTTCCTGGTCCATCTATCCTCCGGAGAGAAGTCTCTTTGCAATTTCTTTGCCCAGCTCGACGCCCCATTGGTCGAAGCTGTTGATGTTCCAGATCACACCCTGCACGAACACCTTGTGTTCGTAGAGGGAAATCAGCCGGCCCAGGTTCCGCGGCGTGCAGCCGTCGAGCGTCAGCATGCTGGACGGGCGGTTGCCCGGATATTGCCTGTGCGGCGGCAGCTTCGGATCGCTGGTGCCGAAGGCGAGCGCATCGGCCTGGGCGCGGGCGTTGGCAGTCAGGTTTTTTTCCAACCCCAGATCAATGAAGTCGCACGGCACCACCTGCGTGCCCTGGTGCAGGAGCTGGTGGAAAGAATGCTGGCTCACCGTGCCTTCCGCGCCCCACAGCACGGGTGCGGTCGCGTAGTCGACGGCCTTGCCGTTGCGATCGACGCGCTTGCCGTTCGACTCCATCTCGAGCTGCTGCAGGTAGGACGGCAGCAGGCGCAGCGCGTTGGCGTAGGGCAGCACGGCGTGCGTCGTTGCGCCGAGGAAGTTCGTGTTCCAAGCGCCGATAAGCGCCATCAGCACCGGGATGTTTTTCTCAAGGGGCGCGGCGGCGAAGTGCTCGTCGACCTCGCGGCCGCCGGCCAGGAACTCGTCGAACGCCTCGGTGCCGATCGCGCACATGGCAGCGAAGCCGACCGCGGACCAGACGGAGAAGCGGCCGCCGACCCAGTCCCACATGGGAAGCACTTCGCTCGCACCGAACTTCTTCGCGAGCTCCACGTTCGCGCTCACCGCGTAGAAATGCTTGCCGCCCCAGCGCTTCGCTGCTTCAGCGTTCGACATCGTCTCCTGCGTCGTGAAGGTCTTCGAGGCGATGACGAAAAGGGTGCTGTCGGGCGCCGCGCCCTCGAGCGCGCGCTCGAGGTCATGCGGATCGACATTGGCGGCGAAGCGAACGTCGAGCGCCTTGTTGCTCAGCGCGTCGGCGACCAGGCGCGGCCCGAGGTCGGAGCCGCCCGTGCCGAGGTTCACCACGCGCTTGAACTTGCCCGAATGTGCCGCCTTCGCGAGAAGTCGCATTTGCGCGAGCGTTTCCGCCACCTCTTTCGGAGGCTTCGCCGCGCGCAGCGCCGTGTGCCACGCGGGGCGGTTCTCGGTCGAGTTGACGACCTTGCCGGTGAGGAGCGCTTCGCGCCAAACGGCGAAGCCGCGCTCCTCGGCGAGATGCGAAAGCAGGCGCAGCGTCATGGCGCCGAGCCGCTGGCGCGAATAGTCGTAACGCACGCCCGCGGCGTCCACGCTCAGCTGGGCGCTGCGCTTTGCATCGTTGTCGAAGAGCTCGCGCAGCTGCACCCCGCGCCAGCTCTCGGCGTGCGCGCCGAGCTGCGTCCAGGCCTTGCATTCCATGGGCGAGGTGGTGTTCATCGATCCAGCCGGTAGAGACGATAGCGCTCGGAGCGGTCGCCGGGCCGCCCGACGTCGGCGATTTTCACCCAGCGGCGGCCCGAAACCGCGGGCGGCGCATCGTTCTCGTTTCCGGGGCTGCCTTGTACCAGCACTACGGAGCAAGCCGCGGGCCTCAGCGGGTCGAACGATTGCGTGCGGATGCCGCCGCGATAGTCGAGCGCGGCCGCCTGGGAGACGCCGAGCGCGCGGTCGGCAATGCATCGGGTTCCCTTGGGCAGCTTCGTCCGCAGCTCGAGCGCGACCTCGCGGTAGCTCTTCTGATAGTCGACCCACGGCATCCAGAGCATGGCGAACGTGCCCCAGAGCAGCACGATGCCGCAAGCCCAGCGTGCGACGCTGCGCATCGGCGAGAACGACGTGTAGAAGACGACGTAGAGCCACGCCGCCGCGAGCGCGAGCGCGACGACGAACGCGACCGGCTGGAAGTGCATGACGAAGCCGGGCGCGATGCGCGCGAAGTTGCGCGAGATCGGCCCCGGCACGCCGGTGAGCATGGCGATGTACGCGACCCAGACGAACCCGGCGGCCACCGCGAAGGCGAGCACGCCGAACCAGTCGAGCGCCGCGAAGGCGCCGCGACGCAACGTGTATATGCCGTGGGCCGCGAGAAGCGCGAGCGGCGCGAGGAGCGGGACGAGGTTCTCGTCCTGCGGCGGCCCCCATACGATGTGCAGCACGATCATCACCACACTGGTGAGCGCCGGCACGAAGAGCCGCGCCTCGCGCCAGCGGCGGCGGAGCGACCATGCGCCCCACAGCGCGAGCGGCCACGCGGGCCACGTAAACCAGCTCGCCGTCGCGATGAAGTGACGCGCGTTGCCGACCAGGGTGCCTTCGCGCGCGAAAAGGATCGAGCGCCAGGCGTCGAAGAGCTCGGGCGAGCGGATGCGCAAGGCGAGCGGCCAGATCGCGCTGACTACGACTGCGGCGGCGAGGGCCGTGAGGAAGAATGGCGATTTACGGCGCATGCGCCATTCCGGGCAACCGAAATGCGCGGCGACGACGGCGAGCGCAAGCGAGACCGGCGCGATCCACGTCGCGCTAAGGAATGCGAGGCCGAGGGCGACGCCGAACGCGAGCCCCGCGCGCTTCGGCTTCTCGATGGCGTAGGGCAGCGCGGCCAGCGCGCCGCACATGGCGGCGAGCGATGCCAGCTCCGGCAGCGCCTCGTGCGCGTGCACGAGGAGGCCAAGCGAGCCGAGGAGCGTCAGCAGCGCGGCCGAGGACGTGACGCTACGCTGTTCCTCGCTCGACCATTCACGGCCGGCGACGTAGATGAGCCAGAACGCCACTGCAACGAAGGCGCCGCTCGCGAGCCGTGCCGCGGCATGGAATTCCATCGCCCAGCCGAGGAGGAAGGCGAAGGCGAGGGAGAACCAGTGGTAAAGCGGCTGGTCGTAGAGCCAGACCTGGCCGGCGATGTGCGGCACGATGATGTCGTGCCTCACGGCCATCGCGTGCACGACGCCGAGGCCGATGGCGTCCTGCGTCTTCCAGAGATCGTGCGCGGCGAGCCCGGGCACGACGAAGAGCGCGGCGAGGACAACGAGCGCCGCCGGTTTAGGCGGCAGGTTGATCCGGGGCAGCATCGGCCCCGGGCTTTACGTGGTTTTCTTGGTGTAGCGGCGCTTGAACTTCTCGACGCGGCCGGCCGTGTCGACGATCTTCTGCTTGCCGGTGTAGTACGAGTGGGACTCGGACGAGACCTCGACCTTGATGACCGGGTACTCCTTGCCGTCGGTCCACTTCATCGTCTCGCGACCTTTCGTGTCGACCGACGAGCGCGTGAGGAAGGAGTGATTGACGCTGGTGTCGTGGAAGATCACCGGCTTGTATTCGGGGTGCGTGCCTGATTTCATGACTGGGCCTTCTGAGCGAAGGCGCGGATTATACAGAGGTTTTTAACCCCTGCGCATGGAATCGAAGAACTCCGAATTCGATTTCGTCGCCTTCAGTTTGTCGATCAGGAACTCGGCCGCTTCGAGCTCATCCATCGGGAAGAGGAGCTTGCGCAGCACCCAGACCTTCTGCAGCACCGGCGCGTCGATCAGGAGCTCTTCGCGGCGCGTGCCGGAGCGGTTGACGTTGATCGCCGGGTAGATGCGCTTCTCGTGCATCCGGCGGTCGAGGTGCACTTCCAGGTTGCCGGTGCCCTTGAATTCCTCGTAGATCACGTCGTCCATCCGGCTGCCGGTGTCGATCAGCGCCGTGGCGATGATGGTGAGCGAGCCGCCTTCCTCGACGTTGCGCGCGGCGCCGAAGAAGCGCTTGGGCTTCTGCAGCGCGTTGGCATCGACGCCGCCGGTGAGCACCTTGCCAGAGGCGGGCACCACGGTGTTGTAGGCACGCGCCAGTCTCGTAATGGAGTCGAGGAGGATGACCACGTCTTTCTTGTGCTCGACCAGGCGCTTCGCCTTCTCGATGACCATCTCGGCCACCTGAACGTGACGCGAGGCCGGCTCATCGAACGTGGAGGCGACCACTTCGCCGCGCACGGTGCGCATCATCTCGGTTACTTCCTCCGGCCGCTCGTCGATGAGCAGCACGATGAGGGTGATGTCCGGGTGGTTCGAAGTGAGCGCATGCGCGATGTGCTGCAGCATCACCGTCTTGCCGGCCTTGGGCGGGCTGACGATCAGGCCGCGCTGGCCCTTGCCGATCGGCGCGACGATGTCGAGGACGCGGCCGGTGATGTTCTCCTCGGCCTTGATGTCGCGCTCGAGCTTGAACGCCTCGTCCGGATGCAGCGGCGTGAGGTTCTCGAACAGGATCTTGTTCTTGGCCGCCTCCGGCGCCTCGCCATTGACCTTGTCGACCTTGACGAGCGCGAAGTAGCGCTCGCCGTCCTTCGGCGTGCGGATCTCGCCTTCGATCGAGTCGCCGGTGTGCAGGTTGAAGCGGCGGATCTGCGACGGCGAGACGTAGATGTCGTCGGTCGAGGCGAGGTAGCTCGTGTCGGGCGAGCGCAGGAAGCCGAAGCCGTCGGGCAGCACTTCGAGCGTGCCGTCGCCGTAGATCGAGGCGCCTTTCTTCGCCTGGTTCTTGAGCAGCGCGAAGATGAGGTCTTGCTTGCGCAGGCGGCTCGCGTTCTCGATGCCGTTCGCGACGGCCATCTCGACGAGCTGCGTGACGTGGTGCGCCTTCAGCTCCGAGAGGTGGAGGGGGATGGGGACGCTGCCGCCCTCCTTTACACCCTCTTTTTCAGGACGTGGTTCGGGCCGCTGCGCAGGTTCCTGCGCTGCTTCGGGCGGGACCGCTTGAGGTCTGGCCATGATTAGGGAGATGGCGCCCGGACTTCGGCGCGGACAACTTCTGGATTTTGTTGCTGGACCCGCCCCTTAGGAGGTTACCCACGGGGGCCGGGGGCTTAACTACGCGTACAGAATAGAAAGGTCAGATGTTGCTGTCAAGGAATGCGGTGAGCTGCGATTTCGAGAGCGCGCCCACCCGGGTCGCCTCGACGTTGCCGTTCTTGAAAAGCATCAGCGTCGGGATTCCCCGGATGCCGAACTTGGCCGGCACGCTCTGGTTCTGGTCGACGTTGATCTTCGCGATCTTGAGGCGGCCTTCGTACTCCTTGGCGATCTCGTCCAGGATCGGCGCGATCGACTTGCAGGGTCCGCACCACTCGGCCCAGTAGTCGACCAGGACCGGGGTATCGGATTTCAGGACCTCCGGATCAAAGCTGTCGTCGGTCACATGTTGAATTGCTGTTGCGGTGCTGCCCATGGTTCTCCGTTCGAGGGGGGTAAAGCAGGAAGGACTCTATTATGCGGCCAGCGTCCCCGTAGGTGCTAAACTATTGATTCAAATGGCTTACATCGTTACCGAAAGCTGCATCAAGTGCAAGTACACCGACTGCGTGGATGTCTGCCCGGTCGATTGCTTCCGCGAGGGGCCGAACATGCTCGTGATCGACCCCGACGAGTGCATCGATTGCACCCTCTGCGTCCCCGAGTGCCCGGTCGAGGCGATCTTCGCCGAGGACGACGTGCCCGACGCGCAGAAGGAATTCATCGGACTCAACCGCGAGCTCGCGAAGAAGTGGCAACCGCTCATCGAGCGCAAGCCCGCGCCCGCGGACGCGGACGAGTGGGCGAAGAAGAAAGACAAAAAAAATCTGCTCGAGCGGTGAAGCACCGCAGCAATTTGCCTGCGGCAATTGACGCATTGCAGAAATATTGTCGTCGTAATGACCACAGAAGTTTTGAAGTTTGATTTGGCGCAAAAGAAATTTTGCCGAGTAACACTTTTGAAAGCTTGAGCGCGTACGCTGTCCATTCAGCCACAGAGGAGAAGCGAATGGATCAGGGACGTCTCGCCTTCACCGCGGTGTATCTCAAATCGAACCACGGCTATATCGGCTTCATCGAGGAGCTGCCGGGAGTGAACTCCCATGGACGCACGCTGGACGAAGCGCGCGACACGCTCCAGAAGCTCGCCGCCGTCGTGTTCGACGAGGAGCGGCGCGAGGCCGAGGAGCTGATCGCCGGCAAGGACGTCGTGCGCGAATCGTTCTTCGTGCCGATCCCGCGCGCCGCGTAGCCTTCGCTTCTCTCCCACGAAAAGGGACCCTTAGGGTCCCTTTTCCATTTGTAGTGTTCGCTCAGTGCTCATACTGCCCCTCGCGCACCTTGCCGCGGAAGATGCGATACGAATAGATCGTGTAGCCGAGGATGAAGGGCAGCACGATCGCCACGCCCACCGCCAGGAACTCGAGGGCGCTTTCGTCCGCCGCCGCGTCCCAGATCGTCATCTCGTCGAGGATCAGGTAGGGGAAGAGGCTGTAGGCGAGGCCGATGAAGGAGAGGACGAAGATTGCCACCGCGCCGGCGAAGGGTTTCGTATCCGACTTTCCCGCAACGAGCCACACCCAGACGCCGATCGCTACCGTCGCCGCGGGCAGCACCATGAGGGCGAGCGTGCGTGGAAAGTCGAACCAGCGGCTGCGCACCGTCTCCGAGACGAGCGGCGTGCCGATGCTGACGAGAGCCAGTGCGAGCGCTACCCAGAGCAGGCCCCAGCGCGTCCACTCCACCGACTTCTTCTGTACGCTGCCCTGCGTGCGCAGGATGAGCCAGGTCGCGCCGAGCAGCACGTAGCCGCCACAGAGGCTCGCGCCGACCACGGCGGCAAAGAGCCAGTAGCCGACGCCTTCGCCAAATCCGGTTACGTAGCGTCCGAGCATCAGGCCCTGCGCAAAGCTCGCGAGCGTCGAGCCCGCCCAGAAGAGCCAGTTCCAGAGCTCGCGATGCCAGCCCTGCGCCTTCACGCGCAGCTCGAAGGCCACGCCGCGCAGCATGAGCCCCACCAGCATCGCCGCCACCGGCAGGTAAAGCGCGCCGAGGATCTCGCCGTGCGCCGCGGGGAAGGCGACGAGGAGAAGCGCGATGCCGAGCACGAGCCAGGTCTCGTTCGCATCCCAGAACGGCGCGATCGAGCCGACCATCAGCTCCTGCTCCTCGCGGCTCGCGGCCGGCATCAGCATGCCGATGCCGAGGTCGTAGCCGTCGAGCAATACATACAACAGGATGGCGAAGCCCATCACCGCGGTGAAGAGGAGGACGAGATCCATCAGCTCCCTTTCCGCGACATGTGGGTCAACGTCACCATGTAGGCGAGCCCGAGCGCCGAGTAGGTGAGGATGTACGCGGTGAGGCTCGCGCCGAGCCGCGCACCGCCTGCCTCGCCGACGGCGTCCGCTGTCCGCAGGATTCCGGTGACGAGCCAAGGCTGCCGGCCGATCTCGGTGACGATCCAACCGGCGAGCGTCGCGACCCAGCCGGCGAAGGTAAAGCCCGCGAAGGTCCATAGCAGCCACCGTGGAGGCATGCGCCTCAGCCAGATCTGGCTGCCCCAGGCGAGCAGGAGCATCAGCACGCCCACGCCGACCATGATGCGAAACGCAAAGAACACCGGCGCGACCGGCGGGTGATCCGGAAACGCGTCGAGGCCTTTCAACTCCGCTTCTGCGTTATGGGCGAGGATGAGCGAGGCGCCTTTCGGCAGGAAGACGCCGAAATCGGTGCGCCCCTCTTCCTCGTTCGGAATGCCAAGCAGCGTGAGCGGAGCGCCGCGCTCGGTGTGCCAGATCGCTTCCAGCGCCGCGATTTTCGCCGGCTGGTGCTCGAGCGTGTTCAGGCCGTGCTGGTCGCCGACCCAGACCTGCAGCGGCACGAGCACCGCAGCGAGGCGCGCGCCGAAGCGCAGCGTCCTCAGCGCGGCTGCGTCGGACGGCGCGGCCAGGAGCCGCCACGCCGAGAGTCCCGCGACGACGAAGGCCGAGGTGATGCCGGAGGCGAGCAGCATGTGCGTAAGACGGAAAGGGAACGACGGATTGAAGATCACGCGCCACCAGCTCTCGGCGACGATCACGCCGGCGACCGTCGTGTGCCCGGTGGGCGTCTGCATCCAGGAGTTGAGGGCAAGGATCCA
>Ga0310810_10010545_pt1 | contig 10761 bp, 7 predicted proteins | sample NCmetagenome_FD_207641 | JGI IMG/M metagenome (GOLD analysis project Ga0310810, IMG submission 207641) | Soil microbial communities from experimental microcosm in Duke University, North Carolina, United States - NC | ecosystem: Engineered > Artificial ecosystem > Soil microcosm > Unclassified ... | reverse complement strand
TCCCCGCGCCGGATGCGCCCAGCACCGCACCGTAAATCGAGAACAGGATGATGTAGCTGGCCGCGACGTCGAGCGGCACGCCGAAGATGCCCTCGAGCGTCATGTAAATCGTGCCGACGATCCGCGCGAGGTCGTAGCCGCGGTGGGCAATCATGCCGAGGCCGACGAGGTCGAGCAGCGGACCGTAAAACGTGTAGAGGATGAAACACATGGCCGTCACGGGCAGCACCGATCCCGCCGTGCGGCGCGTCGCCTCGAGGACCAGCAGAATGCAGATCGCGCCGAGCACCATATCGCGTGTCGTCGGATCGGCCGCGCGGTAGATGAAATTGTCGAAGTCGACGAGCGGCCAGATGAGCGACACGACCGCAAGCGCGGCAAGCAGCCAGTCCAGCGATGAGATGTGCGCGCGCGCGCGTCGCGTATCCGAGCCCGGATAGAAAAGGAAGCTGAGGACGAGGACGATCAGCAGAAAACTGGCGCGATAGACGAGCGGCTGCACGATGCCGACGACCCAATACAGCGCGTACAGCGCCAAGCCGGTCGCGAGCACGGTGGTCAGTTGCGCCGGCCAGCCGGCCAGTGTTCGTGTTGGGGATTCGAGCTCGTCGTCAGGTGCGGTCGGGAATGGAACGTCGGGTGCCGTCGCGACTACTGTTTCCACGCACCACGCTCCTCGTAGTACCGGATCGCGCCCGGGTGGAACGGCGCGGGCGACCCGTGGACCGCGGTGTCGACGTTCAGCTTTTTCGCTTCGGGATGAATGGCTGCGAGATCCGGCTGCCGATCGAAAAGCACTTTCGTCAGCTCATACGCAAGTTCGTCGGTCATCGTGTCCTTGACGACGAGCGCGTTGGCGACGCCGACCGATCCGCTGTCGTAGTTCACGCCGGGATAGGTTCCCTTCGGGATGACGAGGCGGAAGTAGAGGCCGGGCGTGAACTGTTGTTGCAGCTTCGGCAGCACCTCGTCGTTCGAGAGCAGCCTCGCCGTAATGCCGATCGTGCTCGCCAGGTCGAGAAGCGATGCGGTTGGCAGGCCGCCGCTCCAGAAGAATGCGTCGATCTTCCCGTCCTTGAGCGCGTCCACCGACGCATTCACGGTGAGCCCCTGCCTGCGAACGTCCTTGTCCGGATCGATGCCGGCGGCACGCAGCACACGAAACGCGATCACTTCGGTGCCGCTGCCGGGAGAGCCCGTTGAGACGACGCGTCCTCGGAGATCCGCCAGGCGATTGATTCCCTTGCCTTCGACTGTGGCGACCTGCGTGTAGTTCGGATAGAGGACCGCGAGCGTCCGCGCCTTCACCGGCATCTTTGCGAAGGGACCACGTCCGTGAATCGCATCGTCGAGCGTGTCGGTGAGCACGAAGGCGATGTCCGCCTTCCCGAGCTGAATCAGTTTGAGATTGTCGACAGACGCCGCGGTGACTTCAGCGGTCGCGTCGACGCGCGGGATCGACTGGCTGATTACGCGAGCGAGCCCTCCGCCGTACGGGTAATACACGCCGCCGGTGTTCCCGGTCGCGATGGAGAGTCGCAACGTGCCGCCATGCGTCCGGGCGAATTCGCGCGGATTGAATCCGGCCGCGGCAAGTCCCACCGCACAGACGACGATCGCAGTGAAGATGATGGCCGGAATACGCGATTTCACAGGCCGGTCATTCTACTCCCTGCGATCTATAATCTGTCGCTTCGTTCGCTTCGCTATACGAAGGTCACGAAGCCAATCGCTGCCTAATCACGAAGAACACGAAGGGACAAGCGCATGCTGCGTCGCTGGAGATTCGTCGCTGCTATCAGTGTCGTTGTGCTCGCCGCCACGCACGTCGGCGGGGCCGCAGGCGGGTTACAGCTTCGCGTGCTATCGAGCCGGCCCGAGATGGTGACCGGCGGCGATGCGCTGGTGCGCGTCGAGTTGCCGCCGGGCCTCTCTCCGGCGGACGTGAAAGTCACAGTCAACGGGACCGATGCGACGGGCAGATTGCAAGCGGATGCTTCAGGCCGTTCGCTCACCGGCCTCGTGACCGGCCTCACGCTGGGGTCGAACACGCTGAGCGCGAGCGCCCCGAGACAATCGTCGGCGAAGTTGACGATCGTCAACCACCCAATCAACGGGCCTCTCTTCTCTGGGCCGCAGGAGCAGCCGTTTGTCTGCATGACCGACACGTTCAAGCTGCAGAGCGGTGGCATGCTCGGTCCGGCGCTCGACGCAAACTGCTCGGTGACGACGCGGATTGATTACGTGGAAATTCCGCACCCGGAAACCAAAGCTCCGATGAAGGTCCGCATCGAGACGGGGACCATCAACCGTGGCATCTACCAGATTGCGATGGTCGAAGGTGCGTGGAACGGCCGCCTGATCTACACGTTTGGCGGTGGCTGTGAGCCGGGCTGGTTCCAGCAGGGAAATGAGACCGGCGGCGTCACGGATCCCGTCATGCTTTCGCGTGGGTACGCTGTCGCGTCGAACTCGCTGAACGTCCAGGGGAACAACTGCGGCGACGTCAGCACCGCCGAGACGATGGCGATGACGAAGGAGCATTTCATCGAGGCCTACGGCGTCCCGGCGTTCACGCTTGGATGGGGATCCTCCGGCGGGTCGACGCAGCAGCACGCTATCGCAGAGAACTATCCTGGCCTGCTCGACGGTCTCATGACCGGTCGCAGTTTCGTGGACGGCACGTTCGCAAGCAGCACGAGCAGCGGCGAAGGGCGGCTGTTCGAACGCTATTTCGACAAGCTCGCGCCCGGCCAATACTCCGACCAACAGGTGACGGCGGTCACAGGATTTCCGGTGCCTGCCACCATCCACAACCTGTCACGCGTCCGTGCACCCCGTTTCAGTGCGACAGAGGCGTGCCCGGCGGAGCTCGGGAAGGAGCTGCGGTATGACGCGGTGACCAATCCCAAGGGAGCGCGATGCGACCTGTGGGATCACAGCGTCAATATCTACGGGCGCGATCAGAAGACCGGTTTCGCACGTCGCCCGCTCGATAACGTCGGCATCCAGTACGGGCTTGGTGCGCTCAACGCCGGCAAAATCACGGTCGCGCAGTTCCTGGACATCAACGAGAAGATCGGCGGCTTCGATATCGATGGCACGATGGTCGCCGAGCGGATGGTCGCGGACCCCGCTGCCATCCGAGCTGCGTATCGGACAGGGCGTTTGAATCAGGCGCAAGGTGGCCTCGGCAGTCTGCCGATCATCGACTATCGCACCTACTACGACGACTTGCCGGGCGGCGACGTCCACATGCGATTCCAGACGTTCACGACCGACGCGCGGCTGATGAAGGCGCGCGGCACCACGGACAACCGCGTGATGCTGACGCAGGATCGTCAGTACGGCGACTTCCGGCTGACCAGTCCGCAGCTCCGCGAAGCGCTGAGCCAGATGGATCAGTGGGTCACGGCGCTGTCGCAGGACACGTCACGCGATTCTCCGATCGTGAAGATTCGGCGCGCGAAACCTGCCGGCCTGGTCGATGCGTGCTGGACCAAGGACGGTCAGAAGATTGTGGAGAAACAGCAGTACCTGGCTGGCAAGTGCAACGACCTCTATCCATCGCACTCGTTTCCGCGCGCAGTGGCCGGCGCACCGATCACCAACGACGTCATCAAGTGTCAGCTGAAGCCGATCGCGGCATCCGACTACAGGGTGGCGATGTCGTCTGACGACATGGCGCGGCTGAAGAAGATTTTCCCGTCGGGTGTCTGCGACTGGAGCAAGCCTGGCGTCGAACAGCAGCCGCTCGCCGGCACATGGCAGACCTTCAACGTCGATCGAGGAACGAATTGATGCTGGCCATTCGTCGGGTTTGCGTTTCGGGACTTCTTGGGATGTGGGTTTTGGGATTTGGGATTTGGGATGTGCACGCGCAGCGCGCAGGCGGAGCCCGCGGCGGCGCAGCCGGCGCTCCGGGAAATCAACTCAAGCAGACGCTCTACGACATGGCGGATGCGATCGGGATGCTTCGCAACCCCAACGAAGTCGACCGCCTCGGCAGCATGAACTACTGGGCGACCGGAACGATCGTGTCCAGCGGTCAGTCATGCAAAGTCATCGACTACAAGGCGAGCGTGAACTGGCTGCTCAAGGGAATGCGCGTCGATTACAAGTGCGAGGGGTCGCCGCAGCGTCACGTGGAGGTCGTCAGGGACAACGTCGCGTGGAACGAAACCGAGCCCGGCAAGGGCGGGACAGCGGTGCCGGCCGCGGCGAGCGAGCGGACGTTGATGTTGTGGACGCTGCCTGCAGGCGCCATCAAGGCCGCCAACGATGCCGGCGCGGCCACCAAAGTCGCCACCGAGAACGGCAAGACGGTCGTCACCTATCCAATTGCCTCACTCAAAGCCGACGTGAAGCTCACGCTGAACAAGGACAATCACATCGATCAGATCGAATCGCGCGTGGGCGGGATGACGCTCGTGACCACGTATGCCGAATTCGGTGACTGGAACGGCGCCGATTATCTCAGCGACGTCATGTTTCCCAAGCGCATCGTCCAGAAGCGCGGGGACACGACCATCGCCGATCTGACGATCACCAAGACGAACACCTACAACCCCTACGTCATCATGCCGGTTCCCGCCGGAGTTAAGTGAAACCCGAGTCGGAGTACGGTGTACGACCCGACTCACATCAGCACTGCCGACGCGTGAGTCGGGTCGTCACCGTACTCCGACTCGGTAAGGAGGCAATAATGCAACGGCTCGATCGCTTCGGGGTGCTTGTCATGATCCTCGCGCTGATCGGCGCAAGGCCCGCGGCGGCCCAGAACACCAGCGGCGCCATCGCCGGCATCATCACCGACATGCAGGGCGGCGTGCTCCCCGGCGTGACGCTGACCGTGACCAACGCCGAGACGGGCGTGGCCCGCAGCGCTGTGACGGAAGCAGACGGCAAATACCGGTTTGCCGGCCTGCAGCCCGGGCGCTACGACCTGAGAGCCGAACTCCAGGGCTTCTCGACGGTGGAGGTGAAGAGCATCGTCCTCACCGTCGGTCTCGAGTATCCGAAGGACATTCAGATGGGCGTGCAGACGCTGCAGGAGTCCGTGACGGTAACGGGCGAAGCGCCTGTCGTGGAGACCACGAAGACCGAAGTGGGCGCCGTGGTGACACAGGAGCAGATCGCCGTGCTGCCGGTCCAGGATCGATCGGTCGTCAATCTCACGTTGCTGGTCCCGGCGACGGGCCAGGACACAGCGCGTGTGAAACGGCCGAACGCGTCGGTTGGCGCGGCGATCGGCACAGCGTCCACCAATTTCCTCGTGGACGGCGTGCCCAACGTGACGGCGAAGACGGCGGAGCCGCGCAGCGATATCCCGCAGGCGGGCGTCCGCGAATTCGCGGTCCACACTTCGCAGCAGCCGGCGCAGTATGGCTGGCGGCCGGGCGGCACGGTCTCGATCGTGACCAAGAGCGGCACCAACACCTTCACCGGTGAAGCGTTCGAATTCTTCCGCAATCAGGCGATGAACCGTCTGGACAAGTTCGCGCAGGCGGGCGTCGATGCCGGCACGAGCGAGAAGCCGAAGTACAGCCGCAATCAGTGGGGCGGCGCGCTCGGCGGTCCGATCCTGCGAAACAAGCTGCACTTCTTCGGCACCTATGAGCGGACCGACGAGCATGCGTACTTCACCGTGAACGCGCTCCCACAGTTCTACTCCGCCTTCAATGGCTCCTTCCGCGGCGGCTTCGGCCAGAACCTCGAGATGTTCCGGCTGGACTACCAAGTAACGCCCAATCAGAACGTGATGTTCCGCTATCTCAACGAACACACGTTGTTCTACTGCAACGGGTGCGGCGGCGCGGCGTCGAACTTCGGGGCCGGTGACGAGTTCATCCCGCGCTACACGAGCGCCGGAACCCATACGTGGGTCATCAACAGCCACATGGTCAACGAAGTCAACTGGCAGTGGGCGCGTCAGACTGACACGACGCGTATGAGCCAGGACTACACACCGGCCAATTGCAACGCGGTGACGACCGTGCTCGGCGGTCAGACGAAGGGCTGCACGCGCTACACCTTCCCAAGCGGCTTCCAGTGGGGCTACGCCGAGTGTCTGCCACCGTGCATGCAGAACCCGGGGACGACCACGCCGTTCAAGGACATCTACGAAGCGCTGTCAATCAGCATGGGCAATCACAACTGGAAGGTTGGTGGCGCCTACAGCAATTACAAGACACACGAGGATGCGGCGCCAAATCCGCTCGGCACGTGGACCTTCAGCGTTGACCAGTACTTCAACCCGAGCGATCCGAACTTTGACTTCAACAAGCTGACGGGCGCGCGTCAGTTCCAGATGACGTGGCCGGTCGTCTTTCGAGATATTCCGGACCATCTCTACACGGGATATGCCCAGGACGAATGGAAGGTCAGACCGCGGGTGACGTTGAACCTTGGCCTGCGCCTCGATTACCAGACGATGGCGTGGGACGAGTGGGTGAGCATGAGCCGATATCCCCGGCCGCTGCCCTATGTCGATTTCGCCAGCCGCGGCGGGAAGCCGTTGTGGCAGCCACGTATCGGCTTCGCGTGGGATCTCGGCGGCAACGGCAAGTCGGTCGCGCGCGCCGGCTTCGGCAATGCGTACCAGGTGTTCTTCAACGGCAACCAGGGCAACGAGCTGGTCGCGCTGCTACAAAACAACATCAACATCACCAACCCGGCGTATCCCGATCCGTTCGGCGGACGCGATCCGATCACGTTCATCTCGACGGCTCCCCCGAATGTCGGGATCATGGCCAATGACTTGAAGAACGCGCCGACCACGACCGGCAGCGTCGGCTTCTCGCAGCAGCTCAGGGCGGACACCGCGATCAACGTCGACGGCGTTATCCAGCGCACGGCCAATCTGCCGCTGACGACGAACGTCAATCAGCCGGTTGCGCCAACCGGGGCGCGGCCGCTGCCCGAGTGGGGCCAGATCAACATGGTCAAGACGATCGGGAACTACGACTACAACGCATTACTGGTCCGTCTGGAAAAGCGGCTCTCGAATCACTATCAGTATCAGGTGGCGTACACGCTGTCGAAGCAGGACACCGACTTCGGCACCACGCTCGCCGACGCGTACGTCCGCGGCCCTGAAGTCGGGCCATCGGCGAGCGACCGTCGTCATGCGTTGGTGATGAGCAGCGCCATCCAGCTGCCGGCCAACGTCGTGACAGGCGTTATTTATACGTTCCGCAGTTCGACACCGTTCAACGCGCTCGCGGGCGTTGACCTGAACAACGACGGGTCATCCACGACCGACTTCGTCCCGGGGACTCATCGCGGCCAGGGCAATCGTGACACCGCGGCGATGCTGACGGCGGTCAACGCGTATCGCGCCTCACGCACGCCCGCGTTGGCGCCGATTGCGGAATCGCAGATCGATAAGAGCACGTTCAATAGAGTCGACCTGCGGGTCACGAAAGGGTTCGGAATCGCCGGCCGCAAGATCGAATTGGTCGGTCAGGTCTTCAACCTGTTCGGCACCGACAATCTCGGGGGCATCGGCACCAGCCAGACGACCAACGCGCTGGCGTCGACCTTCGGCCAGATCCCGAACGCGCAGCCACGGCAGCAGGGAGAGATTGCTATTCGTTATCTTTGGTAACACGACTGCCGCAGAGATTCGGAGACGCAGAGATTTCTAGTCTCTGCGTCTCTGCGGCTTGCAGTCCTCTCACCGAATCACAATTTTTCCGGTAAACCCGTGATGGCCTTGCTCCGTGTGATCGTGATAATCACACGTACGCACGGTCGGCAGTAGATTGGTCGCGCGACTCTGCCCCGGCTGTAAAAGGCCGACGGCGTCGATTTCGGGGCAGTCCGGGTGATCGGGATCGATGCCTCCTTGAATCTGGTGAACAACCAGATCGCGATTGACGAACGTCACCTGGCCGCCCGTGGCGACGGTCGCTTCGTACGGCATCATGCCGAACGGTGTGATCGACACCGTCGTTGAATTCGAAGGCGGAGCAGGGGCCGGCGCTGGTGAAAGAGTCGGTGCGGGCGACGGGGACGGCGCCGGTGGCGTCGGGCTTGCGGGCGTCGAGCCGCACCCGGCCGTCGCCAACGTCAGCGTCAGTATCAGGGCGGCCACCACGCACGCGCCGGGGAAACGGTTTTCGCGGGACGTAATCCTAGTTTGCCGGAACGGCTGAAAAATAAGAAGAGCCGGCACGCGGGCCGGCTCTTTTGCGAACGACGTACCGGATCGGTTACGCCGCTACTTTGAGATGATCGATGACGCGCTTGACGCCCTTGGTCTCGCGCGCAATCATCACGGCCTTCGCTGCTTCTGCCTTCGTCTTGACCGTCCCGGTCAACGTCACGACATGGTTGTTCGTGTCGACGTTGATGGTCGTCCCCGGGACGCCCGACTCGGCGAGGAACTTCGTCTTGATCGTCGAGGTGATGGCCGCATCAGACAGCACCTCGCCGGTCTTCTCGGTGGCGTGCTCGGACTTCACCTTCGCGTCATGCGTGGTGGACTCGGTCTTCTCCTTCGTGTCGCGAGCCGTCTGCTTCGCTGACTCGCTGTAATCGCGACCGCGATCGGCGTCGCGATCGCGGTCGTACGCACCGGACGTCGCCACTGGGCCGACCCGCAGGTCGTCGATGACGGAATTCACGCCCTTGGTATTGCGCGCGATCATGACCGCTCGCTCTCGTTCGGCCTTCGACCCGACCGTGCCGTTGAGCGTGACCACGTGATTGTGGGTATCGACGTTGATCTCACTCGCCTTCACCGTGTCGTCGGCGGCCATCTTCGATTTCACAGCGCTGGTAATCCCCGTATCCGTATGCGAGCACGCGACGGTTGCCGCCAACGCACCAGCTGATAACAGGATTGCGAACCTCTGGTACATATCCCCTCCTGACCATCTAGACGAGCATCAGACGTACCAACGGCATCCAGTGCTATCTTGTCCCCGTGCGAGTTCTGCTGTTCTCGATGCCAGATTCGTTCGAGCACACGCCCAGCCTGGCGATGCGCATGCCCAACGGCGCCCTCGCGTCGCTTGCAGGCAATGTCGATCCTTCGCATGAGGTCGCCGTTGCCGATCTCATCCTCGCGCAGTCAGCCGTACGAACGACAGTCGAGCAACTCGTCCGCGATCAGCGGCCGGATATTGTCGGCCTATCGGTGATGACCTTTCAGCGGTCGACCGCGCGCCGTGTGATCTCGCTGGTTCGCGCGCTGCGACCCGATGCGTTCATCGTCGTGGGCGGCTACGACCCGAGTCTCGCGCCTGAGGCGTGGACCAACCCGGCGCTCGGCGTCGATGCGATCGTGCGTGGGGAAGGAGAGTTGACGTTTCGAGAGCTGGTGCGCGCGCTCGACGCAGGTGCACCACTGGATACTGTCGATGGTCTCTGGTTCCGGGAACGCGGCGGGTTCCGGCAGAGTCGTCCGCGTGGCATCGCCGCAATCGAAAATGGCACCGTGGCGCCGCCGCGCCGCGATGCGCGTGTGCTCACCGGCTACACGATGCTCGGTCGACAGGTCGATGTCGTCGAGACGTCGCGAGGCTGCACCTTCGACTGCAGCTTCTGCTCGATCATCGAGATGCGCGGCCGCAACTTCCACAGGTTTCCAATTCAGCGCGTCATCGATGACATCGCGGATGCGAGAAGGCGGGGCGCGCGCGCGATCTTCCTCGTCGACGACAACATCACGCTCGATGTCGAGCGTTTCAAGGCGTTGTGCGAAGCGATTATCGAGGCTGGTTTAACGGATATCGACTATCTGGTGCAGGGGATGACCTCGGCGATCGCGGCACACGGAGAGACACTCGCGCCGCTGATGCAGCGCGCTGGATTCCGGTACGTCTTTCTGGGCATCGAGAACGTCCTGGACGACGACCTGGCGTTTCTCAAAGCGGACGCAAAAAACCGGACGCGCGAGGGTGGACGCCGGACGGGGAACGCCTCGATTCACTCCATTGACATCCTGCACCGCCACGGCATGGTCGTCGTCGGCGGCCTCATCGTCGGCAATCCCGATGACACGCCGGATGCGATTGCCGCCAATCTCGCCTTCGCCCGTAAGTATGTGGACTGGCCGTACATTCAGCATCCCACGCCGTATCCGGGCACGCCGATGACACGCGACTTCGTCGAACGCGGTCTGGTCGTCAACGAGCGCGTCGAAGAGTATGACGGCACGACCGCTGTCACGCGCAGCGCGCATCTGGACGCTGAAGACATTGAGTATCTGCGGTGGAAGGCCGAGCGGTGGATGAAGCTGCGCCACATGCCGGCAGCGGCGCGTCACGACCCGTGGTTCATCCTGCGTCATGGTCGGAAGATGCTGGCGCATACGTTCCGCGGCACGACGTGGCGATCGCTGGTCGGGCTCGAAACGGCGCGCGATGTGTTCCGGCGGTATCGTCGAATCCGGGAACGCGAGCGCAGCTACGTGGACTGGCCGGATCCGTTGACCGGCAGCCCGGCGGCTTCCCATGCCGTCATGCCGCCGGCAAGTTCGCTCACGTTTGTGAAGCCGTCGCGCTGAAGCAGGCTTGCCGCGATCGACGAGCGATAGCCGCCGGCGCAGTGGACAATGATCGCGCTGTCGCGCGCGACAGCGGGCAGCCCTTCACGCAGCGTGTTCAGCGGCCGGAGCAGGCTGCCTGTGATCGACTTCTGCGCGCGTTCACGCGGCGTCCGAACGTCGATGACGAGCGGCGGATTCGCGCCGGCGATCCGCTCGGCAGCAGTTTGAGGACTGAGACGGTCCGTTGAAGTGATCGCGAACCC
>Ga0310810_10010544_pt1 | contig 10762 bp, 15 predicted proteins | sample NCmetagenome_FD_207641 | JGI IMG/M metagenome (GOLD analysis project Ga0310810, IMG submission 207641) | Soil microbial communities from experimental microcosm in Duke University, North Carolina, United States - NC | ecosystem: Engineered > Artificial ecosystem > Soil microcosm > Unclassified ... | reverse complement strand
GTCGAGTGCGGCGAGGCGGGTGCGATAAGTGTCCGTATTGTTTGGCAGTGGAACCGAGTTATTAGTTGCCGAGAGAAATGCGGATGCGCGCTGGTATTCTTCGCCGGCGCGGTTCAAGGTCGCCCAGGCTTCGTCGACTGTCTTGAAATCCGGCTCGGTCGTGGAAGCGCTGACATTTTGAACCGGCGACTGCGAGATCGAAGTCGAGTTTGTCGCCGCGTTTTCTGCGACTGTTGGCGCACTCGGAATTGCGTCCGCGCGTGCAGTGTATCGTCCCATGGCGACTCCGCCTGCAACGAGAATTACCGCTGCAGCGGCTTGCATCCATGAGCGAGACGTGAATCGCGATGCGAATGTTCGCTCGCGAATGATTCCCTCTGCTCGCAATTGCGACGCGATGGAATCCCAGTCGGTGAGAGGTGGTGTTCCGCGCGATCTCTCGAGCGCGACCATCTCGTCCAGTTCTTTGTCAGACAGGGGCAACATGTGTCCTTCCTACTCCGGCAGTTGATTCGTCCACGAGGTGCGCGAGAAGCCGGCGAAGTTTCGCGCGCGCCTTGAACAGCTGTGATTTCGATCCGCCCGACGTGATGCCGAGCTCTTTTCCAATTTCGTCGTGCGTGTAGCCTTCGATGTCGTGCAGCACGAAAACCATTCTTGCTCCGGGTGAGAGCTGAGTCATTGCATTCTCGATCGATTCCGCGAGGAATGTTCTGTCGCTGTCGTTGTCGATGACTCCGGTGTCTTCTTCGATGTCCGTTTCGATTTTCGCGAGGCGTTTGACTTTTCGTAGCGCATTGAGAGTGCGATTGACTGCGATTCTGTGCGCCCATGTTCCGAACTGAGATTCTCCGCGGTATCCGGGGAGAGCGCGGAAGATCTGGATCCAGACTTCCTGAGCGATGTCGGCGGCGATGTCGTGGTCGCCGCAGAGGCGGCGTACGACCGCGTCGATGTGCGGCGAGTGCCGCAGCCAAAGCTGCCGCATCGCTTTTTCGTCGCCATTGATGGCGCGTCGAAGCTCCAGGTCATCGGTCATTTGCATCCGGACTGTCAAATTAGTCATCGGAGAGAGCCAGATGGTTTCCTTACAGCTATCAGCTATCAGCCATCGGCTGTCAGCTTTACTGCGAACTGCTGACTCAGAATTAGCTGATGACCGATGGCTGACGGCTGATGGCTGTAAAAAAGGGGCGCGGAAATCGCATTTGTTTATTACTATGGGCCTCCCATAGGGGCCGAGTGACACCAGGTATGCCTGGTCGTCACCACTATATAGTAGTGCCGGCGTGGAACTATCCACGTGATTTAGCAGTATGGGTGAAGCAGAAGGAGTTAACTGAAGTGCTGAGAGTCATTCTGACCGTCCTTACGCTCGCACACGGTGATGATGGTCTTCCGGCTAAGGCGCCGGACGCGGTGGGGATGTCGTCCTCCCGCCTCGAGGCCATCGACCGAGTCGTCCAGCGAGGTATCACCGCTGGCGGGTACCCTGGTGCGGCCGTCGTCGTGGGCAGAAAGGGCGCCGCCGTCTGGGAAAAAGGCTTCGGCAATCTTTCATGGTCGCCGGCAAGCGCGCCCGTGAACGCCGACAAGACGATCTACGACATCGCGTCTCTCAGCAAAGTCGTCGGGACCACGACGGCAATCATGGTCCTCTACGATGAAAAGAAAGTCGACCTCGACGCGCCGGTGCTGCGCTATCTCCCCGCATTCTCCGGGGGACTGAAAGATCAGGTGACCGTGCGCGAGCTACTCACCCATCGCTCCGGCCTACCGGCCGGGCGTGATCTGTGGCGCATCGCGCACAGCCCGCAGGAAGCGCGCGATCTCGTGCTCTCGACCAATCTCGAGTACGTCCCGAACCAGGCGTACGTTTACTCCGACCTGGGCGCGGATGTCCTCGGGATGATCGTGGAAGCAGTGTCCGGCGAGCGACTAGACCAGTTCCTCCAGCGCCGAGTGTTCGGGCCGCTGGGCATGCACGACACCTTCTATCGTCCGGCGGATTCTGTGCGTTATCGTGTAGCGCCGACCGAGCTGACGCCTCCACGCGGCTATCCGCTCCAAGGCGAAGTGCATGATGAGAACGCCTACGCGCTTGGCGGCATTGCCGGGCATGCCGGGTTGTTTTCGACCGCCGCGGACCTGTCGATCTTTGCGCAAATGATGCTGGATGGCGGTGAGTATGCAGGAGTTAGAATATTATCTGACTCGACAGTAGGACTGTTTACGCACCGTGCGGCGGGTCATAGGGCACTTGGCTGGGACACCGCAGATGGCGACTACGGGTCAGGTAGTTATCTAACTGAGCGCGCCTACGGGCACACTGGATTTACAGGAACTTCCATCTGGATCGATCCCGATCGCGAGATGTTCGTGATCCTGCTGACGAATCGCGTTCATGCAGCAAAGGCGTCGCATCCCGGTAAGGTCATCGCCGACGTTCGCGCGGATCTTTCCGATGCCGCCGTGCTCGCCGTGGTCGATGGTCCGGTTCCAATGCTCTCGATGCCCGAAGCTTTCCGGGCGGATCGCGAGATTGGATGGAACACGCCGATTCATCCTGTCCGTTGTGTTGCCGCGAAATCGCGCCGAGGGAAGGCGGTTCGGAGCAGCAGGTCGCGGGCGCGGGTGAGCTGCGCGCTGGCATCGCGGAAAGCGAGATCGAAGTCGTCATCGGCGAAGTCCAGATCATCGAAATCGGTCAAGCATACGGTTTCGAAAAAGAAGACGACATCATCCAAAAAGCACGTCAGGAAATAGTACGCGGTTCCTGGTACCCGATGGCGATACCCGGTACCCGATGTCCGAGCAAACACAATCTGCTGTCCAGGTTGTTCTCTGACATCGGGTACCGGGTATCGCCATCGGGTACCAGGAACCGCGCTTTTCCGATTAAGTTCCACTCATGTCCGACGATGCATCCCCCACGACCGATCCTGTCGTAAGCGAAGACCAGGTCAGACTCGCTCTGCGGCGCGTAAAAGATCCTGAGCTCAACCTCAACATCATGGATCTCGGCCTCGTGTATGACATCGCTGTCGATGGCGCGACGGTGAAAGTCGACATGACCCTCACATCACCGGGCTGTCCGTCTGGCCCCGAGATCATGACCGATGCGGAAAAAGAAATCCGCACTCTCCCGGGCGTTGAGGATGTCGTGATGAATCTTGTCTGGACTCCCTTCTGGACTCCCGAGAAAATGGAGCCGCGCGTTCGCGCCTACCTTGGATTTTAGCGCGGCCCGAAGAACTGTAAGCCGACGATGAGGCCTCCGAGGCCGATCATCTGCCCGCACCAGAAAATGAACATCCACTTGATCATTTCAGCGCGGAGCGCTGCCATCTCCGCCCTCAGCGCGCCGGCGAGCTCCGCCATCTCCTTCCTCAACTCCGCGCCGAGGGTCGCAATCTCGGCTCGAAGCTCCGCGCGCGTCGTCGCGATTTCCGCCCGCCACTCAACGCGCATCGCGCCCATGTCGGACTTAAACCGCTCCCAGTTCAGATCGTTGATCTCTCTAAGCTGAGTCTGGTAGGTAGAGTCCACGGCGTTGAACCAGTCCACAAGCTCTGTGACGATATCATCGCCCAGTCGCTCATAGAACTTTCGTGAAAGTTTTGCTGTCACCGGCATTCGGAATCCTTTCCCTAGACCGAATGCAGTCAACTCATTGATACGCTCGGCAGCATCATCACCGCAATAGGCACGACATCGTTCCAGCGCGAGTGACGTCGTCGCGGGAATAAACGTCAATACGACATGCGGAAACCTCTCACAGCGGCTGGGATTCTTTTTGGCGCCTACCTCGGCTGGAAAATCGGGGAGACTTTTGACGCGCTCGCTGCCACCTTCGTGGAGCAAGCGCCGGGTCACGTGCAATCGATAGTCTTCGCTTGTCTGTTCGCAGCATTTGGAGGATACGGATTACGCCGTGCCGCCATTGCGCTCACTCGAAAACCCGCTCGGGTAATCGAGCTCGTACCTCAGGGTCCGGTGCGTACCCGCGTTTCAACGGGACGAACACCGCCTACACCAAGGCCCGCGTTCCAGGCGTAGCCGTCGGCGGCTGTTGACCTAGCTGATAGCCGACGGCCGATGGCCGATGGCTCTGATGAACCCCTCGCCCATCTCGGCGATCTGCCAACGACGCAAACCGGGAATCTCCTCTAGATCCCCAACCTTCTCCGGTTTTCGCCGAGCGATCGCCTCGAGTCTCTCGCGCGGACACAGAACCCCGGGATCCAAACCAAGTCGAGTCGCGGCCGCATCGCGAACAGCCTTGAGCTTGGATGTGTTCGCCTCGAAATCCTCCTCGCGCTCCCACTTCGGCGACCGCGGAAACTTCGGCAGATGCTCCTCCGCCACATCAAGCCCTTTCTTCACAGCCGACAGTATCGCGTCACCACCTCTCTGCAGGATCCCCCTCGGCATTCCCTTCAGCTTTGCGAGGTCGGATGTCGACTTTGGCGCGGTGCGAGCGATCTCCAGTAGAACCTCGTTCGTCATCACTCTGAACGTCGCGCGATCGAGATCCCTGGCGACAGTATCCCGCCAGGGTACCAACTCCCTCAACAACGCAAGCTCTCGCCGCGAAAGATCACGCGCACCCTTGATCCGAAAGAATGCCGCCGCGCTATCCTCAGCCTCCCACTTGGTACCTTCGAGCCGGTCGAACTCTTCCTTCGCCCACTCCAGTCGCCCAAGTTTTTCGAGTCGAGATTTGAGCTCGTCTCGAAGATCCAGTAGATGGCGCGTGTCCTGCGCGGCATAGTCGAGCATCCCCGGCGTGAGCGGCCGTAGCGACCAGTCCGCGCGCTGATGCTTCTTGTCGAGCTGCACGCCGAAAAATTGCTCGAGAAGTGCCGCTAATCCGAATGACTTTATGCCGAGCAGCTGTGAGGCAATGCGGGTATCGAAGATGTTGTTGACGTGCCAGCCATAATCCTGGTGCAGAAGTCGCAGGTCGTAGTCGGCATCATGGAATACGACTTCGACTTTTGGATCCTGAAGAATTTCGCCAAGCCGCTTAGGCGCGCCGATAGGAAGCGGATCGATGATGGCGTTTCGCTCGCGGGTGCTTATTTGCAGTAGATAGATGCGATCGATGAAACGATGAAAGCTCGCGCCCTCGGTATCGAGCGCGAGCTCACGAACACCCGTCAGATCATCGAGAAAAAGCTCGACCTGTTCGGTAGTATCGAGGTACTGGACAGTATCTGAAACATGCATCAGACAAATCTAAGACGTCGACGAAATGCAAGAGGACACTGACGACGCAGTAGTTACCGCAACTCACGCGCTCGCGGACGACATCGCGCTGTACAAGCGATTCCCCGCACTGCGTGCGCTGCCGCGCGCAATGCTCTGCACTTTGCCGTCGCCGGTCGAGCAAGTCTCCGGAATCGAAGGCGCGAGCGATCTGTGGATCAAGCGCGATGACCTCGACGCTCCACTCTTCGGCGGCAACAAAGCACGCGCATTGGAATTTCTGCTCGGCAGCGTTCGCTCGGGCGATACTGTCCTCACACTCGGCGGCACTGGTTCGACCCACGTGCTCGCAACATCGGTTCATGCACGACGACTCGGCGCCGGAACAATGGCCGTGCGTTGGCAGCACGAGATGAATGACATTGCGTCCACCGTTTCAACGCGGCTCGGCGATGAGCTGTCTGAAGGACAAACACGAGGAAGTCCTATCGGCGCAATGCTTCGCTGCAGTTATCTGCGACTCACCCGAAACGTTCACTTCATTCCAATCGGAGGAAGCACTCCGCTGGGAACACTCGGTCACGTGAACGCGGGGCTCGAGCTTGCGAAGCAGGTCGAGCTTGGAGAGATGCCGCTGCCCGCGCGCGTTGTTCTTCCAATTGCAACCGGAAGCACGATGGCGGGCATTGCACTTGGTCTCATGCTCGCCGGTCTTGTGATTCCAGTGATCGGCATAAGAGTGGGGCCGAGGATTTATGCGAATCGCGGGAGAGTGCGCCGGATTGCGAAGAAGACGGCGAACGCAATCACCGAGACGACCAAAGAAAAAATTCCGTCTGTGCGGCCCGAGCTACTTCACATCGTGCATGATTATTTCGGCGGCGCGTACGGTCGTCCGCTTCCGGCGGCGCAGCGCGCCGCGGAATTGCTGAAGGATGTTTCCGGAATTCAGCTCGATGCGACGTACAGCGCGAAAGGGTTTGCCGGCGCGCTGGATTATGCGCGCAAGAGCCAGGGTCCGACGCTCTTCTGGCTTACATTTGATGGCCGATGGCTGACGACCTGACAATTCATATCTACCCGAGCGATTGCGACACCGCCGGGCATGTAAATCACGCGTACATGTTGATGCTTCTCGAGCGGGCGCGATGGGCGGCGCTCGAGAAGCACATGGAGTTCGACGAGTACATGAAGCGCGCGTTGACTGCGGTTGTGCGACACATCGATGCGTCGTACAGCATGTCCGCGCGTCCCGGTGATGAGTTCAAGATTCGCACGGGGTTGACGACAATTGGAAACACGAGCTTCACCGTGAAGCAGACCGCGCACAATCAGGATGGAGCGCTGTTGTGCGAAGCGACGATTGTGTACGTGACGATCGGCGGCGATGGAAAGCCGATGCGGGTGCCGGAGCATTGGCGCTCGATTTTTTCGCCGTGGGATGACTGAGCCACAGACTGCACTAACGGATCCGAACGATGTCGAGATCAGCGAATCCGAGCTGACTCCGGCGGCGCAGATTGGCGCGGTTCTGTTTCGGAATCGCGGATGGCTGCCGGTTGTGTTTCTTGCGGTGCCGCTGCTTTTGCCGGGAACGACGTCATGGCGCCGGTGGATCATGGGCGCGCTTTTGATAATCGCGGGAGAAGCGTTTCGTCTCGCTGGTGTTGCTGCTGCGGGGACGACGACTCGTCGGCGCTCGCGAAATGTGTCCGAGCTTGTTACTCACGGTGCGTTTGCGTGGAGTCGCAATCCGCTCTACAACGGAAATTTTCTCATCTGGATGGGATTCGTTGTGATCTCGGGAGTGATGTGGTTTCTCCCGTTTGCGATGTTGCTCTATGCGCTGGAGTACAGCTTGATCGTGCGATATGAAGAGGGCGTTCTAGAATCCATTTTCGGACGGGAGTACCTGGAGTACAAGCAGTGTACTCCGCGCTGGGTCCCTTCGAAGCCGAAGCTGGAATCGTCCGGAGAGCTTCGCTGGCGGGAGGCATTCAAGTCGGAGATCAGCACGTTCGGCGCGTACCTCGTGTTGATCATCGCATTCATCGTCAAGGCGCAGTTTGTATCCTGATTTCGGACTGCGGACCTGTTGAGGGATAGATTTAATCCATGGGTGCCCCTGCGATCGCGGCTGTCATTCGCCGCAAGGAACGCGAAGTCGTGGATGATTTTCGGCGCGCTGGAGCAACGACTCCGGCGACCGCAAGATCACTGGCCGACGTTGGACTGACCGACAGCTGGCCAGTGCGGCGGCTTCAAAAACGTGCGGTGATTCGCGAGCCCGAGCCGGGGATCATGTATCTCGACGAAGAAGTCTGGTCCGCTGTGCGGCGCACCCGCCAGCGAGTCGCCCTCGTACTCGGCGCGATACTGGTCCTGCTCTTCATCGGCATCTGGGTTGGTTTCATCAGCCTCAAGTAGTCGCGCCGAGGTCGGTTGATATTCACATAGGTAGTTCTATCTTACGAGCACGATGCCGTACGTAATCACTGAAGCCTGCAAAAACATCAAAGACCGCGCGTGCGTCGACGTGTGTCCGGTCGATTGCATCTATGAGGGGCCGGACCAGCTCTTCATTCATCCCGACGAGTGCATCGATTGTGGAGCGTGTGAGCCCGAGTGTCCGGTCACTGCGATTTTTCCGGAGGAGGATGTTCCGGAAAACATGAAGCAGTACGTTCAGATCAATCGCGACGTATTCAAGAGCGACGATCCGCCGGGCAGGCCGAACCGGTAGCTTCGTTGTGACACGCGCGGCGGAGCGTGCGTCAGTCTACATATGATGAAGCTCTATTCTTTTATCGGTGCGACTGTCGGCAGTTATGCGGGCTGGGCACTTGGTGCGCCGATCGGATTTTTCACGGCGTTCATGGTGAGCTTCGTGGGAATGGGATTCGGAGTGTATGCCGGGCGGAGAATCGCGCGATACTACGGGGCCTAAGACAGCCGTCAGCCATCAGCCATCAGCCGTCAGCTAAAACCAAAGCTCGCTGATGGCTTGTCCCGCTGGCGCGGTTGCTCCCTAACGCCGCCACGGCGGTACATCGCCCTTTTTGAGATCGGGATTCTCTCGGTAGAAAGTTGCGGTGTGACCGATTACTTGAATTACTTCTGAGCTCGTTGCGAGAGCGAGTGATGCCGCAGCGTCTTTTGCTTTCACGTCCGCGTTCTTACCCAGTCGCACTTTGACAAGCTCATGCGTGCGTAATGCATCGTCGAGTGACGTGATCAATTGCGCCGAGAGCCCGCCGGCACCGACGTGAACCTTCGGGTCGAGATGATGTGCTTCTGATCTGAGCTCCGCGCGTTCGCGTCCCTTCATTCGATTGCTTTCCCTGTGATTTTCATGAACGGTCGTACGTCAACCGGCGTGCCGTTCCACCAGTCACGATGGCCTTCGGTGTATCTCATCGCCTGAAAATGTAGATGCGGAGTGTCCGGCGGTGCATTGCCGCTCGTTCCGACGTAGCCGATCACGAATCCCTGGGCCACGTCGAGTCCCTCTGTGATTTTATCGGAGTAGTGTGAAAGATGTGCGTAGTAATAGATGTAGCGTCCTTCCTTGTCGATCAGGTAAGCGGTGATTCCGCCGGCCGCATTCTGTCTGAGTCGCATGACTTTCCCCGCTATCGCTGCAACGACCGGAGTTTCACGGGGAGCGAGAATGTCCGTGGCGTTGTGTAATCGTCCTTCGCCGCGGGGCTCGTGAAATGAATCCGGAACTCTATTGGGTGCGACGCCGTCGACCGGAACCATCAATGGATGCTCGCGAAAGTATTCGACGTCTTCGTCAGTAACGGGCGCGGGAGGCGTTGCCGCGGTTTGGCGGATGCACCCAATTGCCGCTGCTGAAAGAAAAACGATGATGGCCCTATGAAACTGTTTACGCATGTTGTGGAAAATTTTCCCATCACCGCGAGCTCAGAGCAAAGCGGACATTTTCGCGCGCATTTTCTCATCGGGAAGCTGCCCGGTCCCGGCGTCCATATAATCGGCGATGTGCTCCGCCTGGCGTGTCGCGGGAATCGCGCACGTTACTGCCGGGTGTGAGATGACGAACTTCAGAAAGAACTGCGCCCACGTGGTGCAATCGAATTCCGCTGCCCACGCCGGAATTTTTTGTCGACGCACTCTTCTGAAAAGATTCCCGCCGTCGAACGGGCGATTCGCAATCACCGCAATTCCCTTCTCTTGCGCGAGCGGCAGCAAATGATGCTCTGCCGTGCGATCAGCGAGGCTGTAGGTGAATTGCACGAAGTCGATTTGCTCCTTGCGCATGATGCGCTCCATCTCTGCGTGCCGGCTTCCGTGTGACGTCGTGATGCCGATGTAGCGGACTCGTCCTGTCGCCTTCAATTCCGTGAGAGTGTCGAGGTGTGTGTCCCAGTCGAGAAGATTGTGAACCTGCAACAGATCGAATTGCTGAAGTCCCCAGAGTTGAAGTGATTGCTCGATCTGGCTTGCGCCTGCAGTTCGGCCTCGAGTCCACACCTTCGTCGCTGCAAAAACAGGCGGTGGTGGATCCATCTCCGAGAACAATTCGCCGAGTACGAGCTCGGATGAGCCGTACATCGGTGATGAGTCGATGAGGCGTCCGCCTTTGTCGAAGAAAATCTTGAGGACGTCGCGCAATTCGTCGCTCTCGGGCGATGAAGTGCCAACGTCGAACGTGTCCCATGTTCCCAGTCCGATTACTGGAATGGACTCGCCCGTCGAAGGAATCTCTTTTGTCAGCAAGCTGGGATTAATGCGAACAAGTCGCGGGTTTTGACGTAACGCTTAACAATTTTTGCCATTCTGGGTAACGTGAACATTAACCACCACAGGAGCGTCTCATGAAATTGTCTGTTGGAATGGCATGTTGTGCGGGTCTCGTCGCGTTGGGATGTAATCCGTTCGATGATCCGACGCCGAGGGAATTGATTGTCACGACTGACCAGCCTTCGTATCGAGCCAGTTTTGTTGGAGTTCAGGGAGGTTATGCGGCATATCAATTCCAGCTCGTGGTGCGAATGCAGAATGTCGGAAGTCAGCAGTTGAACATCGGGGTGCCATGCGGTAACACGGAAACTCCGCTGTACAGCGTTGTGATGGCCGATGGAAAGTCTGAATCTGCCTTCAATCCCGTCTGGACTGCATGCGCTCCCGCGAATCATCCCGTATTAGCACCCGGCGAGACTCGCGCCTACACACTTACGCTTCGAGGGCCAAACACATTCAGCAGTGATGGTCCACTGCCGCAGGCGGCTGGAAAGATGTTTCTCCGCCTTGCGATTGGCGGATGTAAGGGCGACGGGGCGTGTAGGGACGCAATCTCGAACGAATTCGACGTACACTTGGATTAATTCGCCGTAAGTAAGGATTGAGCACTCCAATGAGGACCAAGGATCGAGCACTCCCGAGGAAATGCTCAATCCTCGGTCCTCATGTGAGCTGCCAGAATTTTCCGACCAACCCGATATCACGAAAAATCGATTCGGTTTCTTCAACCGTGTTACGCCTCCAATCGGGATTCAATCGATCCTTGAACCACGCGTGAGCAAGC
>Ga0310810_10010542_pt1 | contig 10764 bp, 12 predicted proteins | sample NCmetagenome_FD_207641 | JGI IMG/M metagenome (GOLD analysis project Ga0310810, IMG submission 207641) | Soil microbial communities from experimental microcosm in Duke University, North Carolina, United States - NC | ecosystem: Engineered > Artificial ecosystem > Soil microcosm > Unclassified ... | reverse complement strand
ACGGCATGGACGTGCAGCAGGCGATCGACGCGCCGCGCTTCTTTTTCGAAGGCGAAAAGTCGGTTGTCGAAAACAGCACGCCGGCCGCGACCGTCGAAGGTCTCAAGGCGCGCGGCCATGACGTCGTCATGGCGACTTCGCCTTGGGGCGGCGCGCAAACCATCAAGATCGATTGGGATCGCGGCGTGCTGATCGGCGGCTCGGAGCCGCGTAAAGACGGTTGCGCACTCGGCTATTAGAATGCGGTGAGTGCGACGGTGGCGCGGTAGGCGGCCAGCGCCACATCCGGTTCGGCGCGCCGGCGCTGGCGCGTCTGCGGGTGCTGGTCTTTCGTGGCGACGAGCTGAGCAAGGAATGGAACGTGGTGATGAGCGGCCGTCCGCTCAGACGCTTCAATTATCGGTGAGAGTGGTACCAGTGCACGGGTTTCGGATAGCGGCTCGCCGCCGTCCGACTCAATCCGCCCGGTTGGGTCGAATTCTTCACGCATCGCAATATCCGTCTCAATTCAGGACAACCAGTCCTTTTCCACCATCCAATGGGCAAGCCGCGTGCCGTGCGCCGTTAACCGCGCCCAGCCTTACAAGAATCCCACCTTTTCAAATTGTTTAACGAATCGCCCTAGGTTCGCAGGCGCATCCGTCGCACCAAGCAACGTTCGAACACGCCTTGGCGTTCCAAAAAGGGGCGATTGTGAGCCACTTCGATCAATCGTCTTCTGTGCTCAATACTGCGGAGATTCTGCGGTCAATCGGTGACGTCGCCTATGAGTGGCATCTTGATACCGACGCTTTGACCTGGAGCGAGAATGCGGTTGCGTTGCTCGGCGTTGGCGTGGCGGAGTTAGCCAGCGGTCACAGTTTCGCACGGCACGTCGATGCTGCAGGCCGCCTGACCCGTATTGATGTCGTTCAACGAGCGACGCAGCGGGACGCCGGCGATGGCATCCCGTATCAAGTTCAATACGCGTTCAGGCGCGGCGAAGAGAAGATCTGGCTGGAGGATACGGGCCGTTGGTTTGCCGGTCAGGACGGCAAGCCATTGCGCGCCCATGGCGTCATCCGCGTCATTGGAGAGCGGCACGAACGCGAGAGTTGGCTCGAACAGCGGGCGAAATTCGATCCCTTGACCGGCGAGCTCAATCGCCTTTGCCTCACGGAAGTTCTAAGTACGACGCTTGACGAAGCGGTACGCTTTCGCAGCTCCTGCGGATTTCTTCTGGTGGCAATCGATCACCTGGGGCATCTCAACGAGGCCTACGGATTCGAGATTGCCGACGCGGTGATCGCTCAGGTCGGCAAGAGAATTCGTGCTCGGTTGCGCGGTAAGGATCACCTTGGCCGTTTCTCCGGAAACAAGTTCGGCGTGATTTTGAACAGCTGCACGCCTGACGAATTGTCAATCGCGTCTGAGCGGTTGCTTGCGGGCGTACGTGACGAACCATTCTTCACCGTGGCCGGCCCGGTGGCCTTAACGGTAACGATCGGGGGCGTTATCGCCCCGCGCCACGCGCGCACAGCGCCTGAAGTCCTCACCCGCGCCCAGGACGCCCTGCATGCATCGCGGGCAAAACGTCACGGTTCTTTTACCGCCTATTTGCCCAACGTGGAACGCGACACACTCCGCCGGCAGAGCGTACGCGCTGCCGACGAAATCGTCGCTGCGCTCAATGAGCGACGAATTGCGCTCGCCTTCGAGCCGGTAGTCGAGGTGCAAAGCCGCAAGGTCGCCTTTTATGAATGTCTGATGCGCATCCATCGTCATGATGGGGGAATCGCCCACGCGAACGAAATCATTCCGGTGGCGGAACGGATCGGACTGGTACGTATGCTCGACTTTCGTGTGCTTGAATTGATCGTGGCCGAGTTGAGTGCCGCACCGAGCCTGAGAGCGAGCGTCAATGTGTCACCGAATTCCGCCATCGATCCACATTGGTGGCAAGGTTTGGGAGCCTTGCTGCGTGCCAATGCCGACGCGGCAAGCCGCCTGATTATCGAGATCACCGAAACCGCGGCGATTCAGGATCTGGACGATGCGCGCGGTTTTGTGACCCGGGTCAAGGACCTAGGTTGCCGCATTGCCATCGACGATTTCGGCGCCGGCCATACCTCATTCCGCAATTTGCGAAAGCTCGGGGTAGATATTGTGAAAATAGACGGTGCCTTCGTACCGAACATCGTGAAATCAAATGATGACCGAGCCTTTGTGCATACGCTGGTCGATCTGTCGCGCCGTCTCGGCCTCAAGAGCGTTGCCGAATGGGTGCAGGACGAAGAGACTGCCGCATTGCTTGCGGATTGGGGCTGCGATTATTTGCAAGGCGCTTTAATTGGTCTTGCTACTACCGAACGACCGTGGGTCGGTGAAAAGCAGGGCATCGCGTCGGCGTAGGCAGGGCGATGCAGCTATTCTTTGCCGCCGATCTTATCCAGGCGCTTCTGCATTTCGTCGAGCTGACGCTTGAGCTCGTCCATTTCGCTGCCCGAGCCCTGCGGCTTCTCTGCAGATTTTGACTGGCCTCGTGCAAACGGCGCGAACATGGCGAATGTTTTCTCGAACATTTCCATATTCCGCCGCACCTGATCCTCGAGCGGGCCAAAAGTACCAACCCCGAAGGCCTGAGTTATCTGTTCGCGAAACTTACCTTGCTCTTTTGAAAGCGATTCTATCGAGGCTTCCAGGAAGCGGGGAACCAGCATCTGCATGCTGTCGCCGTAAAAACGGATCAACTGCCGTAAAAAGGTAATCGGCAGCAGGCTTTGGCCTTCCTTGTTCTCCTGTTCGAAAATTATTTGTGCGAGCACCGACCGTGTGATGTCCTCGCCGGTCTTGGCGTCGTAGACGACGAAATCCTCGCCGTTTTTGACCATAACAGCGAGGTCTTCGAGCGTTACGTAAGTGCTAGTGCCGGTATTGTAGAGCCGCCGGTTGGCGTATTTTTTGATTGTAACCGGCTCTTTTTTTTCCTCTGCCATGTGGACCACGTTTCCCCTGCCAAGGTTTTGAGCATAGCCAATTTCCGCTTCTGTGGGCCACCGTTTTGTGGCGACGCGGCAAACGGACCGGGTGCGTGGCCTCCCTTGCGGAAACGTCAAAAAAGCACCAATTCTCGCTGGTATCTGCAAGGCTGCCATTATTGACAGGCCAACGTGACCTGCCGAGGATGCGGCAGTGCCAAAACGGCCGCCTTGCCCCGCACTCGACGTAAACAGGAGTTTCGGATGAAGGACGACATCGTCATCGTGAGCGCCACCCGCACGCCCGTGGGCGCTTTCAACGGGGCATTCGCGAACTTGCCGGCTCACGAACTGGGAAAGGTAGCGATCAAGGCCGCGCTGGATCGGGCCGGCGTTGAAGGCGGCAGAGTGAGCGAAGTGATCTTGGGGCAGATACTTACCGCCGGCCAAGGTCAGAACCCGGCGCGGCAGGCTTCGATCGCGGCGGCTATTCCGGTCGAGACGCCTGCATGGGGAGTCAATCAGCTATGCGGTTCGGGCTTGCGCGCGGTCGCGCTCGGCTATCAGGCGATCCTCAACGGCGACAGCGAGATCGTGGTCGCGGGTGGCCAGGAGTCGATGAGCATGGCGCCCCACTGCCAGCATCTGCGTTCGGGCGTGAAGATGGGCTCATTCGAAATGATCGATACCATGATCAAGGATGGGTTGTGGGACGCCTTCAACGGCTATCACATGGGCGCCACCGCCGAGAACGTTGCCAAGCAATGGCAGATAACCCGTCAGCAACAGGACGAGTTCGCGGTCGGCTCGCAAAACAAAGCCGAAGCCGCACAGAAAGCCGGCAGGTTCAAGGATGAAATCACGCCTGTCACCATCAAGTCGCGCAAGGGCGATGTGGTGGTGGATATCGACGAATATCCGAAAGCCGGCGTCACCATAGAGTCGATCTCCAAGCTGCGTCCGGCCTTCGACAAGGAAGGCACCGTGACGGCCGCCAATGCCTCCGGAATCAACGATGGCGCCGCCGCGCTGGTGCTGATGAAAGCGAGCGAGGCCGCCAAGCTCGGCAAGACCCCTCTTGCACGGATCGTGTCGTGGGCACAGGCCGGCGTCGATCCCGCAATTATGGGCACCGGGCCGATCCCGGCCTCGCGCGCCGCCCTCAAGAAAGCCGGCTGGAAGAAAGAGGACCTTGATCTGGTGGAGGCCAATGAGGCTTTTGCCGCGCAGGCTTGCGCAGTCAACAAGGATCTCGGGTGGGACACGGCAAAGGTCAACGTCAATGGCGGGGCCATTGCCATCGGCCATCCGATTGGCGCTTCGGGTGCGCGTGTTCTGGTGACCCTGCTCTATGAAATGCAGAGACGCAATGCAAAGAAAGGCCTTGCCACTCTATGCATCGGCGGGGGAATGGGCATCGCAATGTGCGTCGAACGATAGGCCCGTCCGGATTGATTTAAGTCATGGCCGGGCTTGTCCCGGCCATGATGTTTTAAGAAGATAGTTGGGAGGGGATGAAATCATGGCGCGCGTTGCATTGGTAACGGGTGGAACCCGTGGGATCGGGGCGGCAATCGCCAAGGCCTTGAAAGCCGGTGGTTACAAGGTTGCGGCCAATTACGGCGGCAATGACGACGCCGCGCAGAAGTTCAAGGCAGAATCCGGAATTCCGGCATTCAAATGGGACGTGTCATCCTACGAGGCCTGCGCCGAGGGAATCAAAAAAGTTGAAGCCGAGGTCGGGCCGGTTGAGGTGCTGGTCAATAATGCCGGCATTACGCGCGACTCCATGTTCCATCGCATGAAGCCGGAGCAATGGACGGCCGTCATCAACACCAACCTTGGCTCGCTGTTCAACATGTGTCGACCAGTTATCGAAGGTATGCGGGAACGCAAGTTCGGCCGCATCATCAACATTTCCTCGATCAACGGGCAGAAGGGCCAAGCGGGCCAGGCCAATTATTCGGCGGCCAAGGCCGGCGAGCTCGGCTTTACGAAGGCACTCGCGCAAGAAGGCGCACGCTCGGGCATCACGGTGAATGCGATTTGCCCGGGCTATATCAATACTGAGATGGTGCAGGCGGTGCCGAAGGACGTGCTGGAAAAATCTATCCTGCCGCTAATCCCGATCGGCCGCCTCGGCGAGCCGGAGGAAATCGCGCGCTGCGTCGTATTCCTCGCCTCAGACGAAGCCGGACTGATCACCGGCGCGACCCTTTCCGCCAATGGCGGGCAGTATTTTGTCTAGCCGCGATTGAAATCCATGAAGGCATTTCTGATCGGAACAGCAATCATGGGTCTGTTGGCGCCGGCGATCGTCCGATCGGTATCTGCAGAGGACGCCGATCTGCAATGCAAAGACGCCTACGACAAGATTGCCTGCGGATGTGCCTTGCAGAACGGCGGACGGATCATTCCACCTCCTGTCGGTGTCAAGCGTGAAGGCCTGAAATTACGCCCGCGGGAAGGGCAGGAATCGACAAGGACGCTTGACGGCGGCCGCGTCGCTTTTCCTAAGTACTACAGGAGAGACGGGTTTAAGGTCCATAAGAGCCGCGCTCTTGAAGGCTACCTGACATGCATGCATCGCAGCGGCCGTAAGTAGCGCTTAAAACAGTTTTCCGTTCAGCGACGTCGTTTCGTCTTTCGTTTGGTTGCAGGTTTTTTCGGCGGCGAAGTTTTTGATTTTCGCGGATGCCAGTTGTTTTCGGCTTTGTCGAGCCGCACATTCCAATATTCCCAAGCGCGCGCGACCGGACCCGGACGCAGATTGTATTCACCGGCTAGCCGCGTCTCGGCCGGGTTCAACGGTGACACGTAGCCGAGCGCGTGCGCCTGAATTTGCAGCGCCGCATTGCGCGCCGTGTAAATGGTGCGAAACGTGAGTTCTTCCAGGGTGGCACCTGCAACGGTCGCGCCGTGACGACGCATCAGCACGATCCAGTGCGCCCCGAGCGCACGCGCGAGCGAAGCACCTTCCTCCGGCTTGGCCACAATCAGAGTGGTGTCGCCGAACTCGTCGCGAGCATCCCAGAACGGCACTCTCTCGCCCAGGGTAGCACCCAGATGAAAGACCGGCTTTAGCTCCATGCCGGAAATGCAAAATGGCAGAATCGATGACGCATGATGGTGACACACCGCGTTCACGTCCGGCCGCGCTTGGTAGATACCGCCGTGGATCACACGCTCGCCATAGAGTCGTACATCGCTCGGGTTCACCGGCTGCGAGTCGAGCGTAAATTCGAGGACGTCTTCCGGCTGCACCAACTCTGGCGCGCGTGACCGCGACATCAGATAACGCTGAGGGTCATCCGGATGGCGCATGGTCACATGGCCGAAAGCATCGAGAACGCCTTCGTTCGCAATCATGCGGTTCGCGCGCGCGAGTAGTTCACGGGCTCCGTCCAGTTTTCTGGCCACGACAGTTCTCCTTTTCAAATTTTCACTGTTTTATCGCGTTTGATCGCGCGGCGACCAGCCCTCGGGCGCCAGGTCGAATCCCTCGAAGGAAAAGCCGGGTGCGACCGTGCAGCCAGTGAGAGTCCAGGATCCCAGACTTTCCGCCGCCTGCCAGGCGCGCGCCGGTACCGTCACTTGCGGTACTTCGCCGGCATGAATGTCAGCGCCGAGCCGGAAGATTTCTTCTTTCGCGCCATCCACCAATTCGAGTTTGAGTGGTGCGCCCGCGTAGTAGTGCCAGATTTCGACTGCGTCGATGCGATGCCAGTGCGAACGCTCGCCGCGCGCCAGCAAGAACAGAATGGCGGTGGAGGCGGGCCGACCTTCGATTTGCCGGGGATCGCGAAAAGTTTCGCGGTAATGGCCGCCCTCCGGATGCGGCTTGAGTTCGAGCGCGCGGATTATCTCGGAGGCAGTAGGCGGTGGGCGCAACGACATAAAATATGTGTTCTCACGTTTAAAAAGTGAATTTTGTCGTTTTTGACCGCATTATTGTCGCTATAGGCATAGTTTCGACTGCGTCACCCGACTAGAAAGCGGCCATCAGGATTAGTCTTTGGAGATTGCCTATGTCGCTCGCTCGAGTGTTCTTTTGCGCCATGTTAGCGCTGTGGTCACTGACTGTTACCACACATGCCCAGACGCAAGCGCAGCCTGAATGGCTCAACTCTTTGCGCGCCGGTGGTTATGTGATCGTCATTCGACACGGCGCAACCTACATGGATCAGGCCGACACCGATCCGCTCAACCTGAGCAATGTCGCCAAACAGCGCCAGTTAAACGACGCCGGCCGCGCCAAGGCCAAGGAAATGGGCGAAGCCTTTCGCAGGCTGCAAATCCCGGTGGGGCCGGTTGTCACCAGCATGTTCTTCCGCGCGATCGAGACCGGAAGACTCGCCTTCGGCGACGCGGTGCCGACCGTCGATGTAGCCGAGGGTGGGCTAGTGGTCACGCCGGTCGAGAACAACCGGCGCACCGCCGCGATGCGCAAGCTTGCCGGGACGGCGCCGCCCGCCGGTACCAATGTCGTGGTGGTGAGTCATAAGCCCAACATCCTTGACGCGTTCGGTAAGGATTGGTTCGACATCCGCGAAGGCGAGGCATCGGTATTCAAGCCGGACGGCAGCGGCGGATACAAGTTCATCGTACGGGTACAGGCCGACGAGTGGAAAAAGCTAGCTGAGAGTACGCACTGACGCGGGCTCGGCTTAAAATCTGTTTTTGCGCGAACGGATTTCGGCAAAAACTTCTGCCGCGGGCTTGCCCGCCATGCCGATGCCCGCCGCTACCTCGGCCACGTCAGCGCGCAGGAACGGGTTTGCCTTTTTTTCCTCGCCGATAGTGACGGGAATGGTCGCCTCGTTTCGCGACAGCTGCTCCTTCGCCTCGACTTCCCGCGCGATGAGCGCTCTGTTCGCCGGCTCGATGGTACGGGCAAATTTGATGTTCGCTGCGGTGTATTCGTGCCCGCAATAGACCTCGGTGTCGTTCGGCAGGTCGCGCAGCTTGGTGAGTGAGCGCCACATTTGTTCGGGCGTGCCTTCGATCACGCGACCGCATCCGATTGAAAACAAAGTATCGCCGACGAATGCCAGCTTGTCGCCGTGAAACCAATAGGCGATGTGGCCAAGCGTGTGGCCTGGCGTTTCGATCACATTGGCCGGAAGTGTACCGACCGTGACCTTGTCACCTTCGCGCACTGTCTCGTCTACCGCGGGAATCTTTGATGCTTCCGCCGCCGGCGCCACCACGCGGCACTTGTGTTTTTCCTTTAGCGCCCTGATGCCATCGGTGTGGTCGGCATGGTGATGAGTGACCAGGATGTCCGTTAGTTTCCAGCCAGTCGCTTTCAGCGCTGCCTCGATCGGCGCCGCCTCCGGCGCATCGATTGCGGCTGTAGCCTTGCTTTCGGGGTCATGTAGCAGCACCCCGTAGTTATCGGATCGGCAGAGAAATAGGCGAGTTTCCGCGGGCATGGCCTTGGTCCTCTTGGCATTCTGGAACAGGTTAACCGTATCATGCGGGTGAATGTTCGTGCACGTCCGCGCAGTCGGCGCTGTTAGCGGTTTGCTACGCCGTTTCATGGTAGTTTCGTCGCATGTCGATCGACGTCGTGGACCTGCGCAATTTCTACGGCCAAAGGCTGGGGGTGGTCGCCCGCCGGTTCATCGGCCGCGGCATTCGCACATTGTGGGGCGATACCGCCGGGCAGCGTGTGCTCGGCATTGGCTATGCCACGCCCTATCTCGGCCTGTTTCGTGAGGAGGCCGAGCGATGCCTTGCGCTTATGCCCGCCGGGCAGGGCGTTGTGAAATGGCCGACCACGCGCCCAGCGCTATCGGCACTGGTCGACGAAAATGAGTTGCCACTCGGCGATTCCGCGGTCGATCGCGTAATGCTGGTGCACGCGCTGGAAATGACGAACGATCCAGGTGCGCTGCTGCGCGAGGTCTGGCGCGTGCTGGCGTCCGGCGGACGCTTGCTGGCAGTGGTGCCAAATCGACGTGGCCTATGGGCGCGAATGGACACCACACCATTTGGACATGGTCGGCCCTACTCGCGCAGCCAAATCAACCAGCTGTTGCGCGAAACCTGGTTCACGCCGACCGGTTGGAGCGAAGCACTCTATGTCCCACCGATTGCGCGCGGCTGGTTCCTGCGATCGGCGGTGGCATGGGAACGCACCGGAGCGACACTGTCGGCGCCGTTTGCCGGCGTGCATCTGGTAGAAGCGACCAAGCAGGTCTACCGCGCGATTCCAGCACGGCGCGAGAAACGGCGATTGGTGCCCGCGCTCGAGCCGGCATTGGCGCCGTCACCGGGCGCATGAGGCTTCATAATGCTTTGCGCCCCCCGAATGTGGCGCAACATGAAGCACCGCGAAGCGGTGCCGCTGATCCGGATCGTGGCAAATTCTGAACTTGTAAGGTCCCCGGTGCTGCAGCCCGGGATACGGGCTGCCTAGTCCGGCTGTCGGGGCTCGTCGTTGCCGCCTTCGTCTTGTGCCGGTTGGGGCGCCGCGCCCTGCGAAGGACCACCAGCAAAATCGGGGCGGTCAGGGCGAAAGCCACCACCGCCGCGATGACGACGACGTCGATGCCTGCCGAAGCGATCCTGACTGCGGTCGCCTTGGTCGTGGCCGTTCTGGTTCTGGCCGGGATTTTGTTGCGGCTGGCCGCCGCCGCCGGTGATGAACGCAGGTAGGCCGCCTACTTCCTGTCCACCTTCATTTCCGCCCTGGGTCGGCTGCTGATAGGGCTGCGGTTGATGCTGCGGACGATTGTGCACCTGCTGATCGCGTGGCGGGAATGGTTGGGCATCGCGCGGCAGATAAGGTTGCCCTTGCTGTCCTTGTAATCCTTGCGGTCCTTGCTGTCCTTGCGGCACTTGTGGCTGCGGCGCATAGCTCGGTTCGTTCTGACCCATGAAGGGCTGGCCCTCGTCATCGTCGCCGTCAAATCCCTCATCGGCGTTCTGCTGGCCGGGTGCGCCCTGCTGCTGCGGTTGTTGGTTGTAATACGGGTTCTGCTGACGGAACTGTTCCTGCGCGGCGGCAATCAGGCGAAAATAATGCTCGGCATGCTGATAGTAGTTCTCAGCGGCGACGGGATCACCGGAGCTCTGCGCGTCGCGTGCGAGCTGAATGTATTTTTCCGCAATGTGGGAAGCGGTACCACGGATTTTAACGTCGGGACCGTTGGATTCGTAAACGCGCGTCAATGGATTTTGGCTTTTGCGGTGGTTGCCGCGTCCCCGCATGCGCTTCTGACCATTTCTCATGATGTGCCTGTTTGTCGCCTTTCGTCTGTCTTGGTGTTCGCCCAACGCTCAACCAAATTGCAAGTCCATGCAAATCTCATTGCGCGGCCGGACCTGCACCTGTTGTCCGCGCCAATGATCAAACGTCTGTATTCTTTATCGCGATAGTCGCAGCAACCCCATAGCCACGGTCCTGCCGCGGCGTTGCCAATCTCTCGTTACGCGCACCGTCCTAGGTATCGAAAAATGATGCGCCCAACCGGTGAAGCATCCAAACCCGTATCTGGCGATTTCGTTTGCCGTCTACTCGAAGCCGGCTTTTCGTCATGCGCCTTGCGCCGCACCTCACAGAGCCTCTGCTCCGGGGTTCATGGCGATGCAACCGTCACGGGTCGATTCCGTGACTGGAAGCTAGTCGTTTCCGAGCCATAATCCAAGTTCTTTTTTCGGCGATAAATGAGCTCTGCGGTTTTCATCTGCTGGGAATGCGACACACTCATGGCACGAAACCTGCGCCGAGCACGCGCGGGGTTCCGGCGAGGTCGTTGCGTGCAGCGCCAACGGTTAATCCGGCGTTGGTAAACAATGT
>Ga0310810_10010541_pt1 | contig 10764 bp, 9 predicted proteins | sample NCmetagenome_FD_207641 | JGI IMG/M metagenome (GOLD analysis project Ga0310810, IMG submission 207641) | Soil microbial communities from experimental microcosm in Duke University, North Carolina, United States - NC | ecosystem: Engineered > Artificial ecosystem > Soil microcosm > Unclassified ... | reverse complement strand
GTTAGCGGCGACGCCGAATCATTTCCTGATGATGTAGCTGAACGTGAAGCTGACTGTGGCTTCGAACGGGCGGGAGTCAGGCGGCGGTAGCCCCTTCTTGAACTCGTCGTCGCTGAAACCCTCCGGATACAAGCGCATTCTGATCCCGAACGCGACTCTGTTCAGCGTGACGTCTACAGGTGTGACGGTGATAGCCCATTTGTTGAACCCGTCAATAGCGCCGTTATTGAAGCCTTCAATGCCCCGTCCAAAGAATCGCTCGTAGGCGACGCCGAACCCATGGTAGACCCGAACGTCGTCGTTGTTGGGTCCGCCGGTTTCGTAGCTTTTGAACGAGAGCCCGGTTGTGAGCTCTAACATGCCAAGCTCAAACCATCTGTACTGCTGTGTGCTCGAGTTAAGACCGGTCGATCCATAGATTCCAGCGGAGAAGCCGAGGAATGGATTTTTGGGCTTGTCCGTGTCGGCTTGCTTTTTCAGGTACAGAAAAGTTGGGACCTTGCCCAAGCGGCATTGCTCGGACTTAAAGTTGTTGAGCGAATACAAGCATCCATAAGCGAAGCCCAGCATCTGCGGCCCGCTCATTTCCCAGATGATGTCCAGAAGCCCGGCCTCGCTCGGGCGCGGTGCGCCCAGTAGCGCGACCAGCAGCGTGCCGACGACCGCTATCCGTCTTCCCATCATCTTCCTCCTGTCACTGCGGTGAATGTTTCGAGTTGTCGATGTCGTCAGCGCTTACCAGCCATAGCCGTTTGTGAGTGAGAACCAGGTCGGGGTCACCTCGCCGAACCGTGGGACGAACGTTGTCCGCGGCCTTGGGAAGATAGAGCAGCAGTTCGTCGCCACTAGTGCCTATAACGAACGCGGGCTCGTTTTTGTACATCACGGCGTCGAAACGTTCCATCGCAAACCGCCGCGGTGCGACCGCGGCGACGACGACGACAGCCGCCAGCGCGATGGACGCCCACTTCGCGCGTCGGACGGCTGAAACATCGTCGGACCTTCGCTCGAACTCTGGCCACCAGCGCCAGATCGGGAAGATGAGACAAAAACTGAGCACCGCGGCCATCTCGCTGTACATTTGGACCCGCCCGTAGAACGCCATATCGAGCAGCGGCACGTGTGACGTTGATGGTCTTCCAAGTTGCACCGCGCCCAGCGTGTCGACGATGGGCCAATAGTGGAATGAAAACCCAAGCCACACGGCAGCCCCGGCTACGGGAATGAGGGTAGCCAGCACCGTCGGCCGCACGCCATTGACGAGCGACCGCCACCGACCGAACAGGCGTCCCCCTCTGGATCCAAGCGCCAGACGCACGCCGGCCAGAAGCGTCACAATGGCGATCGCCGCGAGCCAGTTAAAGGCGAAAGGGATAAGCGCCTGCACGCCGATGGTGAAGTAATCAGCCGGTCCGCCTGAGTACTCCTTACCGATGTTCAGGACCGCTTCGAACGATCGGCACGCCACCAGACCGCAGACGCCGACCGCGACGACCGTCGTCAGAGCCGCCAGCAGCACCTGGCCCAGAGGAATCTGCGGGTACGGCGCGGGCGCGGGAGTCGGCGCTGGTGCCGGCGTGACGACAACCGCGGGCCCCGTTACTGTCCCGCGATCCTCGAGCGCCGCATAAAAATCCCCCGCGGACTGGAAGCGTTGGTATGGATCGCGCGCCGTCGCGCGTTCGACGACGCTGATGTAGCTGTCAGGCAGGTCCGGTCGCGCATCACGTAAATGGCGGCGGGCGCCTTGCGCATGCGCCAGGACCAGGTCGGTGAGCGAATTGCCCTCGACAGGAAACCGTCCAGTGACCAGGTAGTAGAGCAGCACTCCCAGCGCGTAGACGTCGGTTTGCACCGTCGCGGCTCCGCCGGTGATTACCTCCGGAGCGAGATAGAGCGGCGTGCCGTGTGGTCGTCCCCTCGTCGGCACGTCCCGGAACTCACCGGCGCCGAAGTCCATCAGGATGATTCGGCCGCCGTCGGTGGCGCGCATCACGTTCTGGGCTTTGATGTCACGATGCACCAGATTCGCGTGATGCACCGCGGCGAGCGCTCGACACAACTCCTGCCCGACGTACGTCGCCTCGCCGGCGCTGAGGCGGCTCTCGCGGACACGCTGCTCCAGCGTTTGTCCTTCGATCAGGTCCATCCAGAAGCCGACGCGTCCATCGTGGCTGTCGGCACCGTGCACCATCACGACGTTCGGGTGTCTGACGCGTACGAGCTTGCGGGCCTCGTGCAGGATCTGCGGGGCAGAGGCGCGATTGGCGATCTCGGGTTTGAGGAGCTTCAGCGCGCGGGGATGATCGAGCCAGGTGTCGAGGGCTTCGTATACGTCGCCGAACGAACCCTCGCCGATCTTTCGGATCAGGACCAGGTGACCCCAGCGCGCCGGGCCATCGTGCAGACGAGCGCCGATAATCGGACCGGCGACCGGCGCGATCTCGGCGGCGATCGTTTCAGCGTTTTGCGATCGGTGGACTTCGGCGACCCCCGCCACCACCCGCAGGTGATCGATCAGCTGACGAATTTCTTCGTCGCCGGCGAGCGCACGTACGACTTCCCAATCGATCGCATCGCCGTCGGCGATCGAGGCGCTCAACTGGCTGAGCGGGTCGCTCTCGCTCATAGGCTAGTGCGCGGCGGCGCGCTTTCACTCTGGCGGAACAGACCAGGGCATGACGTCCCCAAGACCTCCGCCCTAGCTCGAGCGCCATCATACCTGAGTCGCTTTCTTTTTCGCGGCGTCCTCGGCCATCGCTTTGACCAGATTCTTGACCGCGCGCGCGACCGCCACGCGGGCGGCGTTGGCATTGGGCTTCTCTAGTGCGATGGCGACTTCTTCGTAGCTTTGTTGCAACTCGACGCGGGCGACGATGGCTTCGCGATCGCTCGGCTTCAGGGTGGCGAGCGCCGCCTCATAGCGTTCAAATGCTTCGTGACCGATGGCCTGCTCAAGAGGAGAGGGGCCAGGATCCGGATACCGGCTGTCCGCAACTCCGGCGGTAGGTCGGCTCGCGACCTTCCGAATCTCGTCGCGGATGTGGTTAGCGACCGCCTGCCGCAGGTACGCCTGCAGTGCGCCAGGATGGGTCGCTTCGAAGTTTTTCAAGCGCGGGAGCGCCTTGAGGAGCGCTGTCTGAACGAGATCCTGCGTCTCGGCCAGACCCCGCGCCCACTCCGGCAGCCTCCCCCGAGCCCAACGTCGGAGGGGTGGGATCGAACGTTCGAGGAGTACGGCCACCGCCTGTTCGTCACCGAGCTTGAACCGTTCCAGCAGGTCGAGCGTGCCGATCAGTTCGTCGCTCGGTGCTGGAGGGTCTTTGGGAGGCGGGGTACCGTCGGAACTATCGGACATATGAAGGTTCGTAATCATAGATCTCACACCTCTGGGCCGCCAGCGGTCTCACGTTCCCCCGGGCGTCCTAGCTGTTAAACGGGCGAACCCGGCAAACCGTACATCACGAAGGCGTTGTGCCTCTGCCGCACAGTTCCCGAGCTGTGCGGGAGGCTGACAGTCAGGTCGATAGGTGAAGCTTTCGGGCGATCCGGCGGTATAATTGTCCTGTTCACATGACGCGACCGTTTTACACCACCGTCGAAACCCTGCGCATCGTCGCCCTTTCGGGCGTCCTGCACATCGGTATCGGCCTGTAAAACCGGAAGCGTTTTAGATTCTCCAGTCATCAACGCCCTTCCGGAAGCTTTCCCGGAAGGGCTTTTTCATTTTCGGAACGCTTCCGCAGGGCGACAGGGAGTGTCGCCATGCCACCCGCCGCCGTCGACCTGCATCAGTTGTCGAAGTCGTTTCGTGTACGGCGTCCGCGAGGGATCGGTGTCGGCTCCCGCCTGCGCGATCTCTTCAGCCGCGAAACGGACACGGTTGCGGCCGTCGACCGGCTGTCGTTTTCGATCGCGCCGGGTGAACGCGTCGCGTTCATCGGTCCGAACGGCGCCGGCAAATCGACGACGCTGAAGATGCTCGCGGGCATCCTGCAGCCGGATGGTGGCGACGTGCGCGTCCTTGGCTTGGTGCCATCGCGACAGCGCCGTCAGCTGGCGCTCCAGATCGGCACGGTCTTCGGGCAACGTTCCCAGCTGTGGTATCAATTGCCGCCGCGCGACACGTTCGAGCTCCTCGGCCGGATCTATGGGATCGCTCCGCGCGAGCACCGTCGGCGGATTGAAACGCTGACGTCGGCGTTTGCGCTTGGCGCCTTGGTCAAGACGCCCGTCCGTCACCTCTCGCTCGGCGAGCGGATGCGGTGCGAAATCGTCGCGAGTCTGCTGCACTCGCCGCGCCTGCTGTTTCTCGACGAGCCGACAATCGGTCTCGACGTGTCGGCGAAAGCCATGATCCGCGAGCTGTTGTGGACGGAGTCGGAGCGTGAGCGCGTCACGTTGCTCCTGACATCGCACGACACCGGCGACATGGAACGCGTGTGCACGCGCGCCATCGTCATCAATCACGGCCGCCTGCTGTGGGACGGAGCCATCTCGGGTCTGCGCCGCGGCTATCTCAAGTCGAAGCGCGTCACCCTGTGGAGCGAATCGGAACGCCTCGAGCTGACGCTGCCCGGCGTCCGCGTGCTGTCGTCCGCATCGTACCGGACGGAGCTCGAGATTGCGCCCGAGATCACACCACTTGGACAGGTGGTCGATGCTGCGCAACGTCAGGCCGCCATTCGCGACATGGCGATTGAGGACGCGCCGCTCGATGAGGTGATTCGTGCGCTGTACGCGACCGCCAAGCCCGAGAGCGTGTCGCCATGACTGCCGCGGTTGCCAAGTACGCAGCGTTCTCGCGCATCTCAGCGAGCGCGGCCGGTCGCGACCGCGGCGAGTTATTCGGCCGGATGGTGTTTTTTGCCGTGATTCTCGGCGTGTTCTCGAGCCTGTGGCGCGCGGCCTCCGAAGCCGGCCTGTCGATGACCGGCAATCCGAAATCGCTTGTCTGGTATCTGGCGACGACGGAATGGATTCTGCTCAGCGTGCCGCCGATCCATCTCGAGATACAAGAGGCGATCCGCCGCGGTGACGTCGTCTACCGGCTCGGCCATCCGGTTTCGTACGTGGTTGCAGAGTTCGCGAGCGGACTCGGTCTGCTGGCGGTGCGATCGCCGTTCCTGGGACTGACGGCATTTCTCTGCGCATTCGCGTTCACCGGCTGGACTCCGCCGCTGAGCGCACTGCTCTTCGTCGTGCCGTTCGGACTTGCGGCGAGCGCGCTGGTGACGGCGTTGTATCTCGGGATCGGCCTCCTCGCCTTCTGGCTTCAGGATGTCGCGCCGATCTACTGGGTGTGGCAGAAGTTGATGTTCGTACTCGGCGGACTACTGCTGCCGCTCGAGCTCTATCCGACGTTGATCCAGCGAGCGGCGGCGTTCACACCGTTTCCGTGGTTGCTCGCTGCGCCGGCGTCGTTCATGTTGGGAACTCCTCTCGTATCGGCCAGCGCACTGGCCGGGTCGCTCGTTCTCTGGAGCGCCGCCACGGCACTCACGGTGTCGTGGATGTTCCGGCGCGCCGTATCGACGGTGACGATCAATGGCGGATAACAGTCTGTCGTTCACACGAGCCCTCGTCACGACCAACCTGAAGGCGGCGCTCGCCTTGCGCAGCGCTTTCGTCATTCAGGTAGTGTTCATGGCGCTGAACAACCTCACGTTCTTCGTGTTCTGGTGGGTGCTCATGGGACGCGTGACGACGATCCGCGGCTGGGCGCTGGGCGATATCCAGCTGCTGTTCGGTCTGGTTGCCGCCTCGTTTGGACTGACGATTACCGTCGCTGGCGGCGTCCGTCATCTCGCTCGCTTCATCGAGGACGGCGACCTCGATACGCTGCTCACGCGGCCCCAGTCGGTCCTCGTGCACGCGCTCGGCATGCGCGCGCAGCCGTCCGGTTTCGGCGATCTGATCTCGGGCCTCATCTTCATCGCCTGGTCGGGACAAGTCTCTTGGCGAACAGCGCCGATTGTGATCGTGGTGATCGTCGCCAGTGCGGTTATTTTTGTGGCGTGCGGGGTGGTGTTCTTCAGCCTCGCGTTCTGGCTGGGGCGGGTTGAATCCCTGGCCACGCAGCTGTGGGAGCTGCTGATTACCTTTTCTCTGTATCCGGAACCGCTGTTCGGCGGGGCGCTGCGGCTCGTGCTCTTTACCGTGCTGCCGGCCGGATTTGTCGGCTACGTGCCGGTCCGGATCCTGCACGCGCCGTCGCTGACGAACGTGGCAATCCTGGTGAGCGCTGCGATCGGGTACGTGTGTGTTGCGGCGTGGCTTTTCGATCGCGGTCTTCGACGCTATGCGTCTGGCAGCCGCTTCACCACGTTTGGATGACAGCGCGCTCTGCGCGAGATCGGAGGCGGCTCGGCGCGAATGTCGGCGAGCAGTCTTTCCAGCGACTTCCAGTCAGTCGACGGACATAGTACATTAGCGCCCCAATCTGCGAATTGCGTTGCGAATTGCGTTGCGAATTGCGAATTGCGAATTGCGTTGCGAACTGCGAACTGCGAACTGCGAATTGCGAATTGCGAATTGCGAATTGCGAATTGCGAATTGAATTGCGAATTGCGAACTTGAGATCAGCGCTCCAGATGCTCTGGTTTGCGATCGCCGCGGCGATCATTGCCGGTATCGCTGTCGGCCTCGACGCCGCAGTTGGCGTCACGGATGGCCCGAAGGGTGTGGTCGTCAACACTCGCACCGGCAAAGCATACGCGGCGTTTCCCGATCTCGGCATCGTCAAAATCGTCAGCGGCGCCACTGGCCCAGTGGTCACGGTCAAGACCGGCGCGAACGTCAAGGACCTGACGATCGATCCTCGTACCGGCCGCGTGTATGCGATGAACCGCGGCCCGGGGACGATCTCCGTGATCGACCCGGACAGCGACGCGATCGTCGACACGTTGAAGGCGGATCGGGGCAGTTTGACGGCGCTGAATCCTGCCACGAACAAGCTGTATGTATCAGCGAGCACCGGGACCGACCCGTCCGTCATCGATCTGGCGACGAAGGAGAGCGCGGTCATTCACGCCGGCACCGAGGGCAACGCGCTCTCGGTGAACGTCAAGGCGAACAAGGTTTACTTCGTCGGCTACGAGGACAACTTCCTGACCGTCGTCGATGGCGCCACGAACCAGCCGATGCGGATCACGCTGCCAGGCTTCCACCAGTGGGATTCGGCGTTCAATGAAACGAACGGGCTTCTCTACCTGCCGACGCCGAATGACGATGCGGTCACGGTTGTCGATACGAGAACCAACCTCGTGTCCACCGTCGGCACGGGCAACGCGCCCATGGCGGCAGCGGTGAACGAGATCACTAACCGCATTTATGTCGTGAACTACGGCAGCAGCGACGTCACTGTGATCGACGGTGCGTCGAATCGGCCGATTGCGACGGTCAAGGTCGGGTCGTGGCCGCAGCAGATCGCGATCAACACAAAAACCAACATGATCTACGTTGTCAATACCCACGCGAACAGCGTGTCGGTGATTGATGGCCGGACCAACACCGTGGTGGCAACGGTGCCAGCCGACAAAGGGCCCTGGGCGGTCGCGGTCAATCCGGTGACCAACATGATTTATGTCGCCAATCGCCTCAGCGACAAGGTCACGGTGATCGAAGGGCGCACGCATGCGGCGGTTCAGCGATAAGAGAAGCGCTCGCTTCGACGTCCCGGCCGGCGCTAGTCCAGGTGCCGGTCCCGCAGTGATTGAAGGTCCTTTTTCAGCGCCGTCAGATCCAACCCGCGCGGAAACCGGATGTGTCCGGCGCGTATCACCAGCCGCACGTACGGATAGCGATCCTCCGCGAGCATGGGAACACTATCTTTGTACTTGTGCCAGTCCTCGACGATGTGCGCCTGCTGCTCGACGTTGTAGGAATCCCAGGAATCGCCGGGGCTGTACTCGTACCCCGCGCCGAATTTCTGCGCCCAAAACGAGCGGGCCATGATCCAGTTTGAATCGTTGAACATCTGCCACACGTGAGTCATCTCGTGCACGAACAGGTCGCAGATACGACCGAAGTTGGCGCACAACAGTCCGAGGGTGGGGCGTGGCGAGGTCAGGTCATTGAACGCGACGCTGCCAACGTTTATCGCATACCGCATGTTTGGCACCATCGAATTGCTTCCCGTGAAAAACGGTCCATCGTTCGTCCACGGTGCCCCGCCGACTCCCAAGCCGTTGGTAATCGCGATTGAGTCCCACGCAGGCAGCGTTTGGCCAAAGACCTTGCGGGCGAGCGCCTGCTCGTCCTGGTCCAGCACGCGTGCGAAGTCGGGCCGGTTCGCTTCACATTCCGGCGGCGTCAGGGTCGGAGTCGGCGCCACGGGCGGAGGTGGCGGCGTACCTGGTGGCAAATAGATGAATCCCCCTCGCCACCCGCCTTTTCCGCCCGTCGCTCCGGAAGAAAACGCAAAGTTCTGGCCGTCAGGCGACATCGCCCGGCAGCCGACGTACTCGGTCAGGTACCAATTCACTTGTCGCGTAGCGAGTTGAAAATTGCGCTGCTTGACCAGCTTGACGCCTGGAAAATTGAACTCAATGAGATCCCAGGGGTCGATGCCGATACGCCGGGCAAGAGATATCCAGGTGTCCCCGGTGGTTACCGGATGGCGGATTCCTGCTGGTGGGATGTAGCTCTCGGCAACAGGTATCGGAGGTCTTTCCTGGTTCGGCATGTGGTCCCGCCTTCCTTCATCACCAAGTAATACGCAAACCGTTTGGCGATCGACTCCGAGTTGGTGGCCCATGATGGAATCGTCACGGGGATAGGATGAAAAGGCCGAATGCTTACAGCAGCAGTACCTCAGCTGTAAATTGTCCCTTCCGCTTCGCCGCAAAATCCCAACGGGAAGCCTGAACCGCTGCACCGCGCGCGAGGATGCACGGTGCATTCCGATCTCGGGTTGCTGGTTGAGTCGCGAACCCAGTTGTTTACAAAGTGAAAAGTTAAAAGTTAGAAGTTAAAAGTGGTTCTAACTCTTACCTTTTGACTCTTCACTTTCAGAACATCCGTGTGTAGTCAGCGTCGTTGACCGGCACCGCGATGACCAGGCTGCGGCGCTCCGCGCACGCGCGCTTCGCCGCGGACGCCAGCTCGTCGGGATTGGTCGTTCGCAGGCCATTCACCCCGCACGCGTCTGCCATCTTCACCGTGTCGATGCGACCGAACTCGGTGCGATACGACGGGAGTTTCTTCCCTGCCTGAGAGATCTTGATGAGCGAGTAGCTCCCGTCCTCGAGCACGATCGTGATGAATGGCGCACCAACGCGTTCGGCGGTTTCGAGCTCCTGCGCGTTCATCGAAAAGCCGCCGTCGCCGACTGCGGCCAACACTGGCGCATCGGGCCGCGCCAGCTTGGCACCGATTGCCGCGCTGAGGCCATAGGCCATTCCGGACAAGCCGTTCGACATCCAGAACGTTTCCGGTTCGCGGCTCGGCCAGTACTGTCCGAACAGGTACTTGTGCGAGCCGACGTCGGTCGTCACGATGGTTTCGGGCGGCATCACCGATGCCAGTGCCCTGACAATGTCACCGGGCCACATCGTCCCCGCCGACGCGGTCCCGTCGGTCAGCAGACGTGCTCGCCGATCCTGGTACTCCTTGAATGCTGCCGGCCACAAGCCGGGTGGCGACTGCTCGAGCAGCGCGTCGAGCACCGCCGCATGATCGACGAGTGTCGCCCCCGACGGCACGATGCCACCGGCATTCGGCGATTCGAGTAGCCAATGAATCGGTCGCTCGTCATGCCAGGTCTTGTCGACCTCCACCGGATCCAGACCGAAGCCGACAACGAAATCGGCGGCGGCAATCGCGTCGCACATGACGCCGTCGGCCGCCATCCCGCCGACGACGCCGACGAAATTCCCGTCGGTCTCGTCGACGATGCCCTTGACCTTCGGCGTTACCGCGACTGGCAGATTCCAGGTGTTGACCCAGCGCCGCATCCGCGCGGCGTTGGCCGAGTCGATGCCCAGGCCAATCACCACCAGCGGGCGTTGCGCGTTGCCCAACGCCCTGGCCAGTGCGTCCGCCTGGGTGCGCGCGCCGGTATCCGAGGTCCGTTTCGGCGCGACGGTTCGCGCTGTGCTGCCGGCCGCCTGCTTCAGTGCTTCGCGTGCGGATAGCGTCAGATACGACACGCCAAACGGGCGCTCCATGCAGCTTGCCAGCGCGTGTGGCACAACGTCGAAGACAGTCGTGCCGGTGATCGTCTCGACGTAACGCGCAATCGGGCGATACACGTCGTGCAGCGGCAGTAGCTGGTGTGTGTGGCTCGGCGGGAAATCGTCCGGGATTTGCGCCGAGATGGCGAGCAGCGGCTCCAGATCCAGAACCGCGTTCGACAACGGGAGCATCAGGTTCGCCGCGCCCGGTCCGAGCGTCGTCACCACGACGCCCGGCTGGCGCTGGAGCTTCCCGTACACCGCCGCTGCCAGCCCGGCATTCGCTTCGTGGCGCATCAGCACGAAATCGATGCCGGCACGGCGGAGCTCGTCCATCAGCACGAGCACTTCGCCGCCCGGCAGCCCGAAGACACGCCGGATGCCCGCATCGGCCAGAATCCTTGCAGTGGCTGCAGCCGTCGAGGTCATGCGCACATATATTAATGGTGCTCAAGATTGGCGTTCATTCCGCCGCCGTGTGGCTATCCTTGGAGACTAGAAGCTACTTCATGGACCCGAACGCTCGTTCGAGGGCGCGAGCGAGTGGTACGAGCGAGCCACGCGATCGGAGCGCGCCCTCGAAGCGGCG
>Ga0310810_10010540_pt1 | contig 10764 bp, 8 predicted proteins | sample NCmetagenome_FD_207641 | JGI IMG/M metagenome (GOLD analysis project Ga0310810, IMG submission 207641) | Soil microbial communities from experimental microcosm in Duke University, North Carolina, United States - NC | ecosystem: Engineered > Artificial ecosystem > Soil microcosm > Unclassified ... | reverse complement strand
GATCGAGACTCTGAAGAGCGTTCCGCATCCCACGCCCGACGTTTGGGCCGACCTCGGCTACTCGTACGAACTCGAGGGCGACAAGCAGGAAGCCGCCGACACATACAGCAAGGCGGCGAACGCGCAGCCGGGCGAGATCAAGTTCCAGTTGAGCGCGGCGCAGGCCAGCATGAACGCCGGCATGAGCGACCAGGGCAAGACGTTTCTTAAGCGCGCCGAGGCGATCGACGCCAACAGCTACCGGCTGCACGCCATCCGCGCGGCGCTGGCGAAATCGGAAGACCGCAAGTCGGACGCCATCGCCGAGTACAACTTCGCGCTGACGCACATTCCCGAGAGCGTGCCCGAAGGGCAGCTTTATCCGATCCTGCTGCGCATGAACCTGGCCGATCTCTACCGCGAGACGGGCGACGACGCCAACGCGCAGCAGCAGCTCGCACTCGCCGAGCAGCAGATCGCCAAGGTCAACGTCGAGGGGCCGGCAAAAGCCGAGTTCCTGCGCGTCCGCGCTTCGCTCAAGATGTCGCGCGAAGACTACACCGGCGCCGAGACCGATCTGAAAGACGCGCTTGCCGCCGACGCCAACAACACCAACGCTCGCCTCCAGTACGGCGGGCTGCTGTGGAAGATTGGCCGCAAGGACGAGGCCAAGAAGATGTACGGCGACGTCCTGGCGCGCGATCCCAACAACCGCTTCGCCATGGAGAGCCTCGGCTACCTGGCGCGCGATGGCGGCGATATCAAGCTAGCCGAAGAGTGGTTCAACAAGCTGGCTGCCGCTTATCCCGCGGACTACGTTCCTCATCTCGCGCTCGGCGACCTGCACACCGGCACGCGCGAATTCGCAAAGGCCGAGCAGGATTACGAACAGGCCTACAGGCTGGCGCCGAAGAACGCGATCGTCGTCGCCAACGCCGCGAACGCCGCCATTGAAGACCGCAAATTCGACCACGCCGGCGAGTGGCTGGCGCGTGCCACCGGCGACATGCAGAACGAGCCCAAGGTCATGCTGGAGCGCGAGCGCTTCCTGTTCCACGTCGGCAAGTATGCCGATTCGGCCGCGCTCGGGTACAAGGTTCTGAAGGAGATGCCGAACGATCGCAACGCTTCGGTCTATCTCGGCTACGCACTCTACGATCTCGGCCGTTACGACGACGTTCTGGCGCTGGTCGACAAGTACGCCAACATCCTTCCTAAAGAAGCCAACTTCCCGCTGCTCGCCGGCCACGTCCACAAGCAGTCGCAGCTTCTCGACGAGGCGGTTGACGACTACACGCACGCCCTCCAGCGCGATCCGAAGATGACCGAGGCGTACATCAACCGCGGCTACGTCTACAACGATCTACAGAACGCCGAGCAGGCCACCGAAGACTTCGACGTGGCGCTTAAGCTGAATCCGCAGAACGGCATCGCGCACCTCGGGCTATCGTTCGCCAGCCTGCAATTGCACAAGGGCAAGACCGCGCTCGAACACGCCGATATCGCCGCCAAGCTGATGGGCGATTCCGGCGCCATCCACCTCGCGCGCGCCACCGCTTACCGCCAGATGCGCCTGCTCGAGAAGGCGCAGCAGGAATACCAGGTCGCGCTGAAGTACGCCCCCGACGACCTGCGGCTCAACATGGCGCTGGCCGACACGCTCTATCACATGCGGCGCTACAGTGATTCGCTGCGTGTGCTGAACACGGCCATGACGCTCTCGCCCGACGATCCGCTGATCTACGCCGAGATGGCGCATGCCACGGCGCAACTTCACGATCGCGCGCGCACGCTGCAATACGTCCAGCAAGCGGAGCGCGCCGGGGCCGATCAGTCGAGCGTGCTGCTCGCCACCGGCGACGCGCTGCTCACGCTCGGCGATCGCGATGGCGCCATGCAGCGCTTCTCGCGCGCCCTCGAAACGCCCGACGCCGACAAGGTCGACGTTCGCCTGGCTGTCGCCCGCGTCTTCGTGAAAGACGGCAAGTGGGACGACGCGAAGCAGCAGATTTCGCTCGCCTTTGCCGAGTCACGCATCGGCGAGGCCGCTCCCGTCAGCGCCGACAACCTCATCGAGGCCGCTAACACCTTCCTGGCAATGAACGACTTCGACCTGGCGAAGAAGTATTACGAGCGCGCTCGCGACCTGGGCGCGGCCGACGAGGTGGTTGCGATCGGCCTGGCGAACACATATCTCGCCACCGGACGCTCCCTCGACGCGCAGCACCAGCTCGAGACGCTCGGCAGCGCTGCCGAGAACCAGGAAAACTACGACTACACGCTGGCCCTGGCGAACGTCTACCGCCAGCAGCATGACAATGTGCACGCCCTCACGGCGCTGGCCCGCGCCAACCAACTCGGCGGCGAGGATCCAATTGCCGAGCGCGAACTCGCGGAAGTCGCCGGCGACGAAGGCCTGCGCCTGAACAACAACTGGAGCGTGCTGACCAACCTGGACGTCGCCCCGATCTTCGACGACGCCACCATGTACATGATGGACGCCAAGCTGTTCGGCGTGCAGAACTCGCCGAACGACATGCCGCCGCCGCGCTCCTCGATCCAGACCGCGTGGACGAACGCCTATCGCTTCCACTCCGGCGGGCTGCCGACGGTGAGCGGCTTCTTCCAGATCCGCAATTCGCGCGGTCAGTACAGCGTCCCGAGCGAGACGCTCATTCTCGACCGCAATACCACCGATTACAGCCTGAACAGCGGCATCAGCCCGGTCTTGCGCCTCGGACGCAACATCGTGCAGTTCAACACCGGCATTCAGTTCACCGCGCGGCGCGACTCGGCCAGCAAGACCTCCGCTATCGAGTTGAATCAGAACCTCTTCCGCCAGTTCGTCTACGTGTCGACCAATTCGTTCTTCAACTGGATCGCGGTGCGCGGCAACGCGTTCCACGAAGGCGGCGCGTTCACTGGTCGCGACCTGCACTCTCGCGACTTAGGTGCGCGGGTGGAATTCGTCGTCGGACGCCCCTGGGGCCGGACCTTCATGGTCACCGGCTACAGCAATCGCGATCTCTTGTTCAACCCGCTGGTGCGCGAATTCTTCAGCACCAGCACCTATGCCGGCCTCGAACGCCGCTTCGGGCAGAACCTGAAGGTGACCGCCGTCGGGGAATACATCCGCGCCTGGCGCGTGCAGGACACGTCATGGGTCTTCGCCCAGGCTATGCGGCCGGCAATTTCTTTGCAGTACCAGCCAACCCGCCGCTGGATGGTCGACGCTGATTTTGCCTTCACCCGAGGTGAGGGATTTCACGCCTATGACAACATGCACAGCGGTTTCTTCATCTCTTATACAAAGCCGCTGCGCAAATCGATTGCCGACGGCTCAGGATCCGTTCCGGTGGAGTACCCGCTTCAATTCTCTGTCGGGATACAGCAAGAACAGTTCTTTCAATTCACTGGCCACGGTCAAGCGTTGTTCCGGCCTGTTTTTCGCTTGACGTTGTTTTAGTGCCAGAGGGGCCCATGAAGATTTGCCTGGTTACAGCCTTCCCGCCCAGCCGGCGGGGGCTGAATGAATACGGGTTTCACATCGCGCGTGAACTCCAGCGCGATCCACTTCTAAGCGTCACCGTCTTGGCCGACGAACTCGAAACGGCTGAGCCGGAGATGGACGAGTTCGACGTCGTCCGCTGCTGGAAGTTCAACCAAAGGTCGAATCCCGTGCGCCTGCTGAAAGCCGTGCGCGAGATTCGGCCCGATGTCGTTTGGTTCAATCTTCTTTTCTCGACCTTCGGCGATCGCCCGCTGCCGGCATTCTCCGGTCTTACGACGCCGGCTCTCGAACGACTGTTCGGCACTTATACGCACGTCACGCTGCACCACCTGATGGACAACGTCGACCTGGCCGACGCGGGGGTGCGCTTCCCGCGCATCTACCGTCTTGGCGGTTCGCTCGCCACGCGCCTGCTGCTGATGTCGAATTCCATCTCCGTCCTGCTGCCTGCTTACCGGCGCACCCTGATGGAAAAGTATCGCGGCGACAACGTGCACTTCCGCGCGCACGGGATCCTGTCGGCGCGGCCCGAATATCCCGACTTCGCACTCCGCGGCAACCCCGAGCATCGCATTCTCGCCTTCGGCAAGTGGGGCACCTACAAGCGCCTCGAACTGCTCATGCAGGCGTTTGAGAACGTGCAGGAGAAGGTGCCGAATGCCAGGTTGGTCGTCGCCGGCGGCAACCATCCCATGACGCCCGGCTATGTCGAGAGCGTGGCCGACCAGTATCGCCACAACGATCGCGTCGAGTTCACCGGCTACGTCGCCGAAGAGGACATCCCGGGCTTGTTCCGCAGCGCCAGCGTCATGGTGATGCCGTATAGCTCGGCGACCGGTTCGAGCGGCGTTGCGCACCTTGCATGCGAGTACGGCGTCCCTATCGTCTCCGCCGCGATTCGAGACTTCTACGACATGGCCGAGGACGAAGGCATCGCCATCGAGTTCTATCAGACGGGCAATGTCGATAGCCTCACCGATAAGCTCACGGAACTACTGCGCTCGTCCGAGCGGCAGCGCGAGATGTCGGAGCAGAACTTCTCCGCCGCCCTGCGCATGACCATGCCGCAGATCGTCCGCAAATATCTACGGTCGTTCCACCTCCACCAGAAAGCGAGAGTGTTGGAGCCAATCTCGCGGTTCCGCCGTATCCCATCGTGGATTCCGTCGCGTTCCGCCATTTACCGCGCTGCTGCGCCGAGGTGGAACGCTTGGATGTAAGGGCTATCTTGCTGTTCGGGCCGGACATGGACGGGACCTCCTCGGTTTCGGCCGGAGCTCCGCTGGCCACGATCGACATCTTGGGACGTCCGATCGCCTTCCGTATCGCCGAGCGCATGAAGCGCTTTGGCGTCGACACGGTTTACATGGTCGGCCAGGTCGACACGCTGAAAAACGCGCCGGCAGTTCCGGCCGACGTCCAATTCGTCGCGGCCGACGGGGCCCCGTGGCGCGATTGTGAAGACGTTTTCAGTGAGGTAGCGCAAAGCGGCGCCGACCTCGTGCTGGTCCAGCGCATCGGGCCGTATCTCGAACTTGATTACGAAGACCTGATCGGGTTGCACCTCGATCGGCGGAACCGCGTTACCCCGGTGTGTGGCACGAGTGGTGACCCACTGGGCGTGTTCTGCATCAGCGCCTCGCGCCGCAACGATGCCGCGTTCCTCTTTCGCCATCAGTTGCAGGAGTCGCGCACTCCCTGCATCGGCTACACCTATCGCGGATATTGCAATCCGCTTCAGAGCGGCGCGGACCTGCGCCGTCTGACCCTGGACGCCCTCAATGGGACGGCTCAACTGCCGCCTGCCGGCCGCCAGATCCGGCCAGGCGTCTGGCTCGGTGAAGGCGCGCGCATCGAGCGGGGAGCGCGGGTACTGGCGCCGGCATTCATCGGCGCGCATGCCGTAGTGCATCCGGCGGCAGTCATCACCCGCTTCAGCTCGGTCGAACATCATGCCGAGATCGATTGCGGCACCGTGATCGAAGACGCCAGCGTCCTGCCGTACACCTATGTGGGCGCCGGGCTCGACGTCGCGCACTCGGTCGTCGGCAATCAGCGGTTGTTGAACCTGCCACGCAACGTCGAAATCGAAATCGGCGATCCAAAACTCGTTCGGACGCTGTCGGAGCACGCGCCCATCCGCGCGCTCTCCGCTCTCGCATCACCCAAACGATTGCTGCAAAACGTTCTTGGACTCAGGAAACCGCAGCCCGCATCTTTGCCGGCTGCGGTGAAGGCGCCCTCCGCGGCGCTGAAGTCGCCGGCGTCATTGCGCGCAGCCGCGCAATCCGGCGATTCCGAGTTCCCCGCCAACCTGATGGTCGCGAGGAGATATGGAAACGAGTAGGCCCGTCGTCGTCAAACGCATGCCCGATCGCATGAATCATCGCCAGGCGAAGGTCTTCCTTCGCGAGGTACAGCCGTTCCTTCTCTGCGACCGCCCTCAGGTCGTCTTCGATCTTTCGCAAGTGCGGCAGCTCGACGCGGCCGGCGTCGACATGCTGCTGCATTGCATGTCGGAAGTCATGAAACGCGACGGCGACCTGAAGCTCGCCGCGCTTTCCCCGCAGGCGGCCACCGTGCTCGAACTCACGCGCACCGATCGTCTCTTCGAGATCTACGAGACGTCGAGTGACGCCGTCCGCAGCTTCACCTACTTCCTGCCGAACGCGATGCGTCCGACTCCCAAGCTCACCGTGCCGCTCTCCGACAGCAACTCTGCCGAGCCGGCCAAACCACAGGGAGGCGCACTGGCCGCATGAGCCTCGCCAAACCAGGAGCGCTCGAAGCGCTGCCGCGCTTTGGCTGGCGTGGAGCGGTCGCCCATTTCCGGACCGACAAGTCGCACTCCGTCATTCTCGGCGGAAGCATGGTGATGCTCGTCGGCTCGGCGGTGGTCAGCGCCTTCAACTTCGGCTACAACGTCGCTGCCGCGCGCATGCTCGGTCCCGAAGGCTTCGGACACGCCAGCGCCGCCGTGACGCTGCTCATGCTGGTCTCCGCGATTACGCTCTCGTTCCAGCTCGTCTGCGCGAAGTTCGTGGCGCGCAACGAGACGGCGGCGGGCAAGCAGCGCGTCTATCGCGCCCTGCACCGCAAGGCTTGGTTCGTCGGCCTGCTGCTCGCGGTTTCCCTGGCTGCGGCGAGCCAGCCGATCGCGCATTACCTGAATCTGCCCTCGGCTGCCATCGTCATCCTGCTCGCCGCCGGCATCGCCTTCTACGTTCCGCTCGGCGCCACTCGCGGACGGATGCAGGGCACCTGTTCGTTCCGCCCACTCAGCGGGAATTTCGTGCTGGAAGCGGTCATCCGCTTTGGCGGCGCACTGGCGCTGATGTGGGCCGGCTATGGCGTGCTCGGGGCCGTCGGTGCGATCACCGCCTCGGTGGCGATCGCCTACCTGCTGCCGTCGCCGCGATCGAGGAAGGAGCCGCAACCCGCCGATGCGACCTTCGTTCCCGCATCGTTCCGCGAGGGCATGCAGGCGATCGTGTTCTTCGTCGGCCAGGTCATCATCAACAACATCGACATCCTGCTGGTGAAGCACTTCTTCTCGCCCGAACGCGCGGGGCTGTACGCCGCCGTGGCCCTGGTCGGACGCGTCGTCTACTTCTCGTCCTGGCAGGTCGCCAGCGCCATGTTCCCAATCGCCGCCGGAAACAAAGAGAAGGACGACCTCTCCGTGCTGGTGGTGCCGTTGTTGCTCGTCGTCGCCATCGCGGTCGGGGCCGTGGTACTGCTCGGCACCTTCTCGCACGCCATCGTGACCTTCGTCTTCGGCGGACGCTACGGCGAAGCCGAGCCATTGCTCAGCCTTTACGCCGCGTCTACCGGTTGCTACGCGCTCAGTGTCGTCCTCATGACGTTCGAGATGTCACGCAAGATCGCCAACACGGCGTGGCTGCAGATGGCATTCAGCGGCGCGCTGGTGATCGGTATCACCGCCTTCCACGCCACTCTCCAGCAGGTCATCGTCGTGCAGGTCGTGCTCATGGTCCTGCTGCTCGCAGCGGTGTCGTATCCCTTCTTCCGCATCGGTCGCGAGATGATCCGCCGCGACGTCCTCAGGAGGGCCGCATGAAGCGCCTGCGTCCCGTGAGCGAAGCGGAGGTCATCTCCGAATTCCTGAAGAACGAGTTCTATCGCGAAGAGTTTCATCACGACCGCGACCAGTTCGAGCACCTGGTGATGCACGCCGACATCACCAATGAAGACGAGAACGCTCTGCGCCGCGCGCTGCTCTTCCGCCGCCGCGGACACATGTGGCGCGAGCTGCCCGCCGACACCCAGTGGTGGCAGGTTCAGGTCGAGCCCGGCGATCTCGACCGCATCCGCGTCTTCCCGCGGGCGCACTGGCGCAAGATCGCCAACGGCAGCTTCCAGCTCGGACACATCGTCGATCGCATTCGCAACGTCGAGTTCCAGGGCGAGACGCAGGCCTACATCTCGCGCATCCAGTCGCTCAGCTATCGCCTGCGGCTCGAATACGACAACAGCACCGTACTGTTGATCGGCATCGACGAGCATCGTCCGGTCACGATCCTCGAAGGCAATCACCGCCTCACGGCTGCGCTGCTGGCCTCGCCGTCGATCCTGCAAACGCGGTTCCGCGTGCTCTGCGGCATGTCGCCGCGCATGACCGAGTCCTGCTGGTACGAAACCAATCTCGCGAACCTCTGGCGATACGCCAAGAACCGGATTCGCAATTTCCGCGATCACGAGGCCGACATCGAGAAGCTACTGCCTCGTCTCGCTCCCATCTACAGCACTCGCTACGGCGAGCCGCTCGTGGACAACGACGCCGTACAAACACGCAAGACCGCATAAAACGGAGAAGTTATGTCGCTGAGACCCTGGATCAGTGAAAACGCAATCAGACTCCTGGCCATCGCGCTGGTACTCTGCCTTTCCGGCGTTCCCGAGGCAGTGGCGCAGACGGCGCAGAGCACGACGCAACCGCAGCAACCCACTCAACAGAATCCCAACAGCACGCTGGTGCCCGATCCCTCGAAGGGCCCGCTGCAGCCGGTTCCGTCGCAGACGCAGCCGCTGCCGAATGCACCGAGTTCTACGGCCCAGCCGCAAACCACGGTGAACGCGCCGCAGGACCAGACACAGCAGAAGATCGAGCCTCCGTTGGGCGCGGCCGCCGCCGAAGCCGGCAAACCTACCGGCGGACTCGCTTCGAAACCGGCGGGCAACGCGATTGCTCCAGCCAAGCAGAAACAGGTGCGCTCGATGCTGATCAAGGTAGGCGCACTCGCGGCCGGCGCTGCCGCCCTCGGCATCGTTTACGGTCTCAGCCGCTCGACCTCGAGCACGCCGCCGGGCGCGACCAGCACCACCGGACATTAGGAACATGGATGATTTGCGATCTGAATGTAAAAGGACAATCAATCGCAAATCATAAATCGCAAATCACAAATGACCATGACGCACCGTCCTCTCCTCATCTCGTTCTCCGGCCTCGATGGTTCGGGCAAGAGCACGCAGATCGAGAACCTGCGTCGCGCGCTGGAACGCCTCGGATACCACACGCGCGTGCTGGCATTCTGGGACGACATCGTCGTCGGCACCCGCTGGCGTGAAAGCTTCGTCCACAAAGCCTTCGGCTCGGAGAAAGGCGTGGGTGCACCCGGCAAGCCCGTCGAACGTCGTGACAAGAACGTTCGCAAGCCTTACCTGACGCTGGCCCGCCACCTGCTCTATCTTCTCGACGCGGTAAGCCTGGCGTGGTGTGTGGCTGAGCAGCAAGGCGCCGGCGATGCGCTTATCTTCGACCGCTACATCTACGACGAGCTCGCGAACCTGCCGCTCGCGAACCGCCTCACGCGGTGGTTCGTCCGCGCTATCGCGGCCATCGTTCCGCGCCCGGATGTCGCCTTTCTCCTCGACGCCGACGTCGAAGCGGCTCGCGCGCGTAAGCCCGAGTATCCCGTCGACTTCATGCGCGATTGCCGCGCTTCGTACATGGAACTCGCCAGCCAGCTCGGCACCTTGACGGTCATCCCGCCGCTGCCCATCGAAGGCGCGCGCCACGAGATCCTGGCGAAGCTGCTGACGAAGACCGGCGGCATCTCACCCGTTCCCTCCGACGACGCCATCGCTCCTGCCGCATAGACGCAGCCCATCGACCAGTGCGCCACGTCACAGCCGGGCAGGATTCGTGCGCCTACGATCGATCCGTCATGACCGAAAGAGAGTGGAGCATCCTCACGTCCGTCGTCCGCGGAGAAGCGCAGCGCCCGCTGCCTGTCGGATTCATCATCGACAGCCCCTGGCTTCCGAAGTGGGCCGGCCACACCATCCTCGACTACTTCACCGACGAGCGCTTGTATCTCGAAGATAACCTCAAAGCGATCGGCACATTCCCCAAAGCCATCTTCCTTCCCGGGTTCTGGTCCGAGTTCGGGATGTGTACGGAACCGTCGGCGTTCGGCTCGGTTTCCGAATGGGAAGAGAATGAATTTCCGAATGCCAAGAAGGTGCTGCGCGCGCCCGAAGATATCGACGATCTCGAGACGCCCGACCCTCGCCGTCACGGCCTGCTGCCGTTCGTCGTCAAGCGGCTGCAGCATCTGCGTCCGGAGATCGAGCGCGCAGGCCACAGCATCAAGTTCGCGGTCGCGCGCGGCCCGCTGAACATCGCGTCGTACATCATGGGCATGACCGAGTTCATGGAAGCGATCCGCACCCATCCCGAGCGCGTGCACCGCCTGCTGACGATCGTCACCGACTTTCTGGTTGACTGGATCGGCTACCAGCGCGAGTGCTTCCCCACCATCGACGGCATCATGATGCTCGACGACATCGTCGGTTTCATCGGGCCGCGCGATTTCGAGACCTTCGCCCTGCCCTATCTCAAGCGCGCGTTCGACGCCAACGTTGCCGTCAAGTTCTTCCACAACGACGCGCCCTGCAAGGCCTGCGCGCCGATGCTGCCCGACGCTGGCGTCAACCTGCTCAACTTCGGGATCCAGCACACGCTCAGCGAGATGAACGCATGGACATCGGGCAAGATCGCACTGCTGGGCAACTTCCCGCCCCGCGATGTCCTGGCTGCGGGAACTCCGCAAGACGTCTCGCGCGCCGTTACCGAAATGCTCCATGCATTCCCCGATCGCACGCGCCTGATCGTCTCCTGCGGCGGCGGCATGCCGCCCGACGCTCCGACGGAGAACATCCAGGCCGTCATCGATACGGTGGAAAAACTGACTGGCTGATAGGGATTATTTCGCGGCCGCGACGGGCGCGATCTCTTCGACGTCCACCCA
>Ga0310810_10010539_pt1 | contig 10765 bp, 10 predicted proteins | sample NCmetagenome_FD_207641 | JGI IMG/M metagenome (GOLD analysis project Ga0310810, IMG submission 207641) | Soil microbial communities from experimental microcosm in Duke University, North Carolina, United States - NC | ecosystem: Engineered > Artificial ecosystem > Soil microcosm > Unclassified ... | reverse complement strand
CCATCCTGTTCGTGACCCACGATCTTGCGGAGGCGGTGTTTCTTTCCGACCGCATTTACATGATGAGCACGAAGCCGGCCCGGGTATTCAAGCAGGTGCCGGTCGAGTTCCCGCGTCCGCGCAAGCCCGAAGATTCCGCAATCCTCGATCTGGAGAAGATTCTGGTGCGCGACTTCTTCAGCGTCGTCGAGGCAAAAGCGTAAGATGGCGTCGACGCTCAAGAGCATCGGCCTGCGGGTGGGCTCGATCCTGGTCCTGATCGCGATCTGGTGGGCGGCGTCGCGGTTGATGAACGATCACGAGGTGTTGCCCAGTCCGGCGGCCATCGCTGAGACCATCGCGCACGATCTCACGACCGACGGACCTGAGAACAAGTCGGCCTATTTCCACATCGGAATCACGTTGGCGCGAATCTTCACCGCGTTCATCGCGTCGATGCTGGCGGGCATTGCGATCGGGCTGGCGATGGGGCTCAGCCGGACCTTGGAGCGCGCGCTGCTTGCCGTCATTCCCCTGATGCTGACGATACCGACCATCCTGATGGTCTTCCTGGCGGTGATGTGGTTCGGCTATGGCGAGGCTGGCGGCTTGATCGCCGTCATGGCCGTGGTCACGCCCTACGTCACCGTGAACATCTTCGAAGGCGCCAAGGCCATGGACAAGTCCTTGATCCAGATGGCCGTGACGTTCAAGGCGCCGAGGTCGCTGCTCATCCGCCAAGTCTACCTGCCGCAGCTCATGCCGTATATTTTTTCCGCATTCCGCTACGCATTCGGGGTGACGTGGAAGATCGTGGCCTTGGCCGAGACCTTCGGTCTCAAGTTCGGCATCGGTTACATGTTCTTTTTCTGGTTCGGCCAGTTCAACATGGAGCAAGTGCTGGCCTGGATCACCATGTTCGTCGTGCTGATGCTGCTGCTGGAGCACGGCGTGTTTGCCGTGCTGGAGCGGCGCGCATTCGCTTGGCGACACGCGCTGGCTCACTAGCTTTTGTTGGCGAAGCTTTGGCGCGCCCGAGAGGATTCGAACCTCTGACCTCTGCCTTCGGAGGGCAGCGCTCTATCCAGCTGAGCTACGGGCGCCTGCCGGATTTGATAGCGCACCGGGCCAGACGCGGCAACTAACCCCCGATGGATGGCTGCAAGGCCGCATCAGACCGCGAAGGCTACGTGCAACACGCTTGGGTGCGCGGCACCGCGCTCCTCGTCGCGCTATCCCGGTCGGGACACGACCGCTTGAAGCGGATATTATGGCTTCAACCGTGCCATACCACTGCAAGCCAATAGCGGAGCCTATCATGTCGAGCGCCGTCTCATCCGAGCACAAACCTTCCTCGAAGCCAGCCGCCGTGCTGAAGGATTCCGAATTCAACTGGGAGGACCCGCTCAATCTCGACGGCGACCTGACCGAAGAAGAGCGCATGGTGCGCGACAGCGCGCGGGCGTTCAGCCAGGACAAGTTGATGCCGCGGGTGCGGCTTGCCTGGCGCGAGGAGAAGGTCGACAAGACCTTGCTCCCGGAAATGGCGGCGCTTGGTCTGCTCGGTCCCACCATCCCTGAGGAGTACGGCGGCGCCGGGCTTGGCTACGTCGCATACGGCCTGATCGCTCGCGAACTGGAGCGCGTCGATTCCGGCTACCGCTCGACCTTGTCGGTGCAATCGTCGCTGGTGATGCATCCGATCTACTCCTACGGCAACGAAGCGCAGAAGAAGAAGTATCTGCCGAAGCTCGCCAAGGCCCAGTTGATCGGCTGCTTCGGCTTGACCGAGCCGGACTTCGGCTCAGACCCGGGCTCGATGGTGACGCGCGCCGAGAAGGTGCCGAACGGATTTAAGCTCAACGGCTCCAAGATGTGGATCTCCAACGCGCCGATCGCCGACATTGCCGTGGTCTGGGCAAAGCTTGAGGGCAAAATCCGCGGCTTCATCGTCGAGCGCGACACCAAGGGCTTCTCGACGCCGAAGGTCGACGGCAAGCTTTCGCTCCGCACTTCCGTTACTGGCGAGATCGTGCTGGAGGACGCGGTGGTGCCGGAGGAGAATCTGTTGCCGAACGTGTCGGGCCTAGCCGGGCCGTTCGGCTGTCTTAACATGGCGCGTTACGGCATCGCCTGGGGCGCCATGGGCGCCGCCGAATTCTGCTGGCACGCCGCGCGGCAATACACGCTCGACCGCAAGCAGTTCAATCGGCCGCTCGCCGCCAATCAGCTCGTGCAGAAAAAGCTCGCCGACATGCAGACCGAGATCGCGCTGGGCTTGCGCGGCGCGCTGGCGCTCGGCCGCATGCTGGAGCAGGGCAAGGCGGCGCCGCCGTCGATCTCGCTGATGAAGCGCAACAACACCGGCAAGGCGCTCGACATCGCGCGCGTGGCGCGCGACATGCACGGCGGCAACGGCATCTCCGACGAGTTCCACGTCATGCGCGTGATGTGCAACCTGGAAACCGTGAACACCTACGAGGGCACCCACGACATCCACGCCCTGATCCTCGGCCGCGCGCAGACCGGCATTCAGGCCTTCATGTAAAATCGGCAAGGCCTCTCGCTCCCTCTCCCCGCTTGCGGGGAGAGGGTCGGGGTGAGGGGCGTCTTCAAGTGTTTGGTATCGTCGACATGCCCCCTCATCCGGCTCGCTGCGCTCGCCACCTTCTCCCCGCAGGCGGGGAGAAGGAAGCAGGCCTCGGCGCCCCGGCATGAGCGGAACGGAATGAACCTCCACGACATTCTTATCCTGCTCGCCACCGGAATGGCCGGTGGCCTAATGGCGTCGCTGGTCGGCGGCGCGTCGGTCATCACCTTTCCGGTGCTGCTCGCGGTCGGCCTTTCGCCGGTGGTCGCCACCGCGTCGAATCTTATCGCCGTCAGCGCCGGCAATCTGCTGGCCGCCTACACCGACCGCGCCAAGCTGCCGCCGGTCAACCGCGCCTTTGTGGGGCTGGTTCTCGCCTCCACCGTCGGCGCCGTGATCGGCGCGGTGCTGCTGTTGGCTACGCCCGAGCGCTTATTCGAGAAGCTCATTCCGCTATTGCTCGCGATTGCTACCGTTTTGTTCGCATTTGCCGGACGCATCACCCAATGGATGCGCGAGCGGGCGCGCCGGCGCGGCCAGCACGAATGGAAAATGAGCGTGACCAGCGTGCCGCTGGTGCTGCCGATCTCGGTCTATGGCGGCTATTTCGGCGCCGGTGCCGGCACGCTTCTGCTCGGCGCGCTGACGATCGCGACCGAAGGCGACTACCGCCGCGCCAACGTGACCAAGAATCTGGTGTCGAGCCTCAACACCGTCGCCGCCGCGGTGTGGTTTATCGTCAACGATGCGGTGAGCTGGCCGCACACGCTGGTGATGGCGGCGGGCTGCCTCGTCGGCGGCTTCACCGGCGCACACCTGGCGCGCACCATCCCGCATGAGTTCATGCGCTGGCTTGTGGTTGCGGTTGGCGCGCTGCTGACCGCGGTGTTCGCGTGGCGGTACTGGTTTTAGGCGTCGCCACGGTCCGCGTAGCGCTCGCCGCGCATAGCAGCCTCATGCTGAGGAGGCCGCCATTCGGCGGCCGTCTCGAAGCATGGGCGAGAAGCCCGGATGTGTGGCCATCCTTCGAGACGCGGGCTTCGCCCGCTCCTCAGGATGAGGTCGGAGCAAAAACGTCGGGCGTCAGACTCGCTTCGCCAGCTCCGCCATGCGCCGGGTCATCGCGCTGTCCGGATCGAGCAGCGGATCGCACACATCGAAGTGGTTCTTGCCGGGGATGGCCTCGTAGCGGGCGATCGCGCCGCGCCCGCGCCAGTCGTCGGCGACGATTTTGGAATGCCGCAGGAATTCCGATGACTCGATGCCGCCGACCACGGCGTCGAGCACCTTGCCGCGCACCAGCGGCCAGAACAGCGGCGAGACGCGCCGCGCCTCGGCGGCGTCGAGCTTGAAGTCGGCGTTGGTAGCGAGGTGAAGCAGCGGCTCCAGATCGAACAATCCTGAAATCGCGTAGCCCGCCGGGCAAAGATCGGCGGGCGCGTCGTTGTCCAGCGCCTTCCAGTCGCTCGCGACCATGCAGGCGGTGAGATGGCCGCCGGCAGAATGGCCGCTGACCATGATGCGCTTCTTGAAGCGCCGCCACAGGAACAGACACGCCTGTTGTGTCTGCCCGATGATCTGACCGATTGAGACTTGGGGGGCTAAATCGTAACCCGACACCGCAACGGTGACGCCGTGCGCGTTCATGCCGCGCGCCATCTGGCTGAAGCTTGACGGCTCCAGCGAGCGCCAGTAGCCGCCGTGGATGAAGAGAGCGAGCGGCCCGTCACCACCGCTTTTCGGCTTGAAGATGTCGATGGTCTGGCGCGGCGACGGTCCGTATTTCAGACCGATCTCGGCACGTCCTTCCTTCGCAGCCTCTTCACGATAGGCCGCGCCGTCGCGCACCCACCGCTCGAAAATCTGCGGATGTTCCGGTACCCGCGCGCGGTTGTTGTATTCGACCTCCCAGTCGATCGCCATGGAAACGCTCCCCACCGAAATTTATCGGCGAGGAGATTGGGCTATCGGATCAAATGAGGCAAGCGTCAGCGTATGCTGGACCGATGTTGTTCCGATTGCGGCGCAAGGTTATGAGTGCGGCATGAAGGTCGACGGCAAGCCCATGCGCACGATCTGGCTGGAGCCCGACGGCTGGTTGGTCGGCGTGATCGACCAGACCGTGCTGCCGCATCGCTTCGCGACGCTGCGCTGGACTTCGCTGGATGACGCCGCTCACGGCATCAAGACCATGCAGGTGCGCGGCGCGCCGTTGATCGGCGCCGCGGCGGCCTATGGTGTGTGTCTGGCCCTGCGCGCGGATGCCTCCGACGAAAGCATGGAGCGGGCCTGCGCCACGCTGCTGAAGACGCGGCCGACAGCGATCAACCTGAAATGGGCTCTCGACGAGATGATCGCCGCCGTCCGCAACCAACCGCGCGAGGCGCGAGTTGCCGCCGCCTATCGCCGTGCCGCCGAGATCGCCGACGAAGACGTCGCAATCTGCCAGGGCATCGGCCGTCACGGCCTGAAGCTCATTGAAGATGCCGCTGCGAGGAAAAACGGCGAGCCGGTCAATGTACTCACCCATTGCAACGCCGGCTGGCTCGCCACAGTCGACTGGGGTACCGCCACAGCGCCGATCTACATGGCGCACGACAAGGGCATCAAAATCCACGTCTGGGTCGATGAGACCCGTCCGCGCAATCAAGGTGCGTCGCTGACGGCGTGGGAGCTTGGCCAGCATGGCGTTCCCCATACCGTGATCGCCGATAACACCGGCGGACACTTGATGCAGCACGGCATGGTGGACCTCGCCATTACGGGCACCGACCGCGTTACCGCGCAAGGCGACGTCTGCAACAAGATCGGGACGTATCTCAAGGCGCTCGCCGCCAAGGACAACAATGTTCCGTTCTATGTGGCGCTGCCGTCTCCGACCATTGACTTCAACGTGACCGACGGCATCGCGGAAATCCCGATCGAGCAGCGTGGCGGCGAGGAGCAATCGACCATGACCGGCAAGACCGCCGATGGCCGCATCGAGACAGTGCGGATCGTGCCCGACGGTTCAGCGGTGGCGAATTATGCCTTCGATGTGACGCCGGCGCGTCTGGTCAGCGGGCTCATTACCGAGCGGGGCGTGCTCAGGGCCGCGCGTGAGGATTTGGCGGCGGCGTTCCCGGAGCGCGCAGGCGGTGCTGGATGAGCGGTCTTTCGCGTTGTTTGGTCGCGCGCAGGGGGAGCTTCACACCTGAGCTCGGCTGCGGCAGAATGGCTCCGGTTCGTGTCAGCGTGCGGAGTGGAGTCGCGTGCGCCAGCTTGAGCTCTTGTTTGGCGCCGGCTTGCAGGAGCCGGCTCAGGAACCGTATCGGATCATGAACGTCAACGCGCCGGCGATCGTGCCGCCGGTCGATGGCCGGCAGTCGCAGACCGCGCTGAAGGTCGCGCGCGGCACCGCGCGCCTTCTGCATGCGCTCGGCTGTTGCACGGTGAGCGAGCTGCCGCTGCCCTCCGGCCGCCGCGCCGATCTTGTCGCGCTCGGCGGCAACGGCGAAATCTGGATCGTCGAGATCAAGTCTTCGGTCGCCGACTTCCGCGCCGACGGCAAATGGATGGACTACCGGATGCACTGCGACCGGCTGTTCTTCGCTACCACGGTCGAGGTGCCGTGCGAGATATTCCCGTCCGAAACCGGGCTGATCGTTGCCGACGCGTTCGGCGCGCAGATCGTGTGCGAGGCGCCGGAGCATCGGCTGCATGCGGTAACCCGCAAAAGCATGACGCTGAGTATCGCGCGCGCTGCAGCGTTGCGGTTGCAGTCGCTGGTCGATCCGGCTGGACCCTATGTCGGGGAAATCTAGCGCGATCATCCTCGACTCAAGTGCGAACGGAACAGGCGGGTTTTCGGATGGAGCGTTGGTGAAATCCGGGCTAGGTTTGCCGCGCTCGGGTTCGGAGAGACCGCATGTGCCGCTGGATCGCCTATTCAGGTGGGCCCGTCTATCTGGAAGAGGTGCTGTTCAAGCCCAAGCATTCGCTGATCGACCAGAGCCTCTCGGCGCGTTCCGGCGCGACCACAACGAATGGTGACGGATTTGGCGTCGGATGGTACGGCACCGGCGCGACGCCTGGTCTCTACAAGAGCGTCCAGCCGGCCTGGAGCGATGAAAACCTGCACGACTTGGCGTCGCAGATCAAATCGCCGATGTTCATGGCCCATGTCCGGGCCACGACCGGCACGGCTGTGCAACGCACCAACTGCCATCCGTTCCGCCACCAGAATTGGCTTTTCCAGCATAACGGCGCCGTCCGCGAGTTCCCGCGGGTCAAGCGCGATCTCCTGCTCGCTATTTCGCCCAGCCTGTTCTGCGAAATCTCGGGCAGCACGGATTCGGAAATCATGTTCCATCTGGCGCTGACGTTCGGGTTGCACGACGATCCGGTTGCTGCCGTCGAAAAGATGATCGGATTCGTCGAGGAGGTCGGACACAGTCACGGCGTCACTCATCCGATGCAGATGACGCTGGCGATCCTGGACGGACGCACACTTTATGCCTTCCGCTATTCCAGCGAAGGCAGTTCGCGCACGCTGTTTCACAGCGCCGACGTTGCCACGTTGCGCAGTCGCTTTCCCAATGTGCGTCAGTTCACCGACGATACGCGGGCCGTGGTCTCCGAGCCGGTGGGCGCCGTCGAGGCCGCCGGTGAAGTCTGGGTGGAAATCCCCGAGTCGAGCGCGGTGGTTGTCAACGGCGGCAAGGTGGACATCCGCCGCCTCCAGCCGAGGGCTCCGAACTGACTTGAAGTGGCGCGCGTTGAAAAAGGCAGAACAGCGAGCAATCAATGAAAAAGATCGACAAGACGATGCGATACGGTCTGGCGCTTGTGGCGGCGGCGTGGCTAGGCGCGGGACCCGTTGCCGCGCAGCCGGCCGGCGAAACGCTCGCCGGCAAGACCGTCACGCTGATCATCGGTTTTGGTCCGGGCGGCGGTTATGACCTGTGGGGCCGGCTGGTTGCCCGCCATATCGGCAAGCACCTGCCGGGCAATCCGACCGTGGTGCCGCAGAACATGCCGGGTGCCGGCAGCTACGTCGCGGCAAGCCATATCTACGGCGCGGCGCCGAAGGACGGCACAGCATTTGCGATCATTGCGCGCGACGCCGCACTCGGACCGTTGAGCGGTGCGCCGGGCGCGCGCTTCGACGCCACCAAGATGTCCTGGCTCGGTAGTCCGACGCGGGAGCACAACGCCTGCATCGCCAACGCCACTGCCAAGGTGAAGACCGCGAACGATCTGCGCGAGCACGAATTGATCCTCGGCGACACCGGGCCGGGCACCGGCACGCGGTCCTATCCGAAGGTGCTGAACGATCTGCTCGGCTACAAGTTCAAGCTGGTCTCCGGCTTTCGCTCGTCGGCGGACGTGTTCCTCGCCATGGAGCGCAACGAAGTCGAGGGCATTTGCGAGAGCCTCGACAGCATCAACCAGCGCAAGCCGGACTGGATTCCGAAGAAGGTTGTCAATGTCCTGCTACAGGCCGGCGCCGAGTCGCCGCCCATGCTCGCGGGCGTGCCGAACGTGCTGACGCTCGCTCGCAACGGCGAGGAGAAGCGGGTGCTGGAGTATCTCTACGCCGGCCAGGACATCGGCCGGCCGTTCGTCGCGCCGCCCGATCTGCCCGCCGATAAGCTCAAGATGCTGCGCGATGCGTTCGACGCGACGATGCGCGATCCGGAATTCGTCGCCGACGTCAAACGCAACAAGTTCGAGCTTGAGCCTGAGGATGGCCAGCATCTCGCCGCGCTGATCGACAAGATCTACGCGACGCCGAAGCCAATCATCGAGCGCGTCAGCAATCTGATCAAGTAATCGCTTGTCGTCGGAGACGCGCGATCAGCGCGGCGCGCGTTTGGCGAGGATGCGCTGCAAAGTGCGCCGGTGCATGTTGAGCCGGCGCGCTGTTTCCGAAACGTTGCGTCCGCACAACTCGTAGATCCGCTGGATGTGCTCCCAGCGGACCCGGTCCGCCGACATCGGGTGCTCCGGCGGGTCGGCCTTGCGGCCCTCGAGCGCGAGCAGCGCCGCGACGACATCATCGGCGTCGGCCGGCTTGGACAGGTAATCGACTGCGCCGATTTTGACCGCGTTGACCGCGGTTGCGATGTTGCCGTAGCCGGTCAGGATGATGGCGCGCGCCTCGGGCCTGCGCACCTTGAGCGCGACGATCACGTCGAGGCCGTTGCCGTCGCCGAGCCGCATGTCGACCACCGCGAAAGCCGGCGCCGACTTCTCTACTTCTTGGAGCCCGTCGCTGACCGACTCGGCGGTCCTGACCTCGAAGCCTCGTGCCTCCATGGCGCGCGCAAGCCGCTGCAGGAAGGACTTATCGTCCTCCACGATCAGCAGGGTGCGCTCTGCCTGCACGCCTTCTATGGGGCTATCGATCATTGCCAATTGCATCCTCGTGGCAATCTAAGGAACCTCGCCGCACACCTCAAGTGCCCGCGAAGCCCAGGGGCCGCTCGAAATCACTGCGTTCCCAGCGCACCCGGATCACCGCGCCGCGGTCCGGAAACTTGCGGTTCTCGAAATCGACCATGGCGCCCGACCGCTCCAGCAGCGTCTTAGCAATGAAAAACCCAAGACCCAGCCCGGTGGTTTCGCTGCCGGCGTTCATGCGCCGGCGCTTGCTGGATCGCACATAAGGCTCACCGATCCGGTCCATAATTTCCGGCGCAAAGCCCGGTCCGTCATCGCTGATGGCGACCACGACATCGGCATCGGTCCAATCAGCAGTGATCTCGACGCGGACTTGCGCGAAGTCGACGGCGTTCTCCAGCAGATTGCCTAGTCCGTAGAGGATGGCGGGATTGCGCGCGCCCATCGGCGGCGTGGCATCGGGTTGCAACGCAACATCGATGGCGATGCCGAAGTTTCGATGCGGCGCCACCACTTCCTCGATCAGCGCCGACAACGGGATGCGGTCGAACGGCTCGCCGGCGGAAAGCTCTGTCAGCTTCGACAGGATGTCGCGGCAGCGTTGCGATTGTTCGCGGAGCAGCCGCACATCGTCGATGTGCGGCGAGCCCGCCTCCAGCGCCCGCTCCAACTCCTTGGCGACCACCGAGATAGTCGACAGCGGCGTGCCAAGCTCGTGAGCGGCGGCGGCCGCCAGGCCGTCGAGCTGCGACAGGTGTTGCTCGCGTGCCAGAACGAGCTCGGTTGCGGCCAGCGCCTCGGCGATCTGGCGACTCTCTTCGGTGATTTGCCATGCGTAGACGCTGATGAAGCCGATCGCGAGCAGGATCGAAAGCCAGACGCCCAGCAGATAGATCCACGGCAGCTCAAGCGGATCGTCGAGGTCCCACGGCAACGGATAGTGCACGAACACCAGCACGGTGGCGCACACCACGGCGAATGCGCCGAGCATGATGGTGATGCGCGGCGGCAATGCTGTCGCCGACAACAGCACCGGCGCGAGGAACAGGAACGAGAATGGATTCTCCAGTCCACCGGTGAGGAACAGCAGCACCGCAAGTTCGGCGATGTCGAACGCCAGCAGCCACGCAGCGCGTTCGGGTTCGAGCCGTTGCGTCAGGCTGAAACGCACCCGCAGCGCGATGTTCAGCCAAGCCGACAGCGCGATCACCGCAAGGCAGGCATAGACCGGCAGCGGGAACTCGACCGCGTACTGCACCACCAGCACCGCGATGGTCTGTCCAATGATCGCCAGCCAGCGCAGCCTCAGCAGCGTATCGAGACGGACGTTTCGCCGGCGCGGCAGCTGCAGGACGTCGGCCGTGTCTTCGAGCATGGACCCTATTTTAGTGCGCCGGGCGCTGTTCTCAATGTTGCGAACCGACGCATGGCGCAGTCCTTGTCGCCACGGACGGGCGGTTCGGACGGGGCTTGCGCGCCGCCGCGTGCCGCGCCACACCTGCGGGCCATGCTCGCCCCCGCTGCGACCTTTTCGCCGATCGCCGTTGACCGCCTGGTCAAGCGCTACAAAGCAGTGGCTGCGGTGGACGGCATTTCCTTTACCATCGAGGCGGGCTCATGCACGGCGCTTCTTGGCGGCAACGGCGCAGGCAAGACGACCACCATTTCCACCATCATGGGGCTGGTTGAGCCGACCTCGGGTTCCGTGACCGTGCTCGGCGCCGAAATGCCGCGGCAGCGCCACCGGGTCCTGCATCGGATGAATTTCGAAAGCCCCTACGTCAATATGCCGATGCGGCTCACCGTGCGTCA
>Ga0310810_10010538_pt1 | contig 10765 bp, 5 predicted proteins | sample NCmetagenome_FD_207641 | JGI IMG/M metagenome (GOLD analysis project Ga0310810, IMG submission 207641) | Soil microbial communities from experimental microcosm in Duke University, North Carolina, United States - NC | ecosystem: Engineered > Artificial ecosystem > Soil microcosm > Unclassified ... | reverse complement strand
ATCCCATGCTAATCTTCCATAAGCGTACCAATTGGCTTGTGCAAATGGATGACCCGTCCAGTTTCTCTCATTGCCAATATTGGCAACACCGGCGATTGCAGTGGCCGAATAATTCTCCAGTGAACCGTCGATCACTTTTGCAACTGTCGAACCTTTGCCTTTTGCATAGGTGTCAGCATCAAGACATTCTTTGAATAAAGGAGCTTCATAAACAAGGCTAGTTCCTTGTCCGAGGTACTCTTGCGTTAATTGAAATTCGATAACCAAAGGCGTTTGTGGCATTGCACCGAACAATGGAGAGAAAGGCTCTCGTGGCTGGAAATCTATGGGACCGTTTTTTACCTGCACCAAAACATTCTTCCTGAATTTTCCGTCGAGAGGTTTGAATTCATCATATGCTTGCATGGCCCGATCAGAAGAAGCGATACTTGGCGCACTGGGATCAGCCTTCCCTTCGCCAAAATTTTCAGTGGTCTTCTGAACCCGGGCATCATAAACAAACGCACGCCACATCACAATTCCATGATGCGGTGCCAGCGCATCTGCAAACATGTTGGCTCCGTCAGCGTGAGTTCTGCCATAATTCTGCGGACCGGGCTGACCCTCTGAATTTGCTTTGACTACCAAACCGCCAAAGTCCGGAACGTAAGAATAGATCTCATCAACTTTTTGCTTCCACCAGTTTTGTACTTGTGCATCGAGTGGATCGGCTGTTTTCAATCCACCGATTTCTATCGGTGCGCTGAACCTTGCCGTGAGATAAACTTTGATTCCGTAAGGACGAAACACATTGGCAAGGGCGGCCACTTTTTCCAAATAAGGTTTTGTAAGAACCATTGCATTTGCATTCACGTTTGTCAGCACCGTGCCATTGATACCGATCGAGGCATTGGCTCTTGCATAATCAATGTATCGTTTGTCAATGTAGCCCGGAAGCAAATGCCAGTTCCAGATCGAAGCACCCGCATAACCTCGCTCCACCGTTCGGTTCAGGTTATCCCAATGATCTAAAATGCGGTTTTGAATTTTAGGAACGGAAATAATATTCAGCTGTTGAATATTTTGATGAGTCTGCAACAATCGCAGGAAGTAAAATACTCCGTAGAGAACGCCAATGTCTGTGTTAGCGGTAATGAGAATTACATTTTTTGGATTTGATTGATCGGTTACAATTGCAAACCCTTCTTCACCCAGTTGATCATAGTGAACTCGTGGCGTTTCAACCATGCCTCCTGACTTTACCCGGAGGAGAATGCAATTGGTTTCAATTTTTGTTGTCTCAGAGATTTTTTTATCCAGGAGAGTTCCCAAATCTGTAAGCAGTTCGTTCCTGGCAATTGTCATGGTAGGAGAGGAGCCATTGATTACAATCGAATTGATGTGGCTTCTGTATTGTTGTAAAAGAGCAGGATCGTCAATTTTATCATAGCGTAACCAAAGCCTGTAACCATCTTCAGCATATGCCGTCACTGCAAAAAGATGAAGATAAAAAAATAAGAGAGTTCTTATCATAACCAAGCGTTCCTGCAGTCACTTTGTGTGACTTCATTTAGTGAGTTCGTTGCGATGATGCCCGAATGATCAGTTCCGATCTTAACACAATTGTATTTGTGGAATAAATAGGATGCACCCCATTTAAATGATTTATAAGATTACGTGCAGCCACTTCGCCCATCTCGTAGCCCGGGTAATTAATGGTGGTCAGGTTCGGCTCAATGACTTTCGAAACGGGGTCATTATTGAAACCAACAAAGGCAATATCGTCAGGAATGCGGATCCCCGCTTGTTTCAAAGCAAGCATACATCCGACAGCACAATTATCATTGGCTACCAATACGCCATCGGGGTGTGGATCCATTTTTAAAATTTCTTCTGCGGCATTGATGCCGGCTTCAAGACTGAGATTGCCGATGATCAGGTTATCCTCTTTAAACTCAATATTATTTTCGGCCAATGCGTCTTTATAACCTTTCAGGCGATCGATGTATACGTTTCTCTTTGGATTCGCCGTAATGTGCACAATTCTTTTGCAACCTTCTTTTATCAAATGAGTCGTGGCTTCGTAGGCAGCTTTCCTGTTGTCAATCAGGACATTTGTAAAGTTGGAATGATGTTCACCACGGTCAAAAAAGATGACCGGAATGTTCTTCTTCAAAAACTGGTCGAAATGAGAAAGGTCATTCGTGTCGTAAGAAAGAGAAACCAGCAAGCCATCCACGCGATTATTGAACATCGTCTTTGCATTCATTTTTTCTTTCTGCTCAGACTCCGATGACTGGCTGATGATAAGATTATATCCTTCACTGTTCGCTACGTTTTCAATACCAGCAATAACCGCAGACATAAAGTAACTGTTGAGTCTTGGCACAATGACGCCGATTGTCTCGGTACGTTGATTGCGAAGGTTGCGCGCAAAATGATTGGAGCGATAACCAAGTTCTTCAGCCAATTCAAATATCTTTTTCTTCGTCTTTTTATTGACAACAGGATCGTCTTTCAAAGCCCGGCTCACGGTTGCGATAGAGATATTCAGTTTATCGGCTATATCGTATATGGTTGCTTCTTTTTCCCTTGACATAAATAATTCATTAAATCTACAAATGCATGTCCTAAATCCCTGCTTCTTTGTTCATTTTTTTTAATGATGACTTTCGTATGACCAGGTCTGAACTAACAATGACAGTGCGTATGTTCTGAATATCACCAGTGCCCTGTAAATGATTTATGAGATTTCTGGCTACAATCTCTCCCATGTCTTTTCCTGGATAGTCAATGGTTGTCAGTGCCGGTTCGATCAATTTACCGATGATATCATTGTTGAACCCCACGATGGCAATATCGCCGGGTATTTTGATATTGTTTTCCTTCAACGTCCGCATACACACGGCTGCGACAAAGTCATTTGTTATAAATGCGCCATCGGGAAGTGGCTTCATCCTGAGAATTTGGTTGGCCGATTCAATACCTGCATTCTCACTGAGGTCATTTACAAGGAGCATGCTTTCATCAAAGCTGATGCCGTGATCAAACAATGCGTCTTTGAATCCTTTATATCTTTCTGAATAAACATTTCGTTTCAGGCTTGAGGTTACATGCACGATTCTTTTACATCCCTGTTCAATTAAATGTTGAGTTGCCTGGTAACCACATTTGTAATTATCAATAATCACCACAGGGCTATTGCCTGTTCGCTCCACGCGATCAAAAAAAATGACCGGCACACCTTTCTCTTCGAAAGGATGGAAATGTTCAAGATCATTTGTATCAAAAGCAAGCGAAGCAATCAACCCGTCGACTCTTTTATGAAAAAGATTTTTTGCGTTGGCTGCTTCTTTCACACGACTTTCAGACGAATGGGTGATGATAAGATCATAACCCTCCTGGGTTGCCATCTTTTCAATACCAGCGAGTACCGATGTAATGAAACTGCTGTTGAGCTCATGAACAATGACACCGATCGTATTGGTTTTTTGTTTGCGAAGGTTGCGGGCAAAATGGTTGGACCTGTAACCCATTTCTTCGGCAAGTTCAAAGATCTTTTTCCTTGTTTTTTTGCTCACAACCGGGTCGTTCTTTAGTCCCCTGCTCACTGTTGCGATCGAGATATTCAGCTTGCGGGCAAGGTCGTATATAGTGACTTCTTTTCCTTTATCCATACAATCGGTTACAATCCATTTGTAAAGCTAAATTAAAAAAAATTTAAAAAATTTATTGTAATCGGTTACATATTTCAAAAATATCTTTAAATTAGTATCGGCATTGCTTACTTGCACACTTGCTATATGAGAAAAGAAACTGCTACAATTCTACTAAGAAGCTTACCTATCAAATGTTTCATCCTATTTTACTTTGTCTTACGACGGCCAGGTAGCTTGTTTTTTCCTTCATATATCAGGCAACAACGTATCTGTGACCAAGTTCCCACATTGCGACTAAATGGCTTAATTAATGTAATCGGATAACTTAAAACGTTTGTGTTTACCCTGTGGGGCCTACTTTTAAGATTTTGCTGACTTAGAATTAAAATTTTAAAACTGATGTTTATGAAAATTTCGGTTCTTCAAAACGAAAATTTATGGGGGAAAGACAGGCTGCTTGTAAAAACATTCTTATCGTTTGTCTTTTCTGTATTACTAACCATTTGTCTTACTCAATCGGCGTCTGGTCAAAACATGCGGGTGCGTGGACACGTCACGAACGAAACTGGTCAACCGGTACCAAAACCGTCCGTTGTTATTAAAGGCACATCAAACGGTGTGACAGGAAATGACAACGGTGACTTCGATATCCAGGCTCCTGGCGACGCCACATTAGTTATTTCATCCGTGGGGTATTCGTCAATTGAAGTCTACATTAACAACCGGACGACAATTTCTGCATCACTCAGTTCGACCGCAGGAAGTATGAATGAAGTAATCGTGGTAGGTTACGGTACTCAACGTAAAAGAGACGTGACGGGAGCTGTTGCTTCGTTAAACGAAGCAACGTTAAGACAAGTGCCTGCGCCCAACCTGATATCACAATTGAAGGGAAGAACTGCAGGCGTTGATATTGTCAGCAACAGTGCAACTCCCGGAGGTGGCGGCTCCATTCGCATCAGGGGAAACAGAACAATCGCCAATTCGCAGTCGACAAGTGATGCATTGGATCAACCATTGCTTGTTTTGGACGGAATTCCTTTCAGCGGAAGTATCAATGATCTCAACCCGGATGACATTGAGAAAATAGAAATTTTGAAAGATGCATCCGCCACGGCTATCTATGGTTCAAGGGGAGCAGGCGGTGTTATACTGGTGACCACAAAGCGCGGTAAGACCGGTAAACCTACTGTCAGCTACAACGCCTACTATGGCATTTCAAGCGCTCTTGGAAAATTAAAAGTATTTAATGGTCCGGAGTATGCCCAGTTCAAGCAGGATGCTGCTACCTATAATCGTTCAAGTCCCGGAACAACTGCGTATCCTCTCACATCTGCAGAACAAGCGGCGCTGGCTTCCGGGGTATCGACCGATTGGCAGGACCTGATCTATCAAAATGGATTTACGACCAATAACCAGATAACGGTTTCAGGAGGGAATGAAGGTGTTCAATACGGTCTTGGTGGCGGTTATTACAATGAAACCGGAATTATTCCCAATCAAAAATTTGAAAGATACTCTTTGCGCGCAACGATCGACGCAAGAATTAATAAAGTGATAAAGGTCGGCCTCAATACGCTCAACACGCTGAGTTTTTCAAATACGCCGGGAGGTGCTGGCGTTCCCGGAGGAACAATAAGAGTTACTCCTTTGGCGAATCCTTATAATGCGGACGGCACTGTGAATTTGAGACCAGCGGTCGGATCCATTGATGAGCCAAACATTGTTAGTCCCCTGACATTGAAAACAAACACGGATGGAATTTTAGCAAGAACAAGACGGCTTCGAACATTCAATAGTTTGTATGGTGAAGTACAGATATTGAAAGATCTCCGCTATAGGATAAACATTGGATTGGATTATCGTCAGCAACAGGGAGATAGTTATAATGGTCCTAACACCTTTACCAATGCGACAGCCACCACATTTGCGCAGGCCAATGCAAATATCACAAACAATGAGGCCTGGACCTATGTGATTGAGAATTTATTATTCTATGACAAGACAATACATGACAAACATAAAATAGGTCTTACCGGTCTATTCAGTACTCAAAAAGATCACATACAACAGAGCAGTTTTAATGGGTTGGGTTTCCCGGCTGACTATGTACAGAACAGTAACCTTGCCTTAGCAAATAGTGTTACTGCGGTAGCTCCTATTAATGGAGTGCCTCAAAACTTTTTGAATGAGCAAGGCCTTTTATCACTTATGGGACGCGTCAATTATGGATATGACAACCGGTACCTGGCAACAGCCACCGTAAGGAGAGACGGTTCATCTGTATTGGCTCCGGGTCATCAATATTTCACCTATCCCGCTTTTGGTTTAGGATGGAACATCAGCAACGAACAGTTCATGAAGAACACAAGTTTTGTGAACAATCTGAAGTTAAGAGGAGGTTGGGGTAAAACGGGCAACCAGGGCGTGGCCCCCTATTCTACACTGGGCGCCTTAAGTACGAGCACGTACAATTTTGGACAGGGGTCCGGCGGACAAGAAGCGGCGTATACAGTTACACAACTTGCTAACGCAGATCTTCATTGGCAATCCACCACGCAATGGAATGTTGGTTTGGATTTTACTGTGTTGAAAAATCGACTCAGCGGTTCTTTTGACATATATGATCAAAAGACAAAAGACATTCTGTTGCCTTATGATTTGCCGCCCAGTAACGGCGCAACATCCACGATCAAAAATCTCGGCGAAACAAAAGGTCATGGACTAGAGATCAATCTGAGCAGCATCAATGTGCGATCAAGAAATGGTTTGACCTGGACAACCGACTTCAATTTTTCATTCAACAGGGAAGAGATCACCGCTCTGCCCGGAGGGAAAGACAACATTGGCAACGGTTGGTTCATTGGTCAACCTCTGACAGTGATCTATGATGTAAAGAAAATTGGCATTTGGCAAACAGAAGATTCTGTCAAAGGAACGCTGGCAACACAAACAAGTCCTGTTCAATTTCCCGGGCAGATAAAAGTCCAGGATCTGAATGGTGACGGCAAGATCGACCAGAATGACCGGCAGGTACTCGGGAATTTCCAACCTCAGTGGGAAGCGGGATTTACCAGTGTACTTGCGTATAAAAATTTTGATTTCTCATTTGTGATACATGCGAGGATGGGAATGAAAGTAGTCGTTCCTTACATCACTGCTGATGGTGGAGCGCAAGGGTTTCCATTCTTTATGCAGGGTCGCGCCAACCAATTAAAGGTTAATTACTGGACACGTGACAACGCAACGAATGATTTTCCTGCACCTGATGCCGGCACCGACAGATTTTTGTTTGCTTCGACGCTGGGGTATGTAGACGGATCATTCATAAAATGCCGCAGTATCAATTTAGGTTACCAGGTACCCGCATCCATTTTGAAAAAAGCTGGCATTAGTTCACTTAGAATTTATGTGACGGCAGTAAATCCATTTATCTTTTATTCACCGTTTGTTAAAGACGGGCTGGGTCCTGATCCCGAAGGAAATGGTTATGGTGGAGCAGTTTCTTCCCCGACAGCTGGAGGTAGCGTAGGAGTAGGAGGAGTAGGGCCAAATTCCGGTGGAACAACTAATGGATCTTTCCGCCAGGTTACTGTGAATGCAAATAATCCGTCAACTCGTCAATTCAATTTTGGAATTGATCTGAAATTCTAAATTTTTAAAAATCACTCTATATGAAGAGTCTTAAAAAAATAATTCTGCCGTCGATCCTGATGATTGCAGTTCTTTCCAATAGCTGCAAAAAAATATTGGAAGAACACCCGAGATCATTGATCGTACCTTCTTTCCTGAGTACTCCCTCTGGTTTGCTTGGAGGCATTTCCGGCGTATATAACGATATCAGGGGTCAATGGGGAACCGAAGGTTTTTCTTTGTTCACAGTTGGCGGCACGGATGAACATCTTATGGGTGCCAGTAACAGTGCCCCGAAATTTTTTACTTACAACGGGTTGGCAAGTTCTGATATGAACGGAAGCTTTTGGAATGTTGCTTACCAGGATATCAATACACTGAATGGTGTATTGCATTACGGGCCCGATGCAGCTTTAGCCGACTCTGTTAAACGGCAATATCTCGGCCAGGCAAAATTCCTGAGAGCATTCTGGTATTTTTATCTGGTGCAAACATTTGGCGATGTGCCCTTGCATACAGATTTTATTACCGTTCCCTCAGCCGCCGATACTCGTCAACCAGTGGCTGATGTTTACAACCTGATAATAAATGATCTTACCGACGCTTCCACTGAGTTGCAGGTGAGCTCACCCGCTGCTTCCTCGGCAGCAAATCCGTTTGGTGGTAAAGCAGCAAGCCAGGCAACAGCAAAATATTTGTTAGCGAAGGTTTATTTGACGAGAGGATGGCTAACAAACAGCAATGCTGATTTTACGCAAGCATACAATATTGCGGCCGATCTTATCAATAACAAAGCTACTTATGGTTGCGATCTGTGGCAGGATTATGCAGACGCTTTCAAACCCGCGAATGACTATGGAAAGGAGACTCTTTTCACCAGTGACCATAGCAGTGACACGAAGTATGGGCAATACCAACCCGGGGCTTCGGGAGGAGCCGCACAAAATCTTACACCCTGGTTCAACCGCTGGAATTACCCTTCCCTGAGCAACATAAATTCCTACATATCGGGTGGTGTTCTCAAGAGCTCCGGCACAAGCTCGATGACAAGAGATGTTGCAAACGGTCGACCTTATATCAGGGTGCGCCCCAACAATTATGTATGGCCAACCGGAGCCAACGCGGGCAGAAACTATTTGTTTGATGAAGCATTTTCAGATAGAATAAATGACTCACGCTACGATAAAACATTTCAGACTGTCTGGATTGCTAATACTGCAAATGTGTCTACTCAAATCAAGGATGCCAATGGGAATCTTGTACACGACCCAAATAATTCCCGCGGAATTGAATATACAATGACTGTAGGAAAGGATACGGCTGTCTGGATGCCCGATCATGAAGTGACAGGCGCTCCACAGTTCAATGGTGCAGATCCGTTCAAAGGCATTATTATTCCGCCAAGTTTATGGTCAAACAGTTACTTTCCTGCTGTGAAAAAGTTTGACGATCCAAACAGGACCGGTGTGAATGATCCTTCCACGAGACCTGTTGTTATTTTCAGATTTTCGGACGTTTACCTTGTTGCAGCGGAAGCGGCTTTCAAATTGGGTGATGTTACAAATGCTGCCGCGATGATAAACGTGGTGAGACAAAGAGCTGCATACAGAAGCACGAACAGCAGCGCGGAAAATGCCCTCGCCGCGGATGCAGTTACGATTACTCCCGGAGATGTCACGCTTGATTTTATCCTGGATGAACGCACCCGCGAATTTTATGGTGAATGGCAAAGATGGTGGGACCTGGTGCGAACTCAATCCTTGATCAGCAGGGTTACTGCGTGGAATCCGGAAGCAGCTCCATACATCCAGGCCTTCCACGTTTTACGCCCGATACCGCAACAAGAAATTGACCTGGTTACCGAGGGACCTAAATTTCCCCAGAACCCTGGTTATTAAACGAGCCTACAGAGCAGCAACCGTTAGTAAATCAAAAGGGAGGATGTTTTCATCCTTCCTTTCTTTTAAAAAATTGTTTGTGAATTTGAACACATATATTTACCCTTAAAAAATCAGTATGTCAGTTACACTTGGCAATAAGGAATTTTTCAAAAATATTTCCCAAATAAAATTTGAGGGACGAGACACGGATAATCCGCTTGCATTTCGCTGGTATGACGAAAATAAAGTAGTTGCCGGAAAGAAGATGAAGGATCATTTGCGTTTTGCCTGCGCTTATTGGCATAGCTTCTGTGGGAGTGGTGCCGATCCTTTTGGTGAACCCACCCATTTGTTTCCCTGGGGCGAAAAACAGGATGCCGTTGAAAGAGCAAGAGATAAAATGGATGCAGCGTTTGAGTTCATTACAAAAATGAACCTGCCTTTTTATTGTTTTCATGATGTAGACGTAGTGGATTACAGCAATGATGTAAAAGAAAATGACAGAAGATTACAGGTGTTGGTGGAATACGCGAAAGAAAAACAAAAAGCAAGTGGTGTAAAATTATTATGGGGCACAGCCAATTTATTTTCTCATCGCAGGTATATGAATGGTGCCGCTACCAATCCCGATTTTCACGTGTTGGCTCATGCGGCGGCACAGGTGAAAGCGGCGCTCGATGCTACTATCGCACTGAATGGGGAGAACTATGTTTTCTGGGGCGGACGAGAAGGTTATATGAGTTTGTTGAATTCAGATATGAAAAGAGAAAAAGAGCACATGGCAGGATTTCTTCACATGGCTAAAGATTACGCACGAAAGAACGGGTTCAAGGGAACATTTTTTATCGAACCAAAACCTTGCGAACCCACCAAACACCAGTATGATTACGATGGAGAAACTGTGATCGGTTTTTTAAGACAGTTTGACCTGTTGAACGATTTCAAATTGAATGTTGAAGTAAATCACGCAACATTGGCCGGTCATACATTTACTCATGAACTGCAAGTCGCCGCTGACGCAGGTCTGCTTGGAAGTATGGATGCTAACCGTGGCGATTACCAGAACGGTTGGGATACGGACCAGTTTCCTAATAATATAAATGAGTTGACGGAAGCCATGGTCATCATTCTTGAAGCAGGTGGTTTTAAGGGTGGCGGGATTAATTTTGATGCCAAAATCAGGCGCAATTCAACGGATGCCGCTGATCTTTTCCATGCTCACATCGGGGGCATGGATACGTTTGCAAGAGCGTTGATTACAGCCGACACTATTCTGCAGCGATCAGATTACAAGAAACTGAGACAGGGAAGATATTCTTCTTATGATTCCGGAAAAGGGAAGGAATTTGAGCAAGGGAAATTATCGCTCGAAGATCTGAGAAGCTATGCTATTGAAAACGGCGAACCTGAAACAAAGAGTGGCAGGCAGGAATATTATGAGAATATCATAAACAGGTATATTTAAACAACATGAAAATATTTCTCTTTGTGCTTGCAGTGTGCAGCCTGCAGCTTCCGGCTTTTCCCCAACAACCCGCTTATAAAAACAAAAATCTTTCTCCTGAGGCAAGGGCAAAGGACCTGTTAGCAAGAATGAATCTTGATGAGAAGGTG
>Ga0310810_10010537_pt1 | contig 10766 bp, 8 predicted proteins | sample NCmetagenome_FD_207641 | JGI IMG/M metagenome (GOLD analysis project Ga0310810, IMG submission 207641) | Soil microbial communities from experimental microcosm in Duke University, North Carolina, United States - NC | ecosystem: Engineered > Artificial ecosystem > Soil microcosm > Unclassified ... | reverse complement strand
GGCCCAGTTTTCCCTCCATCATGGCTGCCGCGCCGTGCGCTCGAGCGCCCGCAGCTTCGCGTGCTTCAGAAAGCTCGCGAACGCGCCGATCGCGATGTGCGCAAAACCAGGAGCGCCGTCGAGGAAGCCGAGCTTCAGCACGTAGAATCGAAAAAAGCGCGCGATCGGCGAAGCGGCCATCGCAAACCCGGAGCTGCGCTCGCCGCGCGCATGCAACGCATCGGCTTGCAGTGTCGTGTACCGATTCTGCTTGGCGATGTAGCGCTCGATCGATTCCGCCGATGCATGCATCAGGTCGCCGTCGAGCCGTCCTACCGGCCCGTCTGCCAACACTTGCTCGTGCACCGGATCGTCGCTCCACCGCGCGCGCCGCCGGTCGAAAAGCCGTGTGGTCCAGTCCGGATAGCCTTCACCGTGAGACAGCCAGCGACCCAGGAACCGATTGCGACGCGCGAGCGCGTAAGCCGGATGCGGCGGCTCGCCGCGCGCGAACAGCGTCACGATCGAGTCGCGCAGCGCGGGCGACAGACGCTCGTCGGCATCGAGGCACAGCACCCAATCGTGCCGCGCCTCCTGCACGGCGAACTGCTTCTGCGGACCAAAGCCTGCCCATGCATGGGAGACGACGCGCGCGCCGCTGCGGCGTGCGGTTTCTACGGTATGATCGCCGCTCCCTGAATCGACGACGAGCGCGTCGGCGCAAAACGGCGCCGACAACAGGCACTCGGCAATGTCGGCTGCGGCGTCGCGCGTTATCACCACCAGCGAAACGGGAAGCGGCCCGCTCATGCGCATGTCGAATCGCCGCGCTGCATCGTTCGCATCGATGGCGGCGATCCATCCCTTCTTGTTCCGGTCGGAAGTTCCGATGATAAAGGAGCGGATGAAATCGCTCCGCGGCCGACGCGCGACGGATACGCTGGGTGGGGTCACATCGCCCGAACCCTGCGTCGTGAAACGGCGAGGCGTCAGCGCCCGCGCATGAGCAGTGACACCAAGGACACGGCGAGCGTGCTCGTCGTGCGTCCCTCGTCCCTTGGCGACATCGTCTACGCGCTCGCCGTCGTTTCCGACATCCGGCGAGCGCAGCCGCAACTCGCGATCGACTGGGTCGCAGAGCCCGGCTTCGCGCCGCTGATCGCACTCAGCCCCGACGTCCGCCGGATCATTCCGTTCGGCTTGCGCCGATGGCGTCGTGCACCGTTCACGCCGCACACGTGGCAGGATGTTCGCGCGTTTCGCCGCGAGCTCACTCGGACTCGCTATGCGGCAATTCTCGACCTGCAGGAACAGCTGAAAGGCGGTTTGATCGCGCGCGCGGCGCGTGGCACGCGGCACGGCTTCGCGTGGGGTAGCGCTCGCGAGCCGCTTGCGACATTGTTCGATGACGTCCATCACCGCGTCTCCGCGGACCTGCACTTCGTCGTCCGCTGCCGCCAGCTCGCCGCAGCAGCCCTCAGCTATGCGCTCGATTCGGAACCGCGCTGGAACCTGCGAGTACCTTCAATGGGAACGGGCGTTCCGCAACGTCCCTATCTCGTCGTGCTGCACTCGACGAGCCGCGACGACAAGATGTGGCCCGAAGCCCATTGGCGCGCGGTGCTCGAAACTTGCACGAACGCGGGCCTTCTGACGGTGCTGCCATGGGGAAGTGCCGATGAAGAGGCGCGCAGCCGCAGGCTCGCGGACGGGAATGCTTCCGCGATCGTCCCTGCGTTCCTGTCGCTCCCCGAAGTTGCGACGCTCCTCGCGCACGCCGAGCTCGCGATTGGCGTCGACACGGGCTTTACGCATCTCGCGGCCGCGTTGCGAACACCGACGATCGCGCTTTTTACCGTCACCGATCCGCGCCGACATGGCGTCGCAACGACCGGAAGTCATGGGCGCGACCTCGGGGACATCGGCGCCGTGCCGTCGGTCGACGATGTGCTCCAGGCAGCGTCGGAGCGGCTTCGCGCGGCTCCGCGCTGCTGAATCGTGATACGCGCGGTCTACAGCGTGCTGTGGTGGCTGTTGCTGCCTCTGTTGCCGCTTCGACTGTGGTGGCGCGGCCGGCGCGAGCCCGGCTATTGGATGAACGTCGGCGAGCGCTTCGGTTTTTACGGTGACGCGAAGACAACGCGTGGCGCCGTGTGGATTCACGCGGTGTCGCTCGGCGAGACGCGTGCAATCGCGCCGCTGGTCGACCGGCTGCAGCGCGAAGCGCCCACCCGGCCGATTCTTTTGACGCACATGACGGCGACCGGACGGGAAGCCGGCCGCGCACTCTTTGGCGAGCGCGTGCAGCAGGCGTGGCTTCCGTATGACGTTCCATTCGCAGTTCGCCGCTTTTTCGCGCATTTCGAGCCGCGCGCGGGCCTGCTCGTCGAAACGGAGCTGTGGCCGAACCTGACGGATGCAGCCGCGCAACGCAGCGTTCCGCTTATGTTGATCAACGCGCGCTTGTCGAAGCGCTCGGCGCGCGGCTATCGGCGCATCGCATCGTTGACGCGACCATTGCTGCAGAAGCTCGCCGGCATTGCCGCGCAGTCCGACGCCGATGCGCAGCGGCTGCGCGATCTTGGCGCGCACGACGTCGTCGTCACCGGCAACCTCAAGTTCGACGTCGATGCCACACCAGCGCAGCGGGAACGCGGCGCTTCGTTGCGCGAGATGTTCGGCGCATCGCGCGCAGTACTGACACTCGCATCGACGCGCGATGGCGAAGAAGCGCTGCTGCTCGATGCGCTCGCGCGCGCCACGGCGCTGCCGCCGACGACGCTCGTCGTCCTCGTTGCCCGTCATCCACAGCGGTTCGATGCCGTCGCCGCGCTGCTGCGCGATCGCAACATTCGCCACGTCCGCCGCAGTGCGAACGCTGCCGTCGATGCAGAGACGCGCGTCGTGCTCGGTGATTCGATCGGCGAGATGTTCGCCTACTACATCGCGTCCGACGTTGCCTTCGTAGGCGGAAGCCTGCTGCCGCTTGGCGGACAGAACCTGATCGAGCCGATTGCCGTGGGCGTGCCGACGCTCATCGGGCCGCACATGTTCAACTTCGCTGCGGCGAGTGCCGCGGCCCTGGCTGCCGGCGCGGCACTCCAGGTTCGTGATGCCGATCAGTTGTTTTCGACAGCCGCGAGGCTTCTCGACGACGGTGTCGAGCGCGAGCGCATGCGCGCTGCCGCGCTCGAATTCATAGCCGCACATCGCGGCGCGACCGATCGACTGTGGCGCTGGCTCGAGCCGCGCCTTCGTTAACGGCCCAACCTAACCGCGCAAGCGCCGGTTGGCGTCCTCGAGATCCTGCTCGTCGAGGGTGCCGACAGCGGCCTTCAGGCGCAGCACGCCGATCAGATAGTTGAAATAGGCCTGCGCGAGATCGCGCCGCGTCTGGAACACGTTCTGCTGCGTGTTCAGCACGTCGAGGTTCGTGCGCACACCAACCTCCTGACCCGTCTTGTTCGACTCATAGGCCGTCTGCGCGGAAACGAGTGCCTGCTCGAACGCCTTAACCGACGCCGCGGCACTGTTGACGCCACTGAACCCCGTCTGTGCATTGAACAGCGCGTTGCGGCGCGCAACCTCGACGTTCTGCCGAGCGTTCTCCTGCAGGGCGAGGGCCTCGCGGACCTTCGAGTCGATCAGGCCTCCCGTGTACAGCGGCACGTTCAGCGCAAGACCGATCAGCGCCTGGCGCGAATCGTTGAACACACCGAGATTGACCGAGCCCGATCCGGCCTGCGCGTTCGCGCTCGCGACGAGATCGATCGTCGGCAGGCGCGCGGCGCGCTGGCGCTCGATCTCGAGCGTTGCGATCTGGCTGTTGTATCGCGCGATTCGCACGTTGAGGTTGTCGGCAAGCGCGCGATCGACCCACGCGTCGAGCGAGTTGGGCGACGGCAGCGTAGGCTCGAAGCCCGGACCGAGGCGCTTCAAATCTTGTGGCGGACGGCCGATGATCGCGCGCAATGCGGTCCGCTTGTTATCGAGGTCGTTGCGTGCGGAAATTTCCTGCGCGACGATCGAGTCGTACTTCGCTTGCGCTTCATTCGTGTCCGTGATCGTCGCAACGCCGACCTCGAAGTTGCGCTTCGCCTGCGCGAGTTGCTCCGACACCGCGGCTTTCTGGCTTTCGGCGAGCTCGACGTTGAACTGCGCGAGCAGCACGTCGAAGTACGCAGTCGCGACGCGCAGGATCAGGTCCTGCCGCGCGGACGCGAGCGTGTAATCGGCCTGCTCCACCTGCTGCACCGCCTGACTGTACGCGACGGTGTTCGCATAGCGGTAGAGCGGTTGCGATGCGGATACCGTGAGTCCGCCCGCACCGAACCCGCGATTGACTTGAACCCGTGGATCGGTGTCGGCGTTCGTGCCGAAGTAATTGCCGTTGGCGCTGGCGGACAGATTCACGTTCGGCAGCAGGCCGGCACGCGCCTGGGGCACGCGTTCCTGCGTCGCCTGCCAGTTCGCGCGCGCGGCGGCGAGCGTCGGATCGTTCAGCTGCGCCTCATGGTAAATCTGCAGCAGATCCTCGGCGCGCGCCGGAGCGACTGCGCCGAGCGCGAACGCAAGTGTGGCGACGATGATGGACGACGAGCGAAGCATGGGTCAGAACGCGAAGCGCGCCGGCGCCAACGCGTTGGTCAGGGGAGCGATCACCGTCTCGAACAGGTCGATCGCCACGCGAGTCCCCGGCGAATCGGAGCGAATCAGTCGCGCAGCCATCGCCGGCGGCTCACCAATGACGGCAAACAGCCGCCCGCCCGCCGCAAGCTGCGCGAAAAAGCGTTCGGGCAGAAGCGGCGTCGAGCCAGTGAGCACGATGACGTCGTAAGTCTCGTTGCCGAAGCCGCGTGCGCCGTCGCCGACTTCGACGCGCGCATTGTCGAAGCCGAGCCGTGCGAGCTTCCGCGCAGCCTCGGCGGCGATGGTTGGATCGATGTCGACGCTCGTCACATCGCCGGCGCAGCTCGCGAGCAGCGCGGTCAGGTAACCGCTGCCGGTGCCGATCTCGAGCGCGCGATCGTTCGTGCGCAGCGTGAGCTCCTGGATGACGCGCGCTTCCATCTTGGGCGTCCACATGCGCTCGCCATTGCCGATCGGCAGTTCGACGTCGGCGAATGCCAGCGCCTTGTACGCCGGCGCCACGAAGTCTTCGCGCTTGACGGCGAACAACAAGTCGAGCACGCGCTGATCGAGCACTTCCCACGTGCGAATCTGCTGCTCGACCATGTTGAAGCGAGCCTGTTCGTAGTCGAAGGGCGTCATCGATGGACCCTGTGGCGCTGGATGGATTGCGCAGGCATCGCGCGGCGTGGCGTCCGCGCGAACATGTCGCGCGGTGGCGCGATGAAGTTCGGGATTATAGCAATCGAGCATGGGCGCTAATCGAGCGTCTGCCGGTAGCGCCACATCGCCACGCCGCCGACGGCGACGAGGAACAGGCCAATCGGCCACACGTGCGCGGCGACATCCGCGGCATCATTGCCCTTGAGGAGGATCCCGCGGACGATCCGCAGGAAATGTGTTGCCGGAAATATCTCGCCGAGCGACTGCGCCCACTGCGGCATCCCGCGAAACGGAAACATGAAACCGGACAGCAGCATCGTCGGCAGGAAGAAAAAGAACGTCATCTGCATCGCCTGCAGCTGGTTCGCCGCGAGTGTTGAGATCGCGAAGCCGAGCCCGAGGAGCGCTGCGATGTACAGCATCATCGTCGCGCCGAGCAACAGCAGGCTGCCGACCATCGGCACGTCGAACAGGTAGCGTGCGGCGAGCAGGATGATCACCGACTGGATCAATCCGACGACGATGTACGGCGAGATCTTGCCGGCCATCACCTCGAGCGGCAGCACGGGCGTCGCGAGCAGCCCTTCATACGTGCCGCGCTCGCGCTCGCGCGTGACGGCGAACGCCGTCATCATCACCATCGTCAGCTGCAGGATGACGGCGAGCAACCCGGGGACGATGTTGTATTCGGTGACCCCTTCGGGGTTGTAGCGGCGCTGCACGTCGAACGCGAACGGAAGCGGGACGGGTGCAAGTGTGGCCAGTGGCCCCTTGAGGTCGTGCGCGAGCGCCACCGTCGATACCTGCGACAAAGCTGCCAGCGCGTTTCCCGTCGCGGCCGGATCGGACGCGTCGGCGGCAACGAGCGCCGTCGGGCGCTCGCCGCGCTGAAGCTCGCGTGAGAAGCCGGCCGGAAACACGATGGCGAATTGAACGTCGCCGCGCGCAAGCAACTCGTCGGCTGCAGCGGCGCTGGAAGGTGCGGGAACGAAGGCGAAATAACCGGTGTTCGCGAGCGCGCTCGCGATGCTGCGCGTGAACTCCGTGCGGTCGTAATCGACGATGGCGGTCGGCAGCGACTTCGGGTCGGAGTTGATGACGAATCCGAAGAGCAGCACCTGAACGATGGGTATGCCGACGATCATCGCGAACGTCAGTCGATCGCGGCGCATCTGCACGAATTCCTTCAGCGCGATCGCATAGGTCCGCGCGAAGGAGAATCCGCGTGTGCCGCCCGCGACCTCAGCGTGCATCGACGCTAGCCCGCTGCATCAGGTTGACGAACACGTCCTCGAGCGTCGTGGTCGTGCGGACGACGTCGAATGTCTGTTGCGCGCGCGTCGCTCCGAGTGCAGCGTCCAGCGCGGCCGCATCCTGGCCCGACACCCGCAGCGTCGTGCCGAACGGAATGACGGTGTCCACACCCGCGACCGTCGACAGCTCGCGGGCAAGCCGCGCGAGCTCGCGCTCGTCGCCACCGTTGCGGAGCGCAACGCTCCACGTCGTCAGGCCGGAGCCCGCAATCACTGCATCGGGCGTGCCCTCGACGAGCAGCTTGCCGAGGTTGATGTACGCAAGCCGGTGACAGCGCTCCGCCTCGTCCATGTAATGCGTGCTGACGAGCACCGTGATGCCTTCGGCGGCGAGCGCGTGAATCTCCTCCCAGAAATCGCGGCGCGCCTTCGGGTCGACGCCTGCCGTCGGCTCATCGAGCAGCAACAATTGCGGCGAATGCAGCATGCAGGCGGCGAGGGCCAGCCGCTGCTTCCAGCCGCCCGACAACGTGCCGGCCAGTTGCGCGCGCCGCGCCGTCAGTCCCAGGCGATCGAGCGTCGAGGCAATCGCCAGCCTGCGCCCGGCAACGTCATACATTCGCGCGACGAAGTCGAGGTTCTCCTCGATCGACAGGTCCTCGTAGAGGCTGAAGCGCTGCGTCATGTAGCCGACCTGGCGCTTGATCGCGGCGGCATCGCGACGCAGGTCGTAGCCGAGACACGTTCCCTCGCCTTCGTCGGGTGTCAGCAATCCGCACAGCATCCGGATCGTCGTCGTCTTGCCGCTGCCGTTGGGGCCGAGGAAGCCGAAGATCGTGCCGCGCTCGACGCGGATCGAGAAATGGTCGACGACGGCGCGGCCGCCGTAGCGTTTGGTGAGTCCGTGGACGTCGATCGCCGTGCCGCGCGCTGCGTCGGCGATTGCTGACGAATGAGCGGCTGGCTCGCTGCGTGACGGCGGCGCCGTCACTTCGCGCGTGTCGGCACTGCGACGTCGACCGGCAGACCCGGGTGCAACGCCGCGTTGAACGCATCCGGCCGCGCCTCGACGAGAAACACGAGGCTCGCGCGATTCTCCTTGCTGTAGATGACCGGCGGCGTGAACTCCGCCTGCGGCGCGATGAAGCGAATCTTCGCGTTGATAGGAGCGCCGCATCCATCGCAGCGAACGTCGACGGCATCGCCGATCCGCAACGTGCCGACGATCGGCTCGGGCACGTAAAACCTGATCTTGACGTTCGCCGGCGGCAGTAACGAAACAATGGGGGCGCCGGCCGGGACCCATTCGCCAACGCGGTACAGCGTATCGATCACCAATCCTGCCGCAGGAGCCACCTGCGATTTCTGCGCGACGCGCCATTGCGCCTGCGCGAGCGCATCGGTTGCCGCCTTCACTTCCGCGTTCGCCGCAGCGATCTCGTCGCTGCGCGCCGGCAGGTTTGCGATTTGCACCTGCTGGCTCAACTCGGCCACGCGCGCCCGGTCGCGGTCGCGTGTCGCGATGGACTCGTCGCGTTTTTGCGGCGGCAGGAACTTGTCCGCAACGAGCTTCTGTGTGCGGACGAGATCCGCCTCGCTTTGGCGCAATGATGCCTGTGCCTGCGCGAGTTGCGCGCGCACGGCTGCGATCTCCGGGGGACGGCGGCCTTTCTCGAGATTGGCGAGGGCCGCTTGCGCCTGCCGTACGCGCGACTCCGCTTCCGCGCGCGCTGCCCGCTCCTGCTCGCTTTCGAGCGTGAAAAGCGGAGCGTCGCGCGCGACTTCGGCGCCGCGCTCGACCGTCAATTGCAGCAGCGTTCCGGAGAGCGGCGCTGCGACGCGAACGTACTCGCCTTCGACGTAGCCCGGATAGCCGGCCGGCGTGCGCTCGGCGCATCCGCCTATTGCCACAACGCAGGCGAGCGCCGCAAGGCGCGCGTTCACCGGACGTGCTCCATCCGCGCATCATAGGTCAGGAAGTGGCGCGCGAACCTTAAGCGTCAATCATCGGCGCCGCGTGGCAGCGGCGCCTGCGCTGCCGCAGCACGACGCTCACGTGCACGCTTGCGTCGCTCCTTCCAGCCGTCGAGATACGTGTAGATGACCGGCACGACAATCAGCGTCAAGAGCGTCGATGTGATGACACCGCCAATGATCGCGCGGCCCATCGGCGCCTGGTTCTCGCCGCCTTCACCAAGGCCGAGCGCAAGTGGCAGCATCCCGCCGATCATCGCCGCCGTCGTCATCAGGATCGGCCGCAGCCGAACCTGGCCCGCATCGAGCAGCGCCTCGTGGAGGCCCCCGCCCGCGCGGCGCGAGCGGTTCGCGAAGTCGACGAGCAGGATCGCGTTTTTTGTCACGAGCCCCATCAGCATGATGAAGCCGATGATCGAGAAGATGTTGAGCGTCGTGCCCGTCAAGAGCAGTGCTAGGAATACGCCGATCAGCGAGAACGGCAGCGACGCCATGATCGCCACCGGCTGCGTGAAGCTCGCGAACTGCGAGGCGAGGATCAGGTAGATGAACACGATCGCGAGCGCGAGCGCTGCGACGGCGGCGGAGAACGACTCCTGCATGTCCTGCTGTTGTCCGGCAGCCGCGAGGCGATAACCCGGCGGCAGCTCCATGGCCGACGCGATCTTCTGCACGTCGCTCCCGACGTCGCCGGCAGGACGTCCTTCGGCGCTCGCATAAATGCCGATGCGCCGCTGCAGGTCCTGCCTCTTGATGATCTGCGGACTCGATGTCTCGACGAGCTCGGCGACCTGCCGTAGCGGCACCATTTGCATCTGGCCGTTCGGCCCACGCCGATTCGACGTCAAGTAAAGATTCGCGAGATCGGACGTCATCCGCCGATCTTCTTTCGAGAGCTGAACGTTCACCTCGTAATTCTGGCCATCGGGGCCGAGCCAGTAGCTGATCGTGTCGCCGGCGAGGAGCGGCCGGATCGTCGCACCGACCTGTTGCACGGTGATGCCGAGGTCGGATGCCGCATCGTTGTTGAGGCGAACCGAAAGGGCCGGGTTCGCGGCCTTGTCCGACGTCTCGAGGTCGGCGATGCCACGCACTTTCGCGACCTTCGCTGCGAACTCCGCGGCGATCTTCGACAGCGTGTCGGCATCGGGTCCTAGCAGGTTGAACCAGATCGGACGGTCGTAGCCAATCGCGAGCTCGATGCCCGGCACCGGACGGATCGCATCGCGGATGAGACCCTCGAGCTGAACCTGCGAGCGGCTGCGCTTCGCGCGCTCGGCGAGCTTAAGGTTCACGCGTGCGTAATTGCGTCCCTCCTCGGTGCCGACCGAGGTCATCGCGAGCTCGATCTCGGGAAACTTCTTCAGCACATCCTCGACGTCGCGAATTTTCGTGTCGGTGTACTCGAGACTGGAGCCCACCGGCGTATTGAGCCGCAGTGAGATGAAGCTCTGGTCCGTCTGCGGCATGAACTCCGTGCCGACGAGTGGCACGATCGCGAAGCTGCCGAAGAACGCGACGATCGCGATGCCGACGACCGTCTTCCGATGCGTGAGCGCCCAGCGCAGCACGCGGCCATAGATGACATGAATGCCGTCGATGCCGCGCTCGATCCAGGCCATCAAACGGCCAAGCCACGGCGCATACTTGAAGCGCGTCGCCACCGGGTCGTGCCACACGGACGACAGCATCGGATCGAGCGTGAAGCTGATGAAGAGGCTCACCAGCACGGCAACGGCGACCGTCAGGCCAAACTGGAAGAAGAAGCGGCCGATGACGCCGCTCATGAACGCGATCGGCACGAACACGGCAACGATCGCAAACGTCGTCGCCATCACGGCAAGCCCGATCTCGTCGGTGCCCTCGCGCGCCGCCGTGGCGTGGTCCTTGCCGAGCGACAGATGCCGGACGATGTTCTCGCGCACGACGATCGCATCGTCGATCAGGAGGCCGATGCACAGCGACAGCGCCATCAGCGTCAGGAAATTGATCGTGAAGCCGAAGGCGTAAAGCGCGATGAACGTCGCGACCACAGCGAGCGGCAGCGTCAGGCCCGTGATCACCGTGCTGCGCCAGCTATGCAGGAACAGGAAGACGATCAGCACCGTCAGCATCGCGCCTTCGACGATCGTCTCCTTGACGCGATCGACGGCGCGCTCGACGTTATCCGCGGTCGAGAACGTCACGCGGACGTCGACGTCGGAGGGCAACCGATCCTTCAGGGCCTGCACGGCGGCCTTGACGTTGCGACCCGTGTCGACGATGTTC
>Ga0310810_10010535_pt1 | contig 10768 bp, 10 predicted proteins | sample NCmetagenome_FD_207641 | JGI IMG/M metagenome (GOLD analysis project Ga0310810, IMG submission 207641) | Soil microbial communities from experimental microcosm in Duke University, North Carolina, United States - NC | ecosystem: Engineered > Artificial ecosystem > Soil microcosm > Unclassified ... | reverse complement strand
TAAGAGCGGTCCCTTACGCGCGGTGGACCGTGTCGAGCTACTCGGTGTGGAGTATACGCGTGCGAAAGGCCCGGAGCTCAGGTTTTACAAAGGCGGACACACGTTCCCGAGCACGCCGCCCCCGCCACAATATGTGACGTCCTGGATCTGCATCAGCAAGCCGTCGGGATCGGTGAAGTACAACTCCGGCGTGCCTTCCTTGGCGCCGCCGCGATTCTCCATCCGCATGCTGACGTAGTGTTGCATCGGGCCCGCCGGCCCGTTGCCCTGTCGCGGCTTGATGCCGACGCTTTCGAGCGCCTTCTGCACCGTCTCGACGTTGAAGTTTTTCATCGAGAAGCTGGCGTGATTGATGCTCGCCGGGCGCGGCGGGGCTGGTGGCGCTCCCGCACGGCCGCCGCCACCGCCGCCCGTGAACATGACGAACTGCACGGTCGGCCCAATGGCGAGCGTCGGCGCGGTCGGACCCTGGTAGGACCGGAACCCCATTCCGAACAGATCCTGGTAGAACTTGTTCGATTGCGTCGAGTCCTTCTCCGAGATCGTGAAGTGGCTCAAGTCCTCGAGCGCGATCAACCCTTTTTTCGGTGACGGTTCGACCTTGAGCACGTCGCCCAGCACGCCGGCGCCGCCGCCGTACTTCGGATCTTGCAACTGGACGACGATGCCGTCGGGATCGGTGACGTAAATCTCCGGCGTGCCTTCTTTCGCTCCGCCGGCTTCCGGTCCACGCATCCGCACGCGGACCTTCATCGGCGCATTGGTCTCGGATTTGGTAATGCCATGCTCGGCCAGGACTTTCAGCACGCGGTCCACGCTGAAGTCTTCGACCGTCACGCAGTAGTGCGTGATGCTCGGCGACTGACCGGCGCCGACGGCGCCGACGGCCATGAACTGCGGACCTGGGCCGATGCGCAGCACGGTCGTTCCGGGCCCCTGATGCGCCTGGATCGGCATGCCGAACAGCGTCTGATAGAACTCGATGGTGCGCTTCGGATCGGTGACGGCGATCGTCATGTGATTCAGCGCGCGAATCTTGAACTTCGCCGGCGCCTGTGCCAGCAGCTGGCGGGCCACGCTCAGCGCGGGCAGCGACAACAGGAGATCGCGGCGGGACAGGTTGAATTGGGTGCTCATGGGCTGATCGCCTCTCAGGTTCGTTGTAGTGCGGACCTCAAGGTCCGCCGTTCATGGGACGGCCTGAAGGCCGTCCCCTACAACATTTTGCTACAACAGGGCGGTAATGTTGCTGCATCTACAGCCGCAGATCAAGAATGGCCCATTCCTCCCATCGCCAGAAAAGCCGCGATTCTCGTGGCCTGCGTGGCCCTGAGCGCCTTTTACGTCGTGGCCGCGTCGGAACACGGCCGCCGCGTCAATACGTCCAAGGCGCGTGGCGACCAGACCGGCTATTTGTGGGACGCCGAAAACGTCTTCGCCAACTGGCACGGACGGCAACCGCCTGTCGTCATCGGCGAGCGCAATCGCATGCCGCTTTACGCGGGGTATCTGGCTCTCTTCTATCATCGCGGCCTCTCTGATCCGGCGTTCTTCGAAGTCGCCAAGCGCGCCAACATCTATCTGTCGCTGGGGCTGCTGGTCGTGCTCGCGCTGCTGTTCTTTCGAGAGCTGCCGCCGCTCGTCGCGACGAACCTCACCGGTATCGTCATGTTCGGCATCTTCATCTTCAAGGCCGGGTACGCGCAGTCCGAGCTCCTCTTTTATTTCCTCATGTTCGTGACTTTCCTCGGCTGCTGGCACTTGCTGCGCGCCAAGGACGGCACGCGCGCGCTGACGCTCGCCGCCGGGACCGGCGTCGCGGCGGGGCTGGCGCACTTGACCAAGGCGGCCATGCTGCCGTTCGTCGCGATTTTTCTCGTGACCTACGCCGGAACCATCGTCGTCGACCGGCGAGTCGATCGCAAAGCTTCTGGCGCGAGTCGGTCCGGCGCGCTTTGGCGCCTGGCGGCGGCAGTGGTGTTCACGGCGGCCTTTTTCGCCGTGCTCTGGCCGTACCTCTCAACGAGCAAACGGGTGTTCGGCCATTACTTCTACAACGTCAATAGCACGTTCTACGTGTGGTACGACGACTGGGCGCACGCGAGCGTGGGGACCTATTCGCATGGCGACGGCGTCGGCTGGCCGACCATGCCGGACTCGGAGTTGCCGAGCGCCGGACGATACCTGCGGGAACACAGCCTGGGACAAATCGCAGCGCGGATCGCCAGCGGATTTCAGGATATGGCGCTCAAGTCGGTTCAAATGTACGCGTACCTGCCGTATCTCGTGCTGTACATCGCCGCCCTGGCGATTGTTGTGACCACCCGACGCTCGATCGTGGCCGGGCTGATCGCGTCGAACAGGCCGCTGGTGGTCTTCCTCGGGCTGTACGCCGTGATTTATCTGTTGGCAATTGCGTTTTATTACCCGACCTCCGGCACCGGCACCGCCCGCTTTCTGATCGCGCATCTCCCGCCGCTCTTTTTCGCGATTTCATTTCTCCTCTCGAGGCCAGCCCTCGCCAATCGTCCGTGGAAAGTGGGGGGAGCGGCGATTGGCGTCAGGCATTTTCAGCTGCTGGTGTTCAGCGTGCTGGCGGTGGATGTGGCCGTTCACATCTGGCCGCGCTTGATGAGCACCTACGGAGGATTTTGATGTCGCCGGTCGCGCCGTCGTGGCTTAATTAGCGTTATGAAGACTGCGCTGTCCGCCGCGTTTGCCCTGGCCCTGCTGGTCGCCGCCGCGTCCGCCCAGACCGACATGAGCGGCGAATGGGCCATTCAGTTTCAGGCGCCCCAGGGTCCGCAGGAATTCACGATGTACGTCCAACAGCAGGGCCCTCGCCTCACCGGCCGCCTCACCAGTGAATATGGTGAATACCCGCTCAGAGGGTCCGTCGACGGCAATACCTTCACCATTACCTGGACGATGCCCGACGCAGGCCGCGAGCTCGAGATCACCTTCAACGGCAAGGTGGACGGCGACAACATGACGGGCACGGCGAAACTGGGGAATAGAGGCACCGGTCAGCTGACAGGAACCCGAACCGGGCAGTAAAAGACACCTGAAAAATATTTGTCCGCTCCGACGTCGCCCAAACGTCGATAGGGTTGAAGCACCAATCATGATGCTTCCGCGGTCCGGCTGAAGCCGGCCGCGCTATCCACAGGAGTTGCGGCATGAACGACTTTCTTTATCTCTATCGCGGCGGCCAGTGGTCCAACCGGACGCCTGAGCAGATGCAGACCACCATGCAGAAGTGGATGGCCTGGATGAAAGAGCTCGGCGACAAGGGACACATCAAGGACATGGGCCACCCACTCGAACAGCAGGGCAAAGTGGTCAAGGCGCACAAGTCGGTCACCGATGGTCCCTTCGCCGAGGCCAAGGACCTGATTGGCGGCTACACGCTCGTGCAGGCCAGGGATCTGGCGCAAGCCGCGGAGCTCACGGCGGGTTGTCCGATCTTCGAAAACGGCGGGTTCGTCGAAGTCCGGCCGATCATGAAGACGGGCATGTAAATGGAGCTCGGCGATCATCTGTTCCGTCAGGAAGCCGGGCGGATGGTCGCCGCGTTGACGCGAGTCTTCGGCGTGCACAACCTCGCGCTGGCGGAGGACGTCGTCCAGGACGCCTTCTGCCGCGCGATGGAAGTGTGGAAGTTTCGCGGCGTCCCCGAAAATCCGTCGGCGTGGCTGATGGCGACGGCGAAGCATCGCGCCATCGATGTGCTGCGACGGGAACGGACAGCGAGAACGTTCGCACCCGAACTCGGCCGTCTGCTCGAAAGCGAGTGGACGCTCGTTCCTGCCGTCGAGGAGCTCTTCGGTACCGCCGCTGTCAAGGACGACCTGCTGCGGATGATGTTTTCGTGCTGCAATCCGCGGCTCAACGACGACGCCCAGGTCGCCCTCGTGTTGCATATCCTCTGCGGCTTCGGTGTCAGCGAAGTCGCGGCGGCGTTTCTTGACACCGAGGCCGCCACCCAGAAACGGATCTCCCGCGCCAAGAAGATACTCGCCGGATCGAAGCGGCTCTTCGATCTCGCGGACGCCGATTTTGCACGGCGGCTCTCGGCGGTTCACCGTGCCTTGTACTTGCTCTTCAACGAGGGCTATCACGGGGCCTCGTCAGAATCGGTGATGCAGGTCGAGCTCTGTCAGGAAGCGATGCGCCTGACGGGGTTGCTCCTCGAGCGCGAAAGCACGGCGACGCCAGCCACGTTCGCCCTGGCGGCGCTGATGTCGCTGCACGCGGCGCGGCTGCCCGGGCGCATCAACGCCTCCGGACGGCTGCAGACGCTGCTCGATCAGGATCGCTCGCAGTGGGACACCGCGCTTATTGCCGAAGGTCAGCGGCTGCTCGAACGCTCCGCCACCGGCTCCGAATTGAGCGAATACCACGTCGAGGCCGCCATCGCCGCCGCCCACGCCCGCGCGGCACGAGTGGAACTCACCAACTGGGCGCAGATCGTGGCGTTGTACGACAAGCTCGCCGTGCTCCGACCCTCCCCCATCGTCGCCCTGAATCGCGCGATTGCCATCGCGCAATACCAGGGGCCCGAACGCGGTCTTGACGAGTTGCATGCGATTGCCGATCTGGATCGGTTTGCGCGATATCCGTTTTACTTCGCCGCGCTCGCCGATCTCGAATTACGGTGCGGACGGCGCGACGCCGCGCGCCAGCATTTCGGCGAGGCGCTGACCCGCGCCCGAAATCCGATGGAGCGGGAGTTCTTCGAACAGCGAATTCGCGCCTGCGAGGCATAGACAGGAGCGTTCACCACAATGGACACGAAGGACACCAAGGCGAATTTTGGAAGACCCTTGTCTCCATCGTGTCCTTTGTGGTGAGCGTCGCACACACTCATGCGGTTAAGATGAACGCTCCATGGCGACCATTCTTCAGAGTGTTCCCGTCCGCGAAAGGGTCGGGATTGCGTTTTCAGGCGGACTGGATACGAGCGCGGCGCTGCATTGGATGCGACAGAAGGGCGCCGTTCCTTACGCATACACCGCAAACCTCGGGCAGCCTGACGAACCGGACTACGACGACATCCCGCGCAAGGCCTTGCAATACGGCGCCGAGCGCGCGCGCCTGATCGATTGCCGCAAGCCGCTGGTCTCGGAAGGCATCGCCGCACTGCAGGCGGGCGCGTTCCACATCTCGACCGCCGGCATCGCCTACTTCAACACCACGCCGCTCGGCCGCGCCGTCACCGGGACGTTGCTCGTCCTGGCCATGAAAGAAGACGACGTACACATCTGGGGCGATGGCAGCACGTTCAAGGGCAACGATATCGAGCGGTTCTATCGCTACGGTCTGCTCGCCAACCCGAATCTGCGCATCTACAAACCATGGCTCGATCAGCAGTTCATCGACGAACTGGGCGGGCGCAAGGAAATGTCGGAGTACATGCAGCGTGCCGGCTTCGCCTACAAAATGAGCGTCGAGAAAGCCTACTCCACCGATTCCAACATGCTCGGGGCGACGCACGAAGCCAAGGATCTCGAGCACCTGAACTCCGGCATGCGGATCGTCCAGCCGATCATGGGCATCGCATTCTGGCGGGACGATGTGACGGTGAAGCCGGAGACGGTGAGGGTTCGCTTCGAAGAAGGCCAGCCAGTGGCCTTGAACGGGAACGAGTTCGACGACATCGTGGCGTTGATGCACGAAGCCAACGCCATCGGCGGACGCCACGGGCTCGGCATGAGCGATCAGATCGAAAACCGGATCATCGAGGCCAAGAGCCGCGGCATCTACGAGGCGCCGGGCCTGGCGCTGCTCTTCATCGCCTACGAACGGCTCATCACCGGGATTCACAACGAGGACACCATCGAGCAGTACCGTCACAACGGCCGCGATCTGGGCCGGCTGCTCTATCAGGGACGCTGGTTCGATCCGCAGGCGATGATGTTGCGCGAGATGGCGCAGCGCTGGGTGGCGCGGGTCGTGACCGGCGAGGTCACGCTCGAACTGCGGCGTGGCAACGACTACACGATTCTCGACACCGCCAGCCCCAACCTCACCTACAAGCCCGAACGGCTGACGATGGAGAAGGGCGAATCGGCCTTCACGCCGCACGATCGCATCGGTCAGCTGACGATGCGCAATCTGGATATTGCTGACACGCGCGAGAAGCTGATCACGTACGCGAAGACCGGTCTGCTGCGGGCAGCCGATCCGGAACTGCCCTTATTGCCCGCCGTCAAAGAGCGCAAGGACGAGTGATTCGATCGGGGCCGCCGAAACCGAATGTCTCTTTGGTGATTTTGTGGCCCACGTACCTTCAGGGCAGGACGGTATCGGCAGCCTCGCCAGACTCACTTCCCCGTGCCATCAGGGCCCGTCGTTGCAGGCTTTGGATCTGGGCACGATCGAGCCGGTAGCCGGACCGTCGGGGCAGCATGATGTCGTCAGCCGTCAGTTGCCCGCGCATCAGGCCGTGCGGCGCGTGATCGCGTGAGGCGAGCAGATAGTGGCCGAGCTCGTGCGCGATGGCCCGGCCCATGGCCCGAATCAGAAACGTCCGCTGAACGGTTCTGGGCACGCCGTTCCACCGCGAGGCCTTCAACAACGCCGCCGCCGCACCGGTCGAAACCGTGATCACGGTGCCCGGCCGGCCATCGACAAACTCAATCCAGCCGAGGCTCGCGCTGTCGCTCACCGTGCTGACGCTGTCGGTCACCACCAGGCGGAGGGTTCGCGCTGAATCGCTGGCGTCGTCCGCCAGGTCGAAAGTGACGTCGGCGTACGGACGCCAGATCTCGGCAGCAGTGTTGACGATTTCGGCCAGCACACTCCGGTCCAGGGTCGTGCCTTTGCTCTGAACCAGGATCCGGACCACGGGCCGTTCCGTGAACGGCGCGGCCACGTGGCCAGCCACGACGGCGTAGAACAGGGCGGCAAGGACTCCGGCACCAATAGTAGGCACGGCGCGTCTCCGTGCCGGGCATCTTCGGGAAGGTGTGTCGACCGGGCAATGACTTTGGGTCCGGACCCATCTTGCCTGTGACGAGTCACGGCCCCGGCGTGATGAACGTCGCCGGTCCCCGCAACCGGCCGGGGAAGGTCCTTGACCATCGGTAGGGGAAATGTCGATAGTGCTGAAATGCCCACCCGTGGCCGGATTTCACTAGCGGTCCTGATCGGCATCGCTACCGTGTTCGGGGTGTCGTCCACCATCCAGGCGTATTTCCTGACGAGGGTGGCGGGCGAAACCGACCCAATGGTGCTTCACCTGCTGGTGATCAACCTTGTCTATTGGTACGTCCCGGCGCTGCTCGCGCCGATCATCATCCAGCTCGCGACGAGATTCCAGTTCGGCAGAGGCCGGATCGTGCTGCCCATCCTGGTGCATGTGCCCGCGGTCCTGGCGTACTCACTGATTCACTCGGCCTCGATGTTCCTCGTGCGCATGGCCCTGATGCAGCAGGCGCCGCCACGCGGCTGGTGGTGGTACGCGCGCATCGAATATCTGCGGCAACTCGACTGGATGTTCATGACCTATCTCTTTCTGGTGGGGTTGACGCACGCGATCGAATACAGACGTGAATCGGAACGTCGCAGCCTCGATTCGGCGCAGCTCGAGATGCGCCTCGTCGAGGCGCAGCTCCAGGCCCTGCAGCGCCAGTTGCACCCGCATTTCCTGTTCAACACCTTGAACGCCATTGCCGGCCTGATGCGCTCGGATGTCGACGCCGCCGACCGCATGATGGACCGCCTCGGCGATCTGCTGCGTCTGACACTGAATACGTCGAATATCCAGGAGGTCTCGCTGAAGGAAGAGCTCGAGGTGCTGCAGAAGTATCTGGACATCGAACAGGTCCGGCTGGGGAACCGCCTGACGGTCAGCATCGATATCGATCCCGAGGCCCTCGACGCGCAACTGCCGAACTTCCTGCTGCAGCCGCTCGTCGAAAACGCCGTGCGCCATGGCATCGCCCCGCACGCGCGTCCCGGCCATGTGTCGATTGCCGCGTCGCGGCACGCGAACCGGCTGGCGATCGACATTGCCGACAGCGGCGACGGCGTGCCGCCCCACCGCCTGACGCTGCTCAACCAGGGAGTGGGCCTGGCGAATACGCGGGCGCGTCTCGAACACCGCTATCCGAACGACCACAGCCTGTTGTGCGCGAATGGCAACCCGGGATTCCGGGTCACCGTGAACATTCCGTTTACCGTCGATCGCGCGCTGCCCGAGTCGATCAAAGTTGGTGCTGCATGACGAAAATTCGAACCCTGGTCGTGGACGATGAGCCGATTGCGCGGGCGCGCGTCGTGTCCCTCCTCAAGCAGGAAGACGACATCGAGGTGATCGGCGAGTGCGCCAACGGTCAGCAGGCAATGTCGGCGATTGAATCATCGAGCCCCGATCTGCTCTTTCTCGACATCCAGATGCCCGAGGTCAACGGCCTGGACCTGGCGCGGACGATTCAATCGACGGGAACGCCGGCGGTGGTCTTCGTGACGGCTTACGACGAGTACGCCCTGCGGGCATTCGAAGTGCACGCGCTGGACTTTCTGCTCAAACCGTTCAGCGCCGAGCGATTTCGATCGGCGCTCGGGCACGCGCGCGAGCAGGTCTCGCAGCGCCGGAAAGGCGCAGCCGCTCCCAAGGCGGCAGTCGCGGATGCGCGTGGCTCACGGCCCAACCGGCTCATGATCAAGTCGGGCGGCCGCATCCACTTCGTCCGGATGGCCGACATCGACTGGTGCGAAGCCCAGGGCAACTACGTGCGCGTCCACGTCGGCGCGCAGGAACACCTGGTGCGCGACACCATGAGCCATCTCGAATCCGAGCTCGATCCGCAGCAATTCGTCCGGATTCATCGCTCCACCATCGTCAACGTCGATCGCATTCAGGAGATGCAGTCGTCGTTCAACGGCGAATACGTCGTGCAGCTCCGCACCGGCACCCGCCTCACGCTCAGCCGCGGGTATCGGGAAATCCTTCAGGCCCGGCTCGGCAAACCGATCTAGGTGCGCTAGGTGCGCCGGGTGCGCTGGGTGCACTAGAATCCGCGCATGAAGAACGTGGCTGGATGCGCGGGTGCGGGCGCTCTTGCGCTACTGCTTTTCACCGCGGCCGGTATCAGCGGTCAGGCGCCGGCGGCGCTGCCCACGCCGGGCTTTCATCATCTGCATCTCAATTCGGTCAACCCCGACCGCGCCATCGACTTCTACACCCAAGCGTTTCCGAGTACGTCGAAGAGCACGTTCGCCGGCCAGCCGGCGCTGAAGTCCCCGACCAATGTCTGGGTGCTCTTCAACAAAGTCGATCAACCGCCGGCGACCGAACCGCAGACGGCCTTCTGGCACTTCGGCTGGCACGTCACGGACGTGCACAAGAGCAAGGACATGTACGTGCAGAACGGCCTGGCGTTGCTGCCGCTTTACACCGAGGAATCCGGAGGGACTGTCTTCACGAGCGGCGACACCTGGCCCGGCACCGGCGGACAACTGGGGCTGACCAAATCGGGGATCGCAGACGCCAAAGCAAAGGGCGTCAAGCCGACCGGAGGCGCCGGCTTCGCGTATCTCCGCGGGCCCGACGATGCGATCATCGAATATCAGGGCAACATGCCGGCGGAGCGCTTCAACCACATTCACATGTACCACGATCAGCCGTTCTGCGCGCAGCTCTGGTACCAGACCCACTTGAACATGGCCAGCGGCGGCCGCGGCAATCAGCCGCCGCGCACCGAGGCCAATTGCCGCGTCGAACGTAGCCCTGACAAAACATGGCCGGCGCTGACCTACGACGGCATGTATCGAACCCCGTCGCTCACCAGCATGGCGTTCAGCGACGTGTCGCTCTTCGCCTACATGAATCAGGGCGACACGCCGCTCGCCAGCACGCGCGGCCATCTGATGGATCACTATGCGCTGAGCGTGGCCAATCTCGATGCGTGGATCGCGAAACTTCGCACCGAGAACGTCACCTTCCTCGAACAGCCCTATAAGATCGGTGACTATCGCGCGGTGATGATCCAAGGCCCCAGCCGAGAAGCGATCGAGTTGATCGAGCTTCGATAGTGGAGGCCGTCGCGCGTCCTCCGTGGGGATCTCGCCCTCGAGCAAGCGGTGGTCATTACAAAACCGTCAGCCCCCTGAACCAGAACGTCGCGGAATACCGCGGGATCTGCACGGTCCTGCGCGTGGACCACACGGTCTGACAGTTGCACCCTCACGCGTCGTTCCCATGGACTTTCAGACCTACGCGGCCCGCGAATTGACGACGGTTGCCGACAAGCTCGCCGATACGGCCAAGAAGCAGCTCGAGGCCGCCATCGCGCAGCTCACCGCGAACTACGAGACGACCATCGATCGCCTCCGCAACGATCAATCGCAGCTGGTCAGCGAGAACGAGCGGATGACAGCTGAAAACGCGGCGCTGATCTGGGAAAAAGAGGGGCTGCTCGAGACCGCCAGGACCACCGCGCGAGGTCCGTTGATCGATCGCCTCTCCGATGTCTTCGAGCGCATCGCCGGCAGCAAGACGGTCGATGACGCGGTGGTGGCGACGGCGCATGGACTGGCCGGCGATTTCGGCCGCGTCGCCGCCTTTATCGGCGACAAACGGCTGGTGCAGCTCGGCGCGGAATCACCGGCTGTAGAACCGGGTGCGCCATCGGTGACCGCGTGTCCGATCGTCGTGCGCGGCGAGAAGCTGGCCACGATCTACATCGCCGAGGAAACCCATCCAGGCGGCGAAGGAAAAAAGCTCGCGGACCTGCTGTGCCGTCATCTGACGCTCGCGCTG
>Ga0310810_10010534_pt1 | contig 10768 bp, 7 predicted proteins | sample NCmetagenome_FD_207641 | JGI IMG/M metagenome (GOLD analysis project Ga0310810, IMG submission 207641) | Soil microbial communities from experimental microcosm in Duke University, North Carolina, United States - NC | ecosystem: Engineered > Artificial ecosystem > Soil microcosm > Unclassified ... | reverse complement strand
GCGCCGATCTGGGCTGCCGCCGCGATCACCGTCGTTGCGACGGCGCTCGCGTATTTCTGGCTGCCGGAGACGGTCCATCGCGCTCACGCCGGCGGGCGAGCGCCATGGCACGCGCTCGCCGATCTCTGGCGCCGCACGCATCTGCGGCGGTTGTTCACCATCGATTTCGTGTACTGGACCGCCTTTGCGGTCTACCAGACGACGTTCGCGCTCTTCGGCGCGCATCGGTTCGGATTCGATGCGGCGCACACGGGCTATCTGCTCAGTGCGTTCGGATTTCTCGGCGTGGTGGTGCAGGGAGGGCTCGTCGGCCCCGTTGTCGCGGCGCTTGGCGAGCACAAAACGCTCGCGCTCGGCCTTCTGTTCGCCGCCGTGGGGTGGGGAGGCAGTGCGATGACGCACTCAATCCCGGTGTTTGTCGGAATGCTCGTTCCCGGCGCGATTGGCATTGGCTTGACCAACGCGACGCTCAGCTCGCTGATCAGCAAGGCGGCAGCGCCCTCCGAGCAGGGACGGGTCCAGGGTGCCGCGGGTGCGCTGGAAAGCCTCGGGCGGACAATCGGTCCGGTCTGGGGAAACGGCACCCTGCAGAAATTCGGCGAAGGGGCGGCGTACGGTTCGGCGGCGATCGCGCTGCTTGCGATTTCCGCGCTGGCCATGGGGTTACGGAGAATGATGAATGATGAATGCTGAATGCTGAATGCTGAAAACTTCATCATTCATCATTGTGAGCGCAGCTCCCTCTCCAGGCGCGTCACCAAATCATCGAGCTGTTCGATCACCGCACGCACGGTATCGGGCTGCGACAGGTCTACGCCCGCCTGCTTCAGCTGTTCCATCGGGTAGTTGTTGCCGCCTGAGCGGAGCAGGTCGAGATATCGATCTCGCGACGCAGTGTTGCCCTGCATGATCTCGCTCGCCAGGCGCGCCGCCGAGGCGAAGCACGTCGCGTACTGATAGACGTAGTACGGCGAGCTGAAGAAATGCGGGATGCGCGCCCACGTGATTCCGGTGAGCGGGTTCATATCCACCGCGTCGCCGTAATAGTCGTGCAGCAGCGTCTTGTACGTCTCCGTGAGGATGTCCGACGTAATCGGCTGATCCTGCTCGATGAGCCGATGCGCGCGAAGCTCGTAATCCGCGAACATCACCTGGGTGAAGAATGTCCCGGTAATGTTGTCGATCGCGTGCTGGAGCAGGACGATGCGTTCGACGGGATCGGTGGAGCGTTTGAGCATGTACTCGAGCAGCAGCGCCTCGCTCAGCGTCGAGGGGACTTCCGCGACGAAGATGGTGTAGCTGGAATAGACGAACGGCTGCGTCTCGTGCGAGAGGATGGTGTGCATCGAGTGCCCCATCTCGTGCGCGAGCGTGAACACGTCGTCCAGGGTGTCGGTGTAGTTGAGGAGCATGTACGGGTGGGTGCCGTAGACCGGGGCTGAATAGGCCCCCGATCGCTTGCCCTCGTTCTCATAGACGTCAATCCATCTGCCCGTGAACCCCTCGCGCATCCGGGTCTGGTATTGCGGCCCGAGCGGCGAGACCGCTTCGACGATCCAGTCGAGCACCTCTTCGTAACGGTACTTCTTGTCGAACGTGACGAGGGGGATGGAAAAGTCGTAGACCTGGTAAGTCGGAACGGCAAGCGCTTTCCGGCGGAGCCGATGATAGCGACGCAGCGGCTCGACGCCGGCGCGGGTCGTCTCGATCAGGTTCTCGACCACGGAGGTGGGGATGTTATCCCCGTGCAGCGCTGCTTCGAGCGTGCTCTTGTAGCCGCGCGCGCGCGCACTGAACCAGTCACGCTGGCAGACGCCGTTGTAGAGCGACGCATACGTGTTGAGCGCCGACTTGTAAGTCTCGTGCAGCGCGAGAAATGCCGTCTCGCGATCCGATTGTTCCCGGCGTGTCGCGAGCAGCGCGCGGTATTGTCCGTACGAGACCGTGACCTGTTCGCCCGTCGACAAGGTAATCGTCGGGAACTTCGCGTCTGCCGTCGACAGCGCCCAGTAGGCATCGTTCGGCGCCGCTGCCAGTCGGCTGGCGAGCGACATCAGCTTCTCGCCCGCCTCGTCCAGTACGTGCTCCTGTTGCCGGTACAGATTCTCGATCGCAAACCGGTAGACGCGCAGCGGCTCCGACTGCTGCATCCATTTCCGGACGGTCTCGAGCGGAATGGAGAGCAGCTCGGGGTTGAACCACGATTCGGCCTGGCTCAATCGGGCGAACAGAATCTGCACCTGTTGCCGCTTCGCGTTGATGGCGTTGTCGCGCTGATCCTCGTCGTACTGCAGCGACGGGTAATACCAGACGCGATACGCGAGTTGCCCGAGCTGCTCCGACAGCCGGAAGGCGTTCAGCAGCCTGTCGGGCCCGCCGCCGAGCGTACCCTTGAGGGCGGCGTACTGATTGATCCCCGCCTCGAGCTCCTTGTAGCCGGCTTCCCACGCGCCCCAGTCAGAAAATATGTCGGCGAGGTTCCACTTGAATCGATCCGGAACGTCTTCGCGGCGGCGGCTGCGGGTCTGCGGGGCTTCGGGCGTCACGGGCATTCGATCACTATAACGCGCATCGCGTATCCCGGATCCCGGATCCCCCGCCTTCGCGGCGAAGCAGCTACGGCGAGGCCTCGCCGTAGCCGGTCATGATTTGCCTGCCGGCGGAGGCGGGCGCATCCCGGATCGGCGTCCGGTATAGTTCGCAACGGGGGCAAACATGCGGCAAACCAATCGACTCGGTCTGGTGCTCGAACGCTTCGCGACCCGTGCGACGCGCTGGACCGGCAGCACCGCCGCCTTCATCCTGGCATGCGCGATTGTGACTGCGTGGGCGGTGACGGGTCCCGTGTTCCACTACTCGGATACCTGGCAGCTTGCAATCAACACGAGTACGACGATCGCCACGTTCCTGATGGTGTTTCTCATTCAGCGATCGCAGAACAAGGATTCGCTCGCGCTGCACCTGAAGCTGAATGAGCTGGTCGCCGCCATGGAAGGGGCCAGCAACCGCTTAATCGATATCGAAGACCTGAACGAGCAGGAGCTGACGGTGCTTCACCGGCACTATGCCAGGCTCGCCGCCATGGCGAAGCACGACCTGACGCTGACGAAGTCGCATTCGATCGAGGAAGCCGAGGTCCGCCACCGGCGGAAGGCTGGTATCAAGAGCTGAATCCCTAATCCCTAATCCGGAATCCCTCATCGCCGAATCCGCTGAATCCAGGTCCGCGATTCACGGATTCACGGACTTCTCGATTCATGGATGAGCGATGCGGGATCAAGGATGAGGGATTCCCGATCAGGGATTAGAGGGATTAGGGATAGGGATTCGATGGACGATCTGCAGATTCACTCCGTCCCGACGACGATCCACGGGCGCGTGCTCGTGCGTCACGCGCGCGCGGCGGCCGCGCGGGGAGTGCTGGTTGGATTCCATGGCTACATGGAGAATGCGGCCATCCAGATGAAGCGGCTCGAGAGTATCCCCGGCACGGCCGCATGGACGCTCGTCGCGATCCAGGGACTGCATCGCTTCTATAGGGGACGCACCGACGAGGTTGTCGCGAGCTGGATGACGCGCGAGGATCGTGAGGACGCGATCGCCGACAACCTCGCATACGTTGCCGCCGCGCTCGATCTCGCGCCGCACGATCGCGCGAGCCGGATCGTCTATGCGGGCTTCTCGCAGGGCGTCCCGATGGCGTACCGGGCGGCGGTGTGCGGCCGCGACGGCGGAGCCGCCGTGATCGCGGTCGGCGGCGACGTGCCGCCGGAGCTCCTGTCAGATCCGTCCACCGTGTTCCCGCCGGTCCTGCTGCTGCGAGGCAGCCGCGACGTCGAGTGGTACACGCAGGCCAAGTACAACGCTGACGTCGCCGCGCTCACCGCGCACCGCGCGAAACTCGAGACCGTCGTCTACGACGGCGCGCACGAGTGGAACGCGGCCGTTGCACAGGCGATCGCGGCGTTCATCCGCGAATAACCGGCTCTGCCCACGCCGCGACCGCGTTCATCACGTCCTGGAACGCGGGTTCCTGTCTCGTCTTGCCTCCGGGCACTTTGAAAGAGTGATCGCCGCCGGCGATTTCGTGCAGCGTGGCGTGCTGCAGCGACGGCAGCAGCGCGGCGATTTCTTCCGCAGTGCCGAATGTGTCCCTGCCCCCCTGGACGAAGAGCATCGGCTCGGTGATAGCCGGCAGATGCGCGTCGCGTCGCTGTTCCGGTTTGCCTGGCGGGTGCAACGGGTAGCCGAGAAAAACCAGTCCTGCGATCTCACCGACTCCTCTCTGTGAGGCGACCTGCGATGCGATGCGGCCTCCCATCGATTTCCCGCCGATGAGCAGCGGCAGGCTCCCGAATTCCCCCCGTGCTGCGTCTATTGCTTCTCTCCAGGCACCTTCGAGCACCGGTGCACGATCGGGCACGCTTCGTCCGGCCGTGATGTAGGGAAAATCGAATGTGGCGGCCGAAAGCCGCCGCGCGGCCAGTTCCTGCGCCGCGCGCACCATGAACTGGCTCATCTGTCCGGCGCCAGCGCCGTGCGCCAGCAGCAGAGCCGCGAAAGGTTTGTCGCTGGAGTACACTTTCAGATCCATGAAATGGAGTATAGGGTGCACAGCGTGCCTGGTGTCCGTTCTCGGTTCGGCCATTCCAGCGCTTGCCCAGCGGCTGCCCGCCAACGTGACTCCGTCTCACTACGATCTGTCGGTCGCGCCTGACCTCGAGAAGGCGACCTTCGGCGGAAGCGAGCGCATCAAAGTCGCCCTGAAAGCGCCCGCGCGAACGATCACGCTGAACGCTGCCGAAATCGACTTCGACACCGTGACGATCAGCGCGGCTGGCCGCACCCAGCGGGCGAGCGTGACGCTCGTGAAGACCCGTGACCAGGCGACGTTCACCGTCCCGAGCATGATTCCTGCCGGCACGGCGGAAATCGAGATCAACTATCGGGGGATCCTGAACGATCAGCTGCGCGGGTTGTATCTGAGCAAAGCGAACAATCGCCGGTACGCCGTCACTCAGCTCGAAGCTACCGATGCGCGTCGCATGTTTCCCTCATTCGACGAGCCGGCCTTCAAAGCCACCTTCGCCTTGAGCGCCACGATCGACGAAGGCGATCACGCGATCTCGAATGGCGCCGTTGTCTCCGACACCCCCGGGCCGGGCCCGCGCAAGCACACCATCAAATTCGAAACAACGCCCGCGATGTCGACGTATCTCGTCGCGCTCGCGGTCGGCGATTTCGTCTGCGAATCCGGTGCGGCGGACGGCGTCCCGATTCGCATCTGCGCGACGCCCGACAAGAAAGGACAGACCGGCCTCGCTCTCGAGGCAGCCGTGGAGATCCTTCGCTACTACAACCGCTACTACTCGGTGAAGTATCCCTTCAAGAAACTCGATGTCGTCGCCGTTCCCGATTTCTCCGCCGGCGCGATGGAGAACACGGCCGCCATCTTCTACCGCGAAACATTTCTGCTGGCCGATCCGAAGACCGCATCGGTTTCAGTGCGCCAAGACATCGCCGAAGTGCTCGCGCACGAGATGGCCCATCAGTGGTTCGGCGATCTGGTGACGATGAAGTGGTGGGATGACATCTGGTTGAATGAGGGGTTTGCGAACTGGATGGAGACCAAGCCGCTCAAAGCGTGGAAGCCGGCCTGGCACATGGAGCTCGGCGAAGCGCAATCGAACCAGCTGGCCATGCGCCTCGACTCCCTGCGCTCGACGCGGCCGATCCGCACCTCCGCGTCGACGCCGGACCAGATCAACGAACTGTTCGATCCGATCGCCTACGAGAAAGGCGCGGCCGTTCTCCGCATGATCGAAAGCTGGGTCGGTGAAGAGGCGTTTCGCACGGGTGTCAATGCGTATATCGACAAGTTCAAGTATTCGAACGCGAACGCGGAGGACTTCTGGACGACGTTGACCGCGTCCACGGGCAAACCGGTGGACAAGGTGATGGCCACCTTCGTCGATCAGCCCGGCGTTCCGCTCGTGGACACCGCCATCAAGTGCGACGCGGGCGGCGGCAGCGCTTCTCTCTCTCAGCGCGTGTCCAAATCGGCGCAGGCGGCGCGGTCCTGGCGCATTCCCGTGTGTGTGAAGACTCCGCAGGCACAGGTCGTCTGCGACGTCATCGGCGCCGCGGGTGCGAACATTCCGCTCGACACCTGTCCCGCGTGGGTGATGCCGAATGCCGGTGCGCGCGGCTATTACCGCGTTCTCATGCCGTCGGAGATGACCGCGGCGATTGCGCGTGACGTGGCCGTGCTGGCGCCGGTCGAACGGATCGTCCTCATCTCCGATCAGTGGGAGCTGGTACGGGCGGGACGGCGCGACATCGATACGTTCCTGGACCTGGCGTCGGGATTCAAATCGGAACGGAACGACGCGGTCATGGCGACCCTTATCGGCGCGCTCGCCGCGATTGGCGAAGAAGTGACGACGCCCACAACGGCGCCGGCCTACCGTGCGTGGGTCGCGCAATTGCTCCGGCCGGCGCTGGACGAGGTGGGGTGGACTCCGACGCCGAACGAGGACGAAGGTCGCCGCGAGCTGCGCGGCTCGCTCGTCCGCGCGCTCGGCCAGATCGCGCGCGATCCGGCAGTCATTGCCAAGGCACGCGAAGTCGTCCTCGCCGAGCTCGCCAAGCCAGGGTCGGTCGAGTCGACGCTCCTCAATGCGGGAGTGCCGGTCGCGGCGCTGTCGGGTGACGTCGGGCTGTACGACAAGTACCTCACGCGGAGTCGCGAGGTGTCGGATCCGGAAGAGCAGCATCGTTACATGTATGCGCTCGCCGCGTTCGGCGATCCCGCCCTCGTGCGGCGGACGATGGACTACATTGTCGGGCCGGAAGTCCGCACGCAGGATGCGAAGATCTTCATCGCGCGGCTGGTGAGCAATCCGGACGCACGCCAACTGGCATGGGAGCTGCTGCAGGCGCGCTGGCCCGACATCCAGAGGAAGACCGGCGAGTTCGTCGGCAACACCGTCATCGTCAGCGCCCTGGGCACGATGTGTGGCTCGCGCGCGTTGGCTGATGTCAAACGGTTCTTCGCCACGCACAAGGTGCCGGACGCGGAACGCACGCTGCAGCAGGCGGAGGAGCGGATCCAGGCATGCACGACGCTCGCCGCCGCGCAGTCCGCGAAGCTGGCGGAGTGGCTGAATCACCACTGAGAGCTGAGAAGGAACGAGATGCGCACACGAGTTTTGAGTGGGATGACGATCGCGCTGGCCATCGCGCTGGCGTTCACTGCACGGCAGGTGGACGGACAGCGGCAGCCGGGGGCGCCGAACACGGCGTCTGGCATCGATCTCGAGGCGATGAACAACGCGGCCGGCGCGTGCACCGACTTCTATCAATATGCGTGCGGCGGGTGGATCAAGAGCCATCCGCTTCCGGCGGATCGCGCCAGCTACGCCCGGTTCACCGAAGTCGACGATCGCAACAACGACGTGCTCCGCGATATTCTCGAGAAGGCGTCAGCCAATGCGCCGAATCCCGATGCGCGCAAGAGCGGCGACTATTACGCGAGCTGCATCGACGAAAAGCAGATCGAGGAAAAGGGCGTGGCCCCGCTCGCCGCCGACCTCGCGCGAATCGACTCGGTGACGACGCGCTCGCGCCTCGCGCCGGTGATCTCCGCGCTTCATGCCACCGGTGTCCCGGTGTTCTTCAGCTTTGGATCGACCCCTGATTTCAAGGACGCATCCAAGGTGATCGCTGACGCTGATCAGGGTGGTCTCGGGCTGCCGGACCGTGACTACTACATCAAGGAGGATGACCGCTCGAAAAAGCTGCGCGAGGACTACGTGGCCCACGTCCAGCGGATGTTGTCGCTGAGTGGAATGAGCCCCGCCGCGGCCACCGCGGGGTCGCAGGCCGTCGTGCGCATCGAAACCGAGATGGCAAAGGCCGCGTTGGACCGCGTCAGCCGCCGCGAGCCGTCGAACGTGTACCACAAGATGGCCCTCGGCGAGGTCCGCGAGCTCACGCCTGTCTTCGACTGGACCGTCTATCTGCGCGATCTCCAGGCGCCGCCGTTCCAGGACGTGAACGTTGCCCAGCCGGAGTTCATGAAGGCCGTGAACGAGATCCTCACGAAAGCCCCGCTCGGCGATCTTCGCGCGTACATGCGCTGGCACCTCCTGAATTCAAGCGCCGAGTTCCTGCCGAAGGCGTTCGTCGACGAGAACTTCGCCTTCACGCGGGTCCTCACCGGCGCGAAGCAGCTGCGGCCACGGTGGAAGAGATGCGTCCAGTACACCGACAGCGACCTCGGGGAAGTCGTGGGCAAGGTATTCGTGGAGCGCGCGTTCGGCGCGGACGCCAAGGCGCGCACCCTCGATATGGTCAACGCGATCGAGCACGCCATGGACAGCGATCTTCAGTCGCTGGCCTGGATGTCCGACGCGACGAAGAAGCAGGCGTTCGTGAAGCTGCGCGCGGTTGCCAACAAGATCGGGTACCCCGACAAGTGGCGCGACTACTCTACGCTTCGGATCGTGCGCGGCGACGCGCTCGGCAACTCACAACGGGCGAACGCGTTCGAGCTCCGTCGACAGCTCGCCAAGATCGGCAGGCCGGTCGACAAGACCGAATGGGGGATGACCCCGCCGACGGTCAACGCCTACTACAACCCGCTCGAGAACAACATCAACTTTCCCGCCGGCATCCTGCAACCGCCCTTCTACAACAACGCGGCAGACGACGCGGTGAACTTCGGAGCGGTGGGGGCGGTGGTCGGACACGAGCTGACGCACGGGTTCGACGATCAGGGGCGAAAGTTCGACGAGCGAGGCAACCTGCGCGACTGGTGGACGGAAGCGGATGCCAAGGCGTTCGAGGAGCGCGCCAGCTGCATCGTGAATCAGTACGGCGGCTACACCGCCGTCGATGATGTGAAGCTGAATGGCAAGCTGACGCTCGGGGAGAACACGGCGGACAACGGCGGCCTGCGGCTGGCGTGGATGGCGCTGCAGGAGAGCCTCGCCAAAAAACCGCTCGGCGTCGTGGACGGCCTCACGCCGGAGCAGCGATTCTTCGTCGGCTGGGCGCAGATCTGGTGCCAGAACCGGACCGACGAGATCGCGCGCGTGCTGGCGACGACGGACCCGCACTCACCCGGGCAATACCGAGTGAACGGCGTGGTCGCGAACTTCCCCGAGTTTCAGAAGGCGTTCAGCTGTCCGGCGGGATCGCCGATGGCAAACGCCAGCGTCTGTCGAGTCTGGTGAGGAGAAGCGGGCGAGAGGACGTCAGGCAGACCACACAGCTTTAGTCATTCAAAGCTCCGCGCCGACAATGCCCAGGGAACGGGGCATTCTGCCAGCGCGGAGTCTCCTTGTCAACGGCTATTTTCTTCTTCCGCCTATTTCTTCGCCGGCGGTGCCGGCGGGGCACCCGTTTCATGGTGGAAGACGGCCACCCACTTGCCGTCGCGCTCCGTCCACACCGTCGACACGTAGGTGGTCTCCGGCACCGGCTCGTTCATCCAGGTGCCCTTGCCTTTCCATGTGTAGGTCACCACCGCGGACTTGTCATCGACCCACATCACCTGCGGATTCACGATCTGATAGGTCTGGATCTTGACCTGGTCCATCGACTTGACGAAATCGGAGACCTTCATGAATCCGCCCATGTCGGCCGAGACGGCATCGGCGGCGATGAGCGCCGTGAAGGCCGCTCGGTCGTGCTTCATCACGGCGTCGTTGATCTTGTGCTCGTTGGCAATCAGGGTCTTCTCGATCGTGGCTTTTCCGCCCGTTTGGGCCAACGCGGGCGAGGCGCAGACGAGCGCCAGTCCGGCGGCCAGCAACGTGGAGCGCATATGACGGTCCTCCTTCGTGGACGTGAACGCGGCATTCTGGACTTGCCAACCGCACATCTACTAATGTAGATTTATAGATGTGAATGAGCCGTCGGCGCTCTATCGGCTGCTCGGCGACGACGCGCGGCTGCGGCTGCTGCGGCTGCTCTCGCTCGAGCGCCTGAACGTCACGGAGCTGACCGGCATCCTCGGGATCGCGCAGTCGGGAGTGTCGCGTCACCTGGGGCTGCTCAAGGAAGGCGGGTTGGTCCACGAGGAGCGCGAGGCCGGCTACACCTACTACCGCGTGGATCCGTCGGTGCGCGAGGGCTCGAACGGCTTTCGGCCGCTGTGGGGACTGCTCGACTCGCAATTCGACGCCATGGCGCGGACCGACGCGGGCCGCGGCGACAACGCGCGCCTCGAGGAGGTGCGCCGGCTGCGCCAGGAGAACTTCGACGCCCACGCCGGCCCCGACGCGAAAGAGCGCCAGCTCGTGCCGGGCCGCAGTTGGGCGGCATGGGCGCGGGCGCTCGCGCACCTGCTCCCGCCGGTGCGCGTCGCGGATCTCGGGTGCGGCGAAGGGTATCTGACGATCGAGGCCAGCCGTTTCGCCTCACGGGTGATCGCGATCGACCGCTCGTCAGAAGTCTTGAAGCGCGCGCGTGACCTGGCCACGCGGCGCCGCGTGTCGAACGTGACCTGGAAGCGCGGAGAACTGGAGAAGCTGCCGATTGCCGACGACTCGGTCGACGTGGCGCTGTTCTCGCAAGCGCTGCACCACGCCGCCGATCCGGCACGCGCCCTGGCCGAGGGGGCGCGGATCCTGGCGCCGGGCGGCCGTGTGCTCGTCCTCGATCTACGCGAACACGATCAGGCGTGGGTGCGCGAGCGGCTCGGGGATCGATGGCTCGGCTTCTCGCGCGAAGAGCTCTCGTCGCTGCTCGACGACGCGGG
>Ga0310810_10010533_pt1 | contig 10769 bp, 9 predicted proteins | sample NCmetagenome_FD_207641 | JGI IMG/M metagenome (GOLD analysis project Ga0310810, IMG submission 207641) | Soil microbial communities from experimental microcosm in Duke University, North Carolina, United States - NC | ecosystem: Engineered > Artificial ecosystem > Soil microcosm > Unclassified ... | reverse complement strand
CTGCACTCATGAGCCCCGAACACGAACTCGACGTCCTGTTGCGAACGATGAGGCAGATCCGTGTCGGCTTTCAGATAATCGGCTTCGACTGGCGCTACGTCTACGTGAATGCTGCCGCCGCGGCACACGGGCGCCGCACCGTCGCCGAACTCCAGGGCCGAACGATGATGGAGTTGTATCCGGGAATCGAACAGACGGATATGTTCGGTGTGTTGCGCCGCTGCATGGAGCAGCGGGTAGGGGATGAATTCGACAACCTGTTCGCCTTTCCAGACGGTCGATCGCGCTGGTTCGAGATTCGCGTCGAACCCATCCCCGAGGGCATTTGCGTCTATTCGATCGACATCCACGAGCGAAAGCTGTGGCAATTCGAAGTCGAGAATCGAGCGGCCGCACTCGGCATGAGTCCGCCGCCGCGACGAAGCTGGCGTTCATTTGTCAGCGATATCGACACGGAGACGCATTGAAGGCGCGACAGATCGGGTCAGCAATAGCGCGTCCGCCCTCCACCTCTTCATAACCCGCGAGCCCGCGAGAACCCGCGACAACGTACGAGGACCGCGACGTACCAACGGCAAAAGCCCTTGGTGTTACGCGCGAATGTCACGGCATTCCCGATGCACCCCTGCCTCTCAAAGAGAGGCCGCGTCAGGAGGAATCTTGCAAGGTCTAAAAGGCAGAGTCATCGTTGTTGCGCTATTCGTCGCAGCCCTGCTTCCATCGATCGCAGTCCTGGCGCAGGGTACTCAGAGTGGGTCCTTGGCCGCATCTACTGCACTGGGACGCCCGACGACTACAACGCAGTCCACGCGCTCCAGGACCAGGTGACCGCCGTGCCACTGTCAGCGTACGGAACGAAGTACACGCCCAGGCCGAGCGTCGTCGATCCCCGCACGGACATGAAGACGCCGGTTCGCGATCAGGTCAACGCGATGGACGCGACGAGGTATTTCAGCCTCTTCGCGCAGTTGCTCAAAGCGAACCCTCCGGCGGCGGTGGACGGGCCGATCGTCGCGAGGCTTGCCACGATTGGCATCGTGCCGGGAGAGGACTTCGACGCCTCGAAGCTTGATCCCGCCACCGCGAACGGGGTCGCGTCAGCGGTGAAACCTGCTCAGGACAGGATTATTGCGTGGATGAAGAAGGGCATTTCCGCGGGCGATGGCACGTTCCAGAATGGCTGGATGTTCTCTACGAAGACCGGGCTCTATGGAACGGACTACCGCCAACGCGCGTTGATCACCTGGATTGGGCTGGGCGCCAATCGGCCGGAGGACGCGGTGTATCCAACATCCGAAGGGCCCGACGAGGCGACGAAGTACAACGGCGGACACCGATACGTCATGCATTTCAACAAAGGTGAGATGCCGCCCGTCGACGGGTTCTGGTCGTTGACGATGTACGACGCCGGCTATTTCTTCGTGCCGAATGCGCTCAATCGTTACACGCTGAGCCAGCGCAACAAATTCATCACCAACCCGGATGGCTCGGTCGATCTGTTTATTCAGCACGACTCGCCGGGCAAGGACAAGGAGGCGAACTGGCTACCAGCGCCTGCCGGACAGTTCGTTCTCATGTTGCGGATGTACGGGCCGAAGGAGCAGCCACCGTCAATCGTCGATGGGACGTGGAAGATTCCGCCGGTCAAGCAGGTCCAGTAGGGGGGCGAATCGCCCCCCTCCCCCTTCTACTTCCCCCTCCCCCGTCCCCCTTCCCCCTGTAAGATTTCTCCCATGCCGAAATACACGTTTCGCCTCAACGGCCAGTCGGTATCGGTTGACAGCTGGGATCCTGCCGAGCCGCTGCTCTACGCGCTGCGTGGACCGCTCGCGCTGCACGGCGCGAAATTCGGGTGCGGCCTCGGACAGTGCGGCGCGTGCACGGTGATCGTGGACAAGACGGCGACCCGGTCATGTCAACTGCCCGTCAACCGCGCCGCGGGACGCGACATCACCACGCTCGAAGGCATCGGAACACCGGAGAAGCCGGATGTGGTGCAGGCCGCGTTCATCGCCGAACAGGCGGCGCAGTGCGGCTACTGCACCAACGGCATGATCATGGCCGCGAAGGCGCTGCTCGCGCGGACGCCGAAGCCGACGGTCGATCAGATCAAGCAAGCGCTCGATGGAAATCTCTGCCGATGCGGTACGCACACGCGCATCGTGCGCGCGATTCAGCGCGCGTCACAGGTATAGCCATGGACGGAACTGCAGCCACCTCTCCCGACCCTTCGACAGGCTCAGGGTCGCCCCGAGCAGGGTCGAGGGGCGAGCGACACGCGGACCGCGAGTGGAGTCGAAGGATTTCACGACGCGACCTGTTGAAAGCGGGCGGCGCGATGGTCGTCAGCTTCGCGTTTCCGCTCACCGTGCGTGACGCCTCTGCGCAAGCCGCACCACGCGCCGGCGCCAGACCGGTCGATTCAGGCGAAGTCGACGGCCTGCTCGCGATTCACGCGGACGGATCGATCACCCTCTACACGAGCAAAGTCGATGTCGGCACGGGCATCCGCATCGCCTTCGCGCAGATGGCCGCCGAGGAACTTGGCGTCTCCCCATCACGCGTGACCGTGATCGAGGGCGACACAGCAACCTGTCCGGACCAGGGTGGGACCGGTGGCAGCACGGGCCTCATTCGCGGCGGTACGGAAATCCAGGCGGCCGCGGCCACGGCGCGCAGAGCATTGCTGCAGATGGGCGCGACACGGCTGAATCGTCCTGTGGCCGACCTCACCATCGTCGACGGCGAAGTGCGACCGCGCACGGGCGGCGGCGGCGTTGGAATCGGAACGCTCATTGGTGATCGACTCTTCTCGCTGAAAGTCGATCGCAATGCGCCGCTGATCCCGTCCTCGCAGCACGTGGCCATCGGCAAACCCCTGCTGCGGCCCGACGTCCCGGCGAAGTGCACCGGCCGGCACGTGTACGTCCAGGACTTCACGCTTCCCGGCATGCTGCACGGCCGCATCGTGCGGCCGCCGTCGATGGGCGCCACGCTCGTCTCCGTCGACGAGAGCTCGCTGCGTGGCATTCCAGACGTGCATGTCGTCCGCGTCGAAAACTTCTTGGCCGTGGTGGCGAAGGACGAATGGGCAGCCGTCCGCGCAGCGACTGCACTCAAGGCATCCTGGAAAGAACAGGCGACGCTCCCGGGACACGAGGGACTGGACCGTTTCTCGCGAACGGCGCCGCTCGAACGCGATCAGGAAATTCTCAACCGCGGCAACGCTACTGATGTCTCACGCCGCGCCGCAAAGACGATGTCGGCCACGTACTTCTGGCCGTTCCAGAGCCACGCGTCGCTTGGACCGTCGTGTGCGGTCGCCGACATGCGCGCGGACGGCAGCGCCACCGTGTGGACCGCTTCGCAAGGCGTGCACGGACTGCGCGGCAATCTGGCGAAGGTCTTTGGCATCCCGCCCGACAAACTGCGAGTTGTCTTCCTCGACGGCTCGGGATCGTACGGGACAAACGGGGGCGATCACGTTGCCGCCGATGCCCTGTTGCTGTCGAAGACGATCGGCCAGCCAGTCCGCGTGCAGTGGATGCGGCACGACGAGCACGGCTGGGATCCGAAGGGTCCGCAGCAGCTGCTCGACGTGCGCGCTGCGCTCGATGCTGACGGACGCATCGTCGCATGGGAGACCGAGATGTGGGTGCCAAACGCGGCGCCCGGCGCACGCGCGCTGCTATCGGCCGAAGCGGCGGGACTCCAGCAGGAGCACGGCACGGGCTCGGGCGCGATCACGCAGAACGGTGAGCCTCCGTACGCCGTGGACAACGTTCGCGTCGTCGCGCATCTCATCAAGGACACGCCGCTGCAGCTCTCGAACCTTCGCGCGCCTGGAAAGATCGCCAACGTCTTCGCGGTCGAAGGATTCACCGACGAAATCGCGGCTGCCCAGCGCGTCGATGCCGTGGAATTCCGCGTGCAACGCCTGTCAGATTCGCGTGCCATCGAGGCGATCACTCGGACGGCGGCAGCGTTCAAATGGGACGCCCGGCCATCACCCAATCCGCGCGCCCGGCAAGGAAACGTCCTCGTTGGCCGCGGCATCGCCTACATGCGCTACAAGCAGATGGAGAACTACGTCGCGATGGCGATGGAGGTTGCGGTCAATCCGACGACGGGGCAGATCCAGGTGCGCCGTGTCACTTGCTCACATGATTGCGGGCTCGTCGTGAACCCGGATGGATTGCGCAATCAGGTTGAAGGGTGCATCGTCCAGACGCTGAGCCGCGCGCTGCACGAAGAAGTGAAGTTCGATCGATCGCGGGTGACGAGCGTCGATTGGACGACGTATCCGATCCTGCGCTTCCCGGAAGCGCCGGCCGTGGACGTGATTCTGATCGATCGGCCGAACGAGCCGCTCGTCGGAGCAGGTGAAGCGGCGACCGCTCCCGTCGCTGCAGCGCTGGCCAACGCCGTGTTCGACGCAACCGGTGTGAGACTGCGAACGGTGCCGTTCACACCCGCGCGGGTGAAAGCGGCCCTTGCGAACGCGTGAAGTAATTCGTGGTTGGTGGTTAGTGGTTCGTAGCTGGGCTCAAACGACCAACTACCAACTACCAACCACCAACCTCAATTTCCAGCGGTGTCAGCCTCGCGGTTGTTCTCGCAGATATCCTCGATCAGCTCGCTGTCCGGTCGCAGGTTGAACGGCACGGTGACCGTAAACGGCTCCAGATATGTTTCCGCGTCCTCAATCGTCACCCGCATCTCCATGTGGCCGAAATCGGGGCGGCGGAAGCGTTCGGTGGTCTTCATCGCCTCGCTGTGCGGATGGCCGGTGTCGTCCAGCCATGACCTGTCGTTGAAGCCGGCCGTTGTGACGACGAAGCTGTCGCCGTCCCATCGACCGATCGAATAGCCGAACCACGCGGGCTGCGAGGTTTCCGGCAAGGGCCGGCCGTCGGTAAAGATCTGCCGGTAGTGATTGAACTCCTCGAACAGAATCACGGTGACGTCCCGGGTCTGAAGGATCTTGAAGATCACACCGGGCAGGACCCCATCGGGTCCGGGCAGCATCGCATCCGGAATGCTGTGGGGCAGGCACTGTTGCGAGGGTCTGCCCGCCCCGAGCAGCACGTCACGCCGGTGTTGATACAACGCCGCGGCCTCCGGCTTCATCCGAATCGTGGACCCTGCGGGCATCCAGTCGAGCAGGTCGAAGTTGTCGGTGTTGCTGGTCCGCTTCGGGGGCGCGACCCGCGTCCAGATGCCGGACAAGTCGGGCTTCCCATCGGCCGCACGTGGGACGGGTCCCTTCAAATCCGGCTTGCCATCGGCCGTTCGCGGCGTGCGCGGCAGCTTGATCGTGATCCACTGCGCCGATGCGGAACCGACCAAGATCAGGCACGCGGCCAGACAGCCGACGACCCGCACTTCAAACTTCAAACTTCGCACTTCGAACTTCGCTACTGCCCGGGGCCGCGATAGGCGACGGATTTCTTCGCCGCCTGGTCGACTTCTTCCGGCGTCAGCAGCGGCGTCGTCCTCGAGCTGACCAGCCCGCTGGCATTCACCGCCATGGCGACCGCCGCGGCGGTAATGTTGTCGGGCGCGTCGACGACGACGAACGCGTCGGTGTCGCCGAAGGCAAAGTAAAACGACTCGACTTTGCCACCGAAAGCGGCACTCATCTGCTCGACCGCCTTTCGACGGCCAGTTCCGCCCTCCTTCAGAACACCCTTGAGACCTTCAGGCTTGTAGTTGGCTTGGATCAGAAATTTCGGCATCGTCTACTCCGTTGACACTTTCCGTCGCGCCTGCCACCTGGCGCGCAGCGCCGTGCGATCAACCTCGGCGCCGCGCAGGTAGACCTTGTTGATCTTCCGTGTGTTGGAAATTCGTTCGAGTGGATTGGCGTCGAGGACAATGAAGTCGGCGTTCTTTCCGACAGCGACCAGACCTGTGCTGTCGATCCCCGCCATCGCCGCCGAATCGCGCGTCGCCGCGACGATCACTTCGGACGGTGTCATCCCCATCGCCACCATGCTTTCCAGATCGAGATGATCGAAGAAGCCGATCCAGAACCGGGTCTGACCCGTGTCGGTGCCGTTGACGATCGTCATGCCGGCGGCTCGCAACTTCATCGCGCTGCGGGCATCGGATTCGAAGCTGCGGCGCGCACGCGCGACCTCGTCGGCCGTCATCTTCTTCAATGGGTTGCCCCAGTGCTCTTCGATGTCGTGCCGCGAATATGCAGCCTGCAGCAACGGATCGTCGAGCCATTCCGGACGCCCGCCGCCTTGCGTGTCCATCCAGCCGGTGATGAGTGACGGCGTCATCCACATCTTCGGATGATCGTTTCTCGCGATTCGATCCTTGACGATCGCCACGAGCTCGTCGTCGGCTTCCTCGCCGCCGCGTGCCGGCACGTGCAGCCAGCCTTCGACGCCCGCTCGCATCAGCTCCTTCGCGTTCGCCAACGTGACGTTGTGCACGCCAACAGGCACGTTGTTCTTGTGAGCCTCTTCGACCACGGCTCGATACAGCGGCGGCGTCAGCGTCTTCTTGGTGCCGCCGCGGTCGTCCACCCAGATTTTGATGAACAGCGGCTTCATCGCGACGTAGTCGCGAACGGCGGCTCGAGCTTCGTCAACCGTCGAGACGGGATACGACACGTCCATCCGCGATGGATGCCCCTGCGCGCCCGATCCGGGCCACGCGAGGCCGGGTCCGGCCGTCCTGAACAACGCGGCGCCGGGGACAACTTCGTCGCGCACGCGTAGCGGCACGTCCCCCCAGTTCGTCCGTCCTCCGTGCAAATCCGACCGGCTGACGAGATCGCCCACGCCGACCACTGCACCGACGCCGTTGTAGGCAAGCAACTGCAGATGGTCGATGAGGTTGTCGCGCGTGTACATCTCCTTCGACATCGTTCCCTCGGCGACGTTCTGGAAACCGATGTGCCCGTGGAGATCGACCATCGTCGGCATCACGGTCTTGCCGGTGAGATCGACGCGCGCGGCGCCAGCCGGGATCTGCACCTCACCCCGGCGGCCGACGGCTGTGAATCGATTGTTCTCGACGATGAAGACGGAGTCCTCGAGGGGTGCGCTGCCATCACCGGTGATGAGCCGTGCTCCCTCGAACGCGGTGACACCAACGGCCTGCGGTGCCTGCCGCGCGACCTGGCCCGAACAGGCTGAAACGAAGAGGAGAGACGCGGCGAGGACGAGGTAACGCATGGGCGTGGTCCTACGTTGGTCGGTGGTGGTTGGTCGTTGGTGGTCGCGGACACGAACCACGAACCACGAACCACCAACCACTAACCTTGAAGGTTCGCCCTACTGGAGAAGCGCCGTGGTGTTCCGCTTCGGCACGAAGCCGACCGGAATCCTCGCCGTTTCCTTCATCGTCTTGACGTCGACGACGGAGACATCGTTGGTCACTGGATTCGCGACGTAGGCGGTCTTGCCGTCGGGCGTCAACGTCACCCAACCCGCACCCTTGCCCGTGAGCTCGGCCGACCCAATCAGCTTCAGGCTGGGCAGCGAGTAGGAGTAGAGGTAATTGTTGATGCGGCTGCAAACGACGAGCGTCTTGCCGTCGGCGGTCACAGCCATGCCGTGCGACGGATCGGAGCCTTCGGGCACTTCCTTCTTTCCCGCCGGCAGGGGCGGGTTGTTGATGCGCTGGACTTCCTTATGCGTCGCGAAGTCCACGACCGCAAAGCCGTTGAGGCCGCTCAACTGCACGAAGATCCACTTCGTGGATCCATCGGGATTGGTGGCAAAGGTCATCGGCCGAACGCCAAGACCCATGTCAACATCCCAGACGGGCTCTTCGGTCTTCGCGTCAATCACGTTCACCGTCTTGCCGACGATCGAACCAGCTACCACGTACTTGCCATCTGGCGTGACGTACGGGTTATGGATGCTGCCTTTGGTGCGGATGGTCTTGACCCGCGTCAGCGTCGCAGTGTCGACCACATCGACGCCGCCTGGCTCCTGGATGATGGCGACGTATACACGCTTGCCGTCCTTGCCGACCGCGACGTTGTTCGGGTGTCCGCTCAACTTCACTTTCTTCATCACCTTCAGCGTCTTCGCATCGACGACGTCGAGCGTGCTCTCCGCTTCGTCGCTGATGTAGATGCGGGCGCCGTCGGGCGACCCGCCCACACCGTGGTTGACCTCGATGCCGTCGATGATCCCCACGACCTTATTCGTCGCCGGATCGATGACGTGCACGTTGTCGCCAGCGCTGTTGGTCTGGATGATGCGGACCTTCTTGTTAGTCCCCTCTCCGGCGGCACTGAGGCACAGCGTGCCGAGGAATATCGCCGCCACCAGGGCTACACACCGACGGACCGAATGTCTAGTCATCATGATCGTCAGCCTTTCAGTTGGTGCCGCGTGTCGTTCCCATCACCCAGTTCCGGAGCGTCTGCCACTCGGGATCGTTCTGCGAGGTGAAGTGCTTGCCGCCGTTGTGGTAGAAGTCACCGCCCGCATCCTCGGCGAGCGGATGCGTGAGCAGCTTGCTCTTCAGGCTGCCAGGCACCACCGCCACGCGCCGCACGGCGTCGAAGTTTTGACGTGACTCTTCATCGGTCCACGTCGTCGCGCCCGGATCGAGCGGCTGCAGCCGCATCGGCGTCCCCTGCCCATGGCAGGAGATGCAGCGCGCGTGCCCCTCACGTTTCTTGAGAAAAATCGGCTGCACTTTGGTCTTGAAGTACTCGTAGTCGAGTGTAGGCCGTGTGGGAGCGGCCGGTTGCTGTCCGAACGCGCCGACGGTCAATAAAGCCAAACAGCCGAAGGTCAATGCAGCGACGTTCCTGAACACGGCGCCCTCCTTCGAAAAAGAGATTTTAGGCGGCCCTAAAGATACATCAAGGCGGGGTGCAGCGCATCGCCGCGTTCGCGACGTCGCGGTACACCCGGTGGCAATTGGCGCAGGCGTCGGAAATGACGTTGGTAGCCTCACTTACAGCATCCTGGCTGCGCATCTGCGAGGCCCGGTACGCGGCACGGCCGGCGTCGACGACGCCCTGGACGTACTTTTTCCAGTCGTCGCGATCGACCGGGGCGGGTTTGCCGTTCTCGCAGCGGCGCGGCTGCATCAGCACCGGGCCGATTTCGGCGATCGAAATCGCCGCCGCATCAACGACCTGCCAGGGCGAATAAACGTCGCCGTACCTTGTGGAGGTTGTCGTCGCGTCGGCGCGCGCCACGCCGCCCTTCGAGCCGGCGCCGGGATCTCTCGTCTGCACGTCGAACAGCACGTTCGAGCTTGGGAAGAGGATTCCGCGCATCACCTGATTGACCGTGCCGGTCACCGGGAACGAGAGGGTGGATGCCGCGGCCGTCACGCGGGCAGGAGGATTGGCGGCAGTGATCGTGATCTGTTTGAGCGGTGCGGCTGTCGAAGCGAGTTCCGCTCGTCCCGCCGGAAATTGATTGGCCTGAAGGATAAATGCAACCAGATCGGCAACCTGCTGCGGCTCCAGCGTGCCGGGCGCATCTGCCGGCATGGTCGCGTTGATCTTCTCGAAGACATCTGCGAGCGGCTGGCTGTCGCGCGGGCCGAGGAACTCCTGCCCAGCCAGCGGCGGACCGGCCGCGCCTTCGAGCCGTTCGCCATGGCACAGGGCGCAGCGCATGTTGAAGATCGCTTTGCCGCGCGCGGCCTGCGCGTCCGTAAACACCCCGTCCTTCGCCGTGCGCGCCTGCTGCGCGCGCAGCGACACCACGGCCAGGAACAATAGCGCTGCGACGCCGACGCTCTTCACTTCTTTTCTTCGCGCTCGAGGACGGTGGCTTTCGGGTCCTCGACGTTGCGTGTGCGATCCGGCGGCGCAAGCTTGCCCGCCTCCTGCAGCCGCGCGTTTCTCAGCGTGGTGAACGCATCGACGTTGTTTTCATTGCAGGCGTACTCGAGCATCGGACCTTTGATTCGGTGCAATGGCATCTCCACCGTCCACGGACGTGTCCACGTCATCGGATCGTCGACGGTGTAGGTGTGCACGATGGTGTCGTCAGCGGTCCGCGTGAAGCGCTCTGTGAGGTGGAACGTCGGTGTCACGCTTACGGCGGGCGGCGTCCCGGGGGATCCCATGAACGTGCGCTTCGGATTGAAGTTGATCGTGTCGACGACAAGTGTGTCGCCTTCCCAGTGCCCTCGCGAATCTCCGGCGTACAGTGGAACGGTGCCATGCGCCTGGTCGAGCGCAATGACACGGCGCTCGCTGTTCCACTCGTAAATCATCACGATGTAGTTCTTCGACTGCACGATCTCGTAATTGCTGCCGTAGGGCGCCGTCACCGCGGGCACGGCACGTTCGTGAAAGACGCACCATACAGTGCCGCGATCGTCACGCCACGTACGCGCCAGCGGACCACCCGCGCGCTGCGCAGCCGCGCGTGCCGCTTCGCGCTTCTGTGCTTCCGCGGTCATCGGCGGGATTCGACCATCGGGCGGATCGATCACCAGCGAGGTGCGCAGATTCGGTTTGGCGCCGGTCTGCACAGGGGTCGCACCGAAGTCGGTGTTGACGTAGTGGACCACCTGATTCTCCGACCCGTCGACCGCCTTGTTGAACGCTTCGATCGCTTCTTTCTCCGTATAGAACGGCTTGTTCGCAAGCTCTTTGGGCCGCTCGTACGGCGTATACGTGAGGTTCGTCCAGTAACCCTGGAAATCCGGCTGCCCGTCCGGCGTCCGCGGGACTTTATAGGTGGCCTTCTGTCCCTGCGCGCCAACGCTCGCAGCGAATGTGGCCAACAATACGGCGATCAGAACATTGCGCATTGTGATCA
>Ga0310810_10010532_pt1 | contig 10770 bp, 14 predicted proteins | sample NCmetagenome_FD_207641 | JGI IMG/M metagenome (GOLD analysis project Ga0310810, IMG submission 207641) | Soil microbial communities from experimental microcosm in Duke University, North Carolina, United States - NC | ecosystem: Engineered > Artificial ecosystem > Soil microcosm > Unclassified ... | reverse complement strand
CTTAGATTGGACGACGTTCATGATTCTGGGACTGGATATTGACGGCGTGCTCGCCGATTTCATTACACCATTTCTACGGTTACTTGCGGAGCGGACCGGCACCGGGCGCATCGATCCCGCATCCGTGACCGATCCGAACTTTACGGCGCATCCCTTTCTGACTCCAACAATGATTTTCGACTGCATGGAGGCGGCATCGTACGATCCCGAGTTCTGGCGCGCGTTGACACCGCTCCTGACGCCGGCACAGTGGCAAGAACTCGAGCGCATCAGTCGCGCGCACCAGACCGTCTTTATTACCCACCGTTGGGTGCGAGATACGTATGATATCAACCGCCTGACTTGCGAGTGGCTCCGGTCTCACGGTGTCAGCGATCCGGTCGTCTACTTTACTCAAGACAAAAAATCCGTTCTTGTTCGCGAGCTCAGGATCGGACTTTTCGTCGATGATCGTCATGAGAATTGCCATGATGTCGCGAGCGAAACGGAAGCCGTCGTTTTCATGCCTCATCGTTCTTACAACCAGGCCTTCGATCATCCCAAGGTTCGTCGAATTCAGCAGCTCGAAGAACTGTTCGAATACTTGGCAGACAAATAGGACGACATGAGAGCACTCGACGAGAAAGTAGCGATCGTGACCGGCGGTGGCGGTGGCATCGGCGCAGCCATTGCGCAAAGATTTTCCCGCGAAGGCGCCAGAGTCGCAATCGTCGACATCGATGGCTCGGCGGCCGAGCACTGCGCGCATCGGATAGCGGTCGGCGAAAACACCGTGCCCCATATCGCTGACGTGACGAAAAAATACGCCGTGAGCGAGCTCGTCATGGCGACATTAAGCCGCTGGAGGCGTGTTGATATCCTGGTCAATGTAGCCGGCGGCGCGGAGCGCAAAGCGGTAATCGACATGGCCGCTGCCGATTGGGACCGGGTTGTCGATATGAACTTGAAATCCGTGTTTCTCTGTTGCCAGGCCGTATTGCCTGCAATGGTCAAGCAGCACTATGGCAAGATCGTCAATATTTCTTCGATCTATGGTTTTACCGGCAATGCCACCCGCTCCAGTTATGCCGCGGCGAAAGCCGGTGTCGCAGCGTTCACCAAATCATTGGCACTCGAACACGTCCAAGACGGACTCAACGTCAACGCCATTGCGCCGGGCAGAATCGAAACACTGCGAGTCCGCGGCCATTACTCCGACGAGGCCTGGGCCGCCGAAGTCGCGAAAATTCCAATGGGTCGGCCGGGCACACCGGAGGAGATCGCCAGCACCGCGCTCTTCCTCGTTCTCGATGAGAACAAGTATATTACGGGACAAACGATTCACGTAAATGGCGCCTGGCTGAATCATTGATTTGTCTTGCCGCGACGGCTTAAAAAGACTGGAACGGTTGGAACGTTTTGAACGAAAATTGTCGCCTCCAGTGCAGCGGGCATAGCTCAAAACGACGGCGTAAGCATGAAATCCAGAGGAGGATAGAAGAATGTACGGCTGGCGGGCAAAAATTGGTCACGTCGCCCCATCGCGTGGCGATACTTTGGTTTATGAATTTTACAAAATGCTGCCGGAAGGATTTATGATCTTGAACAGCACCGGCACGATCCGGCAGCTCGTCGACGCCGATTTCGAGCGCCAACTACAGCGCATCGAGGAAGCGGCAGCGGATCTCGTCGACAACAAATGCGATTCGATCATCATTGGCGGCTCCCCTCTGTTTACCAAGCTCGGCCACGGCAGCGACATCGAAATGAGCAGAAAACTCACCGCGAAGTTCGGCATTCCGGTTTCGCCGGGAATCACCGGCGAAGTCGAAGCTCTAAAATCACTGAACATCAAGAAACTAGTGGTCGCGACGCCGCACGAAGATGCGCTTAACCAGCGCATGAAAGCCTTTCTCGAAGCTTCTGGGCTTAACGTACTGAAAATCCAGGGTTACGGGATCAGAAAAAATGCCGATCTGACGGACATGGACGTACACGCCGCATACAAAATTGCCAAGCGACTCTACGAACAAGCGTCTGAAGCCGATGGCGTCTTCGTTCCCTGCCCGCGCTGGCCGACAATCACCGACGTTGATTTGCTCGAGCGCGAAATCGGCAAACCCGTCGTGACCAGCTGCCAGGCCTATATCTGGCATGCGCTCAAAATGGCCAAGATCAAACAAAGCGTGACCGGCTTCGGCCGATTGATGGCATCCCTGTCAAATTAATTCACTCGCTGAAAAGCGAGTGAGTTATCCTGAGCGATAAGCGAAGAATTTCGCGCGCGGCCCAGTCGCAAATTATTTTTTGCTGAAGACCTCTTTTAAGAGGTCCGTAACCCGCGCCGACGGGTTCGTCCTGATTTTTTTCTCCTCTTGCCCGACAACGAAAAACAGGCCGTCGGTTGTCTTTTCTGTGACGTATTGGTTTACGTCGAATGCGATATTTTTCGAGAACGGTACGTCCTTATATTTTCCGATCAGTTCATTGTACTGCCGGTTGACACCCACCTGATCCATGACATCTTTCACGTTCGGCAGGAATGCCGCTTGCAGCTTTTTTGAAGTCTTGCCCTTGAAATAGTCGGTGGCCGCGGTGTCGCTTCCATCAAGAATCCTGCGGGCATCGTCGAACGTCATCGCGCCAATCGCCTCCCAAAAGATATCCTTGGCAAAAGGCACCGCCTTTTCCGCCGCACGATTCATACCGACGACGAACTCATCGATCTGCGGACCGTAGCCGACAAACCGCAGAGGCTTTTCAATCGTCTGCAGTGACTTGGGCATCAGTATCTTAATCGCTTGATTTTTCAAAAACCCGTCCACAGTGCCCGTCTGCACCACTGCGTTTTCGGTGCCCACTTTCAATGCTTCCTGAAGACCGGAGCCGATCTTCGCATCGCTCAACCCACTAGCGCCGGAAAAACCCCCCAAGCCTTTCAAAACTTTATCGAACTGAGCCGACGCGGGGGCCGCTGTGAGAAGAAAAAACATTAAAACCACACATGTGGGAAACATTAGAACTCCCAGGGTAGATCGTGAGGATCTTATGGATGCTGGCTCAATCCGTCAAGCCGACATCACAGCGTGAGAGGGAAAAGAAGAAGTTTTTCGTTTACAGGGTACTGTTAAAGCGCGCCGGCGGACGGCGCTGACCGCCGAGATCGAAATCATTCAAAGCTGCGGCAAACATGGCATCGAGCAAAAGATTCATGATTTCCTGTTGCGATTCTCTGGGCGCAAGCCGAAAGGCGGCGCGCAGAGGCTGAATCGCCGCGCGCCATCGACTTTGGCTGATGTAAGCGCGACCAAGATAAAGGTAAGCTTGAGCAAATTCCGGATCGTCGCGCGTTGCGTCCTCCAAGTACGGTATCGCCTCATCGAATCGGCCTTGGTTGAACAACGTCCGCCCGTGATCGAAGCTAGTGTAGGCCGGACTTAGACGGCCAAGGCTAGCGCAAGCGCTTGTCCAGGCCAGCGTAAGAACGACAAAGAGCATGAAAAACTTGTTCTTCATGGGTCTTTACCTACGATGGGTTAGACGAGCGCCAAAGCTAAATCTTAATGGCACTTATTTGTCGCGAGCTGACTTGAGCATCGGCTCAAGCTCGCCGCGTTCGTGAAGCTCGTGGACGATGTCACAGCCTCCGACGAACTTGCCGTCGATATAGACCTGCGGGATGGTCGGCCAATTTGAATATCTCTTGATGCCTTCCCGTACCGACGCATCGGCAAGGACATCCTCCGTGGCAAACGGAACGCCATAGGACCTGAGGATCTCAACCGTATGCGCGGAAAAACCACACTGCGGGAAATCGGGCGTCCCCTTCATATACAACATGACTTTGTTGTTCTTCACCTTTTCATCGATTTTATTGAGCACGTCATCTGCCATGAGTTTCTCCTTTTTGTTCGTTATCAGGAACCGAGCTTTTCCCATTGTGACGGGCTGAAAGTTTTTAACGCTAGGGCATGTATTCGCTGGTCGCTCATCGGCTCTTTCAATGCTTCGTTCACGAGTCGATGCTGCTCGAGCAACCCTTTGCCCTCGAAAGCCGGCGACACAACGATCAGTTGCCAGTGGTCGCCGCCGCCGGTCAGGTCTTGGGTCTCGCAAACCGATATCGGTAACGACTTTCCCAAGAAGTCTTTGATTTGCTCCGGGGTGATCATGCAAAAAAGCTTACCGGTTCGGTTTTCCGCTTGCAACCTTCACAAATTCCAACAGCGTTAACCCACGGGACCCTGGAAATCCGGTCGCACGATTTTGAGCATGGCCCGTAGATCCATTCTCAACTCGTCCAAGGTAGGGCGACCGAGATACCAGTATCCACAATAAACGTTATGGATGGTGAGATCGGGCATGAGCGAAAACGTGTATGGCATCGCAGTGACACCGCGGCTCTTGGATGTTTCGGTCATGTCAAGCAGCTTGACCACTTTGCGTTCCTGATCGCTGAGGAAAGGAAAACTCGCCCGCAGCCCGGTACGAAATGCGTCGTTCACTTCCGGCGAATCCACACTGACGACCGCAAGCTTGCAATAGTTAATCGCGAGCTCTTCTTGAAGTTCAACATAATGGCGCAACTGCACCTGGCACTTTCCTCACCAGTAGCCGCGGTAAAAAGAAAGAATAAACGGAAACTTTCCAACGAGAGCCGAAAGGCTTACCTGCTGCCCGTCCTGGTCCGGCAGTTCTATATCGGGAAAACGCGCGCCAATTTTCAAGTTCATAGTTTTTCTCCCTTCGATTACGGATAGCGTTTGGCCATCTCAGAAAAGAAACCTTCCTTTTCCAATTGCTGCAGCAAAGAAAGATCGACGAACTGTTCCGGCTTGGCGGTCTTAGCGTTCGGCAACTTGCCCGCTACTTCGTCAAGCAAAAATTGAATTCCCTTAAGCGTTGGATAAGGCTTTTTTGATACGGTTTTAACAAACGCGTTGTAGGTTGCGTCCAGAACTTCGGCATCGGAGAGACGCAGGTATTTAGCGATTATTTTCCGACTCTCATCACGGTTGCGATTGATATAGTAGATCGCTTCCACATAACCTTTCAGCGCGCTCAGCACGGTATCACGCTGGCTCTTGATAAACGATCGAGAGGTCGCGAAGCCGTTGCCTTGCACTTCAATGCCCATATCGGCCATATCGTAAACCTCGACCAGGCCTTGCTTCCGCGCCCTCGGCAACTCCGAGGCTGTCAACACGGTCGCATCGATTCGCCCGGCTTCGACCGCGGTCAAGCGATCGTTGGTCGGACCCGCAACCACCAGCGTAACATCTTTATTGGGCTCCAGATTGAACTTTTTAAACAGGATAAGCGACGCATTGTGGGATGCAGAGCCAAAGCCACTCACGCCGAGGCGTTTTCCCTTGAGTTGCTCAATCTTGGCTATGTTTGGACGGGCGACAACCGAATAGTTATAACTGTTTTCCGAAGAGGCGATCAGAACGACATCATGCCCCTGTAGGCCCGCTTGGACGACTGTCCCGATGTTGACGATCGGCGGGTCACCGGCGACCAGTGCCTGGGTCGCCGTCTGGCCGCCGCGGAAAAAGATAATTTCGGCATCCAAACCGTATTTCTTGAATAAGCCCGCTTCCTTAGCCACCCAAATGTGAATCTGATTATACGAGATTGCCGGATAGCCGATTTTGATTTGCTTTAGCTCTTGAGCGATGGCCCCCGGACTCAATAGAAACATTACGCAAAGCGCAAGAAATAATCCTCATCATTTGGATCTGGTCTTCCCCCTGTAGATAAATGTTTAAACGCGAGACCAAAGTCTCAGTAGGCTTTCGCCCTCGCCGCGGGGCTGCTATCAACGCCGAGCTTCTCTTCGCGCGCTTGTACACGCCTATCGAGGCTCCTGACCTATGACTCGGATTGCGAGAGCTGTTGCTCGGAACAACGGAAGCGGTATCGCCCGACCAGGAATATCCAGCGAGAATTCCCACCACGACGGAGCCAATCCCCGCGAGGAGCCAGGAAAAGCGCCCGTTTTTATGGGATCTTGACCCATGGCATGCTGGCCAAGTCTTGTACATTAAGGTCCGTACTTCGTCAATGCGCCGGTCGAGTCCAACTGCGCACATCGAGGGACGCGCCGCTCACCGCGAGGATATCATTCGAGGCCAAATCGACGAAGATCGAGATGATTTCTTGCGGATTCGGTAATCTCTCGGGATCCTCGTCAGGGTAAGCTAGCGCCCTCATTTCGGTTCGGGTCGCGGCCGGGTTCACCGCATATACTCTCACACCCGAGCCTTTTAGTTCGTCGGCGAGAATTTGCGTGAGGCATTCGATTCCGGCCTTGGACACGGCGTAAGCACCCCAGCGCGCTTTTCCGTTTCGGCCCACGCCGGATGAGACATTGATGATTAAACCCGACCCCCGGTTCAGCATCATCGGCAGAACTTCACGCGTCAGCATGAAAATTCCCGTAAGATTGACGTTGATGACTTCTTGCCAGGCTGGCAGCGGATAATCCGCAATATCCACGCGCGGTCCGAGAATGCTGGCATTGTTCACGAGCACATCGATGGTGCCGAAGCGATCCGTCGCCGCACTTACGATGCGTTGCACGTCTTCCGCGAAGCCTACATCCCCGGGACAGCCGGCGATTTTTCCGCCCGCAGAGGCAATCTCATGGATTGTACGATCTAGATCCGGTTGACGGCGTGCGCAGAGAAAAACTCGCGCTCCTTCACGCGCGTAGGCTGCAGCAATAGCGCGGCCGATGCCGCGACTCGCGCCGCTGACCAGTGCCACTTTGTCGCGCAATTTTTGTTCGCCGCTGCTTGCGCTCATGAATTCGCTATAACATAGTCAAAATGCGCATGAAATCCGCAGGTTCACTCAAAAGCTATCAACGGTTGTTGATTTTTTTGCTACTGATATTGGCCATCACTTGCGTGATCAGCCCTTGGATGGCATTGGGCGCGGATTGGGTTTATCTCAAGTGGCCGTCGCTGATCGGTGAGCGTGTGCCGTTCCCGCGCGTCTTCAATCGCGCCTTCATGGTCGCTGGCATCATCGGATTCATTGTCGCTCGCAAGTTCATCTTTCCGCCCAAACTAAAACCGTTGCTCCTGCCGGGTTTCGGCAAAGCAACATGTCTGTTATCGCTTGGATGGATTTTCAGTTTTGTCTCGACCACGCTAGTGGTGTGCCTCATGGCCATTGGCGATGTCTTCGAGCCGTTTTTCCGATTGTCTTTGGAAGAGTCGATCTCGAAACTCATCAGCGCCTTGTTCGCGGGTATTTTTGCCGGGTTTTTCGAGGAAATTTTTTTTCGCGGAATTCTTTTTCTCGGCCTTCGCGATGACGGTCGTCCATGGGCAGCCTATCTTTTTGCCAATCTCTTCTATTCGCTGCTTCACTTCGTGAAACCGGGCGAAGCGTATTTTCTAAACGGAATCGACCCGCTCGCGGGGTTTCATCATTTTTTAACTACCTTTGAGCCATTCTTTCATCCGACCGATCTGTTGCCGGGAATCTTTGGTCTTTTTCTAATCGGAGTTATCCTGAGTTATGCATTAGTCCGAACCGGCAACCTATATCTTTCCATCGGACTTCACGCCGGCTGGGTGTTCGGGCTGAAAGTCATTCGGGTGTTTGGAGATTTCAGCCGTCAGGATCTTGGCTGGCTTTTTGGTTCGACGGACCCGAAAATCGTGAGCGGGGTAGCAACATGGATCGGACTACTTCTGGTTGCCGCCGCAGTTCGGCGGCTTACGCGCCAGAACCCGCAAGAATCTCCCGAAGCAGCACCTCGAGCCCCTGGCCATGGGCAAGCGCCGGCGGGTAAGTAAAAAACATTTTGCAAAGCGTCCATTTTGACGCACTCATTCGTTCTACAATACGAGAAGGAGCAAACCGACTCTAAAGCATTAACCGAAGGAGGTCATCACCATGCAGTTGAATCCTTATCTATTTTTCAATGGCCAATGCGAGGCTGCCTTTCGCTTCTACGAGCGCTCTCTTGGCGCCAAGATTGTTGCCATGATGCCGCACGCCGGCACCCCGGCGGAGGAACAAGTCCCGCCTGAATGGCGCGATAAGATTATTCATGCGCGTCTCGTGCTGGGTGACCAGGTCTTGATGGGCTCCGATGCGCCACCTGACCATTTCGAAAAGCCGCAAGGCTTCTCGGTCACCCTCGGCATCGACGACCCAGCCGACGCCGAGCGCATTTTCAATGCCCTGGCGGAAAACGGCACGATACGGATGCCGATCCAGCAAACTTTCTGGGCCCTGCGTTTTGGCATGCTCGTCGATCGCTTCGGGATTCCCTGGATGATCAACTGCGAAAACGAGCATCATTAGCCTTTCGGGTTCTGCCACAATGTTTTCGCGGAACACTGGTAAAGAGTAAACGCCGGAGGGCGCACAAAAAGATATTCGAGTCTTTACGTCTTGAAACGACGCCGAGCCATGTAGGTTTACGTTATGAGCCGTAAGTGAGTCGATTAAAGACCAGATCTGCACGGTGAGGTGCAGAGCGATCAACAATTAAATCGCCATTGCTGATTAGCTTCTGTATCGATCAATCGCGCACCATCACGCATGCATCGGGATGAGCGGCGGCATAGATTCGTTGGCCTGGCGCGAAAACCTGCTTCGGTGGAGCGACCACACGGAGGCTTTCCTGGCTCGGCAAATCGAGCGTGTAATCGATCGCATCGCCGAAGTAGATCGAGCGGCGAATAGTGCCGTGGAACACATTGTAGCTCTGCTCTGCAAGCTTTTGTGCTTCGACATCATCGCGAACGAGCAGAATATTGTGCGGGCGCAAACAGACGGCAACGTGCGTTGTTCCGGCTGATGAGCCATCGGCGCTTACCCGTATTCTTGTTCCGTTCTTCAGCGCTAAAACTCCTTGGCCCTCATAAGAGCCAGTTAGGATATTTGCTTTGCCGACGAATTCGGCCACAAAGCGAGTCTTCGGTCGATCGAAAATTTCACCGGGCTTACCGACTTGGACCATACGGCCGTGATCAAGCACCGCGATCCGGTCCGATGTCGCCATCGCCTCCGCCTGATCGTGGGTGACATAAACAGTGGTGATTTTGAACTCCTCGTGTAGGCGGCGTATTTCGAAGCGCATCTCCTCGCGCAGGTTTGCATCCAAATTACTGAGCGGTTCGTCCATCAAAAGAATCTGCGGCTCGACTATGAGGGCGCGCGCCAGAGCCACTCGTTGCTGCTGTCCCCCGGAGAGCTCTGCCGGGTAGCGATCTTTGAGCTCCGCCAGATGCACCACTCCAAGCAGCTTGGCGATTTTTTGTTCGATCTCGTGGCGGGAAAGGCGCTTGAATTTAAGACCGTACGCAACGTTCTGCCCCACCGTCATGTGCGGCCAGACGGCGTAGCTCTGAAAGATCATCGACATGTTACGGCGCTCGGGCGGCACCAGCAAATGCGCCGATGATATGACATCGCCGGCGACGCGAATTTCTCCGGCGTCGGGTTGAAGAAACCCGGCGAGCAGTCTTAGCGTTGTGGTTTTACCGCAGCCGGATGGACCGAGCAGAGAAACGAACTCACCGTCGCCGATTTCCAGATCGAGATCGTTCACCGCAGCGGCGTCAGCGAATCTTTTCGTCAGAGCACGGATCGCGACAGTCGCCATGGAATTACTCTCGGGTCCCGATCACATCACGCCCGCCGAGCCACTGGACGGCAAGGATTACGGCGAAGGAAACAATCAAAAGAAGAATGCCGAGCACCGCGATCACACCCACCTGCCCTTCTTCCTTGAGATCGAAGATGACAACGGAGACGACCTTCGATTTTGGCGCGAACAGGAGAATCGCCGCGCTTAGCTCGCGAATCACTCCAATGAAGATAAACGACCATGCCGCGATGATTCCCGAGCGCGCCAACGGCGCGGTCACTTCTGTGAGCGAGAGGAGCCGATTGGCGCCGAGGATCCGGCTCGCGTCCTCGAGCTCGGGATGAATGCTTTTGAAAGTGGATTCCGCCTGCGAAAAGCCGATGGGCATTTCTTTGGTCAAAAATGCCACGAACAAGATCCAGATGGTACCGTACAGCACGAGTGGCGGGCGTGTATAGGCGATGAACAATCCGACGGCCAAGACGATGCCGGGGATCACCAAGGGCGCCAACGCGAAAAACGTCAGATAACGCGCGCCGACGAACAGATTACGATTGGTAATATAGGCGATCAACGTCGCGAGCAAAGTGCCGATGGTTGCGGTCAGCAGTCCCAGTTTGAAAGTATTGTAAATTGCTAGCTGCGTATCGCCGTATTCGAAAAATGCGAAGGAAAAATTCTTGAGCGTGAAATTGTCCCAAGTAAGCGGCAGAGCCCAGGCCTGCGAGAGCGCTGCCTTGAGCAGAATCCAATAGGGCAGAAACACCGAAAGTGACAAAATGCCGAAAACGAAGACCAGCGCCGGCATTCGTCCTCTTCCGAGATTGATCAATCGTCGCTGCCCCCCTTTGCCGCCGACCGTACTGAAACCCTTTCGTCCGAGGATTCTTTTTTGCACGGCGAGCAAACCCATCGTCGCCAAGAGTAACGGCACAGAAAACGCTGCCGCCATATCCAGGCGGGGTGGATACTGAAAGAGCGCCCAGATCTGGGTAGTGATCGTGTGCAATCCGGCCGGAAGCCCGAGAATCGCCGGCGCGCCGAAGAGCGACAACGATTGCAGGAAAGCCAAAATGAATCCGCTGAGCAGTGCCGGCAAGGCCAAGGGTAGCGTCACCGTCATAGCCGTGCGCCATTTATTCGCCCCCATAATCTGCGCAGCATCTTCGAGA
>Ga0310810_10010531_pt1 | contig 10771 bp, 7 predicted proteins | sample NCmetagenome_FD_207641 | JGI IMG/M metagenome (GOLD analysis project Ga0310810, IMG submission 207641) | Soil microbial communities from experimental microcosm in Duke University, North Carolina, United States - NC | ecosystem: Engineered > Artificial ecosystem > Soil microcosm > Unclassified ... | reverse complement strand
ATCCTCCTGCCCGCTGCCCCAGCGGTATTCCATGACGAAGTCTTGACCTTCGACGTAGCCGAGGTCGCGCATGCCGGCGAGGAAGGCCTCATCAGGGGCTCCCGGAGCAGACCGATTGATGAGCACGCCGATGCGCCACACCTTACGCTGCTGAGCGACAGAAGCTTTTGGCGAAGTGGCGAGCGCACAAAATATCGCGCCCACAAAAGTCCGCCGTTGCATCACCGGATAACCTCGTCGGCACGCAGCAGGTCGGGAGAGTTGACGATGTACCCGATACGCCAGACCTTTCCCGCCTGCGTTGCGTCAGCAGTGAATGATGGGTAGATTGAAGTAATCCTCAGGACAAGCCCGACAGCTACGGCCGCTCTGCAAGAGCATCTTCTCCCTTATGGACGTACTCCAGAACGCGGGTGACGCTACGCTGTTGCCATCACGGGGTCAAGAAAGGCCGGTGAGGCGCCACGGCGGCTCCGTGGCACGCTATCGCGAGCCGTCGCAACGACCGGTTTGCGCCGACCGCGACTTCCGCTTCGGGTCGTTTGCCGCCGTTGACCGCCTTCGGCATTCGGGCGGATAGCGCCGCTCGCGGCCCAGCATCGAATCTTGTATTCACTCTGATCGACGCGTCGACACACGCCGAGGCGTCCATGATGCCGGTACTTAACCAGCTAATTGATCAGCCCCGGTTACTGTTGAAGATCACGCGCGGTCGACTGTCGGCTGGTGCGGGAAGCCGCCCGCCACCCTATGGCATGCTGCATGAGCGAGTTCGCCGATCCACGTGCACAAGCCGACGTTCAGCGTCGCAGCTCCAACACAGGCCCGACCCGCTCACGGGCTACGTCCTCCGGGTGGAAGGGCAAGCGTGGCCATTGCTTGGCGGAGAAAAGGCGCAACTGATCTGTCGCGTACGGCGAGGCCGGGTCGGACGACTGGCCATACGTAAGCAACGCCTGCGCTCGCGGCCCCCGCTCGTCGAAGCCCACCACCTGGACGTAGCTGGTGCCGAAGTCGATGCGATAGCCGCCAGGGGCCAAGCTGCCTCTGCCATTGCCCATCGATTGCATGTTGAGTACGCCTTCGAACGGCTCGCCCCCGTGCAGCGGAATCGCTTCGTCTACGGTGGCCGGCCGCTGTACGGCGCCAAGCGGCGCATCGAGTGCGAACCCGGCATCGCGCACCCGCTTCACCGCCTTGGCCAGCGAATCCCAAACTTTCGTCGCCACCGCGGGATCGGCCATGTTCAGGCCAGTGGGCGTTTCCACCGGACGGTGCACGTCAAAAGGATGCCGGTAAACGTTGGGCAACGACCGCGCCTGCCGCCAGAATTCGCGGAACAAGTGTGCTCCGCGCGACTCCACGCTGTCGGTGCGATCCCAAGCGCGCAACGCCGCGCAGCCTTCGCGCAGCGCGGCGGCATCGGTCATCGCATCGTTCAGGTTCGCGCACGCCGCGAGCAGGTCGGGCAAGACCTGTTCTCCGAGCAGGTTGTGATCTGCGAAGAGTTGCCGCTCGATGCCCTCGGGCGTCGCCTTGCCGCCGGGCCCTGCAACTAGCATCGCCGGAATTTCGAGCAGGCTCGAACGCGTACGCGGGCTTTCCACCCGCGCCGTGCCGACCATCGGCGAGATGCCCTCGAAGTGCTGCGCAGGGTTCGTATAGAGGAAGCTGTCGTTGCTGTTCATCACCCAGTCGCTGCGTACCGCAACCGGCAGGCGCTCGATGGGGGTGATGCCGGGCACTCGAGAGGTCGGATCACGACGCCAGTCGCAGTCGCTGCGCGAACCGTCGAGCACGATCAAGCCGGTGCCCCGCAGCCGTCGCGCTACGCCATCGGGCGTGCAACGCTCGAGCTGTGCCGCATCCACATCGGGCACCACGCTGCCATCGGCATACAGGACGTCCCCATGGCGGTCAGCGGCGATCGTGTTGACCCACGGTGTGCCCAAGCTTTGCAGGGCCTTGCGTACGTCCGCCACGTTGCTGGCGCGACCGTATTGCAGCCACTGGTCGAGGCCGCGGGCATTGTTCCGATTGGCGTCCTGCAGCGCGAACGCGACCTTGTCGGTCCAATTCAGGCCCATGCGCGGTGCCGAGATGACGGGCCCGTAGCGCGTGCTCCATAACGTGATGCCGGCGATGCTGCGCGCCGTCATCTTCTCGATGCTTCCATCGACAACGTAGCTGGTGGGATCGCCGTCGACGAGCGTTAGCTGATGCAGCGTGAACCGCTTTCCGGTAGAGACGGTGTGGGTCCAGGCCACGTCCTTGTTGAAGCCGATCACCACGACGGGAGCACTGCCGATGGTGACGCCCATCACGTCGAGGCTCCCTGGAATGGTGACGTGCATCTCCCAGAAGCGGTTGGTGCCCTTCCACGGAAAATGCGGATTGCCGAGCAGCAGTCCGCGGCCGTCGGACGTAACGTCGCGGCCAAACGCCCAGGCGTTGGACGACATGGGTTGCGCTTGCGCGTCGAGGTCCGCGGCCGCGAGTGTTGCCTCGTGGGCCTGCACGGCGCCTGTCTTCGCGGAAGGCGGCCGCGCACCGAGGATCGCATCGGCGAACAACGCCATGCCGAGCTGGATGGCGCCAATCTCGCTTGCGCGCCGGTACTCGGCCAGCGTCATCGGCTTAACCCAGGCTTTGCCGGCACACGCCGCAGGCAGCTGGCCGATGTGCTCGACGAGGTAACGGTTGTAGCCGGCCACGTAGCCGCGTACCATGGCATTCGCGTCGGAGCTCGATTGCATAGCCGCACGCGCGACGGCATCGTCGTCGACGAAGGCCTTAACGAACAGGTCGATCTGCTCATTTAACAGCTCGCGCAGGCCGAGCTGGCCCATGGTCTTGGCGCCAAAATACTCGGCACGCTCGCCGCGTATGGTTACCAACCCTTCGGCCGTCTGGCACACGTTGTCCTGTGCGTGCGCATAGGCAACGCCGTACGCGAGCATCTCCGGATTGGCGGCCACGATATGCGCAATACCGTTGGCCGTGCGGCTGATCTGCACAACGTCCGAGGGCGGCGGCGCTACGGCATCGAATGTTCGCCGTGGGCCGGTCGTGCACGCCACCAGGCTTGTTAGCGTCACCGACAGCAGCACCCCCAGCGCCATGCGCTGTAGATCGTAATGATTCATCTGTCTATTGTTCCTGGTGTCGTCCGCTCAAGCGAGCGAAATCATAGGCCAAGGACCGCTTCGGGTCGGAAACCGACGCTGCAGCTAGTCGAGTTTTGGCCAGAAGCGTCTTCCCGCGCGTTGGCTGACCATCTAGTCGGCGCGCAGAAGAAGGCGCTGCGGGAGTATCCCGACGCACAAAACGGCGAGCGGCGCGGGGTATCGTTGCACCGACCTCGACCGCGCACGGTGCGCCGCGGTACATTCGGCGCCGAGATGATCCCGTACCAGATTCTCACCTTCAATCAGATCACAAGCGTCGGACTGGAGCGGTTTCCACGTGCGCGCTATTCGGTGGGCGAAACGGCGGATCGTCCCGATGCCATCCTCGTGCGCTCCCACCATCTGCACAACGTCGCGATCCCGGCGAGCGTGCTCGCAATCGGACGAGTCGGAGCTGGCACGAACAACATTCCGGTCGCCGAAATGTCGAGACGCGGCACCCCGGTCTTCAATACGCCAGGCGCAAACGCAAACGCAGTCAAGGAGCTGGTGTTCGCGGCGTTGCTCATCGCTGCTCGCAACGTCGTTCCGGCGCTGCGATTCGTCGAAACGCTCGCACCGGACACGTTTCATCTAGAACGGCAAGTGGAAGAGGGCAAGCACCAGTTCGCAGGGGTCGAATTACGTGGCCGCACCCTCGGGATCATCGGCCTCGGCGCAATCGGCAGCATCGTCGCCGAAGCTGCGATCAACTTCGGGATGAAGGTGACCGGATTCGATCCCGAGATCACGATCGACGCCGCGTGGCGGCTGCCTTCGAGCGTGCGCAAGGCGCACAGCATCGAGGAGTTGCTCAAGCACGCGGACTTCGTGACTCTCCACGTGCCGCTGCTCGGGGCAACGCGCAACCTGATCAACGCGCAGCGACTGGCAATGGTGAAGCCGGGCGCGGTGCTGCTCAATTTCGCACGCGACGCCGTTGCTGACGAGGAAGCGGTCGTCGGAGCGTTGCGTGCACGCCGGCTCAGGTACTACTTCTGCGACTTTCCGAGTGCCCGTCTGCTGCGCGAGCCGGGGGTCGTGGCGTTGCCGCACCTCGGTGCCTCGACACGGGAAGCCGAGGAGAACTGCGCGATCATGGCGGTGGACCAGCTACGCGAATACCTCGAGCACGGCACAATCGTGAATGCGGTCAATTTTCCTGGTGTCGAGATGGGCCGGGAATCACCCTTCCGGGTCGCAATTGCAAATGCCAATGTCCCCAACATGCTGGGCCAGATCTCGACTGCGATGGCGCATGCGGGCCTCAACATTCACAATATGGTGAACAAGTCGCGCAACGAGATGGCGTACTCGTTAGTGGACGTGGACAGCCCGATCCCATCCGGCCTTATCGAGACGTTGGCGGCCATCGACGGCGTATTGTCGGTGCGGGCGATCCCGGCTGTTCCCTAGCCACAACGACACCTCGCTGATCGGGCTCGAGCGACTCACGGCGTTTTGAAAATTACCTTCGCCGGAGGCTTCGTCGCCCTTGCGACGATTGAACTCGAAGAAGACAGGGGCCGAACTCTGTCTGGAAGAGAGGTCCGCTGGTAGTCAGCTTCCCAAAAGCGCGACGGTCGGCAATAGGTCGCAAGCGAATAGAAAGGAAGCGGGGGAAATCAGCGGCTCGATGTTCGAGTCCGCCGTCTTGCCTCTAGCAGCGCTAGGTAGTGAACTCCGGCCGTCATGGCGTGCAAGTAATGACTCTCCGTCGTGTGTAAGTTCGCGTGGCCAAGAAGATCGCGTGCCAAAAGTACTTGTTCGGGCCTGTCCATCACCATCGCCGTTGCTGCGATGCCCCGGAAGAGGTGAGGATGAATCGGCTTGTTCCAAGCTGCCATCGTCCGCCGATGATGAAGTTCTTCGATGCACCCGCGTCAGCTGAGACAACGCCGGGATCACGCGCGACACCACGCTCAGGAAGATGGACAAGGCCGCGTGGGACGCCGTCGTCAGGACCAACCTCGATTCCTGCTTCATCATGACGAAGCAGGTTTGCGACGGCATGGCCGACCGCGGCTGGGGCCGCATCATCAACATCTCGTCGGTGAACGGCCAGAAGGGTGCATTCGGGCAGACGAACTATTCGGCGGCGAAAGCGGGGATGCACGGTTTCACCAAAGCGCTCGCGCTCGAAGTCGCGCGCAAAGGCGTCACCGTCAATACGATCTCGCCCGGCTACATCGGCACCAAGATGGTGATGGCGATTCCAAAGGAGGTGCTGGACAGCAAGATCATTCCGCAGATTCCGATGGGCCGGTTCGGCAAGCCGGACGAGGTGGCAGGATTTGTCGCCTATCTGGCGTCGGAAGAAGCTGCGTTCGTCACCGGCGCCAACATTGCCATCAACGGAGGGCAGCACATGCAATGAGCGGCCGAAACAGTCTGGACCTCGTCGCAATTTACGCCAATCCGCGACGAGCCTGCTTTGAGCGCGCCGAGCGGCAACATGTTGCGCGATCCACCCCTTACCGAGCGTAATCGAATGGAGGTTCGCCTCGACTGAGCGCATCGCTTTCAAGTGCACGCATGGGGAGGATAACCATGGGCATGCCCTCGAGCTGCAGCCGCCGCTGCATCGCGTAGACGATTTGGTTGTGCAGCAAACGCGTGATCCACGTTTCATGATCGAAGACGAGCTTGGATGCGAAAAACACCACGCGCGGAAATTCGGCGCGCGCCTGCCGGCACAGCTTGGTGAGTTCGTCGATGCCGTCCACGCCGAATCCGAGGTAGTACTTGGCCGCAATTCCGTGTTGGCGCGCGAGTTCCATATAGAACTCCATGTCCTTCCGGCGTTCCGCGCGGAGCTTCTCCATCGTTTTGTCGCCGCCATAGCTTCGAACGTCGACCGGCTGGGCGCTGACGACGAGGAAGTTCTTGTAAAACCCCGGCCACGTCTGCAGGACGGTGCGCGATGCATGGACGAGCCCAGAGCGATTGCGTCCGATGATGAATGCCGCTGTCGGCCGTGAAGGGTCGAGCCGCGGCTTGGCGGCGAAATGCCCGGTCGGGGCGGCATAGAGCTCCTCCACACGGTCGAGCGCGGCGGCCGTCGCGTTGTAGTGACGGCGGATCGCAAGCCCCGTGCCGATGACGAGCCCGGTAATGATCACGGTTATCCAACCGCCTTCGACGAATTTCTCGACCATCGTCACGGCCAGGATGCCTGCGCAGACCGCGAAGCCCGCAAGTGACAGCACGAGGCGAGTGCGCCAACGCGCGTCTTCGCGATGGCGCACCAGTAGCGAACGAGCCCCGCGAGCGACAGCGTGAACGTGAGGAATACGTTGATGCTGTAGAGAACCACCAGCACCGATACGTTGCCCCTCGTGATCAGCAGCACGGCCACGGCGGCGATCGCCATCAGGATCACGCCGTTCTGCGTGACCAGCCGGCTCGAAAGGTGACGGAACTGATGCGGCATCCATGAATCCACGGCCATATTCGCGAGGACGGCCGGACCCCCGAGGAAGCCGGTGTTGGCGGCCACCAGCAGCAGTCCCGCCTCGAATGCCAGCACGACGATCAGCGTTGCGGCATTGAGTCCGGGCACGGTCCAGCCGAAGCTCGCGATGATGGAATCGAACGTCACCGCGTTGAGCGTGCGTCCGTCGACGTGACGCGCATCCCATAGAAGGTAGAGAACGATGATGCCGGCCGCCGTGAACGCGAGCGATAGCGCCATGTAGAACATCGTCCATTTGCCGGTGCTAACGCGCGGTTCGGCGAGCGACTGGACGTTGTTCGATACGGCTTCGATTCCGGTATAGGTGCCCCCTCCGAGCGAATAGGCGCGCAGCAACAGCGCTGCGACCGCGACCCATCCCAGATTGCCGCCAAGCTCGCGGGTCTGCGTGACGGCTTCGGCAATCATCGCGGGCAGGCGTTCGCCGTGCGCGATCACGCCGTAGCCGATCAACACCGTGTGCGTCGCGACAAAGCCGAGGAAGATCGGCAGCAGGAAGCGGATCGACTCCTTCATGCCGCGGAGGTTGAGGTAGAGCAGCAGCAGTGTCAGCGCGACCTCGAGCTCCAGCTTCGCGCTGGCGAATGCCGACGGCAGCAGCGAAAACAACGCGTCGACGCCGCTCGCAATCGAGATCGCGATCGTGAGCACGTAGTCGACGATCAGCGCACTGCCGGAAACGAGACCGGCGTGCGATCCAAGCAGGCTGGATGCGACCTTGTAGCCGCCTCCGCCACTGGGGAAAAGCTCGATGACCTGGTTGTACGCGACGGCGATGATGAACACGGTGCAGGCGGTCATCGCCGCCAGATAGAGGCTGAGCGGCGTATGCGGGCTCAGCGCCAGAAACGCCTCCTCGGGCCCATAACAGGCGGACGACAGGCCATCCGCGCCCAATCCGATCCATGCGAGAAATGCGACCAGCGCGACGTGCTTACGCGTATCGCCGCTGAACGGATCGAGCGGCTTGCCAAGCAGCGATTCGCGCCATCGAGCGACTTGCTTCACGTAGGCGCCCCACGCAGCGACATCAGCTCTCGCCTGCGCATTCTGTGGCGGTTGAGTCGCCGATGTTACGCCGAGGGCACCGGCTCGTTCAACGGCGCACCGGTTTACGCTTCGCAAGCGCTCGCAGTTCGTTCCCTCAGAGGCGCCCGGCGCCGTGGAGATAGTGGCATTTCGGATTCCTGTCGGCGCGTGGCGACGGCGGTCGCACTGCCCGAAATGTCGCCGCAGCGGCACAAGCACCTGATTTTCGAGATGCTGATGCGCTTGCTCGATGCGTTCGCCGCGCGCGGGCCAATATTGTCGTGATCGAGGATCTGCACCGGATCGATCCGACGTCCGACGAGCTGATCGGCGTTCTGCTCCAGAGCTTGAGCTACGTGCGGCGTTTGCTGATCCCGGGCGCCCGAACCTGCGTATTGCATCTGGACCGCCGGTCGCCATCGGCTCGGGGCATGGCTCGACTTATTCGGTCGCATGCATTCCGACGGTCGTGGGCATGGCCGGCGTGGCGCATGATGGGCTTGGTCCATTAGTCCATCGCGACCCGCACGGCATGCGGGGAAGCTTCTCTACGTCTCGGACAGCAAGTGTGAAACGAACCGCGACGCGATCTTGGGAAGCGCGCGTCGAGCTCTGCAACAAATGCTGAAGTGACGTTCGGCCCACTCGTCGATCAATGGGACTACCGCGATGCCGGTACCGGCCGCATATCGCGATGCGATCTCTACAGGCACGATGCCGACGACCAGGCCGGAGCCCACTACACCGATGGCGGCCTCGAAGGTTGAAACCAGCACACGGTACCGGATCAACCGCCCGGACCGCAGACTTTCGCGCCGCAGGAGTGCGGTTATGGAGCTTGCGGAGCGCAATCCCACGTGCTGGTATTCGAGTACTTCCGCAAACGAAATGCGCTTTTGGCGCGTAATCGGATGACCGCGGGGTGCAACGACTGCCAGGTGATCTGTCCTATACGGAATCCACTCCAGACCGGTGGACTCGGCGTCACTGCGACAGATACCCAGGACGGCAAGGCCGTCGCGAACGCCGACGACGACGTCCTGCGTGTTCATCTCTTCGATCTGTAGATCGACGTCGGCGTTTTTTGGGTTTGCGAGGAACGACACCACTGCTTCGGGCAAGAACTCGCCGATCGCGGAAGCATTGGCGAAGACGCGGATGAAGCCTCTAGTCCCTTTTGCGTCGCTGGCCAGGTCCCGATCGGATCAGCCCGGATGGACCGGCTGCCAACCACACGCTATCTATGGGTAATCGCCTTCCTCATTTCACTCGGTGGCTTCTTCGAAGTGTATGACCTCATCTTCACGGGCTATATCGCACCCGGCCTTGCGAAAAGTGGTCTCCTCGCTACAACGACCGAGACGTTCTTCGGGTTCAAAGGCGTCGCAGGCTTCATCGGCGCGACCTTTGCCGGTCTTTTCATCGGCACGTTTTTCCTAGGCTTCCTGCCCGACAAGATGGTCGTCGGTCGGTATTCACGTTCGCCTTGCTGTGGTACTCGATCGGGGCCGCGGTGATGGCGTTCCAGAGCACCGCCGAAGGCATTGTGCTGTGGCGATTCATCACGGGCATCGGCGTCGGGGTCGAGATCGTCACGATCGACGTCTACATCATGGAGCTTGTACCGCAACACATGCGTGGACGAGCGATGGCGTTCAACCAAGCCGTGATGTTCACGGCAGCGCCGATCGCTGCGCTCATATCGTATTTCCTCGTTCCGATCGCCCCATTCGGCTTTGACGGCTGGCGCTGGGTGGTACTGATCGGCGCGGGCGGTGCGGTGATCGTCTGGTTCATTCGCTTGACGGTCCCCGAGAGCCCCCGCTGGCTGGCGCAGCAAGGCAGGATCGAGGACGCCGAACGGGTGCTCAGTCGCATCGAAAACAAGGTCGCGGCTCAATACGGAAAGCCATTGCCGCCACCACCGCCGCCGATTCCCGTACCTGTTCGCGAGACCGCCAGGTTCGCAGAGCTTTGGAAGGAGCCCTACCTGTCGCGCGTCCTTATGCTACTTGCCTTTAACTTCTTCCAGGCGATCGGGTATTACGGCTATCAGAACTGGGTACCGACGCTGCTCATCGGAAAGGGTATCACCGTCACGAAAAGCTTGTGGTATGCATTCGTGATCGCTATTGCAAGCCCCATCGGTCCGTTGCTCGCACTGTTGATCGCGGATCGCTTCGAGCGAAAGTGGCTTATCGTCGGAGCGGCGATTCTTATCGGAATTTGCGGCACGTTGTTTTCGCAACTCGCGCTTCCGGCGGCCATCGTCGTCGTTGGCATTCTCATCACACTGGGAGGACAGATTCTCTCGGTGTCGTATCACGCATACCAAACGGAGCTTTTTCCAACACGAATCCGCAGCCGTGCGGCGGGATTGGTGTACTCCTTCAGCCGTATCGGCGCAGCGTTCTCTGGGTTTCTAATCGCGTTCTTCCTCAAAGACTTTGGGGTTGTTGGCGTCTTCGCGGCAATTACTACTTGCTATCTGATCGTCGTTATCGCGATCGGCGGCTGGGGGCCGAGAACGACTGGCAAGCGGCTCGACGAGATAGCTCACTGAGATTGGCCGGTAGCGGCGATGAAGTGAACCTTACGACCGATTAAAGCAGAGGGCACCATGCGAAAAACCACGCAGCTTCGTTCGCTCGTCAACGCCGAGGAAATCCTGCTTCTTCCGGGCATCTACGACGCGTTGTCTGCGCGCGTCGCCGAGCGCGCCGGGCACAAAGCAATCACGATCGGCGGCTACGCAATGACCGGCTCGCTGCTTGCCGAGCCCGACAGCTCCCAGCTTTCACTCGCCGAGATGGCGGAACACTACGCGCGCGTATGTGCGGCCGTCGAGGTGCCGTGCCTCGTGGATGGTGACACGGGCTTCGGCAACGTTACCAATGTGCGGCGTACTGTCCGCGAATTCGAACGCGCCGGCGTCGCTGGGTTGTTCATTGAGGATCAAGTGTTCCCCAAGCGCTGCGGCCACACGCCAGGCAAGGACGTGATCCCCGTCGTCGACATGGTTGCGAAGATCAAGGCCGCGGTAGATGCGCGGCACGATCCGGACCTCGTGATCATGGCGCGCACCGACGCGCTGGCCGTG